>Ga0172382_10002287_pt1 | contig 32480 bp, 36 predicted proteins | sample Leawel138RmetaG_FD_122245 | JGI IMG/M metagenome (GOLD analysis project Ga0172382, IMG submission 122245) | Leachate microbial communities from a municipal landfill in Southern Ontario, Canada - Leachate well 138R metaG | ecosystem: Engineered > Solid waste > Landfill > Unclassified | place...
TAGAAGATTGGGAAGGCTTGAGTGGTTCTTGATACTCATGTTTGGCTCTGGTGGATCAGTGACCCATCCCTACTTTCCCTAACCGCTCAAGAATCCATCGATCTGGCCATCAGTCAAGGCCAAAAGCTTCATCTATCCACGATTTCCACCTGGGAGGTAGCGTTGCTCGTCAATAAGGGGCGTCTACGTTTGACTCTTTCAGCCCGAAACTGGGTGAGTAAAACTGAGGCTTTAAGCTTATTTGAATTTATCCCAGTAACAAATTCGATCGCACTGCGCTCGGTCCAGCTGAAAATGCATCCTGACCCTGCGGATCGGCTTATCGTGGCGACAGCCTTGGAACTTGGATTACCGCTGGTCACCAAAGATGATAAACTTCGACAACTCGGAATCGATACTGTTTGGTAAGCAGCAGTAAAGTCTCCATGGCGGCGGCTTCGCAGGCTCGGAAAAGGGCTCCTTCACTGCCAGGCGGAAGCACCGGTCTATGAGTTTTATGGAAACCTGCCGCCAATCCGTGCGAGGACGAAACTTGCGCATTGTTTATCCGGAGGGCCACGACGAACGAGCGGTGGCCGCCGCCCGGCAACTCGCCGCCCAAGACCTCGGTGTTCCGATCGTTCTGGGCTCAGACCCTATCGAGGGCGTTGAAACTCACGACCCGGCCAGTCACCCCCAGGCCGGCCGCCTAGCCGAAGTCTGCCTGGAGCTGCGACGTCACAAAGGCATGACCGAGGAGCAGGCGTGTGAACTGGTTAAGCAGCCCCACTTCCTGGGTGCCCTTATGGTTCGGGAAGGGTTGGCCGACGGGATGGTCTCCGGTCTGCGCTCCGAGACCAAGCCTTTTCTACCCGCCTTTCAGATGGTGAAGATGCGGCCCGGCATGTCCAAGGCCTCCTCGGTCTTTATCATGTGTTGGCCGGATAAGACTTACTTCTACGCCGACTGCTCGGTGAATATCGATCCCGATCCGGAGACCCTGGCAAGTATTGCCATCGCCACGGCCGATACGGTGAAGGCCCTGGGCCACGAACCCAGGATCGCCTTTCTCTCCTTTTCCACCCGAGGGAGCGCCGAGCACACCCGGGTCGACAAGGTGACCCGAGCGCTGCAGCTCGCCCGGGAGCAAGCCCCTCATCTGATCATGGACGGTGAGATGCAGTTCGACGCTGCCATTCTGCCCTCGGTGGCCGAACGCAAGTCTCCGGGAAGCGCGGTGGCGGGACAGGCCAACGTCTTCATCTTTCCCGATCTAGACGCCGGCAATATTGCCTACAAAATTACCGAGAGACTTGGTGGGGCGTCCGCCGTGGGACCCATCCTGCAGGGCCTCAATAAACCGGTCAACGATGTGAGCCGAGGCTGCTCGGTTCAGGATCTGGTGGACGTGAGCGTGATCACCGGATTGCAAGCGATGGCCGGTAAGCCTTCTAAACTTTAACAATCTGTTCACATCTCCCGGGGTGGTTGGCAATTCCTGGGTCAGCCTGGCGGTATAATCTGAGACAAGATTAGCAAGGAATTCAGGAGAAACAGATGCAGATTCATTCCAACGCAGTTCGCCCCTTTCAGCCTCACCCTTACCGGGTAGGACCGCAGTCCGGTGGGATCGCTTATTCAAGCCCTTACTCCAGGATGTCGAACGACCTGGCAGTCCAACTGTTCTCCGCCTTTCAACTGCTCTCCACCGGCTGGGGCGACTTCCTCGGCGGCTCCACTCCCGCACCCCAGACCCGCCCCTTCTTCGAGAACTTCCTGGAGGATCAAAACCAGGTGCACGGCGGACGCAGGGAAATCGCTTTCTCGGCTACCCAGGCTTACCCGGCCGACTCCGATGGACCCGCTACTTTCGAGCCAGGTCCCAAGCAACCCCCGATCTCTTTCACCCAGGCCTACCCTTCCGACTCCGATCAGGACGGCGGCGGTCCCATCACCTTCGAACCAGGTCCCAAGCAACCACCTATCTCCTTCACTATGGCCTACCCTTCGGACTCCGACCTGGACCTCTAAAGCCAGCAGGCTTTCGACAAGATCACGTCGAGTCTGAAAGAGATGAAAGTACTCATCTTTACTCGCAGCGGCGACAACGCCTCGGTGGACATGGTCAGCCAGGAACTCAACCGGCGAGGGGCGGCGGTGGCCCGCTTCGATACCGACCTTTATCCTCAGGACATTCAACTGCGCAGTTCTTATCAGGGAAGTAGCCAGAAGATCGCAGTCCGAACACCCACCGGGCTGTTGGACCTGCACGACGTGGATGCAGTTTGGTACCGGCGTTTTTCAGCCGGTACTCAGCTACCCGATAGCCTGGGCGACACCCTCACTGCTTGCCGAGACGAGTCTCGTTTGGCTCTCTACGGCACCATCGTTTCCCTGGATTGCTTTCACCTGGATCCTGTGCCCCGAGTGCGGGGCACCGACTACAAGGAGCTGCAACTCCGGGAAGCCATGCGAGTAGGAATGGAGATCCCTCCTACCGTCATCACCAACGATCCTAAGGCGGCCCTGGAGTTCTCGACTCAGGTCAAGGGCAATGTGGTCACCAAGATGCAGGGTCACTTCGCCATCTACCGGGAAGGTGAAGAAAACGTCGTCTTCACCAACAAACTCAAACCTGAGGATCTGCAAAATCTGGACGGTCTACGATACGCTCCGATGATCTTTCAAGAGGCTGTGCCCAAGGCCCTGGAGTTGAGAGTCACGGTGGTCGGGAAAAGAGTCTTCGCGGCAGCCATCGACTCCCAAAAGTCCGACCGGGCCCAGACCGACTGGCGCCGAGACGGCCTCCAGCTCATCGAGGATTGGGTTCCCCATCAACTACCTCCGGAGCTCGAACAAAAGCTCTTGAAGCTTGCCGACTTTTTCGGTCTCAACTACGCCGCCGCCGACTTCATCCTCACCCCCGACGGCCGCTACGTGTTCCTCGAGGTGAATGCTTGCGGGGAATGGTTCTGGTTGGAACAGGTCTGTAAACTGGGCATCGCACCGGCCATTGCCGAGGTTCTCACCGACCCTACCGCTCGTCGCTGACCTTTCACTTCCATTGAAGGAAGCTCATTAATTCCAGTCAATTCTTTCAAGTAGCACGATTGGAGTACGCCCATGAAAGAGCTGAGAGAAACCGTCCGATTTGGTTGTCAGGAAGAAGTGGTCTGTCGTCTTGGAAAACGCGGGGTCGATGCCCGTATTCTGGATATCTCCCGGGGAGGCGTCAGACTTTCCCTGTCGCAAACACTAAAAGTCGGCCAGCAAGTAGAGATCAAGCCGAAGTATCGCTCTCGCGGCCGAGCCGGTGTGGCTGCCGTGGTCCGATGGCAAACGCTCGACTCCCGTCCGGTTGTGGGGTTGGAGTTTCTGGAGCCGGAAGGCACCTACTTCAAAAAATGGCTGCGCAACCTCTTTCCTCAGAAAGGTAAAGCCTGGAACGAAGGACGGCAGCAGCGAGCGGAGGTCCGAGCCGACTGCAGTCTTCCGGTGGTCTCCCTGGACGGGAAATGGGAAGGCTACCTCCAGGATCTCAGCCTCTCCGGAGCCAGCTTCCGCAAGGAGAGCAAGTCTCCAGAACCGGCCCGTATCTTCCTCTGCCTCCCCTGGGACTACATCGAAGCCACGGCAACCCCGGTAAGAACCTGCAAAGACGGGAAAGGCTGGCTGCACTCGGTCAAGCTCTCAGAGCTTAAAGCCGAGGAGCAAGAGCACCTGGCGCTGTACCTGGAACAATCGTTTATCCGTACATCAAAACCTTAGGTCCGTGTGAAGGCCATTTCTCGATAGGCTCCAAAGCGCTCCTTAGTGGCAAGTCTTAAGGTAGAGCAGCTTTTACAGTCGATGCGCGAGCATGGCACCCTGGATTCTCGGGGTACCTTCACCCTCTCGCTGTCAAACGCACGCCGAAAACTGACTCATTTCCGCACTTCAAACCGCACGCGTTACCTGGTAAATCTCGTGCAAGCTGCGGTGGGAAGTGGGGCCGAAAGCGTTTTGCTAAAGTCGCGTGGGGCAGACTGGAAGCTCAACTGGCCAGGAGCCTATCTGCCCGAAGACCACCTTTTGGGGGCTTTTGCCCGGGGTGGTCAGGAAAGCGAATCGCCAGCCGCGACGGATTTAGTCCTTGGACTTCAGGCCATGCTGCTGGAAGGGGCCCAGAGTATAAAAATCTCCGTCTGGCATCCGCACAAACCAAGCTACCAGTGGGTCTTGAGAGCCGAAGGGGAAGAATCGAGCGTCTTGCCTCCCGCCGAAGAGACAATGGTCATCGAGGTCGATTTCCCCGATTCATGGAAGCAGCGACTTTCCATCTTACCAGGGTTTGGTGGTTTTGCCGGGCAGCCGCCGGCGGTGCGTTTGCTAGAACAGCTCTGCGATAAGTGCGAGGTACCCCTTATCGTCAATGGGGAAAAGCTGAATAGGCCCCTCTTACTTCCTGACACTCCGGTGACGGCCCGAGTGGGAATCATCAACGACCCCGGCCGAACTCCTTTGATAGACCTGAGTCTAACCGATCATGGCTGGCAAGGCCTTCTGGCCTTAGATGTCGGATCTATTCAGCTCGTTGTGAGAGGGGTCAGCATGGCTCGGCTGGAGGGGGTCGGGATGAGCGGGACGATCTACCACCAGGGGCTCGCTCTAGATCTCTCCCGCGAAGCGGTGGTCACCAATCAGGTTTACGAGCGGTTTCTGGATCAATTGCAAAATGTACGAATGAGCGTGCTGGAGGGACTGACCGAAAAGCTCCACGAGACCCAGATCCCCGACGACCTGCTGGTTGACTTGTTGACCCACGGGGTCCGCCGAGAGCTTTCTGAGCAAAGTCTCGATCGACTTGTACAGTGGGCGTTGTCCCGACAAGGGGCTAGCACGCCCGAAGGCCAGACCCGCGATCTCCTACCGGGGTTGATGGCCAGCCTGGGGCACGGGCTCAGAATTGCTCCACGCGAAAGGCTGGAGCGGGTGATGATCGAGGAATGCGCTCAGGCCTTTAAAGGGCGCTCGGACTGGCTGCCGACGATAGCTACGGGTACCCTGGCCCTGCTATCAGAAAACCTCCCCTCGGAGACCCTGGTTCCAGGCTACCTGCTGCTCGGCCTGGGAGCGTACCACAGTTCCAGGGGTGAAGATGAGCTGGCCCGAAGTTTTTGGATGCGTTCGCTAGACACCGTTAGAGCCGGTACCGACGACCTTGCCGAAGAGTTGATCCACACCCATATGGATCACCCGGTGGAGCACATCTTGGAGCAGGTGGCTATCGCTTTGTCGCTCTATCTGGAAGAGGCGGCTGGAGCAAACCTTTGAGCTTCTCCACCTCGGCCAGGAGTTCTTCTCGTTTGGGTACCGTTTGCTCCGGTTCGAGTTTCTTAATGAAAATCTCCCATTGCCTGGGATAGCGCAGTTGCCGCTGCAGGGCTTTCAATCCGTGCCAGGCGTAAAACGTGGCCCGGCGCCTCCTCCACAGCCGGTCCTCATTGTCCCGAAGGGCAAAACCCGAAAGGTCGGCGGGCAATCCGTCGGCCGACAGTAACGCCCGAACCTGCACTCCCATCCTGGAGTTCAGCTCTCTGGTTTCCCGCTCCACCACCACTCCGTCCCGGACCCATTCGAGGGAAATATCTTCCCGCTGACCAGGGCCCAGGTAATCGGCCCTTACCACGTAAGAATAGGTTGGCGATTGATTACGGGCCCAGGGAGTAAACACCGGCTGGGGCCAATCCTCGCCGCACATAATGTCGCCACCGACCTGCAGAACCAGGCCCGAACGGTCGTTGAGCACCCCGTTGAGAAGGACCATCTTCGAGGATTCAAGGCGTACTGGTCGCTGGTCGAGATAGACGTTGACGGGAGCCAGGTAAGCAAACTGAGTGAGTTCCGTATGAAGTCCCGAGGAAGCGGTGATTCGGAATTTTAACCACTTCCAGAAAGCCCTGGCTCGCTGATAAGTCAGGGTGCACCGAAAGATCTCGCTACTGCCTTCGCCCTGGGAGACCTCGCGACCGTCCCAGGTGGCACCCTGATAGCAGACCTGCACCTCCCCCGGTTGGGCCGTAAGAGCCAGCAAGGCCGCCCGCAGGTGCTCCTCCGGGTTCGAACAACTCGCGAACGTTTCCAGACCCTCGATCATGCTCTCCAGCGGGGGCAGTTCGTCCGTACGAAAAACGATCTCCACACCATGGCGATTGGAAATGAAATCGATCCGGTCGGTCTGCAGTGCCTGGGCACACTGCACGAACTTCAGAGCCCAGGCCTGCTCCCTGGGCATTCGAAAACGCCCTAGCTTGCGCTGGGCGGACTTGAAATCGAGAGTAATTTCACCCTCACCCATCGCCTGACCAGCCTTACGCCGGGAGTTGAGGAACTCCAAAAACTCACAGCGATCCTGCGCGACCAGAGTCCTTTCATCCACTTCCATCGGGGGGATATACTTTAGCAGGGCTCCTCAAGCCTCCAACGGGCCTTACCTGCCGGGTTTACCCTCTCTAAAATAGCCCCATGTTCGATACCATCACCTCCATCATCGGAAAGGGTAGTTACCTGGGAGTCTTCCTACTCATGCTGCTCGAGAACGTCTTCCCTCCCATCCCTTCAGAGCTGATCATGCCGCTGGCGGGTTACGTGGCGACCACCGGCGAGCTTTCGTTCTGGGGCGTCATCCTGGCCGGAACGGTGGGCTCCCTGGCGGGGCAAGCAGCTCTTTACTACGCCGGGCGGGCAGTCGGTGAGGAGAGACTCAAGGAGTGGGCCGACAATCACGGGTACTGGGTTGCCACCTCTTCGGGAGAACTGGAACGAGCTCAATCCTGGTTTAAGAAACACGGCAACAGTGCCGTCTTCTTCGGCCGATTGGTTCCCGGTGTTCGCTCGCTGATCTCCATCCCTGCAGGGTTGACCAAAATGCCGGTGGGGCAATTTCTGTTGTACACCCTGGCGGGGACCTTTCTCTGGACGGCAGCCCTCACTTACCTGGGGCGTGTGCTCGGTCAGAACTATCAGAAGGTCGAGCAGTTTCTGAACCCGATAAGCTACCTGGTGGTGGGAGGGATCGTGGCCTGGTACCTGTGGAGGGTTTATCTAGCGCAGCGTCAACCTTAAGAATTCAGCTGAGAGCGAGATCTCTTATCAATAGGTCCGTAGAGAGGGGGCTGCGAAGCGCCCTCTCATGGAACAGACCGAATTCATCAACCTGGAAGACTATCGGCGCGAGGCTGAACGGCGCTTGACCCGCTCGGCCTATGACTACTACGCCTCGGGGGCCCACGATCAGGTGACCTTGCGACGCAACCGGCAAGCCTTCGAGGAACTTTCGCTTTACTACCGAGTCCTGGTGGATGTCAGCCGACGAGAGCTCTCCTGCACCCTTTTCGGGCAGCCCCTCTCGCTTCCGGTGGTGGTCGCCCCCACTGCCTTCCACGGTCTATCCGACCCCGCCGGTGAGGTTGCTACCGCGCGGGCAGCAGCCCGGGCCAGGACCCTGATGATCCTCTCCACCCTCTCCAACATGCCCATGGAAGAGGTGGGCGCAGCGGCCACCAACGGGTTCTGGTTCCAGCTCTATTTCTATAAGGACCGAGGCGCCACCAGGGCGTTGGTCGAGCGGGCCCGGGAGGCCGGGGCCTCGGCCCTGGTCTTGACCGTGGACGCGCCTTACCTGGGCCACCGGGAAGCCGACGTGCGCAACAAGTTTCAACTGCCGGACCACCTGAAACTCGTGAACTTGCTAGCCACCGATGCACGAAAAGCCGACCTCCCCGAGACCGATGGCTCAGGGTTGGCGGCCTACTTCGCCTCTCTGATCGAAAACTCCATAAGCTGGAAAGACCTGGAATGGCTCCGCTCCATCAGCGGGCTACCGCTGCTGATCAAAGGAGTGGTCCGGGCCGGCGACGCCTTACTAGCGGTAGAGCACGGAGTAGACGGTATCGTGGTGTCCAATCACGGCGGCCGCCAGTTGGACACCTCGCCCCCCACCATCAGCGCGCTGCCCGCCATCGCCGAAGCGGTGGATGGTCGCTTGCCTATTCTGCTGGACGGGGGTGTGCGCCGGGGCACCGACGTGCTCAAGGCCATCGCCCTGGGCGCCCGGGCGGTCCTGGTCGGCCGCCCGGTGCTGTGGGGTCTGGCCGCCCGGTGCTGTGGGGTCTGGCCGCCCGGGGAGAAGACGGGGTGGTGGAGGTCTTAGAGTTGTTGCGCCGAGAACTGGATCTTGCCATGGCTCTTTGTGGGGTCCGTGATCTAAGCGAGATCGGAGCGGATCTGCTCGACCCGTAGCAGGATTATTCTATCTCCGGGGCGGCAAAAATCGGTTAGTGTTGAGCGATGCGCAACGGGGCCTGGTACATAGCCAACCTGGTCAATTTTCTCGCCATGTCCTGCCACATGTCAGCCACCTTGCTACCTCTCTTTTGGAAGCAGTCAGGTGTTGAGGACTGGCAAATCGGCTGGTTGGCAGCCAGCTTCTCCACGGCTGCGATCTTTACCAGGTTGGGCCTGGGCTACGGCCTCCAGCGCTGGGGTCGCAAACCGTTTCTGATCGGCGGCGCCATCCTCTTAAACGCCACCGCCGGCATCTACCCCCACCTGGGGGATCACTTTCTGAGTTGGATGGCCCTACGAAGCTGCCAGGGAATAGGGTTGGCGTTTTACATCACGGCGGTGCTCACCTGGGTGGCGGACCGCTCTCCCCCCGAACGGATCGGCCAACTGCAGGGTATCTTCGGGGTCTCCGGGCTGCTGGGTTCGGCGGCCGGGCCCTACGTCTCCGAGCAGATCTACCGGGAGCACGGCTTCAACAGCATGTTCCTGGCCATCTTTGTGGCCGGTCTGGTCTGCAGTTTATTGACGGTCATCCTTCCGGAGAGCGAAGCCGAACCGACGGAAACCGAGCAGCCCACCAGTAGCAGGATCGACATCTGGTCTTTCCGAGCAATGATCCTGGTGACCCTCCCCTTCGGCTGGCTGACCGGCAACGTCATCACCTTCATCGCTCCCTATCTGGAGTCGGTAAGCCTTCAGCAGGTCGGGGTCTACTTCGCCGGGTTTTCGGTGGCTTCGGTGTGCGTGCGGGTCTTCGCGGCCGAATCGATCGACCGCCTCAGCACCAACAAGTTGGTGGTCTATAGCGGCGGCGCCCTGGCCCTGGGCTCGCTCTGCATCAGCACCCTGATCTTCTTTCCTACTCCCCGACTTCTGGTGTTTGCCGCGCTGCTCAACGGAGTGGGGCACGGCTTCCTCTTTCCCGGTCTCTCCACTTACATCGTGCGCCGCACCAACCGAGCTCAGCGAGGCTCCGGACTGGCTCTCTTCACCGGGGCCTTCGACTTCGGCATCCTGTTTGGTGGCCTGGCTTCGGGTTACATCTCTCAGGAAGTGGGCTACCAGGGAGCCTTTCTGGTGAGTTCTTGCCTGATGCTGGCCGCGATCCCCTTGTTTGTAAAGATGAATGGGGGTTACTCCCGCACGGCCTCTTCATCCAGCATGTCGGCTCGGGCCGCGCGTTCCTGATCGATGCGCTCATCCAGGTGCGTTTCCGGAATCAGATCAGGCTCTTCGAAAGAAAGTCCCGGTACTTTCCGGACCTTGACCGGATCGCTACCAGGGCTGTCCATTCTCACCTTGTAGATCGGCTCGGGCATCACTATACCGGCCTCGTCGAACGCCTCTTTCACCCTCCGCATGGCTTCGCTCTTGACCTTCACGTAGTCGTTCTTTCGCTGGTCGATCCAGGCCACCACCAGCAGCTTCACGGTCCAATCGCCGAACTCTTCGATCAGGCACTGGGGAGCCGGCTCAACGGACACCCCGGGGGCTTCCCGAAGGGTCTGCACAGCCAGAGCCTGAGCCTGGGCCAGGTCCTCGGAGGTGTCGACCCCCAGGTTAAACAGAAACCGCCGGTCCGGATTGCGGGAGAAATTCAGAATGGTAGCTTTGAAAACGGCGGCATTGGGAATCCGAAGATGGTTTCCGTCTAAGGTCAGCAGAATAGTCGCCCGGGAGGTCAGCCTTACGATCTTCCCCTCCTGTCCATCGATCACCACGTGATCATTCGGGGCGAACGGTTGCCGAATACTCAAGAGTATACTGGCCAGACTGTTCTCTGCCAGGTCTTTGAAGGCAAACCCGATGGCCACTCCCAACACCCCCGCCGTACCCAGGACCGCTCCCACCAAGGCAGTGGCGTCGAGAAGCTCCAGGGCCATCACCGCCCCCAAAAGGACGCACAGAAAATAGACGAACTGCTTGACCAGGTCGCGCACAAAAAGATTCTGAGAAATTCGGGAATAAGGCCATTCCCAGCGGGTGAGGACTCGGCCGGCGGTCAGACTGAGCAAGAATATGAGAAGCGCCACCCCGGCCAGCGGTCCGAAAGCCCAGAGAGCCCGAGCTTTGTCGTAGAGGTTACTGACCGCCGGTGAGAGCCGCTCGCCCAGTTCACTCTCAATCTGCAGGCCGTTGTCCACGGTCAGGATCCCTTCCAGGCGAGCGGCCAACTCCTCGGCCTTCATCCTGGTCTCAAGCGTCGGCACTTCGCCGCGCAGCACAGCGACCCCGCCCCGCACCTCCAGGGTCACCTGGTCCAGCCCCTCGACCTGGCGAAACGCCTTACGGAGTTGGGCCGTCAGGAGTTGATCGTTATCACTGGAAGTATCGGACTGGGCCAGAGACGGGCATTGGAAAAGTAAGATAAATGCCACCAATATAATTGCCCATAGAGGCCCTCTGAAACTCTGTCCCACGACTCCATTCTAAGGGAACCGGGGTCATAGTAAGGATCCAATGGTTTCGATCCAGACCATCCCAGCGGACCAGATCTTAACCGGTCACGTCCAATAGCCCACCGGTGTTGGAGGAGTAGACGTTGGACAGTCTGGGCAAGCCGGCCTGTCCCTGCAACTGAGCAAACCCGAAGCTCTGTCCGCTGCTTTGCGGCACAGAACGCAAATCAACGCTATCGGAGGTCTCTGGTAAGTAGGCCTCCAGCAGGGCGTCCGGGGCCTCGGACTGCCGCCCCTGAGGCTTGTTTGTTCGGGACCCTATGGTGGTTCCAAAGATCTGGCTCAGTTGACTCATCCCCTATAGCTTGCCCGAGTGGACTTGGGGGCACTATGGAACCAGACACCCGGGTGTTACAAAAATGTTGAATTCTAAAAGAACTTTGGGAAGGTGTACTCACCGACGTACACAACACTTTCAGCATGACGATTACCAAAGACACCGTGGTCTCCATGACCTATCTATTGAAAAACAACGAAGGAGAGATCCTCGACCAATCTGGTGACGAGCCGTTGATCTACCTGCACGGTCACGAAAACATCGTACCCGGACTGGAAAAGGCTCTGGAAGGGCTGGCGGTGGGGGCAACCACCGAAGCTAGTGTCCCTCCCACCGAAGGATACGGGGAGTACGATCCCAAGCTGAAGTTCGCCATTCCCACCGAACGCATGGGAGACGAGATCCCCCCTCTGAATGCGCTTCTCCAGCTCAAGAATCAGGCAGGCCAGACTTTCGTGGCCCGGGTTGTGGCCACCGACTCCGAGAAGATTTCCCTGGACGCCAATCACCCCTTGGCCGGCGAGCACCTGAACTTTCAAGTGACCATCACCGACGTGCGTAAAGCTGAGCCGGAGGAGATCGCCCACGGTCACGTTCACGGCCCGGGCGGTCATCACCACCACTGATGTCCCGGCGATACCTGGTACCACTCGATGGCTCTGAACTAGCCGAGCACGCCCTCCCCTGGGCCAGCTTATTGGCTCGCAAGTTCGGTGCCAGGATCGAGTTATTGCGCTGCTTTGAGCCCATGGCCACGGTCTATATGATGCCGGAGTTCGCAGCCACCGCTCCGGTTTATTTTGATCAGACGGCCATGTTCGATCAGATCGACGGCTATCTGAACACCGTAGCCGACAGGCTACCACCGGATCTGGTCGAGAAAACCCGTTGCGAGGGTGATCCAGGTACGGTGATCCTGGATCGAGCCGAGTCGGAAGGAGTGGACGCCATCGTTCTTGCCAGTCACGGCCGGGGCGGGATCGGCCGCTGGCTCCTCGGCTCGGTCACCACCAAGGTGGTGAGGGGTGGTCGCATCCCCGTTCTGGTCATCAGTTCTCACACCGAGGTGACCGAAGAACCGGCCATCCAGAGAATTCTTGTTCCAGTGGACGGCTCTTCCACCTCGGAAGCGGCCATTCCCAGGGCCGTAGAGTTGGCTCGAGCCTTCGACGCCGAAATACTCTTTTATCGGGGTATCGCCCACTCTCCCCTCTCCGATCCCGCCACCGACCCTGCCGTCAAGCTCGAGACGGCCCAAGCTACCGAATATCTGCAGAAACTTGGTGAAGACCAGAGCGGGGTGAAGTTCCAGGTCAAGGTCGACGTGGCCGCTCCCGCCAAAGGCATCCTCGGCCATGCCGACGAGTGCGATCTGATCGTGATGGGCAGCCACGGTCGCAGCGGAGTCCAGCGGTGGCTACTCGGTAGCGTAGCGGAGAAGGTCATCCAGTCAGCCAGCAAGCCCGTGATGATCGTCTACGATCGACAAAAATAGAGATCTGGAAACACTTCCCGTGTCCTTAGAAAAACCTCACATTCGCTTAAAAATTCGTCGTACCAAAATCGTGGCCACGGTTGGGCCCTCCTCGGACACTCCGGAGGTTCTAAAACGGATGATCCTGGCCGGGGTCGATGTGTTTCGACTCAACATGTCCCACGGCACCCACGAGGGCCACCGAGAGGTGTACGGCCACATCCGCCGCCTCGCCGAAGAGACCGGGCGCACGATCGCGGTCCTGGCCGATCTCTGTGGTCCTAAGATCAGAACCGGTCGCTTCCAGGGCGGCGGGATCGATCTCATTCCTCAGGAGAAGGTCGTGGTGACGACCCGCAAGGTTCTGGGGGAGCCCGGGCTAATCCCCACCATCTACCAGGAATTGCCCAACGACGTGGTGGCCGGTGATCGCATTTTCCTCAACGACGGCCTCTTTGAACTCCAGGTAGAAGGGGTAGAGGGAAGCGAAGTCTCATGTCGAGTGGTGCGGGGCGGGTATCTCACCGACCGCAAAGGGATCAACCTCCCGGGCGTAGCCGTTTCCGCTCCCGCCCTCACCGCCAAGGACCGTGAAGACGTGGTTTTCGCCCTGGAGCTGGGAGTCGACCTGATCGCCCTGTCTTTCGTCCGCCGGGCCGAAGAAGTGGAAGAGTTGCGGCGCCTGGTTTCCACTTCGGACAACCCACCTTATCTGGTGAGTAAAATCGAAAAGCCGGAAGCCCTCAAGAACATCGACAGCATCTTGCAGGCCAGTGATGCGGTGATGGTGGCCCGGGGAGACCTGGGCGTGGAACTACCACCGGAAGAAGTCCCGGTGATTCAGGACCAGCTTTTGACCCGGGCCCGAGAGTTTCATCGTCCGGTCATCGTGGCCACCCAGATGCTGGAGTCCATGGTGGACAACCAGCGCCCCACCAGGGCCGAAGTTTCCGACGTCTCCAGGGCGGTCAACGGCGGTGCCGACGCGGTCATGCTGTCGGCCGAAACGGCTGCCGGTGCTCACCCGGTGGAGTCGGTGGAGATGATGGACCGGGTAGCCCGGGAAACCGAAAACTATCTCTGGCAAAGAGACCTTCAGAATCGGGCCTACCAGCAGACTCCTTTCAACTTGGCCCCGGCAACGGCCACCTTGAGCCAGATTTTCAGTACCACCGTGGCCGATCTCTCTCGAGAGCTTTTAGTGAGAGCCGTGGTGGTGCTCTCCCGGGGCCGAGGCACCTCGGCCACAACCCTCAGCTCCGCCCGCCCGGCGGCTCCGGTGGTGGCCCTCTCTCGAAACCCCAGGGTGTGTTGCTGGATGAGCCTGCTCTGGGGCGTCTTGCCCCACCACGTCAAGAGCGATGCTCCCGACTCCCCCCACGAAATGGCCCGGCGCCTACCCCAGGAGCTGGGTCTGGCTACGCCGGGCGGCTACGTGCTGGAAGTGGGAGGCTTCTCGGAAATCCCCGAGGCCAACATCCCCACCATCAGCGTATTAAAGATCTAGATCAAGATCTTTTAATAAAAAAGCAAGATTTTTTTTACATGTGTTTATGAAATTTGTGTTAACCTTTTCCCAGGTGCAATGGCAGTCGCGCTAGACGGCTGGGAGGGTGCCTGTGTGTGATCGAGGAGATGTTCTAGAGAGAGAAATCTGGAGCGTCATTTGACTAATATAAATAACCATGCTTACCGTTCCCTGCATAAGTTCAGCCTCAATAAAGACAGCAATAGCAATAGCAACAGCAACAATCTAACCGATCAGCCTGCGGTACCAACACCTCAGGGTACCCCCGTCAAGAAGTTTCTGACCAATCAACCGATCATCGCCCCGGCGGATCTTCCCCAGGACACGATGTCGATTCAACCACCCCAAAACAGTAATTCGCTGTACACCAATCCTTTTTACCAAAGACCCGCTTTCGAACCCAAGATCCGGGATCGCTCGAGTGCCCTCAACGCCCTTCACCAGGAGCACCCGAACGCCACCCCCGAAGAGTTGCAAGAGTTACTGAGGACCCGACTCCGGGCTAGCTTTCTGCACTTCTAAAAGAGGGGCCGTTCGGCCCCTCTTTTACAATCTGGCCCGGATAAAGGTGCTCTTCACCTGGCGCTTCTGAGTGGGATCAGCACGGTCCGTGGCCACAAAATGAAAGTGCTTTACCGCCGGAACCTTCTCTCCATCCACCAGCACGAAGACCTGGATCACTTCCGAACTCTCAGCCGCCACCGGCACCGGATTGACCGGGGCGATAAGCTCCGCCCCCTCAAACCCATCCAGCCCCAGTTCCACCTCCATACTCGGATGCTGCTTATTGATCAGCCGAACCTTATAGCGGTTGCTGACCCGACCGTCGGCGGTGGTTGCCGAGACCCCTTCCGAGTCTGCTCTGACCACCTCGAACTCCAGCGGATTGCGACCGAAGAATAGCGTAGCAAAGACGACCAGCAGAGCCACCAGGGCCACCGCGTTGGCCAGAGGGCGCCCCCGAAAGTATTGCGTCTTACCTCCCTCGATCTCAGCCTCCGAGGCATACCGGATCAACCCCAGCGGCCGATCCACCTTCAGCATCACAGTATCACAAGCATCGGCACAGGCACCGCAATTGATACACTCAAACTGCACTCCGTTACGAATGTCGATATTCTGGGGACAGACCTGGACGCACAAGGTGCAGTCCACGCAATCGGCAGCGTCTTTATCCTTGACCTTGCCCCGGGGCTCTCCTCTCTTGAAGTCGTAGTTGACCATGACCGTGTCCCGGTCGAACATGGCCCCCTGAAAACGAGCGTAAGGACAAACCGTGCTGCAGAAACGCCCCCGCAGAAAGCCGAAAAAGAAAAGGCTGACCGCGGTCAGAAAACCTACAAAAAGAAGGGTCCCGCTCTCCACGTTCCCGGTCAAGAAGTTGGTGAAAAGAGGTCGAATGGGAGTGTAGTAACCGGCAAAGGTGATTCCCAGAAACACCGACATGACAAACCAGATCGACCACTTCAAAAGCATCTTCCAGGTTTTCTCAGAGTGCCAGGGACCCCGTTCCAGTTTCATGCGCTTGTGCCGGTCGCCCTCGATCAAACGCTCCACCAGGATGAAGGAGTGGCTAAAAAGAGTTTGCGGACAGGCGTAGCCGCACCAGATGCGCCCCCACAAGGCGGTCACAAAGAACAGCGTGAGACAGGCCATCATGAGTAAGATAAAAACGAAATGGATATCCTGGGGCCAGAAGGTCCACTCGAAAAGGTGGAGTTTTCGGCCTGGCAGGTCCAGCAACACGATGGGGCGTCCGTTCCAGTTGACCCAGGGGGTCACGAACAGGATCAACTGGAGCACGGCGCTGGAGAGGTTCTTGAGATTCTTGAATCTCCCCGACTGATGTCTGGGGAAAGCTTTATCGAGTCTGTGTTCCATGCCGTGCTCAGTCGTCCAAGAACCGCATCGCATCGGCATCGAGATCATCGAACTGACCGTTTTTCACAGCCAGCACAAACATCGTCACTGCCAGTCCGGATAGAAAAAGAGCAGCGGGTACCAGAATGTAAAGGACTTCCATTTAAAGCCTCCTCGAGAGTTGCAAACTGTTGACCACCACCGCCAGCGAGGCCAACGGCATAGCTATGGCCGCCACCAAAGGTGAGACCACTCCCGAAGCGGCTGCGGGCACCGCGATCAAGTTGTACAAGACGGACAATCCAAGACTGCTGGAAACCGTTTTCCGGTAAGCTTTCCCCAGATCCAGCCAGGCCATGACAGGCTCCAAACCGGGACGAAGCAGCAGCACCGGCGCTGAAGCGGTGGCCACCGAAGCGGCGTGACCCATGGCCGCCCCCACATCGGCCGCGGCCAACGCCGGACCGTCGTTGACACCGTCACCCAACAGTCCCACCACCGCTCCTTCCTGTTGCAGAGCAGCGACCCGGCGGGCCTTGTCATCAGGGAGTTGGTTGCCGGCGTAATTTTCGATCCCGATCTGCTGGGAAACCCTCTCGGTTCGGTCCTGCCGATCACCGCTTAATAGGTGAAGTCTCAGACCTCGGTCTTTGAGCTTCTCGATCAGTACAGGGGCCTCGGGCCGCACCGCATCTTCAAAAGACCAGCAAGCCCACCTCTCCCCATCTACGGTCAGTTCGATGTCTCCGGTACCCCCGGAATGAGTTCCGATGAAGACCTCTCGACCCTCGATCAAAGCCCGGCGGCCTCGCCCCGGTACCGCTTCGACTTCAGCGGTCAACTCCGGCGCACCGCTCGCCGAGTAACGATTCATGAGGGTCCGGGCGAAAGGGTGGGAGCACTCTTTCTCCAGCACCTGTACCAGCGCGGAGATCTCCTCTTCCGAACGTCGGTGGTGCTCTTCTCTGATGAGTTCAGGACGCCCCACCGTGACCGTTCCGGTCTTGTCCATGACCAGGTCGGTCAGTACCGGAGTCTGCTCCAGTGAGGCTTCATCCTTGACCAGAACACCCCGCTCGATGCCAGTGCGCACCGCCATCCAGTAGGCCAACGGCAGGGCCAAACCCAGCGCGCAGGGACAGGTAATGACCAGCACCGAGACGGCTACCAGGGTGGCCTTTTCCAACCCCACCGGCAGCCACCAGAAAAACACCAGCAGCGCGATTACCAGGATCAGCCCTGAAAACATAGAGGCGACCTTGCCCGAAAGCTTGCCTTCTCCCATTCGGCTCTCCTGGGTCTCTTCGATCAAGGCGGCCAGACGGCTCAAGGTGGTCTTGGCTCCCACCGCATCCACCCGCATGGCGGCCTGTCCCGAAAAGACTTGAGTTCCGGCCAGAAGTGGATCCCGTGGGCCTTTCTTCAGCGGCAGCGACTCCCCGGTCATGGAAGATTCGTCGACCTCCACTTCGCCTTCCATCAAGGTCCCGTCGGCCGGTACCCCGAGACCCTGCTCCAGAAGCACCAGGTCCCCCACCTCCAGGGCTTCCACCCCCACCTCGACCTCCGCGCCGCCTCGCAAGACCCGGGCTCGCTCCGGGCGTAGCCCCAGCAGAAGATCCAGGCTGTTGCGCACCCGGCTCATCCCCAGGCTCTGGAGATAACGCCCCACCAGAAGGGCAAACACAAAGGCGGTCGCCGTATCGAAATACTGGTGCTCGGTCCCTCGATAATACGACACTACCGATAGCAAGTAAGTCGCCCCCAGGCCGATGGTGATGGGAACATCGATGGTGACCTGCCTGTTGGATAACGCTTTCCAGGCGGGGATGGCAAAGTGAGAGCCACAAAAGAGCACGACGGGAGTTGTGAGGACGAAGCTCAGACCCTGGAAGAGCCTTTTGAATTCGCTCTCGATCCCCTGAAACTGCCCGATATAGAGAGCGATGGAAAGGAGCATCACGTTGGCCGCAACGCATCCCGAAATCCCGAGCTTTAAAAGCAGTGCCCGCTGCTCCCGGGTGTCCTTTTCGTTCTGCCGGACCTGTTTCTCCGAGAGGCGACGAGCGGTAAAGCCAGCCTGGGCCAGTGCCTCCAGGGCCTCCGGCAACTCAAATTCTTGGGCACGCACCGAAAGGCGGGCTTGCTTTCTGGTGAGATTGACGGCTGCCTCGAGCACGCCCGGGCGGCCCCGCAAGAGTTGCTCCACTCGGTTGACGCAAGAGACGCAATGCAGCCCATCGAGCGACAGCAAAACCTCTTCTGCAGTAGCATCCATGACCTATTCCTTCAAACTCACGGTACCGGGGTCGGCGAGGGGGGGCTTCATCGGAGCAACCTCGTGGCGAAACTCGACCTTCACGATCTGCTCGCTTTTCTCGGCCTCCAGTTCGAGCTTCCATTTGCCCGGTGTCAGCTTGAGATCGCCTCCGTAGATCCCCGGACCCACCTCTTTCAATTCGTGGTGCTGGTCGTCGCGCAGGGTGGCCGGACGCCCGAGCTTAAGCTTCACCCGAGCGTGCATCACCGGTTTGTGATCGGCATCCAGCATGGCGATCCGGAGGGGAAACTGCTCCTGGGGTTGGCCCGCCTGCTCCAGATTGTGAGCGATAGTCCAACCGAGGTCTCGCTGCCGTTCCTGGCGATCGATCTCCTGGCCGTACTCGATCCCGTGGCGGTAATACTCCACTTCATCCAGACCCTCAAAACCGCTCGAGGCCATCGTCACCAGGCTCAGTTGAATTACGCAAAAGCTAACCAAGACAGCAGCCAGACCGTAGGGCCAAGGGTTGAAGGAGCTCTCACTTTTCATCGGTTTCACGCAATTCTTTCCTGATCCAGTAGACGATGAAAAAGCCCACCAGGGCCACCGCCACGAAGCCCGCAAATCCGATCATCCCGACTTGAGTGGTGAAGATCTGTTCGATCATTGCCCCTCCCCCGGGTTCCTGGTCAAAGACATCACGTAGACCGCCACGCTCTTGATCTCGTCGTCTTTGAGTTGAGACTTCCACTGGGGCATTCCTTTAGGGCGCCCCTCTCGAATGCTGGTGAGGATATCTTTCGGCTCGTTTCCGTAGAGCCACTCCTCATCGGTTAGAGACGGACCCACCTTTCCTTCGGCGTTGTCACCGTGACAGGCCGCGCAGTAAAACGTGTAGACCTCTCGACCAGCCTGCACGGTGGCCTGATCCTCGGAAAGCGAGGCGAGCGCCTCCAGTGCCTTCTCTTCGGCTTCCTCCCGAAGTGGGGCGTAGCGGGCTTCCTCGGTCTCCATCTGGGCATCGTACTGCTGCTCGGCGCTCCAACCGGAGAAGCCGGAAAAGTTGGGCAAACTCGGATAGTAAAGGGCGTAGCCGATCCCCCACACAATGGTAATGACAAACAGTGCCCCCAACCAGGTCGGGATGGGGTTGTCGTACTCCTGGATGCCATCGAACTCGTGATCGAGTACTTCTGCCATCTATTGATTCTCCTCTCCCAGCACATCGAAACGATGCTCTTCCAGGGCGCGGTTTCCAGGGAGCAGATAGAGCCACCAGATCATACCGGTGAAAATCCCGAAAAAGGTGACCAGGACCACCTGCTTGATCAGGGCGACCATCGGTATCTCGTACATTATTGATCCCTCCATTTGATGTCTCCACCAAGCTTTTGCATGTAGGCGATCAGAGCGATGACCTCGGTATCGGGTGGAACTTCTTCCTTCAAGTCCCGGGAGATGCGCTCGGCGATCCGCTGAGCGTCGCGATCCATCTGTCTCATGACCCACTCTTCCTCGTCATACTTCTCGTCATACGGTGTTCCGAGACGCTTCAGGACCTCGATCTTCTTCATGGTGGTCGAGCGGTCCAACTTGTTCTCGTAGAGCCAGGGATAGTTCGGCATAATCGAGCCCGGAGAGGTGACCCGAGGGTCCTTGAAGTGCAGGTAGTGCCAGGAGTCCCGGTTGGCCCCACCCTGGCGGTGCAGGTCCGGTCCGGTGCGCTTGGAGCCGAACTGAAAAGGCCGATCGTAGACGTACTCCCCGGCCTTGGAGTAAGGTCCGTACCGTTCCGTTTCGTCTCGAAATGGTCTCACGGCCTGGCTGTGACAAGTGTAGCAGCCCTCTCGGATGTAGATGTCACGACCTTCCAACTCTAGCGGCCGATAGGGCTTGACGTCCTCGATCTTCACCACCTGCTGGTCCACGGTGTACAGGGGTACGATCTCCACCACCCCCCCCACGGTCACCAGGATCCCGGTGAGCACGGCCATCCACATCGACTTCGACTCGATCTTCTTGTGGTCCATCCTACTCACTCTCCTTCTGCTCTTGGTCAAGTTTCTCCGGCCAGATAGGAGTCGGCGCGATCCGTCCCTGCTTGGCCGTCATCATCAGGTTGTAACCCATCATCACCACTCCGATCAGATAGATACCTCCCCCGATGGCCCGTAAGATGTAGTAGGGGTGAAGCTGATGGACCGTCTCGATGAAACTGTACATCAGGTCACCCTGAGCGGTGACTGCTCTCCACATCAGGCCCTGAGCGACCCCGGTCACCCACATCGAAACCACGTAGATCAGGATACCTATCGTGCCGATCCAGAAATGCTTGGTGGCGAGATCCTGGGAATAGAGTTCGGTCTTGTAGAGCCTGGGGACCATCCAGTAGAGCATGGCGAAGATTGTGAAGCCCACCCAGCCCAGGGCTCCCGAGTGCACGTGGCCAATAATCCAGTCGGTGTAGTGCCCCAGAGCTGAAACACTCTTGATGCTGAGCATGGGACCTTCAAAGGTCGACATTCCGTAGAAGGTCAGAGCGACCACAAAAAACTTCGCCACCGGGTCGGTCCTGAGCTTGTCCCAGGCGCCCTTAAAGGTCAAAACTCCATTGATCATACCTCCCCAGGACGGAGCGATGAGCATCAAAGAGAAGACCATACCCAGAGTCTGACACCAGTCAGGCAGGGCGGTGTACAGAAGGTGGTGAGGTCCGGCCCAGATGTAGATGAAGACCAGCGACCAGAAGTGGAGAATGGACAATCGGTAGCTGTAGACGGGTCGGTTGACCGCTTTGGGCAAGAAGTAATACATGAGCCCGAGGATCGGGGTAGTCAAGAGAAAGGCTACCGCGTTGTGTCCGTACCACCACTGAATGAGCGCGTCCTGGACCCCGGAATAGATGGGGTACGATTTGGTGAGGCTCACCGGGATGGCCAGGTTGTTGACGATATGCAGCAGGGCCACGGTGATGATGGTGGACATATAGAACCACACCGCTACATACATATGCTTGACTTTTCGACGACCCACCGTGGCGAAGAAGTTTATCCCGAAGATGACCCAGACGATGGTGATCAAGACGTCGATCGACCAGACCGGTTCGGCGTACTCCTTCCCGTCGGTGTAGCCCATGAGCAGGAAAATGGCATCCAGGACCACGATGAGTTGCCAGGCCCAAACGTGGATCTTTGAAAGGGTGTCGGAGTACATCCGCGTCTTGCAAACCCTTTGCAGGCTGTAATACACCCCGGCAAAGATTCCGTTGGCGGTGAAGGCAAAGATCACGGCGTTGGTATGAAGCGGTCTCAGACGGCCGAAAGTGAGATACGGGATATCGAAGTTCAACTGCCAGAAGGCGAGTTCTAAAGCCGCGTACAACCCCACCAGCATCCCCACGAACCCCCAGAACACCGTGAAAAATGCGAAGAGTCGAGGCGTCGAATCGTCGTAATAGAGTTCCTTGTCCATCCTCCGAGGATAGGGCGACCGCTCAGAGTGCCAAATGATCTAGATCATTTTTTCGGGGATCAGATTAGGCCACTCTATCGCCATGGGTCTTACTGTCATGGTGATAGACGAAAGCCGGGGGGAGCAACTTTTCGCCAAACAACTCTTGGAAGAACTGGAGCAGGTGATCCAGGTTTTCGTGACCGATGACCCTGGAAGCTACTGCTGGGGAGATCCCCCCGATGTCTTTATCCTGGGTGCCACCCATCTGGGCTGGGCCAGGGCTTTGCGCAAAAAATTTCCCGCAGCCACCATCATCGGCCGGGGCCCCTGGCAGGGAAGCACCACTCAAGAGTTCTTTCCCTGGGGAGACGAATTGCGCGAACCAGCCTTGCCGATTACCAGCCTGATTCCCAAATCTTAGAATGGAAGGTCGGCCTAGAGGAACGCTTCGTCTGGGCGGGAAGCGCCCCCCGTGATCGACCCCGAGGCCCTCGCTATCATATCCTCCCTACCCATCGCACTGCTGACCACCAATCAGCAACGAGAGATCGTGGGGGCCAATGCCGCCGCCGGATCCCTCTTCGGCTACGAACTGGACGAACTTTTGGGCCGGCCGGTTGAAACCCTGATACCCCAACGTTTCGCCCTTCGGCACCCCACTCATTACGAAAAGTACACGGCAGATCCGGCAACCCGCGAAATGGGAGCCGGCCGCGATCTCTGGGCCAGAAAAAAGGACGGTTCGGAGTTTCCCGTGGAGGTGGCCCTGACCGTACTCAACACAGTGCCTCCCAAGTACCTGGCCTCGGTCCTGGATATAACCTATCGCAAGAAAACCGAGGAACTCTTACTCCAGCAGCAGCAGACCTTGGAGTCCAACCTGCAAGAAACCCAGGCCACACTCGAACATGAGATCTCCGAAAAAACCCGGCTGGAGGAGCGCCAGAGACTGGGTCGAGAGTTGCACGACTCCCTCTCCCAAAACCTCTACGGGATTGGACTGGGGATCCGCACCGCTCTGGCCAAAACCCAAAAGGGAGCCGACCCGAGCGAAGCCCTGGAGTACTGCTTATCCCTGACCGAAGCCTCCCTGGTGGAGATGAGGGCGCTGCTCTTTCGATTGCGCCCCAAGAGCCTGGAAACCGTACCCCTGGCCGACGTCTTACTCAGTCACACCCAGGCTGTCTCCGCCCGCTCCAAACTTCAGGTCCAGTTCAAGGTACTCGGCTACCCCAGAACGGAGCTTGACTTTGACAAGAAGTACGCCCTCTACCGCATCGTGACGGAGGCCCTCCACAACTGCGTCAAACACGCCCGGGCCCGAAGCGTGGATATCGAACTGGAATGCAATCGTGGCAGCGTGGTGGCCACCGTGAATGACAATGGGCAAGGCTTCGATCCCGAGGAGGTCGTGGCCGGACATGGACTGGCCGGGATGAGAGAAAGAGCCGAGTCGGTGGGAGGCCGATTGACCGTAGAGTCTTCATCGCTCGGGACCCTGGTCCGGGCAGTGATACCGAGATAGAATTGGGACTTTCGATGGAAGGCCATGTCGTCTCGTTCAAGTATGCTGTTGCCAGGTAACCTATAGTCGTCCATGGAGGTTGATATGAAAACTGTACGAGACATTATGAGCCCAATCGTCATCTGCCTGGCTCAATCCGATTTTCTACCCGAAGCAGCCCAGCAACTGCGCGAAAAGGGTATCTCCGGCGCCCCCGTGATCGACGCTGACGGCGAATACGTGGGTCTGCTCTCCATTACCGACGTCAACTCCATCATCGCCCGCGATTACGACGACAAAGAGACCCTGCAGAAGGTTTTGGAGGGTGATCTCCTGCGCGATTATCAATCGATCCAGGTGAAGGAAGTGATGACCCCCCACATTCTAAAGATCTCTGCCGACGCGACCCTGGAAGAGTTGGGACAGACGTTGCTGATCGCCGGAGTGCACCGTCTGATGGTGGCCGATGGTGGAGAGATCATCGGTCTGGTCTCGACCACCGACCTCATTCACGGATTCATCAATCCCGACCAGGGCAAGGTCAGATCCGCCGGTCGCCCCCACACCCCTTACCTATTCGAAACCGAGTTTACCCTCAAAGGAGAAAAGCTGGTCCTGAGCGGGGCCGGTAGCGATCTCGATCTGGAGCCTCCGCGAGAGTTCGGTGGCAGCGGCAACCGCTACTCCCCTGAAGACCTGTTCGTGGCCTCCATAGGTTCCTGCCTCTGCCTGACCTTTAAAGAGTTTGCCGACAAAGCCGGTGCCACCGTGTACAAGATGAGCTGCCGAGCCATCGGGCGACTGGAAGGCGACGGAACCGGTCTGCGCTTCAGCCGGGTCGATCTTTACCCCAAGATCACGGTCAGTTGCGATCCCGAGAAGGCTGAATCCCTGCTCCAGCAAGCCAAAATCCGCTGTCTGGTCGGACGCTCCGTGGATGTCTTCGTGATGCTCCATCCCGAAATCCAATCTGCCTGACCGAAAAAGGGCCCTCTAGGCCGGCTCAGAATTAGCGGGCATGCCTATCAGAATCTTGTTGGTGGACGACCACTCTGTTGTAAGACAGGGACTCCGCATGTTCCTGAGCCTGGAGACCGACTTAGAGGTTGTGGGAGAGGCTGAAAATGGCGCCGAAGCTCTTATCCGGATCGGTGAACTCTCCCCCGACGTTGTTTTGATGGACCTCATGATGCCTGTCATGGACGGGATCGAGGCTATCAAGAAGGCCAAGATTCAGTACCCCGATGTGGAGTTGGTGGCCCTCACCAGTGTGCTGGAAGACCGTTCCGTGGTCCAGGCCGTTAAGGCCGGCGCCATCGGCTATCTCCTCAAAGACACCGAGGCCGGCGAACTGTGCAAGGCGATCAAAGCCGCCGCCCAGGGAAAAGTCCAACTCTCCCCGGAAGCATCCGCTCGATTGATGAAAGCTCTCCAGGCCGGAGACCCGGTAGAAGACTTGACCGAGCGGGAGTACGAAGTGCTGGTGGCCCTCTCCGAAGGAAAATCGAACAAAGACGTAGCCGACCAGCTTTGCGTGACCGAAAAAACCGTCAAGACTCACGTCAGCAATGTCCTCAACAAGTTGGGCGTGAAGTCCAGAACCCAGGCCGCCCTCTACGCCTGGCAAACGGGGCTGGTAAGGCCCGGGCTGGGGGCTCCTAGTCCGGGACTAAAGTCCCAATTCTGATCCAATCGCCCGCCTGATGTATCTGGATCCTTGATTTTATAGAATCGTTGTGCAAGGGAGAGTCAGATATGGACACGCACGATTTTATGAAACGCCGAAAAAAGTTGGCTAAAGGGGAAGTGCTCTTCGAGTTGGACCAGCCGGCCGAAACCGCCTTTCTGGTCAGAGAGGGAGTCCTGGTGGTGGGATGCTCTTCCTCCAACGGAAGAGAGGTGATCACTTCGGTCTACTTCCCCGGCGAAGTGTGTGGCGGGCTCAGCGTGCTCACCGGAGCAGAGTACATGGGTACGGCCCGAGCCCCCAGGAAGAGCCCCTCGGTGGTCACTCCCCTGAGCCGCCAGGAACTGAGGCTTCTGATGTCCGAGAATTCCGAGCTGTATCGCGAACTGCTGCTCACTCAGCGTGACAAGCAGCGTTTCAAGAACCGGATGTTGCTGGGCATGGTGGCCGAGAGTTGCCGTCAGCGGACAGCCGCCGCGCTCTTGTGGCTCCACCGCCAGTCACCCCTTTCTCGCTGCTATCTCTGCCGCCAGGAACTCGCGAACCTGATCGGTACCACCGTGGAGACAGTCATTCGAGTCTTGAGTCAATTTCGGAAAAATGGTTTGATCCAGGAATCCAGGGACACCATCAGGCTGGATGTACCGGGATTGACCAAACTAGCCCTCAGTGCCTGACAGGAATGAATGACAGACCCCCAACTCACCATCATATTCTGGTCTCTGGTCACCGGAATCATCAGCGCCCTGGCCACCGGCCTGGGCGCTATTCCCGTTGCTCTCATCAAGGACAAAGCTGAACAAGCAAAATCGTGGGCCTCCGGTTTGGCGGCGGGAATGATGATCTGGGCCTCCCTGGAGGCCATCATCGTGGAAGCCCTGGCCATGCACCTTACTTCCGGCCTGTTCGGAGTGATCGCGGGTTTTGTTTTTGTATACGGCCTGGACCAGTGGTTGCCCGAAGGTGAGCAGAAACCCGCTGGTTTCAAACTGTGGTTGGTCATGCTGATCCACTCCTTCCCCGAAGGGCTGGCGATCGGGGTCGGATTTGCCACCGGCGATCTGGCCTTTGGAATCCTGCTAGCTCTGGTAATATCCGTTCATAATATCCCCGAAGGTCTGGCCATTTCTCTGGCTATGCGCGGCGACGGTGCTTCCATGGCCAAATGCTTCTGGTTCTCGGTCTTGTCCAGCGCACCCCAGCCTCTGGTGGCCGTGCCCGCCGCCATCCTGGTCTCCTGGGCTCAGCTTCTGATCCCACCCGGGCTGGGCTTTGCCGGGGGTGCGATGCTCTACGTGGCCGGCAAAGACCTGGCGCCCAAGGCTTACAAAGAGCTGGGGTTCGGCAAAGCCCTGACCGCGCTGGTGCTGGGAGCCGTCCTCATGGCCCTCCTCACCAGAATGCTAGGAGGCTGACCGGAAACCCCGTTGCCAGATCGCGAAGGACATTTTAGTCCTCCGGAATTGGACATTTTCGAGTAATATCGGGAATATTTCGCGACAAATGGACTGTTCCGGAGGGATAATAATGAACGAGCGAGATGGCGGCGGGGTTTCCGGTCAGCCTCCTAGAGCTGTTCTGAATGAGCCAGAAAATCTCGTAGGAAATTGATGTGCCAGAAGAAGAACGACTGGGCCGCTTTGTCCTGCCGTCCGTAGGTTGTGAGTTCCGTTTCCACCCGATCCATGGCCCGGTAGTAATCCTCCGGCTCGGCCACTTCGGAGCCACGGATACTGGCGTAGACGGCGGTGAAACAACGGAGCACCCCTGGCACCGCAGCCAGGATTAGAAGATTGTGATAAAAAGGGCCGATGATGGTCAAAAACTTGCGTTCGATCAGAGCTCGAAGGTACCGCTCGATCTCTTGCTCGAGCCAGGAAAGTTCTAAAACCTTATAGTCGGACAGGGTATCTAGCAAGCAGCCCTTCCAGCGCACCTTCCACAACTGCGTCTTGCGATTCTCCAGGAGATCATGGAACAAGTCTTTGGGAGTGCGAAAAAACGCATGCTCTAGTTGGCTCATCAGATAAAGCATCATCTGATACTCCAACTCTACCAACGGTTCCGCCGGAAAGGGGCAGCCCAGAGAGAAGTCCGGGCTCCGTCCCTCTTCCACCAGCCAGCGACCGAGTTGCCATCGCATCTCGCGACCGGCGGGCACGATCGAGTCCGACTCCAACAGCAGCACTTCCCAGGCCGAGCTTTGCTCCCTATCCACCCCCTTACCCCAGGAGACCGGAACTTTCTGAGGCAGCACTGGCATCGAGCGTAAGGAGAGCAGCTTCTGGATTTCCTCTGCATAGGTCTCCAGGGGTCTGCCCTGATTCTTTTGGACCGAGTTGCAGAGAAAAGAAACACCCACCACCACGCCTTCCGGCGTATCTCGAAGCAGAAACGGGAAGAGATCGCAAGAGTTGGGTCGGCTAGGGCTCTCATAAAGAGAGCAACCGGAGTCTTCCTTCAAAAAGACACAGGCACCCGAAGCCGTAACACTGGTCGCAAGCCGCCCGTCCTTGAGCACTCTGAGGGGCATAAATCCGGCTCTACCGGCGATCTCCCGGGTCTCAGGCGCCAAGCCTACCACGTCCTTTCTCGAAAGCTCGACGGTGGCGCTCCAGGCACCTTTGCAGCATTTGGCACACTGACTGCATTCAAAGTTCTGATTGCCGGCAAAAATGAGGGTCCGTTGCTGCTCACCCCGAGACTTGTGGCGCAGGACCGCATCTCCCATGGCCCCCTGCATCCGCCGATTCCAAAACACGGAATCCGGATACTGGTGCACCTTGCGATAGTCGTCGAGCAAGATCCCGGAGTGAGTCCGGAACTCGGCCCCTTTTCTCTCGGCGTAGAAGAGTAGATCCGGATCGACACCCTTCTTGGCCGCTTCCACGAAGACGTTTCCGATCTTTTCCCCGGACTCCGCTGCCCTCCCGATCCCCAGGTTGGATAAGGGATCGTAAGCCGAGAAAGCCTCCCCGATGGCCACCCAGCCCTCTCCACAACTGGGAACCAGTACGGAAAAACCCGCTGCCACCCGAGACGGCTTCTCCAAGAGGGTCATCGCCCCGAAGCGCTCCCGGGCGTGCAGAGACTCAGCCAGGCGGGCTTCCCAGGCGGTCTGGGCCTCCCCCCTATCGAGGTCGCTATCGGTAATAAAAACCGCCACCGCCCGACCTTTCTCGATCGGTGCGGCGTACCACCAGCCGGCTGCGGTGGTTTCTAAGAGCATGTCTGAACTGGACCGGTACTCCCCCTCCAAGAACCCCACCAGGGCGATCTGCCGATCGAACCTTTGGGGCTGAGCGGGTACCAAGCGAGTGATCTGACCGCTGCGGCCGGTAGCCACGATGAGCCAATCGGCTTCAGCCTTCACGCCTTCGAGCTTGTACAGCCATTCACCATTGACCCGCTGGAGGTCTTGCACCCGGGTGCCCACGTGCAACGACGCCCCCGCCTCTTCGGCCGCTCGAGCCAGGGCCCGGTCCAGCCCCAGGCGGTCGACGGTCCACCACGAGGGAGGCGCAAAGCGCTGGAGTTCAGAGTGATACCACGCCCCCACGATGCCGATCGAAGTCAGGAAGTACTTCTTGTACTTGTCCGGCAGAAGTCGTTTCACCGACTCCTGACCCTCCGGGGAGAGCAACTCCCCAACCCGAGGCTTATCGAATCGACTGGCCTCCACCAGCGTGACCTGGTGACCTGCCTGAGCCAAGACTTGAGCCGCCGAACTACCCGCCGGACCCGCCCCGATTATTAAAACACGCCACTTCTTCATCGGTCCCGTCGGCTATTCGCTCGCCGCCAGCCGATTACTCCTGATCGGCGGTGCTTGTAACATGATTTTTACTTTTCCAAGTGTTCCTTGGCGTATTTTAGTAGACAGAAAGAGAGAAAGAGGAAAAACTCCCATGGCACTGTCCCCAGCATCTTCATTCACTATCTATTCCGGAGACAAGAGTTTTCAGGTTCATCAGAAGCGTTCCGGAGAAGCGGCTCAGATCGATAAGAACAACGACAGCCGACTCGACGACGCGGAAATCTTGAGCTATCTGGAAAAGAACGACGATCTCTGCGGACACGTCTCGGGAGAGCAGCACGATCATAGTCGGATCCTGGCCGACTACAAAAACCACTTGCAGGGCAAGATGCCTGAATCTCTTTCAGCCTACAAGTCGTATGACCAACTCTCGGCACAGATGGACGATCTGGTCAAGCAGTACCCCGACAAAGCCCTCAAGGTTTCCCTGGGCAAGACCCACGAAGGCCGGGACATCTGGGCCCTGAAGGTCTCCAAAGACGTCAACTCCGACTCCACCCAGGAACGCCCCGGAGTGGTGGTCACCGGCGTGCATCACGCTCGGGAGTGGGCCACCAGCCTGGTCCCCTTAACCATCGCTACCGAAACACTGGAAAACTACTCCAGCGATCCGGCCGCCAAAAAGCGGATCGACGGAGGCGAACTCTGGTTCGTGCCGGTGGCCAACCCCGATGGCTTTGAATACAGTCGTACTGAGAACTCCTGGTGGAGAAAAAACCGCAGCCCGCAACTGGTAAACCCCTGCGGCGAAAAGATCACCCGGGAGACCTACGGAGTGGACATCAACCGAAACTACGCCGACGGCAAACCCGAACACGCCCACATCTATCGACCCAAGGGCGATAGCCCTTGCTCCACCCGCGACGATGGCCGGGCCACCAGCGACAACCCCCAGAGCGACACCTATCGAGGCCGTTCGGGAGCCAGCGAAATTGAAGTTCAGAGCCTGCTAAATCTGGAACTTGGAAGAAGCAACATGAAAGGTGTGCTGGATTATCACTCTTACGGTGGAATGATCCTCTACCCCTGGGGCAACACCCGTGAAGAGGTGGAGAACGCCGACACCTATCGGGCCGTGGGCACTCGGATGAACGACGCCATCGGCACAGGAAAATACCGCTTGATGCAAAGCGTCAGCCTATACCCTACCAGCGGCGGATCTCATGACATCCACCACGCCAACGGCCTCTTCTCCATCACCATGGAAATCGGAAACAGCTTCCACCCTCGAGAGAGTGAACTCCCCGACATCGTGGGCAAAGCCACCCGCGCCGGCAAAGTCTTCATCGACGACGTGCTGGCCATGAACACCACCGCCGCCGAGGCTTAGGTTTTTAGATCTCCTCTAAGCCGTCTGCCAGGTAGGCGACGTTGGACCAGGGCACCAGAATACGAGGGGTCTCCTCGGGGTGCTCGGCCCCGATGAGGGCCCCTCGTTCGTCTAGCCTGAGCAGACTGCCCACGGCTTCGTTTGACCAGCCCTGGTTGGAGATGGGGATGGTAGTCGCTAGCCGGATGCTTTGAGGTGAGGCTTGGTGTCCCAGGTGGGCAGAGACGGCCGTCTTCACGTCCTGGGCAGAACCGACTCTGAGTGCGTAGATCGAGTATTCCATGGCGGAGTAATGTGTCGTGGGTTGCTAGGCGTCCTGCCAGTCGGCGGGCCATCGGACTTTATCAGCGGTAAACCTCAAGGGATCGTTTTCCGGCCAGGGTGCCGCGTAGTCCTCGACGATCAATTCGAACTCTCCGTTGTCGAAGGGAAGACCGGAAGCCGCCTTCACTTTCCGCACCCGTTCCCGCTTGCCTCGGGAGGCCTGGGTGAGGGCACGATGGTGGCAGTAGGGGTTGTTGCCCCGGCGATCAAAGAAAACGTGAGCAGTCCATGAGCAGCCCCCCTTGCAGACCGGAGCATAGTCGCAGGACTTGCAAAACCCCCAGAGATGTTCGGTGGTCTCGTGCAGATTCATGGTGAGTTCCGGAGCCTGGGATACGATCTCGTATAAACTTTTGTCGCGAATATTTCCACCGGTGTAAGCCGAGGTGGGCAGCGAAGGGCAACCCTTGATGGCTCCGTTGGCTTCGATCCCGAGAACCGCCAGTCCAGCCAGGCAGCCCTGCCAGAAGGTCCACTCTTTGGGGTCTCCCCCTCCCCGAAACAGACGCTCATACGGCCCGTAGTAGCCAATATTGTTTCCACTGCTCACCAGCACCCCATCGGCGTAGGCTCGCTTCACGATCCTGGCCAAGATCGGGTAAAACTCCAGCAACTCGGCCGGCTGAAAGAGCATGTCGGTGTTGTCGGCGGCTCGCCCCATGGGCACGGTCATCTGGATCTGCCAGGCCTTCATGCCCGCGTCCCGCAGGATGTAATATAGCTCCGGAAGCTCCACCGCCGAGAGTCGATTCAACTGGGTATTGCAGCCCACCAGCACACCCGCGTTCTGAAGATGAGCCATCGTCTCCAGGCAGTATTGAAAAGACTTCTCTCTTCCCCGCAAGCCGTTGTGGGTGCTCTCCAACCCGTCGATGGAGACCGAGACCGCTCGGATCCCGGCTTTCTTCATTCGCTCGGCGGTGGTGGCCGAGATCCCGTAGCCGCCGGTGGTCATGGTGCAGACCATCCCGGCCTGTGTTATGGCCTCAGCCAGGTCCAACCAGTCGCTTCGCAAGAAAGCTTCGCCGCCGATCAGACTCACTTCCTGGATCCCCACCTCGGCCAGTTGGCGGATCAGATCCAGAGACTCCTCGGTGGAGAGTTCTTCAACCCTTTCGTCACCGGCTCGGGAACCGCAATGCGAACAGGCCAAGTTGCACTTGAGTGTGATTTCCCAAACAGCGTTGGTATGAGTTCGACGCTGAAGCTTTGTTTGGGCCAAGTTGTATTAACCCGCGATGGCGACGCCATACAGCGGCTGGGCGATAGGTCCAGGGAAGCCCCCAGGCCCTCCGATGGATACCCCATAAAGCGGCTGGGCGATGGGACCCGGAAAACTGGGTTGCGGCCCGATGGAGACTCCATAGAGCGGCTGGGCGATAGGACCCGGATTGGGCTGCGGACCGATGGAGACTCCGTAGAGAGGCTGGGCGATGGGCCCCGGGTTCGGTTGCGGTCCGATGGAAACCCCGTAGAGAGGCTGGGCGATGGGCCCCGGGTTCGGTCGAGGAAACGGATGCGGACCGGGCTGCACGTATCCTTGCCAGCCCTGCATCATCTGCTGCATAACTTGCATCAGCTGTTGAAAGAAACCCATGAACTGATACGGGTTAAATCCACCCACCTGGGGCCTACCATAAGGCTGCCCGATCTGGGGCCCGTAGCCACCCGTTTGGGGCTGCTGATACTGGTGAGGGATATGCTGGTTTCCGCCGACGTTGCCTGGATACATAAAGTTATCTACTCCTCGTTCTCAACATTATAACGACTTTCTGAGGGACGTCTAGTACTCAAGGGGAGATAGAGACAGATCGCCCGGCGTGGGCGGCGCGGCTGGTCTGCTGCAAGCGGACCCGCTCGTGGCGCAGGGTGGGCGGTGCGGCGGTCCAGAACGCGAGACCTACGACGAATGCGACCATCAAACACTTCGACGACCATCAAACACTTCGATTTGAAGGGTACGTCCTCACTCATCTCAAGGCTCCGCTGAGCACGGTAAGTCCGAAGCGGGCGTACCATCATCAAATGATCAAGGAATGTTACAGGCACCTTCGGTGACGGTTCCTAGGACCTCCACTTTACTAGGGCCTGTGGACATTTGGCATTCCGAGCCAAACGCAGGACATTTTTCTCCTCCTGGAGTGGAATTTTCTGTGGAATAGTGGACCTATTTGAGGAAAATTTCGCTTCAGGAGGTGGA
>Ga0172382_10002288_pt1 | contig 32470 bp, 31 predicted proteins | sample Leawel138RmetaG_FD_122245 | JGI IMG/M metagenome (GOLD analysis project Ga0172382, IMG submission 122245) | Leachate microbial communities from a municipal landfill in Southern Ontario, Canada - Leachate well 138R metaG | ecosystem: Engineered > Solid waste > Landfill > Unclassified | place...
GGGGCCAAACAGTCACCTGTCCGGCCCCGTTGCTTCACATTTTACGGGTCATTACCGGTCTTCCCATTATGACCTATTACCTGCAACCTTCGGTTATATAATTCCCATTCCATTAAGGACTGACAGCATAACCGCCGCAGCCATAACGGAACCGACCTGCCCTCCAGCATTCGCGCCCATGGCATGCATGAGGAGGTAATTTCTCTTGTTGTATTTCAAGCCTTCCTTCTGGGCAACACGGGCCGCCATCGGGAAAGCCGAGATTCCGGATGCACCGATGAGGGGGTTGACCTTCCCGCCTGTTACCAGGTAGAGCACTTTTCCGAAAAGGATTCCGAAAACCGTATCGAGACAAATAGCGAGGAGGCCGAGGATCAGGATGATGAGCGTCGTCGGCTGCACGAAAACAGGTCCGGCCATCGTTGCACCGATCGCCATACCTAGAAGAAGCGTAACGATGTTCGCGATCTCGTTCTCTGCGGCACTGGTCAGACGGGGTACGACTCCCGATTCCTTCATGAGATTGCCCAGCATGATCGTGGCGAGAAGAGGCAGACCTTTAGGTGCTATCAGACCGCCGATGACCGTGATGACTATCGGGAAAAGCATCTTGGTGGTCTTGGAAACGGTTTTTGCATGGCTCTTCATGACCGTTGTACGTTCCTTGTGTGTCGTTAGCATTTTCATTATAGGCGGCTGAAGTACCGGGACAAGGGCCATGTATGAATACGCCGCCACTGTCACCGGTCCTAACAGGTGCTGGGCGTATTGTGACGCGACATATATGACGGTAGGACCGTCGCATGCTCCGATGATGCCGATCGTGACCGCATCTTTGTACGGAAATCCGATCGCAAGCGCAAGGAGCAGGGTAAGGAAGATACCGAACTGTCCTGCGGCACCCAGCAGAAACGTGTACGGATTCTCGAGCACCGGCCCGAAGTCCGTCATCGCCCCGATCCCGATAAATATAAACAACGGGAAAAGCTCGGTGATAACACCGGCATCGTAGATTATGCGCAGAAAACCCTCTTTCTCCATCAGGTCTGCGAGAGGTATATTGACGAGTATACATCCGAACCCGATCGGGACCAGGAGCAACGGCTCACAGTCTTTCTTTATGCCGAGCCATAACAGAACACAACCGATGACAATCATGACGGGATTCGACCAATGCAGGTTCGCGAAACCAGCTGTCAATCCATTTAAGCCACTTATTACAGAATCAGCAAACATGCGCTCGTCCCCCTTTATTTATCTTCTTCTTTTTTGTACGGAAATATCTTCTTGAGAGCGGACATTATGAGACTGAAAACAATGAGGGTACAAATCGTTCCGCCCATGCCGACAACAACCATCGTAAAGCCAAAGGTCCATTTGTCCATCATATACCTGTCCTCCTGGCTGCGTATTGAGATGTAGTAATATAGATCCTGAAATTGCTGTAAGAAATTATCCCACCGCCCGATTATAGTCAAGTGAAATAGTTAACAAAGAAGATGGGGTACAGAACTTTTTTTGCTTTTTTCCACTTTGGGCAGATGATTCTCAGGGATTTTCCCTACATATTCAAGATTCCTGTCCCGGAAGCTTCTTTCGGGCCCTGTCGATCATGACGATCCCGATATATATAAGCAGGATGGTGGGAACAAAGAAAAGGCGGTAGGGGATCTTTTCGATCCGCATCTTCTTCAAATCGAGAGGATTCTTTGAAGTGTCAGCCGGCGGGCCCTTTACGGCCGCGGCGGTTTGGCCTGTATCCTTCGTTATCCTGATCCCGGTATTATAGAAATTGTCCATGAACCCCTTATTCATATCAAAACCCGATACAAAGGGCAAAGCGAACAGAGGTATACAGATACCAATAATGATCAGCAGGATGCCTTTTTTCTTTCCATTTTCCATGACAGCCAAAATATATCAGTTCATCGCTGTGAGCGCAAATCAATTTCATGAGAAAGAGCAAGGAGTAAGGAGCGAACTCTCCTCACTCCTTGCTCTTTACTCTTCACTCTCATTTGACATAGAGAATGGCACGGGATAATATAACCAAGGTTTTCGTCACTTCATTCAAGGACAGAGGAAATGAAACGAAAAAAGACAAGGCCGATAAAGGTCGGCGTGGTCCCTATCGGAGGCGGCGCGCCGATCGTCGTTCAGTCAATGCTGAAAACGAACCCGGAAAATTTCAGTGAGACCCTCATACAGACCCGGGAACTAAAGAGAGCGGGATGTGAGCTCGTAAGGATAGCGCTTCCCCAGGAAGAGACCTGCAAAATAATACCTTTCCTCAAAAAGGAAGTAGATGTCCCGATCATCGGCGATATCCATTTCAATCATAAAATAGCCTTGAAGGCAATGGAACTCGGGATTGACGGCATACGGATCAACCCCGGGACAATCAATAACCTGCGCAAGGTGAAAGAGGTCGCGGTCATGGCACGCGATACAAAGACACCGGTCCGGCTCGGGATGAATATCGGGTCGATCGAAAAGCGGGTCCTGAAAAATCATGTGAGGCCCAACGCCGACGCAATGGTCGAGAGCGCCCTGTACCATATCGCCCTTTTCGAAGATACCGGCTGGACGGAGCTCAAGGTGTCCCTCAAGGCGTCGGATATTCAGGAAACGATCAGTGCATACAAAAAATTCGCCAGACGGTCCGATTACCCTCTTCACGTGGGGATCACCGAGGCTGGCCCCGTTTTCTCCGGTGCCATCAAGTCCGCGATCGGCATTGGGATACTCCTCAATGAAGGGATCGGCGACACTATCCGGGTATCGCTTACCGGCAATCCGGTTTTCGAGGTCGTCGCGGGATATCACATCTTGAGGGGCCTGGGCTTAAGGAAGCGGGGAATAAACATCATCTCTTGCCCGACATGCGGGCGGACCAAAACCAACCTTGCAGAGATAGTCGAGGAATTCGAAAACGAAGTAAGCGAATTCGAAGCCCACCTCGATGTCGCTATAATGGGATGCGAGGTGAACGGCCCCGGAGAAGCCCGGGAAGCCGACATCGGCCTCGCCTTCGGCGCGACAAGCGCAATGCTCTTCAAGAAAGGGACTGTCGTCAAGTCGGAGATCCCGAAAGAGATGGCGAAGAACATCCTGAAGGAAGAGATTTACAATATGATCAATAAGTAAATTGTTCCGGCAAGCAAGAACGGCTGAGGATTGAATTCCTTTTATTTCCAACTAGTTAAAAATCTAGAACAGTCTTTATGTTCCTTTCGTCTGCCTCCACACATGCACGATCCTCTGAATGACCGTTACATGTGTTAAAACCGCGAGAACGATCACCACATAATTGAGTAGAAAAGGGATGAACAGGCCGATGAGGAGGAAGACGATCCTCTCGGGCCGCTCGAGGAGGCCGGTTTTGCACTGGATGGATGCGGCTTCTGCGCGGGCACGGGCATAGGGTATGAGAGCTGTGCCGATGGCTGCGATAAAACCGATCATTGCGTAATTGAACTCGTTATGGCGGACATAGACGAACACGATGGCCCCTATAACGGACAGGTCTGTATACCTGTCGAGGACCGAATCGAAGAAACCTCCGAATCGTGTTACACGGCCTGTCGTTCGCGCGACCGCTCCGTCAAGGATATCGAGAAAACCCGCGACAAGAAGTGATGCCGCCCCCGGTACAGGGTGTTCAAAAAAAACGAGAAATGCGCAGAGGAGGCCGAACACGGTGCCGGTTATGCTGATCGCATTCGGTGAAACGATCCTGCCTCCGAAGATGAAGCGGCACAGGGAAACAATGACAGGGTCCAGCCGGTGACCGATCCTGGGGCCAATCACTTACGGCACCTACCGGGCCCTTTCGCCCCGGATAAACTCTTCCACCATCGAGCGGGCCGTTTCGTCTGGAAATTGCCTGAGCGGGTGCTTCATCGTATATGCCGATATCGATTCCAGAACGCCCCCAACTGACCTGTCGCGCGCAACCTTGCAGCAGCGTATTGCATCGATAATGCATCCGCCGCTGTTTGGCGAGTCTTCCACGGAAAGCCTCAGTTCACAGTTGATCGATATGTCCCCGAATATCCTTCCTTCGAGTCTCATGAAGCATACCTTATTGTCCTTTTGCCAGGGAACGTAATCGGACGGGCCAATGTGGATATTGTCCGCCGGGATAGGTACGTCAATATTCGACAGGACCGCCTCGGTCTTCGATATCTTTTTCGACGTCAGCCGTTCCCGGTTCAGCATGTTCAGAAAATCCGTATTGCCGCCTGTATTTAACTGGTATGTATTGTCGAACTTCACACCGCGGTCGTTGAACAGCTTGGCGAGCGTACGATGGATAATGGTTGCCCCGATCTGGGACTTTACATCATCGCCGATAACCGGTATCCCCTTTTCTTCGAATCGCCTCGCCCATGAATCGTCGGACGCGATAAAAACGGGAATGCAATTGATGAGACTCACGCCTTTTTCAAGACATGCCTCCGCGTAAAAGCGCGCTGCTTTTTCGGAACCCACAGGAAGATAATTGATCAGGATATCAACCTTTTGCTCCTCCAGCACAGCCCCTACATTTACCGGTTCGGCATCGGAAACAACGAACGTCCGCTCCGGCGGGTATTGCTGCATATGGGGCGCCACGCCATCGAGAACATGGCCCATGAGGACCTTAACTCCGGTAGCAGGAATATTGGGTTCAATGGTCTTCGTACAATTGGGGGGAGCGAATATCGCCTCTTCAAGGGGCCTGCCGACCTTGCGTTTATCGATATCGAAGGCCGCTACGATTTTTATATCTCCGGGCCTGTACCCGCAAATATCATGGTGCATAAGCCCTATGGCTTCCCGATCCTGATGAGCATAGTAGAAGATACCCTGTATCAGCGAGCTTGCACAGTTCCCGACACCGGCGATGGCAACACGAATCTCAGGCATTGCATCTCCTTATATCAATTTTTCTTTTAGAAATATATGTCCTAAAACCCCAAAAAAAAGGGGGGCTCACCGCTTGTAGCGTTCTATACCGGCCTCGTACAGATCATTGCCAAAAATGTCGTTAACGACAAATAGCGGCATGTCCTTGACCTCGAGCCTTAAGACGGCCTCCGGGCCAAGGTCCTCGTAGGCGATGACATCGGCGGCGACAACCGTGCGGGCTATTAACGCTCCGGCCCCTCCCGTCGCTCCAAAATATATTGCCCTGTGCTCTTTGAGCGCCCTTTTTACCGCCTCAGAACGCTTACCCTTTCCTATCATACCCTTCAAGCCCAGAGATATCAACCCCGGCGCATAGGAATCCATACGGGAACTGGTCGTAGGACCGCACGAACCTATGACCTTTCCCGGAGGGGCCGGAGCAGGGCCGCAATAATAAATGACCTGTCCCCTGATATCGAACGGTAATTCCCTGCCTGCCTCGAGGGCCTCCGAAAACCGTTTATGCGCCGCGTCCCGGGCCGTGTAAATAAAACCGGACAGCAGAACCTTATCCCCAGCTTTCAGGGAATTTATCACAGTATCGGTCAACGGTGCCTCTATTCTTTTGACCCCATCGGTCCCGGTTCTGCCCGTCATAGTACGGCCTCCCGTATCCGGTGTGCGTGGCACTGGATATTGACCGCCACGGGCAAAGATGCAAGATGGCAGGGCGCCATCTTTACATGGACATCGAGGGCAGTTACCGAGCCGCCATATCCCTGCGGGCCGATACCTGTTCTGTTTATCTCCTCCAGCATTTCCAGTTCGAGGGCCGCCATATCGTCATCCGCGTTCCTTTCTCCGGCAGGGACCATAAGCGCCTCTTTGGATAACAATGCAGACGTTTCAAAATTGCCCCCGATCCCGACACCCACTATAATAGGGGGGCAGGGGTTTGGCCCTCCTCTCCGGACCATTTCGAGGACAAATGCCTTTACCCCCTCTCTACCCTGCGAGGGGGTCAGCATGCGAACTTCGCCGTAATTTTCACTTCCGCCCCCTTTCGGCAGGACAGTTATCTTGAGCCTGTCTCCGGGAACTATCTTCGTATGAATGATGGGCGGAGTGTTGTCTCCCGTATTTTTTCTCGTAAACGGGTGACAACATGATTTTCTCAAGAAACCATTGAGGTATGCCCGGCGGACCCCTTCCGAAACAGCCCCGGTCAGGTCGCCACCGGCGATATGCACATCCTGGCCAATTTCGAGAAAGGTCACGGCAAGTCCCGTATCCTGGCATATAGGCATCTTCTCTTCCCGTGCCAAGTCGGCATTCTTGAGCAATTCGCGGAGCACCTCTTTGCCGACGGGGGACTCCTCCCTGTCAATGGCGCTTTTTATCATATCATACATGTTCTCGGAAAGGTTAACGTTTGCATCGATGAACAGGTGTTCGATCATCGAAATAATATCATTGATATGGATCTCGCGCATGCCGGTTTCCCTTTATTCTTCGTAGGGCGCTATAATACCCTTCTCCATGAGAAGGTCGAGCTGGTCCCGGGCCCTGCGTATCTTACTCACGGCCATATTATAGAGTTCCTTCTCATCTATGCTGAGGCGCGCAACGCCTTGCTTCATGGCCATTTTTGCCACTGCTACCGCTTCCCTCGGGAAGACCTCCCATTCGCTCATAGTGGGTAGGAGATGGTCTTCATTGAGACCGGTGTCCTCGGCGAACCGGGCAAGTTCGTATGCGGCGGCAATGCACATCTCGTCGGTTATCGTACGGGCCATGACATCGAGAGTCCCCCGAAAAATAGCGGGAAAGCCAACTGAATTGTTGACCTGGTTCGGGAAATCGCTCCTGCCCGTCGCCACGATCCGGGCGCCTGCCTCCTTCGCATCCCACGGCCACATCTCGGGTATCGGGTTGGCACAAACAAACACGATCGCATTGTCGGCCATCGATGCGACCCAATCCTTCTGAATGACATCAGGGCCCGATCTTGACAGGGCGATCAGGACATCCTGCCCCTTGAGCGCTACTGCCATATCGCCGTCACGGCCCTCGCCGTTCGTCGTCTGCGCGAGCTCGAGCTTTTCCTTGTAGTTGGGCTTTATATCGTCGCGCCTGCGGTTGAGTATGCCCTTGCTGTCAACGACGATAATATTCTTCGGATCGGCCCCGGCCTTGATGAGCATCCGGACGATACAGACGTTTGCCGCACCTATGCCGATCATCGTGATCTTTGCGTCCTCGATCTTCTTGCCAACGATTTTGAGGGCATTGACAAGCCCGGCCAGGGTCACCGCAGCCGTACCCTGCTGGTCGTCGTGCCAGACAGGTATCGGCGACTCGGCCCGCAACTTCTCCAGTATATAAAAACATTTCGGGTTTTCGATGTCTTCGAGATTTATGCCGCCGAACACAGGGGCAATGAGCTTCACGGTCCGTATTATCTCGTCCGGGTCTTTTGTATCAAGGCATATTGGAAAAGCATCGACCCCGCCTAGATATTTAAATAAAAGTGCCTTTCCTTCCATAACCGGCAAACCCGCCATAGGCCCGATATCGCCGAGGCCCAAAACGCGCGTTCCGTCGGTTACGACACCGACAGTATTTCCCTTGTTCGTATAGTCAAACACCTTTTCGGGATTCTTGCTGATCTCCCTGCAGGGCTCGGCGACCCCAGGTGTATACCAGATCGCAAAATCATTGATGTCCCTTACGACGCACTTCGGTACTATCTCTATTTTTCCCTTGTAGCAGGGGTGCATTTTCATGGCATCGAGAGCTGGCTTCCGGGCTTTTTCAAGCAGTTCTTCCTTGGTGACTCTTTGGTCGTGCACGAGGGCCTCCTCAATCTTTCATATCGTAATTGTGTCGACATTCTATTATAAAGACAGTGAGGAGTAAAGAATAAGGAGCAGGGAGTTTTTTTATCTCCTTACTCCTTACTCCTAACTTCAACTCCTTACTGATTCAATTGACAATACCGATAAAATTGTTTATTTTATTGAAAAATTGGGCCCATAGCTCAGCTGGAAGAGCCACCGGCTCATAACCGGTAGGTCCTTGGTTCGAACCCAAGTGGGCCCATAGAAAACGTAAATGGTGAAAAAATTTCTAATAGAACGGGATTTCGACTAATGAAGAGGGGGTGTACCAAAGGGTACACCCCCTCTTCTTTTTGGAGGCAATACATTGGAGCGGGAACTCGAAACTCTTTTTGAAGCACAAAAAATTGAGATCCAGATCATGGAGGGCGAACGGAAACTTCTTCAGGCACCGAAGAGGCTCCAGCAGATGCAAGACGAATTGATCGCGCTGCGTCAGAAAATTGATAAAGAAAAAGAGATCACAGATGAGTTGGAGAAGGAACGGCGCAAGAAAGAAAAGGAACTCGAAGCAGAGAAAGAAAAGATAAAGAAACTTGAAGTAAGGCTCTACGATGTCAAGACGAACAAGGAATACCAGGCACTCTTGAAAGAGATCGAGGCAGCGAAAGAAGCCAACGACCGTACCGAGGAAGATGTCCTCGTCCTTATGGACAAGGTGGAGGACCTCAGGAAAGATTACGAAAATTCGAATGTCCAGCTCAAGGAAATCGAAAAGGAATCGCAGGCCGAGCGAGCTATCATCGAAAAAGAGATCAAATCCATGGATGAGGTCATTGCAAGGCTCGTCCAGGAACGGGATAATCTTCTTTCCGTCGTGAGCGAGAGCTTGCGGAACATTTACGGTGTTCTCCGGGAAAGGCGCGGGGGAATAGCGGTCACAAACGTAAAGAATGGGGTTTGTCTGGGCTGCAATATGAACATTCCGCCGCAGCTTTTCATTGAAGCAACGAAAAACAAACAGCTGATCCAGTGCCCGAGCTGCAACCGCATCCTCTTTTTCCGGGCAAACGATTGATGCAGTGGCATATCCATGTTGACGGTGCGTCCTCGGGAAATCCCGGAAGGTCGGGTGCAGGCATCGTGGCGCGCGATCAAGACGGAACGGTGATATTCACGAAGAGCATCCCCCTGGGCGAGATGACAAACAACATGGCCGAGTACGAGGCACTCCTCATTGCCGTCAATGAAGCTGTCGAGAATTCCATAAAAGACGTTACGGTCTATACGGACTCCCAGCTGGTCGCCAACCAGATCAACGGCCTATACAAGATAAAGAATATGACCCTCTTTCAGTATGTGAAAAAGATCAAACAAACAGTGGGCAATTTCGATCATTTTGCGATACACTATATTCCGCGGGAACAGAATCGGGAAGCCGATAAACTTGCGAAGGATGCCATTTTAAAAGGGTAGACGGGTGATCGCTCCGCTTTTATGGCGGGGAGGAAAGTCCGGGCATCGAAGGGCAGGATGGTTCTTAATGGGAACCGGGGGTAACCCCAGGGAAAGTGCAACAGAAAATATACCGCCCCGAAAGGGGTAAGGGTGAAATGGCGGGGTAAGGGCCCACCAGTCCCGCGGCGACGCGGGAGCTTTGTAAACCCCATCCGATGCAAGGCCAAAGAGGGTGCCGCTCTCAACGGGCGGCGTGGATGGCCCGTCCAATACCCGGGTAGGCCGCTTGATATCCGGCGCTTTAAGCCGGATACAGAGAAATGATTACCGTTTCCGCCGTGAAGGCGGAAAAACAGAACCCGGCTTACAGTCTACCCTTTTAAAAAAATACAACGTTATTTGAGAGACCTGTTATGAAATATTTCATCATAGTCGGCATGCCTGTATCGGGCAAAAATATCGTCCTGACGTAATGGTTCGCCGAATCGGTCCGATCGACCGCATATCCGTAAAACTCGTAATGATCTTTCTCATCATCGGATCATTACTGCTTTTTTTTACCAATCTCGGTGGACGCGATTTCTGGGCACCGGATGAGGGGGATTTCGCGCAGATCGTAAAAGAACTCGATACCGATCCCGTTGTACCCCATTTGAACAATGTCCCCTACGGTGAAAAACCCCCGCTTTTTTACTATGTAGTTTACATTTTTGCCAAGACGTTCAGATCTCTTCCCGACGAGACCTCGATGCGCCTGTCTTCGAGCTTTGCCGCGCTGATCACCCTCATTGCCTTTTTTCTCACCATCCGGGTTGGATTCGGTCTGTCACGATCGATCGCCAGCGTGGTCATCCTGGGACTTACCCCGCTTTTTTACTGGCAGGCGCGTTACCTCCAGGTCGATATGGTCTTTTCGGCTGCCCTCGTTCTCGCGCTCCTCGCATTCTTCAGATTTATTGAGAATGCGAGGACAGGATGGTACTACGCTTTTTTCATAATGCTAGCATGCGCATTTATGACAAAAGGTCCTCTTGCTGCTGTGCTTGCCGTGCCGGTCGTTGTTTTCTCCTGCCTTTCCGAGAAGAGGATGCCCGCCATATTAACGAGGCACACCATCTTCGGCATCCTAGTATTTCTCGCCATTATCGTTCCGTGGTATTGCGCCGTGTACCTGAAGGAAGGATATCCGTACCTGTACGAGAACATCCTTCGCCAGAATTTCCTGAGATTTTTCGAGGCCTGGAGCCACAAACGGCCTTTCTATTATTATTTCACAACCCTCCCGCTCGATTTTTTCCCGTGGAGTTTATTTTTGCCGCTCGGCCTGTACACTGCCTTCAAAACATGGAAGGCCGACAAGCGAACACGTTTTTTCCTGATCTGGTTTCTCTGGTTCTTCTTCTTTCTTTCATTGTCCTCGGGAAAGATCAGCAAGTATATGCTGCCCGCGCTGCCGGCCCTCGCTGTCATTGTTTCCGGTTCGATGCGGGAACTGGACAGGCCCTACAACAAGATCGTCTTTCCCGTTGCCGCAGCCCTCTTCTTGGGCCTCGGTATAGCACTCTTTGCTTATGCTCCGTCGCAGTACCGGGAATTCATGCCCGAACGGATCGTTCTCGGCATTGCGGGCATCTGCACAGCCATTATTGTTTTTGCCTCTGTCAAATTTGCGTCCGCCAGGGGTGCGTTTGCGTGCATCGCCATATTCCTGGGGATCGCATATATGACCGGCAATATATCCATCTTTGAAAAACTAAACCGCTATAAATCCCCGAAACCCGTGAGCGAAAAGGTCAGGGCCCTCGCAGGCGACAAGGTCCCGTGGGTCTATTATGGCAGTATGCGCGGAGTATATGTATACTATGTCGGCAGATTTGCCGTGCATGTCGAAGAACATGACATAAACGGCCTGCGGCAATTTGCGGGATGTGAGGGTGAATTTTACCTGCTTACCCGCAGGCGCGACGCGGATGAAGTGAGATACGCCGTGCCAGATGTCGTGGTAGAGTCCCGGGATACGATCGGGGACAAGGAAATGATGATTTTTCATCGTCTAAAAAAAGATAATGGGTAATTTGACGAAACAGAAAAAGAGGTTCGCCGTATATGTCGGGGCCCTCCTTGCACTGTCCTATGTTTTCCTTTTCTCGGGCCTTGGCTCGTATTCCCTGAAGGAACCAGATGAAGGCCGTTATGCCGAGATCCCCCGCGAAATGGTGGAAAGCGGCGATTACACGGTACCGAGACTGAATGATGTCCGGTATTTCGAAAAACCTCCCCTGCTCTACTGGGCCGTTTCATTGTCCTATAAAGCATTCGGCATCAGCGAATGGTCGTTCAGGTTCCCGAACGCACTTGCGGCGGCCTTGTGCGTATTCAGTCTTTTCTTTTTTGTACGGCGATGGGCCGACGACTTCGCCGCCTTCCTCGGTTCGCTCGTACTTTTATCGTCGTTTGGCTTCTTCGCCATGGCCCGTATTGTCACAACGGACATGGTCCTGACATTCTGGCTTTTCCTGTCGCTTTTATGCTTTTATGGTTATTACCGGGAAAGATCTTCGCCCTCTCTCTGGGGATTCTACGCCGCTATGGCCCTTGCCACCCTTACGAAAGGTCCTGTCGCCCCGGTGCTCCTGTGCGCCACTATCTTTATTTTCCTGTTTATGGAAAGGGACCTGGCGTTCTTGAAAGAAATGAAACTTATCCGTGGTTTTGCGCTGTATTGCATAATAGCGGCACCGTGGTTCGTTATCATCTCTATCAGGGAAAAGGAATTTTTTGACTTCTTTTTTGTTGACCAGCATTTTCTCAGGTTCATCTCCACGAAGCACAAGCGCAGCGGGCCAATATATTACTTTCTCCCGGTAATTTTCGGTGGGATGCTCCCTTGGTCACTCTTCATCCCGCGCGCCTTCGCCAGGGCCTGGAAAAGATCCGATTACCGGTTGTTCGTCATCTGGTCCGCACTTGTCTTCATATTTTTCAGTCTGTCGGGATCAAAGCTTCCTCCGTACGTCCTCCCTGTTTTCCCGGCGCTTTCTTTGCTGATCGGGGCGCTGTTTCATGAAAACAGGGAATCTCCGTTTACCCGGCCCTGGGAGACCGTCGGGAACTGCATAATTATGGCGGTGTTTGCCCTGGCTGTTTTTCTCTACTTGAGCCCTTCATTCATGGGTTACATTGGCAGTGTCACGATGGACGCCGCATCTATCGCCCGGGACCTCGTTCTTTTCTCTCTGATCATATCACTGAGTGCGGCGGTCTGTTTTGCGCTTTTCCTGTTGAAGCCTTTCCGGATCCCAAAAAATATTTTTGCGATCCTGTTCCTTTTTTCGCTTGTCGTTCTTGTCGCCATCGTGGCCCATTCGAGTGTCGTTGACCGGGCCAACACTGCAAAGGCCCTCGCAATGGAGGCGAAGGCCAGGGGGAACGAACCTGATATTATTGTCAATTATTCCGCACTGGACCTTACGCTGCCCTTCTACCTGAGAAGGCCCGTTGTCATTGCCTCATACAGGGGAGAACTTGCCATGGGCTCCGAATACGAGGATTCCAAAAAATACTTCATGGATCAAAAAGAATTTCTCGATACCCTCGGCTCCGGGAAGAAAGTCCTCTTTGTAGCAAAATACAAAAGGGTCAAAAATTTGGAGAAACAGTTCCCCGGACACATAAGAATACTCAAATGCCAGAACGATAGATGTCTCCTTTCGAACTATTGAAGAGAATAAAGAGAACAATGGCTGTCGTTAGCGCACAGGATCGACGCAAACCACGGGCATTGCCTGTCGTGCTGTGTGTTTTCATTGTTTATTTCTTCGGTACATCCCATTACTGCCAGGCAGCCGGCAGGGGTGAGAAGGACCTGGCGCGCGACCTGCGGGCCATGGTAACCGATCCAACAGTACGTTCGGCAAAAATTGGGGTCGTTGTCGTTTCCACGACAACGGGAAAGAACATTTTCGTATACAATCCAGACAGGCGATTGGTGCCTGCATCGAATATGAAACTCCTGACAAGCGCCGCTGCCCTTTTCGTGCTGACACCGGATTTTCGCTACGAAACGCGGCTCACCACAAATGGCGGCGTGAGTTCGGGGATACTGAACGGGGACCTTATTGTCGAAAGCTCCGGCGATCCCACGATATCGGGATACTTCAATGACAATGACCCGGTTTGTGTCTTCAGGGATTGGGCAAAACGCCTTCAGGGAATGGGTATCCACGAGATACGGGGAGACCTTGTCATCGATAATTCGGCATTTCCGGAAGGTCCCTATGGCGAGGGCTGGGATATGGACGATACGAACCGCTGTTTCTGTGCACCCCGCGATGCTTTCACCTTCAACAACAACTGCATTCAGCTGGAGATAATTCCACCGGTGCAAAAGGAGCAGGGCTTTCAATTCGTAATGGAGCCCGCGAGCGATTACGTACAGCTTGTGAACCGGCTCGATTCCCGGACGGTCACGGGCCGGGACACGGTCCGTCTCGATTATACGGACCCCCGGACCCTGGAGGTCAGGGGGTCCAAAAGACCCGGAGGCGCGGCAACAATTCATTACGTACCTGTCCGCTATCCGGCCCAGTTTGGGGGATTCGTCCTCAAGGAAACGCTGGCGTCCAGCGGGATACAGCTTACGGGAGATATCCTGTGTGCCCGAAATTGCCCGGCTATCGCCGACATTGCACGCCGAAAAAATGACAGGCAACTGAGCACACTCGCCGTGTATCGATCCGTCAGGCTTTCCGAGATAATCAAGGTCGTGAACAAGCTGAGCAATAATCTCTACACGGAAATGCTTCTTTTTGCCATCGGCAGGACGTCAGGACATGCATTCACAACCAGGAATGCAGCCGCTATCGTACTTCAGGCGCTCGATAAAGCAGGAATCGATACGACCGGCGTCGCAATGGTTGACGGGTCAGGACTGTCCCGGTACAACCTCATCAGCCCCCGCCAACTCGTCCGGCTATTGCAGGTCATGGCCGCCAGCCCCTATTCCGGATATTTCTACGAATCTCTTCCCATTATGAGCGTTGACGGAACCCTCTCGCGCCGCCTAAAAGGCTCACGCGCATCCGGTCTGATCCGCGCAAAGACCGGTACAATGACAGGCGTGCGAAGCCTGTCCGGATATATGACCACCTACAATAATGAAAACCTCATCTTTTCGATAATATCGAACGATCACCCCTCCACATCGGCTATTGACAGAGTCGTCGATAAGATCATCATGCGACTCCTTGATTATTAAGACCGTAAGGCGTCAGTCGTTCCCCTCCCGACGTCATTCCGGCGGAAGCCGGTATGACGTCGAAAAAAATAGCAGACGATGTGAGAAGCCTTACGCCCTCACGCCTTATGGTTTTTGATCTAGCGTACTATTCTCTTCCTCATGAAGTGAAACGGCAGCGGGGACAATATGGCTGCGGCCGCTATTATCCACAGTATGCCTTCTACAGCCTGTGCGGCGTGACCTGCAGCCAAAGACCGGCATATGTTTGTCAGATGATAGAGCGGGGTGAACCAGGCAATCTTGCTGACAAAAGGCGGGAGGGCATCCAGCGGAAAAAATATGCCGGAAAAAAGGAACATCGGTGACATGAAAAGTGTATAGAAGTAGTTCAGTGAATCGACCCCGGGTACCAGGGCCACGCAGAAAAGTGAAATTTCCGCAAAAATAAGCCCGCTGAGGAAAAGAATGGGAACAACGAGGACCACGAGTGCGGAATCGACCAGATGGAAGGCACTTATCGTCCCGATGATTATGATGCCATAGAGAACGCTTTTCGTTGCCCCCCACATCATTTCTCCCGCTATCAGATCATCGATGTTGACAGGTGTGGATAAAATGGCGTCGAACGTCTTTTGATAGAAAATTCTCACATATGTAGAGTATGTGCATTCATATACCGTGGCAAACATCGAGGACGATGCAATGATGCCCGGCGCTATAAAATTTATATAAGGCCTTCCCTGCACCTCAGTTATATACCCGCCGAGGCCCAAACCGAGTGCCACAAGGTAGAGGATGGGCTCGACAAAGTTGAGTGCTATGCTTGACAGGTAGAGCTTCGTGTAAACCGTCAGGTGCCTCTGCCATACCCGGTATGCGCGCTTAATTTTCAAGTTTGCGCCCCGTAAGCTTTAAATAAACATCTTCGAGATTTCCGCCATGCCGGTCCATGAGTTCCTGCGGCGATGCGATCACGATGATCTTACCCCTGTCCATAATGGCCACATGGTCACAAAGCCTCTGGGCCTCCTCCATATAATGGGTGGTAAGAAGCAATGTCTTACCCTGTGCCTTAAGCTCCGAAAGCCTTTTCCAGACCATTTGCCTGCTGTGCGGGTCGAGGCCCGTTGTGGGTTCGTCGAGTATTATTATTTCCGGATCATTTATCACCGACCTGACAAGAAGGAGGCTTCTTTTCATGCCGCCCGAAAGGCTCCTGATATTGGCATTCATTTTTTCCGATAAGCCCACAGACCCCAGAAGGTCTTTGGCCATGACCGATGATCTTTTTTTGGGTATGTCGAAATACCGTGCATAAACCACGAGATTCTGAAGTACCGAAAGGTCAGGGTCCAGACTGTCATCCTGGGGCATGACCCCTATCCTTGATTTTACCAGGCTTGGGTCTTTTGTCACATCATGGCCGAGAACTTTGACCTCTCCGCCGGTCGGTGGCATAAAACAATACAGAATACGCATTATCGTTGTTTTTCCGGCTCCGTTCGGGCCGAGAAAGCCAAAGCATTCACCCGAGACAATCGTGAAATTGACCCTATCGACCGCCCTGAACCCGTCGTAGTCCTTCGTCAGGTCTTTTGCGGTAATGATTTCCATAGAAGATAGTATAATCACAATACGGGAAAAGAGGTCGAGGAAAAAACAACGATCATACGGAAGAAAAGGCTATGTCGAAAAGCCTTGCCGTGGGTATCTTGTACCTAACGGTATAAATCCCCGCCATCATCCCGGGCTTGACCCGGCATCCAAAGGTTTGCCATCAAAACTCCACCGTCATCCCGGAGTCAAGCTCCGGGATGACGGAATTAGGAATTGCGACAAGGCCTCCTTAAAGCCGGAATGACGCGGTAATATGAGAGACAAGCTTTTTACCCGAAAAGGAGGCTGTAAAGTAAAAAAATCAGACCTTTGGTTTCGCTACTTTCGCGTCGGTAATTTCGGTTACCGGCAGTGTTGCGATATCGGTGAAGCGCTGTCGCCAGGTGTCATTGTCTTTGAGCAGGTCGTCGACACGGGAAAAAACATTTTCCACAAAGATCTCCCTTTCTTCCTGTCTTTTCCTGACGCCGTAACGTATTGTATTACGCTCGTCACCGCTCAGATGATTGATAGCATTCTTGGTTGTCAGTATCGCCCCGAACCGGGCGAGGTTTGACAACCTCGATGCGTAATTTATCGTGTCCCCGAGGGCGGTAAATTCTATGTTTGTCGACGACGGCGTGGTCGTGCTGAAATATTCCTGTCCCTCATTGATCCCCATATTAAGATAGAGGTCATTGAACCATCTCTTTCGGGCCTTCCATTCGGCTGAAAAATCCGCCATCTTCTCTCTGATGGAAAGGGCGCAATTTATGGAGTTCATGAGATAACCCGGATCCTGCTTTTTGAGAAAATAATATACAACCCCGTCGCCGATCCTCTTGCCGTATATTCCATGAAATGCCCTGAAAGATTCTTCGAGTATTCTCCACATGCTGTTGATCAATTCGAAATATTCCTCGGGAGGAAGCTCGGCGCATATGCGGACGGAATTCTGCAGATCGGCAACCAGCACGCTGAAAGACACGAGCGTCGGCAGGCGCTGCGTCAAAAGATCGCGAACGACGGTTTCGCGGTCTGACAGAAATTCAGGGATCCCTGATTGCGCCGTTTCAGCCTTCTGATAGAGAAAGAACATCCCCTCACGGAAGAACGTCGTATATACGACAAACTTCTCCAACGACCCATTGGTTCCCTCGATATCGAGATAACGTCGATGGATCTTGTCGGGACTCATGCTTACTGCGCGATCATACACCGATTCGAGATACTCGGTCTCTCTTCCCGACATTCCCGTATACATCCGGCCCAGCTGTTCTTTACCATTTCTCATACGGTAAAAGCTCATGTGATACTCGACCACTTCCTCCCGGTTCTTGACGAAATGATCGAATTCCCAGCTCAGAAAAAGTCGAAAAACATTTCGCAGTTCAACATCCCGTATCGACCGGATCGGTTTCCCGAAGATGCTCTTCTCGGCAGGTTCGTTTATCCACTCGATCTCGAACTCATAGTTCAACAGATATGCGGGGGTTGTGATATCGTCCAGCGTCAGGTTCAGGCCTCCGTCTGACATTCTGTGCCCCTTTTCGACGACAAGCGAATTCGCGAAGCTGCAGCGGTCCGATCCATCATAAACCGCCGGCCCCACTTCCTGTGCGATCGTGTCCATGGCCTTACCTTTCCCTTTCAGTTTCTTGATCTCCGTTATAATGTCTAAGACAGTTACAGGGAAATAGCCGATCTTCCTGGTCCCCTTCAGGCTTTTCGATGCGTTTCTCACCACCGGCTTTGGAATGATGCCCCGTTTTATGTAATTGTTGAGGGTTGCCCGCGATATCTCGGATCTTTTGAGAACTTCTTTGCTGTCTATCCACTTGTGAGCGTTAAACTCGACCATATCCGCAAACCCCTGTCAATCCCGTCGCTTCGGCTACAATTTACATATTTATACAGTATAAGTGAATTGTCAAGCAAAATATTTAGACAGTCTAACCGAAACCGTACGTCGTCATCGCAAGACGTACGTAGTTAAAACCAAACATTCGCCGGGATAGGTACGCTATTTTGTGATTGGTACAAAAAGACGGGCCGTGTGTTGGCCGTTTCTACACCTTACGACTGACGGCTTACGGTTTCATCCATACCGATACTGCACCCCGAAATCCCCCTTGGGGTATGTCCACGTGATGGCTCTATGGGTACAGGCTATCATGCAGGTGCCGCATTCGAGGCATCCTGCAAATTCCACCGCTATCTCGTTCTCGTGCTCGTTGAATGTGTACAGATGCCCGGGACAGACCGTCAGGCAATGCCTTGTACTGCATTTCGACCGGCAGATGCCATGATCAATGATTATATGGCTTTCTTTGTCTGTCTTAAATGCATCGAGGGCGAGTTTTTCGTCTATTTTCATGTATGTCCCTGTCTAAATATTTTTTACACGATAGAGCTCGAGAAGCCTTTTCATGCTCAGCATTCCGGATGTCTTCAATCCGTCCCATACTGTTTTGCCGAGGCGTTCTTTGGGGTTCTCGTCGAACCACATCAGCTTTTCGAGAAGATCGGGGAAGGTCTGCGGGTAATAGGAAAACAATGATTCATTTTCAAGATATCCTGGCATGTTCTTCGTCGCCTCGAGATCTTTCAGGACAAATGTCTCTTTTAACCTTTCAACATAGCTGGAAAGCGTCGACTCTGTATAGGAACCTGCCTCCTTTGCCTTGATTATTGCTTCCGCGGCGCAAATGCCCGAGGCTACGGCAAATTCCATGCCCCGTACCGTGATGCCCATATTGAGGGCAAATCCGGCCGCATCACCGGCCACAAGTATTCCGTTGCCGCAGAGCTTCCCGACGCCCGCGTAACCGGCCTCGGGTATCACATGGGCCGAATATTCCATTATTTTCGCGCCGTCGAGAATTGTACGCATCTCGTAGCGTTCCTTGAACGTGTCGAGCAGTGCCGGTGCATCTATCGGGGGCTTTCTGTCCATCATGGCATTGATCCCGACCACGATACCGAGAGAGATTGTATCTTTATTTGTGTAAAGGAAACCGCCTCCAAACATCCCTTTCGTGACATCGCCAAGAAACAGGTGCGCGGTGCCTTCGCCTGTATTGACATTGAAGCGGTCGTTTATCTTTTCCTCCGGCAGGGCAAGGACCTCCTTCATGCCGACGGCGCATGCTTTAGGGGACAGGGCCGGTTTCAAGCCAGCTTTTTGCGCCATGAACGAGAGGACACCGTCGCAGGCAACCACAACATGGGCGGGGATCTCTTCGATTCCCGCCTTGATGCCGGCAACCGAACCGTTCTCCCACAGGAGATCGTCAACCCTGTATTTTGGTATGACGAAGACGCCTTTTGTCATAATCCTGTCGGACAGCCACCTGTCGAGACGGGCCCGTAACACCGTATAGCTGTGCCCGTCATTTCTGAATTTATCGGATGTGTGATCGATGCTGAGGGAGTTTGAGGCGCCGAGAAGGCTCCAGCGTTCGCGCACCACTTTGCGTTCAAAAGGGGCACCCTCGAGCATATCTCCCGCCAGGTCTTTTATCGGTTTCAGGTAAAGCCTGCCCCCGGTGACATTCTTGCTGCCGGCAAAGTCGCCGCGCTCCACGACGATCACCTGCAGGCCGTGGTCCGCGAGGATATATGCACAGGAAAGACCGGCGAGGCCCGCCCCTACTATGACGACATCCATTTTGTCCATGATGTCAGGATTCTTCCCGCACTTTTCTCAGTTCATCTTTCAAGGCAGGAAGCACTTCAAAAAGATCATCGACAATGCCGTAGTCGGCATACTGAAATATCGGGGCATTCGGGTCTTTATTGATGGCTACTATGACCTTCGATGTGTCCATGCCCATGATGTGGTGAAGGGCCCCGGACACACCGCAGCCGATGTATAATTTCGGGGATACGGTCTTTCCGCTCTTCCCGATCTGATCGTCATAATCTCTCCACTTGCTGTCGACGACCGTCCGTGATGCCCCGACCCGGCCGCCCATAAGATCGCCGATCTCATCCAGCATGGAAAAATGCTCGGCGGCTTTCATGCCTCTGCCGCCGCAAATGATAAAATCCGCTTCCTGGAGATCGACCTTCTGAGATTCGGTCTTTGCGAAAGAGATCACCTTGATGCCGGGGTTCTTCTGAATATTCACCTTCTCTTCGATGACCTCGCCTTTTTGGCCTGGTTCACTGACCGCAAAAGAGTTCGGCCTGAACGTCACGATCAGCATCGAATCGGCCCCGGGAGCGATCCACGATATCACCTTGCCGCCGTAAAGAGGTTTCTTGATCTTCAAGCCGTCACCATCGAGATCGAACCCGACCGCATCTGAGACCATGGCTGCCTCAAGGCGTGCGGCGAGGCGCGGAAAAAGGTCTTTTCCTGTCATTGACGACGTGCCGAGAACGATTTTAGGCGTATATTTTTTCAGTATCTCCTGAAGGGCGGAACCCGTGGAATCCCAGCCATGGTCTGCAAGGGATTCGTCATCGACAACGATCGTTTTGTCGCAGAATCCGCTCACCACATCAGCTGCCTGTTTAACGCCCGATCCGACCAATGCCGCGAAAAGGCCGGATGAAAATTTTGCAGCGATCTGTCTGCCTGCAGACAGTAGTTCCAAAGATGCCTTTCTCGGCATCGAGTCTTTGCATTCAACAAATACCAGGACGTCATTACTCATGTGAAACCCTCCTCCCTACAGAGCCTTCGCTTCGTCTTTAAGCAGCCTTACGAGATTCTTCGCTTTTTCCCCGGCTGTCTCTCCATCGATGATGCGGACTGAAGGTCTCTTCGCGGGTAATTCATACGAAAGCACCCGAATTTTCGACGACTCGTTATCTATTGGGCCGAACGGCGTGTCAAATGAGGCGGGGTCCAGGACCGTGATCTCCGTTTTCATTGCTTTCATGACCCCTGTAATCAGCGGTACCCTCGGTTCGTTGAGGCCTTTCTGGGCTGTAAAAAGCGCCGGCAGCGTAACTTCAGAAACCTTTTTACCGCCTTCGATCTCATTTTCAACTTCAGCCCTGCCGGCATCGAGCATGGTCAATCTGCTTATCTGGCTGACATGGGGGATATCGAGAAATTCCGCCACCATCGCCCCCACGCTGGCGCTCTCGTCATCCATGGCCTGGCGCCCGCATAGTATAAGGTCAAACCCTTCCTTTTTTGCATATGCAGCCAGGATGCGTGCAATTATCAGCGGGTCGTCCGTTTCATATTTCGAACTATCGATACGAACGGCCTTATCGGCCCCCATCGCTATAGTTGTCCTGAGGGCCTCCGTCGCTCTCACAGGTGCAAACGTGCACACCGTGATCTGGACATCCTTCAACGCCTCTTTTATCCGTATCGCTTCCTCGACGGCAAATTCATCGAAAAAATTGACGGCATATTTATTTTCAATTTCGAGACTTTTCTGATCGAAGCTAATAATTATCCGCGCTTCCGTATCGGCAACCTGTTTTATAAACACCAGAACATTCACGTCTTCAAGCCTCCTTTCGTCCCTTCGGACATTCCAATAGCCTTACAAAAAGAAATGACCGGCCTTAAACCGCAGGAAAAATGGTTAGACCGTAAAACATGAAAATCCCTTGTTTATCCCGAATTTAACTTCAAAATAACCGGGTGGGAATTTTTTGGATAAATTATTTTACCGGGCCCCTTTTGTCAAGGAAAAATTGGCAATAACGGGGCCTGTAAATTAACGGTACCTTGTAAATTTATTGGCTTTTTGAGCCCAAACGTTGTCCTTTCAAATATCAACGAAAGAACGCAACAATTTCGCCCTCATCGGATGCCTCAATTTTTTCAGGGCCTTTGCCTCGATCTGCCGGATCCTCTCGCGGGTCACCTCAAAAACCTGCCCCACTTCTTCGAGTGTATGGTCCTGTCTTTCCCCTAACCCAAAACGCATCCTGACAACCCTCTCTTCCCTCGGAGACAGGGTCGAGAGAATACTGTTGAGGTTTCTAACAAGGTCATCATATATGGCCGAATCCTGGGGGGTCAGGACATTCTTGTCTTCTATAAAGTCGGCCAGATGGGTGTCTTCATCATCGTTGATCGGTGTTTCGAGCGATATTGGCTCTTTCGTTATCCGAAGGACGCGTCTCACTTTTTCCGATGAAAAACCGATCCTGTCCGCTATTTCGTCCGGATATGGTTCCCGTCCGAGCTCCTGCACAAGTCCGCGGGACACCCGGATGATCTTGTTAATCGTTTCTATCATATGGACCGGGATGCGTATCGTCCTCGCCTGATCGGCGATCGCACGCGTAATGGACTGCCGTATCCACCATGTCGCATAGGTGCTGAATTTATAACCGCGTTTATACTCAAAGCGGTCCACGGCTTTCATAAGCCCGATGTTGCCTTCCTGGATCAGGTCGAGAAGCGACAATCCCCTGTTGATGTATCTTTTCGCTATGCTGACAACGAGCCGCAGATTCGCCTTGACAAGCTCGTTCTTGGCGACGGCAAAGTCGAACTCGGCCTTTTCGATGCGTTTCAGGGACTGCCTCAAGGCCTTGGAAGATATCCCGATCTCGTCCTCGATCCTTGTCTTTCTGTCCATCAAGGCTTGAAGATGCCTATTGTTCCCGGCCTCTTTGAGTTTTTTACACCTGGTTATTTCATTTTCGATCTTTTCAATGCGTTCGACATAGCGCTTCATGCGCAAGATTATCTTTTCGGTGATCTTCTTGCTCAGATTGATCTCCGTGATGATCTTCTGCATTTCCTTGCTATGGCCTTCTTTTTTGCCATCCTGGAGTCTGGAATGCTCGTCTTTCAGCCTTTCGAGAAGTGAAATGACCCGCTCTCTCTGGAATTCAAGCTCGGTATCACCTTCCTCTTCGTCGTCGGCTTCTACCGTAATGTCCCTGACGGCCGCTTTCGAGGTCTTGAGCGCCGTCAGGGCACTGAGCAATTCCTTGACAGTGCCGGGGAAGGACAGAAGGACCTGTTTTATTTCCTCCTTCGCCTCTTCCATAAGACGGGCTATCTCCTTCTCGCCCTCCCGGGTAAGAAGGGCCATATTACCCATTTCCTTGATATAATGACGAATAGGATTGATCAGGTCGTCATTATAAACTTCTTCGAAATCCCCATCCCCCTCCAATACTTCGTCGGGCTCGACGTTCCCCCCACCTTCAATTGCTTCCTGATGTTCGATCTCGAAAAGATCGATATCATCCAGAAGATTGCTCGGTTTTTCCGCCCGAGACATGAATGCGTACAGTTCCCTGTTCTCGAGATTCTCATCATAAGGATAAAATCTCCTTACTTTTTCAGGCATGTCCACCTCTCTATAAAAAATTATTTTTTATATGCGTCAATACCTGCTTCTTTTGTTCCAGGAGTTCTGTAACAGCCGCGGCGTCCCCCTTGCTTTCCGCTTCGGCAAGCTTCTCTGTGATCCTTTTAGATTTTTCCATGAAAAATTGGCGTTCAATATGTTTGAAATAATCAAAGAGCACTTTTTCTGGCTCATCGCCACTTTCCGGGACACTATTGTCAAAAGCTGCGTCGAGGACAAGGCTTTTCAAGTCCTCCTTATCGAGCATCTCGATAAGCTCCCGCACATTGAACTTATTGTTCTCTTTGAAGCGTGTGACCATCTTCGTCATCACTTCCCGGATATCCGCATTTTTTATATAATTCAATACCTCCCTTCCATGAAAGTGTTGAAGCAGTTCGGGACGGGCAATACAGGCGTTGATCACCTTTTTCTCGATCACGGCTTTGGCCGAAGTTGCTTTTTGAGTCCTGTTGCCTGCTTCATATATCCTTTTGGGAATAAAATGTTCTTCACCTATCCCGGTCAATTCGGAAAGGCGTTTTATGTACAGTTGCCGTTTGATAACGTCTTTGATAACCTCGATATGGGGCATTACCTGCTTTATGAACACCTGTTTGCCCTGAATCGTCGTCATTGCCTGTTTTTCAGAGTAATGATCGAAATAAAAATCAAGGATAGGTTTCTTGCTTTTCACTATCTCCGACAATGCGGCAGCGCCCTTCTCGCGGACGAAACTATCAGGATCATGGCCCTCGGGCAGGACGACCATCATTCCATTTATATCCATCTCGGCAAAAAGCTCTATAAGCCTCAGGGCGCTTTTTATCCCCGCGGGGTCGCCGTCCAGCATAAGCGTGATATTCTCGGTATAATTCCGTAATTTGCGGATCTGTCCTTCCGTCACGGACGTGCCCAGCGTGGACACGACATTCTTGAGGCCTGCGCCGTAAAGGGCGATCAGATCAAAGTACCCTTCAACAATAAAAACCTCATCCTGTCCCGTGATATGTTTTTTTGTCCGGTCGATCCCGAACAGGGAATTGCGCTTTGAAAACACCGCGGATTCCGGGGAATTCACGTATTTGGGTATCCCGTCTTTGTCGAGGGTCCTTCCGCCGAATCCGATGACCCGCTTATTGACATCTATAATAGGGACAACGACCCGTCCTGCGAACATATCGTAGAATCGGTTTTCCTTGACCCTCACGATACCGGTGGACAGGAAGATATCAGCAGGTATCCCTGTATGATCGAGGGCCGCTTTCAGGCCCCCGCGTGAACGAGGGCTGTACCCAAGCCTGAATTCTTCTACGATATCGCCGGAAATGCCGCGCTTTTCGCAATATTCACGGGCAAGGGCAGTTGCCTTGAGCCCCTTTTGATAATACTCACACAGCTTCTCCAGGGCATCGTAGTGACCCCTCTTCTTTCTGTCACCCTTTCTTTCGACCACTATGCCGTATTGCCTTCCCAAGTGGTCGATAGCCTCAACGAAGGTAAGGTTTTCATATTTCATTATGAAATTGATAGCGCTGCCGCCTTCCCTGCAGCCGAAGCAATAAAAGATCTGTTTTTCGGTGCTGACCGTGAATGATGGGGTTTTTTCTCTGTGGAAAGGGCACAGTCCCATAAAGTCCTTGCCGGCTTTCCTCAATTTAACATACTGGGATACGACGTCGATTATGTTGATCTTCTGAAGAAGCTCATCGACCGACGCCTTCATGCAAACTCCACTATTGTCACTCCCGCGTTATGCTCATCTGCGTGGAACGTTCGTACATAAGGTGTACCGGAAAGCCGCTCCCTGACTGCCTGCATAAGCCTCCCGGTCCCGACACCATGGAGGACCCTGACCTTAAACACCCCCTCGACCAGGGCCCGGTCGACGAACTTATCGAGTTGCCTCACCGCCTCGTCGACACGCATACCGACAATATTGAGCTCGGGCTCTCTAATCGTTTCTACAGTTATTTGGGTTGTTTCTTTCGATATCCGCTTTGGACCTTCTATCGCCCTGGCAATGAACATCCGTTTCAGTTTCGTCCTTACGTTTCCGATGGCAACTTCGAAGACATTACCCTCTTTGTCGACGTCAACGACATATCCTTTGCTGCCGAGGGTCTTCACGAGAACGTAATCACCTATGCGGATGTCCTCCCTGTCCTCCTTGGCCGGTCCCCCAACCCTTTCCTTCAAGGAACGAATTCGCTCCTTACTCTTTGTTATAGACGTTCTTTCCTTTTTTGCAACATCTTTTTTTATCGATTCTATTTCAATATCCAGCCGAAGGAGCTTTTCCTGGTATTTTTCTTCCCATTTCCGAAGGTATTCTTCCTTCTTTTCCCGGATGACCTTCAGTCGTTCGCGCGCCTCTTCCTTGAGCTTTTTGAGCTCCAAGCGCTCTTTTTGGGCCTTTTCCGTCTCTTTTTCCAGGTTCGTTATCAGGTCGTTCAGCATGAATTCCTGTTCATTGAGATATGAATAGCTCTTTTCGATAATTGCCTCGGGCACTTCTATCTTTTTGGCTACATTTATTGCGTTGGAATATCCAGCCGTTCCGTAAACAAGCTGGTAAAGGGGCTTCATATTCTGCGAATCGAACGATGTCGCCACATTCAGCGCAAAATCCTTCAAGTAACCGTACGCTTTGATGAGATTAAGGTGCGTGGTCACCACGATTCGGCAGCCTTTTTCGACGAAAGCATCCATGACGCCCATCGACAGGGCGGATGCCTCCTGCGGCTCGGTATTTCCGCCTATCTCATCAATGAGCACAAGTTCATCGCCGCGCGCGCGAAGATAGAGGTCTTTTATGGCATACATATGCGCGGTGAAGCTCGAGAGCTCCATTGAAATATCCTGTTCGTCACCGATGATGGCAAAAATGTCGGAGAATAAGGGTATCACCGGCCTTTCCGATGCGGGGATGAAAAGGCCTGTCTTTGCCATAAGCGACAGGAGGCCGATCGTCTTCAAAGCGGCAGTCTTCCCTCCCGCGTTCGGGCCGCTTATGATCATGACCTTCTCTTTCTCCTTCATGAAGATGTCGATCGGCACAGCCTCATTCTTTCTGGACAGCGATATGAACGGATTGACGGCTTTCTTTATTTCGATCCTGCCTCCCGGGACGACCTCGGGCCTCACGCATTTGAACTCATGGCAAAAAAGGGCCATGGCATGATGAAGATCGAGTTCGCCGAGGAGCTCGACATTCCGCGCGAGTTCATACAGGAAGCCGCGCGCAAAATCCGTCAATTCGTGCAGGATCCTCTTTTCTTCCTCATTTTCCTCATTGACGAGTATATTGATGCTGTTGTTCAGTTCGACGCATTCCACCGGCTCGACAAACGACGTCTTGAGCGAATGAGAGTAATCGTGCACGATGCCTTGAATTGCTTCGTTGAAATTGGGTTTCAGCGGAATGACATACCTGTTGTTCCTTAAGGATATGTATTCATCCTGAATGATAGGCTTTACCGACTCGCGTCCCATTATCCGGTCGAGCTGTTTCTTGATCCTCTCCCTGTTCAGAAAAAGCTCGGAACGTATGCGGGACAGGTCATACGATGCGCTGTCTTCCAGATACCCTTCGGCATTGATGCACCGCGTGATCTTTTTGTAAAGAGCGGGAAGCTTGTCGAGGCCTTCTATGATGTTATCGATATACGCTCCCTTCTTAAAGGCCTTCGTCAAAAAGGATGCCGTATCGGAACAGGACCGTATGAAACTGGTAATGGTCAGAAATTCGGACGACTCCAAGACGGAATCCCGGATCCCTATTCTCTGAATGATCGGAGCAATGTCGGGGACTTCTCCAAACGGTATTCTGCCATCCCACTTGATGATGTCCATGACCGCATCGATCCGGTCGTGGCGCGCGGTTATCTGTTCAATATCGTCGAGAGGGCTAAGTGAAAGCAGTTCGCTGCTGGAAAAAGGTGTTGCAGAATATTTAAAGATAACGCCGCGAAGCTTGAGATAATCGAGATATGATAAAGTTTTATTGATCATACGGGCTTTCGACTGTCGCTATCATGATGACAGTCTCTTAAGCACCATTGCACTTAACAATTTTCCGTCAATCCTCCCGGGGAATTTATCCATGATGAATTTAATTACTTTTCCCATCTCTTTCCGGTCTTTTGCGCCGACAGCCACCACAGCATCCTCGATCTCTTTTGCGATCTCATCCTCGGCCAATTGAGAAGGCTGGAACTCCTTCAGGACTTCCAGCTCTTTCTCTTCTTTTTCGGCTAGTTCAAGACGTTGGCCTTTCTTGAAGCTTTCGATGGAGTCCTTGTGCTGCTTGATCGATGTCTTGATCAAGGCGAAAAACTCCTCATCGGTCAGAGGCCTGATCTTCTCTACTTCTTTGTTCTTGATAGCTGTCAGGAGCATCCGGAAAACAGACACCCTGATAGTGTCCCTTTTCTTTAGCGCCTCTTTCAAACCATTTTCAATTGTGGATCTGTAGTCCATCTATTCCTAGTAAAGACCTTTGTCCATGGTTCTTTTGAGTTTCTTCAGAGCTCTCTTCTTGGCAGCGAGAATTTTTTTCTTTCTCTTTACGCTGGGTTTTTCGTAGTGTTCTCTTTTTTTGATCTCGGACAGAATCCCGGTTTTTTCACACTGCTTCTTAAACCTTTTGAGGGCGCTCTCGAAGGATTCACCTTCTCTGATAATAACTGCTGGCATCCATTCTTCCCTCCCTCCATAGATCCATTAATTTGAAGCTCCATATTAAAACCTGAAAAATGCGCTAAAGTCAACAGATTTTAGCCGTTTAAACATTGGTATTCATCGATCGAGACCAGGGCAACCTGTATTTTTCCGACTGAGCTAACCCTTTTTCAGAGCGAGGCCGATCATTCAAAAGGGTTCTTGAGAATTATGGTGCTATCCCTGTCAGGCCCCGTAGATATGATCGCGGCCGGGATACCGACCAATTCTTCGATCCGTCTGATATATTTCTTTGCATTCTCCGGCAGGTCGTCAAATTTTTTGACATCTTTGAGCGGCGTGTTCCAGCCTTCCATTTCTTCATATTGAGGCTCGATACGATAAAAATCCTCGACCGCCATCGGCGGCTCATTATGAAGACGCTTGCCGATCTTGTACCCGGTGCATATCTTGATCTTTTCAAATGCGTCGAGAACGTCAAGCTTCATGAGCGACAGTCCGCTTATCCCGTTAAGTTTTACGGACCGCCTCACGAGCACGGCGTCGAACCAGCCGCAGCGTCTCGGCCTGCCTGTTGTCGCCCCGTATTCATCGCCGATCTTTCTCATAAGCTCGCCTTCGGGGCCATGAAGCTCGGTCGGGAACGGGCCTTCACCGACACGGGTAGTGTATGCCTTGCATATACCGAGTATATAATTGACCGCGCTTGGCGGCACGCCGGACCCGGGTGATATATTTCCCGCGATGGTGTTCGATGAGGTCACGAAGGGATATGTTCCGTGATCGACGTCAAGAAAAGTGCCCTGCGCACCTTCAAAAAGAATTTTCTTTTTCTTTGCGATCGCTTTATGGAGAAATGACGTCGAATCCGCCACGTGTTTTTTGAACAATTTCCGGTGGGATTCAAACCTTTTGAGCACATCGCGCATCATGACAGGTTCGTCCTTATAATAGCGGCGGATCAGGAAATTCTTTATGTCCAGGTTCGCCTTCAGTTTTTCGCGAAAGACCTTTTTGTCAATGCAGTCGATCACCCTGATCCCCATCCTGCTGGCCCTGTCTTCATATGCCGGTCCAATACCGCGGCCCGTGGTCCCTATTTTCTTTGTTGCCCTGGCTTCTTTCAGGGCATCGAGTTTCTTGTGATATGGCATGATGACATGAGTCAGACCGCTTATCATAAGGCGCTTCTCGTCCTTGAGGTAACCGAGCGTCCGGAGTTCCTGTATTTCCTTTTCCAGGACCTCGGGGTCCATGACAACGCCGCTGCCGATAATGCAATATGTGTTGTCATGAAGTATTCCCGAAGGGATAAGATGAAGAATCACCCTTTTGTCTCCGATCACTATCGTATGGCCGGCGTTTGCCCCGCCCTGGAAACGAACAATGATATCGGCCTGACTGCTCAGATAGTCTATGATCTTTCCCTTGCCTTCATCACCCCACTGAACCCCGACTACTCCCACATTGGCCATCTTTTTCTCCTGAGATTTCATTGGATGAAACATATTTTTTTATCGTACAACGGGGGTAAAATCAAGACATTTAGAGGCAGTGGGTCGTAAGGCGAGAACCCATCGCAATACAAAACCTGGGGCACGTTTTCACTACTTACGACTTACGACTTACGTTTTCCGTCGAAGAGGCCATCCATCCTGGATACCGGCTTCATCGGCAGGTTGAGGTGGTGGAAGGCTTTTTCGGAGGCTTTTCTTCCCTGTGATGTGCGGATGATGAAGCCGCTTTTGAGGAGAAATGGTTCGACTACCTCGATCAGCACGTCGGATTCGAGCTGAAGTGTCGCGGCAAGGGCCTCGATACCGACAGGCCCTCCCTTGTAATTGAGAACGATCGTTTTGAGAAGTTTCCGGTCGGTTTCGCTCAAGCCATGATCGTCGATCCCTTCAAGGCCAAGTGCGTCTATGGCAACATTCTTTGTTATCACACCCTTGGCCCTGACCTCCGCAAAATCACGGACGCGCTTGAGGAGCCTGTTTGCGACGCGGGGCGTACCGCGGGCACGTTTTGCTGTTTCAACGGCGCCCGGGTCATCGATCGCAACACCGAGTATTGCCGCCGAACGCTTTATGATCTTTACGAGGTCCTCGTCTTTGTAGAAATCGAGATCCCTGACAATGCCGAAACGCTCCCTCAACGGGGATGACAACAACCCCGAGCGTGTCGTCGCGCCAATGAGTGTGAATTGCTCGAGACGATAACGATGCGTCCGGGCGTGGATCCCCTTATCGAAAATAAAATCTACGGCAAAGTCTTCCATTGCCGGGTAAAGGAACTCCTCGACGATCTTCGGGATACGGTGTATCTCATCGATGAAAAAAATATCGCCGCGTTCGAGATGGGTAAGCAGGCCCATCAGATCGCCGCCTTTTTCAAGCGCTGGGCCGGAAGACGTAACTATACGGGTACCCATTTCATTCGCGATGATGTGGGCAAGCGTGGTCTTTCCGAGGCCGGGGGGCCCGTTAAAGAGAATGTGCTCGAGCGGTTCGCCGCGCTTCAGGGCTGCCTCGATGGCTATCTGAAGGGTTTCGACGATCGTATCCTGGCCGACATACTCCCTAAGGCTCACCGGGCGCAAGGTGACGATAGATTCATCACCCGATGGATCATCCTTCCTGTACAATTCCGAAATGTCGGAGCTTTCTTCCTGTATCATTGCTTCTGTCCTCTATATACCTCTTCGAACAATTCCTCCGAAGAGGCGATCCGGGGGTTCCTTTTCATCGCGTCCTGGATCATCTGCCGAGCCTCGAAAAGTTTATGACCGAGCTGAGTAACGAGAACGTGCTCCACGTCCTTCACAAAGTCCTCGGCAACCGGCGCCGCGGCAGCTGTCTCAGGCATAAGGGCGTATTTCGCTACCCTTCCCTTCAGGGTCGCAACGATCTTATCCGCCTTTCTTTCGCCGATCCCCTTGAGCTTTCGCAGGGATTTGACGTCCTTTTCTTCGATGTTGCGGGCTATCTCCCGGACAGGTTTCGTCAGGGCCTTGATCGCCGCCATCGGGCCTATATCTTCGACCATAATGAAAAGTTCAAAGAACTCGCGGTCAAGTTCGTGCCGGAAACCCACGAGGACCGGTTTCGGCTGTCTTTCGGTCTGGTGAAAGGAAATGTAAAGCTCCAGGTCATCGTCGATCTTTTTCGATCTGCGGATCTCCGTCATCGCAAAAGCCGGGATAAGCACATCGTACCCGATTCCGCCCACAAGCAACGTCAGGCGTTCATCGTAGAGGCCTTTAAGCTTTCCTGACAGGTACGCTATCATATCACTGCCTTGTATTCCCTCCGGTAATAGACCGCCAGTGCCACCGCGAGAGCATCCGAGGCGTGGAACGATGAAATATCGCTGACCCCGAGCACGCTCGCTACCGCTTCCTTGATCTGTTTCTTTCCGGCGTTGCCGAACCCCACCAGTGCATTCTTGATCTCCTTCGGCGCGATCTCCTGTACCGGCAATCCCCTCTCCCGGGCAGTCACGTAAAGGACCCCGAGGACGCTGCCGAGAAGAATTCCTGCCCGCGGATAACGCACCAGCGAAAAAACGTCCTCAATGGCAAGAAGATCAGGCTTGACCTGTTCGATTATCTGGTTCATATCAGCATGTATCTGCATCAGCCGGTTCGGAATTGTATCCGACGTAAAGGTCTTTACGGCGCCGCATCTCATGAGGACAGGCCTCTTCCCCTCGCATCGCAGCGCCCCAAAACCGGTGCTGGCCAGACCCGGATCGATGCCCAGAATTATCATGAATTCACCGCTTCAGCAAAATTTTCCACCTGATCGTAATCATAATAACAAGAGGGACCGCCTTTGTAAATGAAAAGACGGCAAATGGCTAACGGTAAAAGACAATAATGCCGTTAGCCATTTGCCGTTCCCCGTTTCCCTTGCCTATCACCTATTTTATAGTTATACTTGTTGAATGTCTGACGAAGAGCTGATCGAGATATGCCTCGCCGAGGCACGGGCGGCGTGGGTAGAGGACGAGGTCCCGGTAGGGGCTCTGATCACTGATAACAAGGGAACGATAGTTTCACGCGCCCACAACATGACGCGCTCGCTCAACAATCCAGGCGCGCATGCCGAGATGCTGGCAATTGAACGTGCGGCGAACGCTCTGGGAAATTATCGCCTGACAGGATGCTCGCTATATGTTACGATGGAGCCGTGCCTTATGTGCGCGGGAGCGATCATCGAGGCCCGGGTCGTACGGCTTGTGTTCGGGTGCTCCGACAAAAAGCGCGGTGCTTTCGGCTCCGTCATCGATACGAATCTCCTTCCACTCAACCATAAGGTTGAAATGACCGGCGGAGTCCTGAAAGACGACTGCGCCAAACTTTTGAAAGACTTCTTTTCACTCAGGAGAGGTACCGAAGTGGCCATAACGGGGCCGACTCGAAATCGGCTGTACGTCTAAGCGTACCGTGGGTTCGAATCCCACCCTCTCCGCCA
>Ga0172382_10002289_pt1 | contig 32454 bp, 30 predicted proteins | sample Leawel138RmetaG_FD_122245 | JGI IMG/M metagenome (GOLD analysis project Ga0172382, IMG submission 122245) | Leachate microbial communities from a municipal landfill in Southern Ontario, Canada - Leachate well 138R metaG | ecosystem: Engineered > Solid waste > Landfill > Unclassified | place...
ATACAGTAACGATCGCTGGTGTCGGTTTGTAATATGACTTTGGCGATAGGTCCCGCCGTATTGGAGCCCCTTGTCTGCCGACAGGGTCCGGACTCGGCGAGGATTGCGGCGGCCAGATCGGTGCCCGTCGTCTTCCCCGCGCTCCCCGTAATGCCGATAAAGGTGACCTGATCGAGCCCCCGACGGTGCCGGATCGCGCGAAAATATCTGAACTTTCGTTTAAGCCTTCTGATAAACCTTCTCATGTTCCTTCATGTCCCACATGTTTTCCTGATTGAAGAAGGTTCTCCTTGCAGAAAACAGAATCTTTATTTTCCATTGCTTGCCAGCCTGCTAATTGAAACGAAGCATGATGCACCGCCGACACACAAGAATAAGGATCGCGTGCAATCGAAAGGGGTTCCGGCCATCGGGACCACGCCTCCAGCAGGTGCAGCTTCGCTTTTTCATCTGATCCGAACCAGATGACATACCGTTTGCAGCGTTTCCCCATCTCCCTCACCAGGGGGGCGTCGATGTTTAACAGGACGGTCCCGTCCTGGGCAGGGCAAGGCGACCTGATCGAGCCCCCGACGATACCGGATCGCACGAAATGATATGACCCCGCGCTTACTTCCTCTGAGAAATCGCATGATAACTTTTTTCATGACGATCCATTTTCTCCTGAATACCAGAAAGCCTCTTCTCACATGCGTTTTCATTAACAGAAAACCATCACGCTGTCATCCTTATCATTGTGGGCCCTGGAGTCGACGGCTCTGTCTGACGGGAATCTAATCCCTTGGAAAAGATAAGGCAACCTGCGTGAGTTGACGGCTTCATTGGCGTTTTCAACGAAAGACCGGATGGTCCGATAGCGTGACTCTCAGCGTGTCCATTTGTTCATTCCGCATATTCCGGGCCGATCGCCAATCCATCCTTTCATAGGATGCCTCAATGGAAATAAACGGGTAAATGGAGGGCATGGGATGCAGAGTGGTTCCACCGAGCTGATGGCCTTCAATCAACGGGGGGTGTCATATTCGACTCCTCGCAAAACTAAAAATCCTTTCGAATCGGCATTGCAGAACCTGCAAACCCTCCTCACCAAGGTTCGGATCGTCAACAAACAAGACGATGAAGTGATTGGTTTTGCCCAAGATGACAGGCCCATTCGTTAAAGTTGTGTTTTCCATAATGCCGGTGTGAAATTTTCCATCTTAATGGGATCAGTCTGTTGCAGATGTCATGTTTGTCGGATGAAATCATACTACACCGCCCGAAGGGCCTCGGTGATTATCATCCGTGAGGCCCGGAATGCTGGGAGGAAGCCCCCAAGAAAGCCCATGATCAGAGAGAACGTCAGGGCCTGGGCGGCAATATCCGGCGTCAGGGTAAAACGGAAGGCCAATTCCGAAAAGGTCTGAAAATTGATGGTGGAGATGGTGAGAAACTGCATGAAACCTGCGCAGAAGAGTCCCATGCAGCCGCCGAACAGTCCGAGCAGAAGTGATTCCATCAAAAACGCCGCCAGAATGTGACGTCGCCCGAAACCCAGGGCCCGCAGGGTACCAATTTCCGCCGTGCGGGTGGCGACGGAGGCGTACATGGTGATCATGGCGCCGATGATGGCCCCCAGAGAAAAAATGACCGTAAGGGAAATGCCCAGAATACGGAGAAATTTTGCCATGATTTCGGATTGTTCCTCGTAGTAGCGGGTTTCCCGTTTCATTTCGAGATCAAGTCGGGGATCGGTCTCGATGGTCTTTTTGACGACGTTCAGTTCTTTCGCGTTCCGAAGCTTGAAGGTGATGGATGAATATACGGGACGGCGGAAAGCCTGCATGACCTGGTCCACATCCGCCCAGATTTCGGAGTTGAAGCCCGAGTTTCCCGCATCGAAAATTCCGACGATCTGCCAGTGTCGCATGCCTGCGTAAAGTTCCTCGTAGAGCCCGCCGCCCTTGAAGCGTCGGGCAATGCTCGCTCCCGCAAGCATTTCGTTCGATCCCGGCCGGGGCAGTCGTCCGGCCACGAGCTTCACCTGGGGACGGAGCAGCAGGGCACGGTTCGTGGTGCCTCTGATGGATACATGGGAGGGGTTACCCGTGTACCGCTTTGGCAGACTGATGAGCACCAGGACTTCCTTGAGAACCAGCGGAACACCTTCCCGGCCGAAGGCGATTCCGGGCAGTGTGCTCACGATGGCCGCCCGGCTGCGTTCGATGCCACTTTGAACCTCAGACACCGAACCCTTCCGGATCACGATGGCGTTATCGTAAGAGCCCGTTTTGATGAGGGTTTCTTCCAGTCCTCGGGCCAGCATCAAAATGGCGGCGAAAACAAAAACGACCAGGGCCATACCCGAGACGGTGAGCGTTGTCGTCAGCCGTCGTGCCCACAGGTTACGGAGGCTGTAGGAAATCAGAGCGAGCATCAGCCAATTCTCCGGAGGCCGTCAGCGATACGAATGGCGATGGCCCGCTGAACGGGAACGACCGACGCCAGAATCGCGACGGTCAGGGAAGAGCCCAGGGCCATAAGAAGCGAGGCTGTTTCCACCTTGAAGACGGGAAAATACATGCCCAGGCTCTGTTTGAAAGCCATCGCCGCCGGGAAGGACAGGATGACGCCGCAGCAGTATCCGCATAGGGAAATGATAACGGATTCTCCGGCGATCAGGCCGCCGATGGCCCATGCGCCGAACCCCAGGGTTTTTAGGATGGCGTATTCTCCGATTCGTTCTCGTGTCGTCATGGCCATGGTGTTGGCCACCACGGCCAGCATGATGATGATGACGACGAACGAGACAACTTCAATAGCCGTAATGATGGCGCCGCTCATGGCGATAAATCCCTGCTGGAAGGCTTTCTCTGTTTCCGTCAGCGTCTCCGCCCAGGAATTCCTGAAGTTTTCATCGATGGCTTCGCTGATTGCGCCCGAAAGATCGGGCGTTTTGACGCCGATCATGTAAAACCCGACTTCGTCCGCACGAGAGGGGGCTGCTTTTTTCATTGTTTCGTTGAGGTAATCCCAGTGAAAAAAGAACTGGGCTTCATCTACGGAATTTGTTTTTCCATGATAGATTGCCCGCAGGGTAAAATCCCAGTTGCCGGGATAGATGGTGCCCCTAAGGGTAATCATGTCACCGATTTTCCATCCGTATTTCGCTGCCAGTTTTTTCCCTGCCGCACAGGCCTTTCGGTCCTTCAAAAAAATGTCACGTTCTTTGGGGGGCAGAACATACTCCGGGTAAAGCTCCAGATAGGTCCTCGCTTCCACGGCGAAATTGGCGAAGAAATGCTTTTCGTCGATGTAAATGCCGCCGAACCAGTTGCCGTAGGAAACCAGTCGGACACCGTCGATCTGCCGAATGCGATCCTTGTAGGACAGGGGCAGGGGGAAAATGATGGACACGGCATTGCGTGAAACGAGACGGCTGGCGGAGGAGGCATCGACGCCGACGTGCCAGGCGCCGACAAGCGTTCGGAGCATGACAAAGGCGAGGATGGCGATGGTAATACTCAGTATGGTCAGAAACGCACGGAACTTGTGACGAAAGGCGTTCTTAAACAGGAGTCTGACAATCAGCATCGGTCAAGACTCCTTTCTCGAGATGACGGATAGTCTGAGCGCGCCGGGCGGCTCGGGGATCGTGGGTGACCATGATGATCGTTTTTTTCGACTCCTCGTTCAGCCGGGCCATCAGGTTCAGGACGTCTTCAGCGGAACGACGGTCCAGGTCTCCTGTCGGTTCGTCCGCCACCAAGATGGCCGGATCAGTAATGAGTGCTCGGGCAATGGCGACCCGTTGTTGCTCGCCACCGGAGAGTTGGTGCGGGCGGTGAGCCATCCGATCGCCGAGGTTCACCACGCGCAGGGCCGTTTCGACATGTTGTTTCCGTTCTCGAGCCGTCAGATGGGTGAGGTGCAGGGGCAATGCAACGTTTTCATAGGCCGTCAGCACCGGGATCAGGTTATAGAACTGAAAGATGAAGCCCACATGCCCAGCGCGCCAGATAGCCAGATCCGTTTCCGACAGGGAGGTGATATCCACTCCTTTTACGCGGATGGCACCGCTATCCACCCGGTCGATGCCGGCGATGAGGTTCAAGAGGGTACTCTTCCCCGATCCGGATGGACCCATGAGGGCGATAAATTCTCCTTCACCGATGCCCAAGTTAATGTCCTCGAGAACTGGAATGGTGTACGGACCCCGCCGGTAGGATTTCCTGACATGCTCAATGTCGACAATGATCGGCTGCTTGTCCATTATCTTTCGTTGATGGTGATGGCCGTGCCGGTCTTCAGATTTCGGGGAGGGTCTATCACAACCCGTTCTCCCACGGTTAGACCGCTGGTGATTTCGACGAAATCGCCTAGGACGAGACCTGTCCGGAGAGGTACCTCGGTAACCTGCCTGCCGTTGATGCGGAAGGCGGATACCCGGTTGTCGGCACGGCGCAGAGCGCTCAGGGGGATCGCCGTGCGGGGCGCCTGGTCTCCGGGGGCGATGGGCCTGTCAAGGAAGGAGACCCTGGCGCTCATCTCCGGCAGAATTCGGGGATCCGATTCGATAAATTTTACTTTTACAAGGATACTGGCCTTGGCCCGGTCCGCCGTGGGCACGATCATGTGAATGGTCCCTCGGAAACGGTCTTTCGGCAGGGCATCCAACTGGATTTCACAGGGTTGGCCGGGTTTGATCCGGGAGACGTTGGATTCGGACACATCCGCCTCGATGACCAGCGACCCCAGATCCGCAATGGTCACGACGGCCGCCTTGGCATCGGCGGCGGCGCCAATGGGGGTAACGATGTCCCCAATATCGGCGTTTTTCGTCAGAACAACGGCATCGAATGGCGCTCGGATCCGGGTGTATTCAAGGGCGACATTGGCCCCGTCAAGGGCGGCCTCCGCTGCCGTCACCGCCGCTTTGGCGGAAACCCTCCTGGCAGAAGCGTCCTTGTATCGGGCTTCGGCCAGGTCGAATTCGGCCTGGGAAACGACCTGACGGGCCAGGAGCTGTTTTTTGCGTTCATAATTGAGAGTGGCTTCATGCAGATCCGCCTGAACCTGGGAAACCCGGGCTCCGGCCACGGCCAGGTTCGCCTCTGCCTGTGCTCGGGCAGCCGATACATCCTCGTGCTCCAGAGTGGCGATGATCTGGCCCTTTTTCACGGGATTGCCCTCCTCCACCGCGAGGGAGACCAGACGTCCCGTTATTTTGGACGCAACGGCGGCTTTCCTCTGAGCGACGACATAGCCGCTGGCGTTCAAAAGGCTGTAGGTCTGTGTGGGATAGATCCGGCTGACTATGGCCACGTCAACGGGAACGGATGGCCGCAGGATGCCCGCGGCGTACAGGATGACAAACAGGAACATCAGGGCGGCAGCAACTGCCAGGTAGATGAATTTCCTGCGTTTTTTTCGGGTAAAGGTCTTGGCCTGCGGGTCGATCTTCAACCGGGACAGGTCGTCCGTCATGCTGTCCCCTCCTGAGGTATTTCATGAATGGCAAGCCATACGGTGGTTTGTTCCGGTGCGGTCCAGTTGACCCGGTGTTTTTCATGGGGTTTGATCAGGATGTAGTCTCCGGGAACAAGCAGGCGTTCTTCCTCTCCGGCAAACTGCAGCCCCGCCGATCCCTGCAGGAGTAGAACCCATTCCGCGTGATCCTGGTCGTACCAAAATCCCGGCGGTGAGGCCTGTCCCCTTGAGCAGATCCGTTCCACACGGTAGGTCTGACCCCGGAACAGTTCCTCGAAAAGCTCCGCCCTCCCCTTACTTGAAGGGAGTGAAAAAAGATTGCCCGCCCCATGGCCGTCCGACATGATCAGCGTGTCCTCATTCAGCAGTGTTTATGCGTCTGGACCGGATCTTGAGAGGATCCAGATCGTGACAACTATACTGAATGGACGCTTCAAGCGTCAAGGCCATTTGGAGGGGACCGCCCCCTATTTTCTTGAAATGGTTTGCAAATCATGACCCCATACAGGGTTGCCTCAATACGGAACAGGAAAATAAGTATATGATCGTCCCGGCCGGATTTATGGAGCGGATTTATCGGGGCCGTTTCAACCCGGCGTTGTACCCTGTTCAGTTGCACGCAATCAAAGCCGATCGAGTAGACCACAAGATCCAGGTCTATCGTTATCTTGTTGCAATCTATCCCCAGAGGGTCTGACGGTTTTTGCCCAACTAGATCCACAGAAACCGGGTTATATGCTTGATTTTATGATGGAAACGAGCCGGAAAAGGGGCAGGATGATCCGGATGTGTCGAAGAGGGAATTGAAGGACAGCTCCACGGCGATGATTCGCCTCAGGGGTATGCGGGTGCCCCGGCGAAACTTCCGGGGGCAAGGGGGGGAGGGTTCAAAGTCGCCCTGACGGTGCTCCGCTACGGACCACATGAGGCGTGCAGATGCATCGTGGGGATGACACTGATCGTGTTAGGTCTCCGGTGACCAGAAACCCACTGGTTTGTTATGGGGTGAAAAAGGTTTGGTAGATCATGGCCTGTCCGGGGTGACGGCGCAGGGGACAATTTAGGCGTTTTTTCACGGTTTGATGCGCGCAATGAGGAAAGCCCTTATTTTATTAAAGAATTATTTTGTGGTACCCGGGGGAAAATCATTGCAATTTTCATCGTTATTGGGTAGATGGAGTAGCGACATTTGCTGAATGTGTGAAAGTGTTAAAGTCTTGTGACCGTGCTGGAGGACAGCAATGCGATTGATACCCCGGGAGGAAAAGTTTTTCGACCTGTTTGAGGAACTGGCCGATAAAATCGAAGAGGGGGCCAAGGCCTTCCTGGAAATGTTAAATCATTATGATGATTTCGATTTAAAACTGCCACGGTTGAAAAGCATCGAACACGAGGCGGATATCATTACCCACACCACCTACGCGAAAATGCACAAGACCTTTTTGACGCCCCTGGATCGGGAGGATATTTACGCCCTCGTCAACAAGATGGACAGCATTCTCGATATGACCGAAGCCACGGCGGTTCGAATGTCGCTCTTTCATATCAAGGTTCCCCGCCCGGAAATTATCGAACAGGCCGTCCTTTTGGTTGAAGCAGCGAAAAAGGTCAAAATTCTCGTCCAGGGCCTGCGGAATATGAAGAATGCCCCCCAGATTCTCGAGGCCTGTGTGGAGATCAACACCATCGAAAACCAGGGTGACTCCCTGTTGCGCAACGTTATGGCAAAACTCTTCGAGCAGGAAACGAATCCCATAGAATTGATCAAGTGGAAGGATATCTTCGAGCGTTTGGAAGAAGCCCTGGATGTATGCGAGGATGTTTCGAATATTGCCGAAGGCATTGTTCTGAAAAATGGTTGATTCCCTTTATTTTGTTATATTTCTCGTCTTCGTGGCGCTTGTCTTCGATTTCCTGAACGGTTTTCATGATTCGGCGAATGCCATTTCAATAGTCGTGTCAACGCAGGCGCTGCCCCCGAAATACGCTGTCCTGTGGGCCGCGTTTTTTGAATTTTCAGCCGTGTTCTTTGTCGGCGTCAAGGTGGCCAACACCATCGGGACCGGCATCGTTGATCCGGAAATCGTCAATGACCTTCTGATATTGTCGGCTTTGGGGGGTGCCATTATCTGGAATATCATTACCTGGTATTTCGGCCTTCCCAGCAGTTCGTCCCATGCCCTGATCGGAGGGATAATCGGCGCGGCAATCGTCAAGGCCGGCTTTGGTACTCTGGTCTGGCACGGTATTGTCAAGATCACCTTGTTTATCGTTTTGTCCCCGGCTATCGGGCTGATCCTGGGGCTTGTGATCATGGTCATTGTGCTGAATGTGAACCGCCGTTCCTCCGTGGGAACTTCGATGCGTACTTTTCGCAAACTTCAACTGATATCGTCGGCGGTATATTGCATGGGCCACGGCGGCAACGACGCACAGAAGACCATGGGGATCATCGCCATCATTCTGTACAGCCATGGCCTGCTGGGGCCGACTTTTCATATTCCGATGTGGGTCATCGTGACCTGTTACGTCGTCATTTCCCTGGGGATCATGTCCGGAGGTTGGCGTATCGTCAAAACCATGGGGACCAAGATCACCAAGCTTGAACCGCTAAGCGGCTTCTGTGCAGAGACCGCGGCCGCCATATCCATTATCGGCGCGTCTCTGGGGGGCATTCCCGTCAGCACGACCCACACCATTACAGGCGCTATTGTAGGCGTCGGCGCGACGAAAAGGCTGACGGCCGTTCGCTGGGGCGTCGCCGGCAATATTGTCTGGGCCTGGATTTTGACGATTCCTATGTCGGCGCTGATTGCCGCGTTTCTTTACCTCTGCCTACAGGTTGTGTTTTAAAAGGTCTATCGGCTTTTAAAAACGAGAGGTTTGTACCGTGTATTACATGTTCATGGTGAAAGGTTCTTCCGTATTCCCGTCACGGCCGTAACGGATTTCTCGGGAAGCAGCAGGTATTCCGGTGTGATTGCGACGCCAATTTCCTGCATTTTTAATACCGTGTAGAGCAACGGCTGGTTTTCCAGGGCAAAATCACCATAACCTGAAGAGAAACGCCGATCCAGCAGAACCTTCCCTTCCCGCACCAAGTCCCGGCGGGCATAATCCATGAGCCAATCCAGCGCGCCTTCAGCCATCTCGCTCGCTGTCGCGTCGAAGACCACCGCCCGGGCAACAGCATCCGCCGCCATATCGGCCCGGATAGCGGCCATGACCGCTTCCCCCGCCGTCGCCCCCAAAAGCAACGCTTCATCACAGTCGCGCAGAAATCTGGCGAGATGCCTCGTCTCCAGGCGAAGCTCTCTTCCCAGGATGACAGATCCGTCTTCCCTGCCGCAGATCGGCAGACGGGTCATCACGCCCCGCAACTGAATCAGAGCCAGGGCCTCATCGATATGCTGGTCAACCTGTTGTTCCTGCTGGGGCGTGATGTGGGTGATGTCACGGCGATAACCCAGGCGCCGGTAAATTTTCTGTACTGGTGGGGTAATCCTGATGGTGTGAAATACCATACCACACCTTCCTGTTGATCGGCAAAGCCGACCGGCAACCGGAAAGGCCGGATGGCGGTCGGTCGCGTGATTCCTGGTCAGGCTGATGCCGCCTGTTTTTTCATGATGTGATTCAGCAGACCGCCGTCGGCGATCAGTTCCTGCATGAAAGGCGGAATGGGCGTGATCTTGAGCGATTCATCTTCCGCACCGGAAATGGTAATGAGCCCTGTATCACCGTTTACCGAAACAACGGCTCCTTCTTCGACTTTCCCGTAAAGTTCCTTCGACTCAAAAATGGGGAGACCCATATTGAAGGCATTCCGATAAAAAATACGTGCAAAGCTCTTGGCAATAACGCAGGCTACCCCGGCAGCCTTGATGGCGATGGGGGCATGTTCCCTTGAAGAACCGCAACCAAAGTTTTCACCTGCCACAATAATGTCCCCGGGCTTTACCTTTTTGGGGAAATCGGGATCGGCGTCCTCCATGCAGTGGGAAGCGAGGCTAGCATGGTCCGTCGTGTTCAGATAACGGGCCGGAATGATGGCGTCCGTATCGATATTGTCACCGAACTTCCAAATCTTTCCTTGAAATTTCATCATCTTTTTCCTTCTGCGTAAGAGAAATTAGTTCAATTCATCCGGTCCCGCAAGCCGGCCCAGGACGGCGGATGCGGCGGCCACGGCCGGATTGGACAGGTACACCTCACTGCCGGGATGGCCCATCCGGCCGACGAAGTTCCGGTTGGTCGTCGCCACGGCCCGTTCGCCTTGGGCCAGGATGCCCATGTGACCGCCCAGGCAGGGACCACAGGTAGGGGGACTGATAATGGCGTTGGCGTCCATGAAAATGTTCATAAGCCCCTCGTTCATCGCCATCCTGTACACCTCTGGTGTTGCCGGGATGATCAGGAGCCGTACATGAGACGCAGCTTTCCGCCCCTTTAGTACCTGGGCGGCCACCCGCAGGTCCTCGATTCGGCCATTCGTACAGGAACCGATCACGGCTTGGTCGATCCGGACGTCACCGACGCCGCTGATACCTCTCGTATTCGACGGCAGATGAGGAAAAGCCACCTGAGGTTCGATTTTACTGCAGTCGATCTCGATCGTCTCAACGTATGCTGCGTTCGCATCGGAGGCATACTGCGTCCAGGGACGTTTGGCGCGAGGCTTTACGTAGGCCCGGGTGATATCGTCGCAGGCAAAAATGCCATTTTTAGCTCCCGCCTCAATGGCCATGTTGGCCATGGACATCCGGTCCGCCATGCCGAGTGCCGTAACCGTCTCGCCGGTCATTTCCATAGCTTTGTAAAGGGCCCCGTCGACGCCGATTTTGCCGATTATAAAGAGAATCAGATCCTTTCCCGACACCCAGGGATTAAGCTTGCCGTACAGGATGAATTTCATCGATTCAGGCACCTTGAACCAGGCCTTGCCGGTCAGCATGGCCGCGGCCAGATCCGTACTCCCCACGCCGGTGGCGAAAGCGCCCAGGGCACCGTAGGTGCAGGTATGGCTGTCCGCACCGATGACCAGATCGCCAGGAAGAACGATGCCCTTTTCCGGCAAAAGCGCGTGCTCGACACCGACCTCACCTCCTTCGTAATAATGGGTGAGTGCCTGTGAATGGGCGAATTCCCTTACAAATTTACATTGCTGTGCCGAATCGATGTCTTTGTTCGGCGTAAAGTGATCCGGGATCAGGACCACCTTGTCCCTGTCGAAAACCGTTTTCCCTCCAGCCTTCTCGAATTCTTCAATGGCGATGGGAGCGGTAATGTCATTTCCCAGAGCGATATCCACGCTGGCATCGATGAGCATCCCTGGATGCACTTCCGCCAGGCCAGCGTGCGAAGCGAGGATTTTTTCCGTAATCGTCATGCCCACGGCATCTCTCCTGTATTTATTTCCCTTGCAGCACGTACCCGGCGATCAGGTTGCCCACGTCACTGGTGCCCATGCCCATATTGCCTGCTTCCATCGATTTGAGGTCTTCTCTGATTGCCTTCTGGACGGCGTCTTCGATCATCAGGGCCGCCCTGTCCTCCCCTAGGCATTCCATCAACATTGCGCCTGCGGTGATTGCCGCCAAGGGGTTGATGACGTTTTTCCCCGTGTATTTCGGGGCGGACCCGCCGATGGGTTCGAACATGGAGGTTCCATCGGGGTTAATGTTCCCTCCGCAGGCGATTCCCATACCGCCCTGAATCATGGCCCCCAAGTCGGTGATGATATCGCCGAACATGTTGTCTGTCACGATGACGTCAAACCATTCGGGGTTTTTGACCATCCACATGCAGGTGGCATCCACATGGGCGTAGTCTGTTTTTATTTCGGGGTATTCCGGCGCGATCTCGTGGAAAGCCCTCTCCCAGAGGTCGAAAGCGTAGGTGAGTACGTTGGTTTTGCCGCAGAGAGTCAACTTGCGGTCCCTGTTGCGTTTTTTGGTGTATTCGAAGGCATAGCGCAGGCACCGTTCGACGCCTTTTCTTGTATTGATTGATTCCTGAATCGCCACCTCGTCCTTGGTGCCTTTTTTCAGGAATCCACCGGCGCCGGCGTACAGACCTTCCGTGTTTTCCCGGACAACGACGAAATCGATTTCCTTCGGTCCCTTGTTCTTGAGGGGCGTGTCAACACCCTCGTATAGTTTTACGGGGCGGAGGTTGATGTACTGGTCCAGTTCAAATCGAGTCCGCAGAAGAATCCCCTTTTCCAGAATACCGGGTTTCACGTCGGGGTGCCCGATCGCGCCCAGGAAGATGGCCTTGAATTGACGCAGTTCATTCAGGACACTGTCCGGTAGAATTTCTCCCGTTTTCTTGTAGCGCTCGCCGCCGATATCGTAATGGGTGTAACGCAGGGTGAAACCGAGGGCCTGTGCCGCCGCATCGAGAACCTTGATTCCTTCGGCAACGACTTCCGGTCCGGTCCCGTCTCCCGGCATGACCGCAACATTGTATTCTTTGCCCATATGAAGACCTCCTTGCGTGTGTTTTATTTTTTGCTTCTTTCCGAAACCATGTAGGGCCGTTTCTCAATATAGAGGGGAAAGAGGGCACCATCTTTTTCAGAGAAAAGGTTCATTGTCAACGGATATTCTTATCACAATCCATCTGTTTTTCCCGGAGCATGGTCAGTATGTCCTCAGGAATGTCCTGCGCTTTCAGGTGTTCCGGATCCGATGCATCGATACAGATTCGTTTTTCCATGCCTTCCGCAAGCAGGCTGTGATCCTCTGCCAAGACAATCCGCGTTTTGAGGGTGATCGTCTTCCGGGCGATCTCTTCAATTTCCGAGATTATTCGAATCTTGTCCATATATCGACCGGGTTTTATGTATGTACAGCGTGATTCCACCAGGGGAAACTGGAGGTGGCGGCAGTGCAGGAGCATTTTGTGATTCAGGCCGATCGCATCGAACATGAAATGATTCGTTGTGTCAATCCACTCATAATAGCGCGGATAATAGACTATACCGGCCGAATCCAGATCTCCCCATCCGATTTGCCTTTCCCGGATGAATTGAAACATCTTTAGCCCTCCTCCACCTGCTTGAAGTCTTTTTTCAACCATTCCAGGCGGTTCAGGGCGTTGATGTAGGCTTTTGCCGACGCCACGATCACATCCGGATGGGCACCATGTCCAATGACGGAGCGGCCGTTGTAGCGTAACTGGACCGTCACCTCGCCTTGTGCGTCCGTACCGCCGGTGATTGCGTTGACGGCGTATTTGATCAGTGGATAGTCGGTTCGGGTGATTTTGCGGATTACAGTAAACGTCGCGTCCACCGGACCGATGCCAAAGCCGGCGTCTTGGAAAATTTCCTCGTCGATGGACATACGCATGGTCGCTGTCGGTATGGCAACGCTTCCGGAAACGACGTTCAAGTAATCCAGTTTGTACTTGTCTTCCGAACGAAACAGGTGTTCGTAGACAATTGCTTCGAGATCTTCGTCAAAAATATCCTTCTTGACGTCGGCCAATTCCTTGACCTTCGCCGTAATCTGGTTCAGCTGGTCACCGGTCAGGTTGAACCCCATGTTCTTCAGATGTTCACTGACCGCATGCCGTCCCGAATGCTTGCCCAAGACAATATTGCTGTCGGAAATGCCGACGGATTGGGGCGTCATGATTTCGTAGGTGATCTTTTCCTTGAGAAGACCGTCTTGATGAATTCCCGATTCATGGGCGAAGGCGTTTGCCCCGACGATAGCCTTGTTTGGCTGCACCGCCACACCGGTGATCTGGGTCAGAAGGCGTGATGTCTGATAAATATGGGGGGTCTTTATATTGGTCTTTAGACCGAAGAAATCCTTTCTGGTGGCCAAGGCCATGACCAGTTCTTCCATGGCGGCGTTGCCGGCCCGTTCGCCGATGCCGTTGATTGTACATTCCACTTGACGGGCGCCGGCGCGAATCGCGGCGAGGGAATTCGCGACGGCCAAGCCCAGGTCGTTGTGACAATGCACAGCGATGATTGCCTTGTGAATGTTTTTTACATGGGCGAAAAGATGAGCGATCAGGCCGCCGAACTCTTCAGGAATGGCATAGCCGACCGTATCGGGGATATTGACCGTTTTGGCCCCTTCCGATATGACGGCTTCCACCATTTCACACAGGTAATCCCGGTCGGACCGGGTGGCATCCATGGGGGAGAATTCAACGTTATCCGTGTAGCCGCAGGCGTACCTCACCGCTTCCCGTGCCTCAAGCAACACCTGCTCGCGGGATTTTTTCAGTTGGTATTTCAGGTGAATGTCCGACGAAGAGATAAAAGTGTGGATACGAGGGTTTGCGGCGTCTTTGATGGCCTCCCAGCATCGGTTGATATCAAGCAGGTTCGTTCGCGCCAGTCCGGCAATCTGGGAACCGCGGATTTCGCGGGCAATCCGTTGTACCGAAGAGAAATCCCCTTCGGAGGCGAGGGGAAAACCCGCCTCAATGATGTCGACACCCAACTTCTCCAACTGCTTGGCAAGACGGAGTTTTTCATCCGGATTCATGCTGCAGCCGGGAGACTGTTCGCCATCTCTTAAGGTTGTATCGAAGATAAATACGGTATCGTTCCTTTCGCTCATAAGCTCTCCTTTCCATGGAAACAAAAAGGCCATGGGACTGTACGCCCATGGCCTTTAGGTTTGTCTGTCCGTTCTTCCTATTGAACACCTAAAAACGACGGGCGGTGGATATGGCACAATAAGCGCAACAAGCCTATGCAAAGCAGCAGGGAAAGGTAAATCGCATTAATCTGTGCCATTCCGCAAGTCATCTTCATGATGCTCCTGAAAAAGATAGGGCAAAAAATAGATTAAACCGGCCGTTATGTCAAGTGTTTTATAGCCGCCCCCCTCCTGTTGTGTCCGGGAAAACGCAAGGTGGCATTTTTTAGGTGACCCTTCCATTGAACGTCCGTCGCTTCCCGTGATTGCTGGAGAGCTGAACCCAGCGAAGTACGGCTCTTTTATCCGCCATGTCTCCGAGGAGTCTGTTGTGGAGTGAAAAGAAAAAGGAGTGAGATGCGTGGTAAACCTGCTGGCAAGTCAAGGGGGGTTGTCGGGTGGGACAGCCCCCCTTTTTTTAGATTTTTTTGATCCGGCAGGCAAAATTGCGCATCAGGGCCGGATAACCCGTTACGGGATCGTTCGGCTGGTTTTTTGCCAGGACATTTCCATTGTGCGTTCCCTCCCAGCCGTGGGCGATACCGATCACACCGGGCTTTATGTCTTCGGTTAGAAACGCTTTCAGCCGAATTGACTTGTCGGGTGTTTCTACATATACTTCTTCTCCGTCAGTAATGCCAAGGGATGCGGCGTCCTGGGGATGCACCTCCACTCGGGGATCCGGTTCCATCCGCCTGAGTTCCTGAATGCTCTTGAATTGCCAGCCGACATAATAAGGACTTCTCATGCCCGTAACGGCGGTTAGAGGATAGTTTCGTGTCAGGTCGGGGCAAACCGAAGAATCCTGAGGGCTTGCTACATAGGTTGGCAACGGTTCGTAGCCGGCATCTTGCAAGGTTGCGGAATAGAGTTCGATTTTCCCGGAAGGCGTTCGAATCTTGCCGGTCATGCTATGAGCCCGTTCACCGAACCACATGCCTGAAGGATGTTCTTCTTCCAGTTGCCGGCGCGTGATACCGCTTGGCTGCAGCAAAAAATCCACCATCTCTTCGTCCGTTTGCCAGGGGAAATATTCGTCATAACCCATCCGACGTCCGAGTTCGGCGAAATACTTCCAGTCCGGCCAGCATTCACCGGGAGGATCTATGATCCTGCGGTTCAGGAGGCAATACGGCATTCCTCCGGTTAGCCCATAATTCATGGCCACGCCGAGGCGCTCGGGGTTGGCCGAGGCTGGGAGAACGAAATGGGCGAGCTTTGCCGTTTGTGTCATGAAAAGATCCATAACGACGAGGAGGTCCAACTTTGCCATAGCCTGGGTAAAGAGGTCTGAATCGGGCCAGGCGGCGACCATGTTGCTGCCATGAACCAGCATGGCCCTGACGGGATAAGGATTTTCATTGAGGATGGCTTCCGGCAGGTCCATTTGCCGGCCATAGGGCGATGTCATGCCCCAGAACCCATGGAAAATCGGATAATTCTTGCAGCCGATAGGGACCTGCCCTTTATAGCCATCGACAAGCCTCAAGTCGGGCATCCGCATGAAGGGATTCTGGCACCAGCCCCCGGGTTTGTTGATGTTGCCCGTGATGGCTTGGAGAATAGCCATGGCGCGATTGGTCTGGAATCCGTTGATATGCTGATCCAGAGAACAGATCCCCGCTTCGATGCAGGCGCTTTTCGCACAGGCGAAAATACGGCTGATATGGCAGATATCTTCCGCCGCGACCTCACAGATCTCGGCGGCCCATTCCGGTGTGCAAGAAGCCACGTGGGCGCTCAAATTTTCAAAACCGGTTGTATAATGATCTATAAAATCCATATCATAAAGCCGTTCCCGAATGATGACATGGATCATGGCCAGGGCCAGGGCCGCATCCGTACCGGGCTTGATCTGAAGATACAGACCCTTCCTTGCCAGGGGGATACGTTTGGGATCAATGACAACAAGCCCTAGCCCCCTGTCCAGGAGTTTGTTGATCCGGGTGGCCAGAGGCGGTTCCGTTGCATCCGGGTTATGCCCCCAGAGGATGATGCATTCGGTATTGTCCGGATCGGAAAGCGGATACATGCCGAAGGTCATCTGCCGGGCCATGATACGGGATCGGAAACAGTGCGCCTCGATAGAGAAAAAATTAGGCGTGCCGAATGCGCCCCGCCACCGCTGGGCGAAAGCTGAGATCTGAAAATCTTCTGCTCCCTTGGACCCGATGGAAAGGCCTACCGCCCGAGCGCCGTGTTCTGCCTTGATGGCCTGCAGTCTTGTCGCAATTTCATCCAGCGCTTCGCTCCAGCTTATCCGGTCAAATCCCCCGGCGCTGTTTCTTCGCAGGGGATATTTGAGACGGTCCGGGGCGTAAACATATTCAGGAAGCCGGTAGCCCCGGTGACAGAGAACGCCCCGGCTGAACGGGTGTTCCTTCATCCCCTCCACCTTAACGAGCTTTCCGTCCCTGACATACGCATCGATCCCGCATACCTGAAAACATAACATACAGACTGTTTTATAGATTTCCATACCTTCACCCATCGTTTTGACCTCCCTGATTGCATGACGATTTCGAGGATCCTTCTTTTCTGGGAAACAAACCGCACTGCAGGCACCGGTCCGCCTCCATCAGTGCTTCCCGTTCTCCCAGGCTCGCTTCCACTTCTGGGAATCCAACCAGACGCTTAGATACGGGAAGGGTCCTGGGAGACACCCGCCCACGTTTTTTGAAATGATTCATGTCGATCGATTCCCAACCGATGGTCGGTGCTTCGCCAGCTCCCGGAGCCGGAGGCGGTTCTCCGTTGAGATGGCTATGAATGGCAAATGCGGCCCGGCGGCCATCCGCCAGGGCTTCGATGACAGAGGCCGGTCCTCGGACCAGATCGCCTCCGGCAAAAACACCCTCCATTTCCGTGGCAAGCGTTTGTGAATTCACTGCCAGAGGTTGGTCCGACGGCAAAACCTGGAAATCGGAAGCCAAGGGCGATAGATCAGGCCGCTGCCCGACGGCGACGATGGCCATGCCCGCCTGGACAAAAAATTCTGACCCGGAAAGCGTTACCGGTTGTGGGCGGCCGCTTTTATCGGGAGCCCCTGGCTCCGATTTCAGGCATTCAATGCCCATTATTTTCCCATTTTTCGATATAAATCGCTTCGGTATTGCCCTGCAGATGAACTTCACCCCTTCCCTCTCCGCTTCTGCGATTTCTTCCGCTATGGCCGGCATGTCTTCTCTTGAGCGGCGGTAAAGCACCGTAACCGATTTCACCCCCAGGCGGAGGGCGCTGCGGGCCGCATCGATGGCGGTATTGCCGCCACCGATCACCGCGATAGGGTCTTCGACAAGGGCCGACTTGCCGAGATTGATGTCTTTCAACCAGGATAAGCCGTCCACAATGCCTGCCATATCGGCCCCCTCGATTTCCAGGGGGATACTTTCCTGTGCCCCCATAGCAAGGAAAACAGCGTTGTATCCCTGATTGAACAGGTCTTTTATGGGAAGCCCGGCTCTTCCGACGATCGGCTGGTTCAGTTTGATTTCGAATCCATAGTGCTGCAGATAGGCGATCTCCCGGCGTAGGATTTCACGGGGCAGACGGTACGCCGGAATACCCCAGGCGAGCATGCCTCCAGGCACTTCACCCGCTTCGAACACGGTGACGCCGTATCCAAGGCGGGACAGATAAAAGGCGGCGCTGAGTCCGGCCGGCCCGGCACCGGCAACCGCCACCCGCTGAGGCTTGGCGGGCCTGACTTTCTCAGCAGGCGCTTCCGGTCTGTCCCGTCGCCCATCGGCGACAAATCGTTTCAGAACGTTGATGGCCACAGGGGCGCCATCAAAATGGTTGCGATTGCACGCTTTTTCGCAGAAGCGGGGACAGACGCGACCGATGACCATGGGAAGCGGAACCTTGTTGTGAATCAGGTCAAGGGCCTGTTCGTAATGACCCTGGACGATGCAGTCCATGTATCCGCGGATATCCACATGCGCAGGGCAGGCGTCCTGGCAGGGAGGGACCAGGAGCCACGGCGAAGGAGCGTTGAGAAGTCCTTCAGGCCACTGGATGCAAGTTACCGGTTCATAGCGTTCATCGGCCTCGTTGCAAAAACCGCAGGCTGCACACATTACAATGGTGTCTTCACGATTCTCCCTGGCTTTAACGGGCCAGTCGGGATCACACAGGAGGGTGCGGGCCATGCCGATGATATCAGCCCGTTCTTGGTTCAGAATTGACTCCGCCAGATCCGGCCTGCGAATTTTTCCGGCTGTGACAACCGGGATGCCATACCCTGCCTGTCGCAATGCCCTTCGAATGCCCTCGGCCAGATAAACTTGGGGTCCATCAGGATGCCACCACCGGGGGCTCATGCGGTGTCCGCTGTATCCGGTTCCGGCAAACGGCGGGAATCCCTCAGGGGGGGATGGTGCGTCTTCAAACCGTTCTCCCGCTGAAACACTGATGTAATCAACCCCCTCGTTCGCCAGCCGCAGAGCCACCCGGGTGCTCTGTGAGAGGGTGTTCCCTTCCAGGGTAAATTCCTCGCCGTTTATCCGTATTCCGACGGGGTAATCTACCACGGCCTCCCTTACGGCGAGCACCACGTCGGAGGGTAGCCTGATGCGTCCCTCGAAATCTCCTCCGTAATCATCGGGGCGTTTGTTTCCCAAGGAAAGAAAGGAAGCCAGGGTGGTAAAGTGAGCCATGTGAATTTCAACGAAATCAAAATCCGCATTCTTTGCCCTCCACGCCCCTCCGGCAAACTGTTGCGGGATGCCTGCGATTTCTTCAGGTGTCAGGTCTTGTACTTTCTGACGCCAGCCGCTGCGGGAGAGCTTAAGAAAATGCATGATCTGTAGACCGATCTTTATGTCCGGGTTGACCTCACGGATGGATGCAACAAAGGATTTCAACTCGTCCACAAGCCGGTCATCACTGACGCGAAAATTAAAGGAGCTTCGCGAGGGGAGCACCACGGCGGCTTCCACCACCATCGCCCCCAGTCCGCCCGCCGCCATCCTTTGGTATCGTGCTGTGACCTGTGGGGTCACATGGCCCTCCTCTGAGGCCAGGCGCGTGACGGCTGCCGTCGACATGATCCGGTTTGTCAGTTGACAATTCCTTATTCTAATGGGGGTAAACAAGTTTGGATACTTCAAGGAAAACCTCCAGATAGCGCTATCAATATCGTTTTCCGTCAAGGGACACGGATATGGTTAGCCTGTTAATAATTAATACATTAAGTATATTTTCATGTCAAGCATTTTCTGCCCATTCCGGATGTTTGTGTGCGTTGATCTGAAGGGTATCCTTTCATGAATGCCGAAAAAATAAGATACTATGATCGGATTACAGCCCGGCTCATTCGTCGGAGAAGATGCTTTGACTTTTTGCGGGGGCCTTCAGTATATTGATCAGGGCAAAACGAATTATCCCAATTGAGATGGCTATGGCAAAATCAGATTATAAAAACGATGCCAGTCCAAATGAAAAATTGATGCTGACGATTGTCCGGCTCTCGGAACAATACAAGAAAGACTGTTCCTTGATATTCAGCCGTTACGGATTGACTTTTCCTCAGTATAACGTGCTTCGGATTCTGGATGGTTCTGAAAATAAAAGGAATACCATCTCGCGGGTGGGTAAGTTGATGCTCGTTTCGGGTGCCAATATGACCGGCATCGCCAAAAGACTGGAACGGGACGGCTTTCTTGTCCGTAAGGGTGTTCCGGAAGATGCGAGAATTGCGTTTCTGGAGATCACCACGAAAGGAAAACAAACCCTGGCAACCATTGCCACCCATCGTGATGCCCTGATCGATCATTATCTTTCCGATTATGATGAGGAAACCAGACAGAGACTTCGATCCATCTTACGTGATTGCCTGAGAAAAGTGACAGACAGGTGATTGTCATGACTGGTGTGGCAGGGGAGCCCGTTTGCCAAAAAGCGAAAGCTGCGAAAAAAACTTGCTTTCCCGTTGCCGTATCGTTACCGAAGGGCGTATCAGGAGATACGGGTGAAACGTATTTTCAACATGACAAAACAGGAGGACGGGAATATGAAGAAGACACTGATAGTGGGGGGATTGTGCTTTTCGATGATGATCGGATGTGCCGCGCCCCAGACAAACACACAGAAAGGCGCCGTTTACGGGGCCGCCGGTGGGGCCGTGGCGGGTGCGGTTGCGGGACAGGTGATTGGGCGCGATACGAAGGGAACTTTGATCGGTGCGGCTATTGGTGCCGCAGTGGGGGGAGTGGGCGGGGCCGCCGTCGGGAGAATGATGGACAATCAGGAAAGGGCCATGCGCGATGCAATGGCTGAATCCGAAGCGGCACAAATTTCGCGGGAAGGGAATATGCTTGCCGTGACCTTCAAAGGGGATGTGACGTTTGACACCGATTCCGATGTCGTCCGACTGGGACTGCTTTCCGAGATCGACCGGGTCGCGGGAGTCATGAGGTCATATCCCGATACCTACATCCGGGTGGAAGGGCATACAGACAGTGTGGGATCTGAGGAATACAACATGGGTCTGTCCATGCGGCGGGCCAATGCGGTGAAAATTTTGCTGGTACAGAGGGGCATTACGGAAAACCGCATCGAGGCGGTGGGATTTGGAGAAGATTTGCCGGTTGCCACCAACGATACCGAAGCGGGTCGTCAAAAAAACCGGAGAGTCGAGATCAAGATCGTCCCGAAATCCTAGTGAAAAGATCCACCACCCGGCGAATTCCATGAAAACGGCGTTGCACGGATCTTCATGAATTGAGTGCGAAAAAACATTTAAGCTCGATCCCCACGTAGCGATGGGGATCGAGCCTTTTCTCTTGACAAATCCCTACCTTTACGCCATCGTCTTTTCAAAATTATTTGTTACAAAGCCCATCGGAAAGTCTGTACAATAGACTTCGCTGATATGGCAGGAAGCGTCATAATCGCTTGCTGGAGGGAGAACGCGATACACCGGTTGAAAATATCATTTTCACTTGAGGTCTGACAAAACGTCCTGCATCGATTTGGAGGAGTGAAAGGTATGTCCGGTACGAAAAAACCACATGCCGGGTCACGCCGTCATGTGGCTTTTTTTTCTGAATTTCTTAAACATCCCTTGCAGATCGGGTCGCTCATTCCAAGTTCCCATTTTCTGGAGCGACGTATTTTGGAAGCAGCGGGGATTGCTTCTGCACGGACCGTCGTTGAATTGGGTTCAGGCACTGGAGGTACGACCCGGGCGATTTTACAGGCTATGGAACCGGTTTCCAAACTCCTGAGCATTGAAATCAACCCAAATTTTCACAGTATAATCAGAGATATTCAGGATGAGCGGCTCATCGCACACCTGGGAAGCGCCTGTGAATTGAAGGAAATTCTGTCTGTTTATGGGCTCGATGCCCCGGAAACCGTCATCTCCGGGATTCCCTTTTCCACGATGCCACGCAACATTGGCTGTCAGGTTGTCGAAGCGATTTCATCGACGCTTGCACCAGAGGGTTGTTTTGTCGCATATCAACTGAGTGATCGTGTCGCCACGCTCTGTCGACCTTATCTGGAGATGGAACAGATGGAGCTGGAATTGATCAATGTGCCTCCCATGCGTGTGTACCGGTGGCGCAAAAATGGTTTTCACCGTGATCAAATGGCTAAGACGCATCCAGAAAAGGCAGGGGTTTTCCCAGCCGATAAACCAGGGCCTGACAAGACGCGATGAGTCGAACGCCTTCGGTCACTTTGATTTCATAAAGAGCCGTTCTATTTGTCTGGTTCGTTTCTTTTGCTTCAGCTGTTAGGGTAGAGCCCTTTGTCGGCGCGGACGTATAGGCAAGGTTCATGTTCAGGGCAACGGCCATGGTGCCATGGGAATTGGACGCCGTTTCAAAAGCCTCGTCTATCAGGGCAAAAAGGGCACCGCCGTGGGCTTGGCCAAACATATTTTCCATGTCCGGGGTAAAAATCATTTCCACTTTTGCATAACCAGCCTCCAGAGCGACCAGTTTCAATCCAAATTTTTCGGCGAAGGGTTCTTTCGCTACCTGTCTATGAATTGCCTTCCGAATTCTGTCATCCATGCGGCACCTCTTGCTGGCGTCTAAAGTGATCGGTTGTTCGTGTCTTCCCAAAAAATTAACCATCGACCCATTAGGCAAGCTTACCAAGGAGGTGTTCGAGCGGCAAGAAAAATCGGATTTCCAAGAAGGCAGGCAGGTCAAGGGGATGCGCGGGAAGACCGCTCGAAACGTTACCGGGACAGAGGGTTCAGTCAATCATCGCTGTCCTTCAGATTTTTTCTAGATCTTGTTCCGGTTCTAGTATTCCATCTGGGCAACCCGGGTGCCCTCAATCCCGCGCCTGAGAAAGCAGGAAATTTGCCGTGGGTTCGGTTGAATCACGGGCTAGATGGCGGGCAAAAAAAATCTTGCAATCGGCCGTTGTCTTTAGTACGTTTCTGCACGCAGAAACAGGAGGCTGGTTAAGTCATATGGAGACAAAAGATGAATGGATCAGAGTTTTTGCAGAAATAACGGATGTTGGGGAAATGAATGCTTTTTTGCATGAAATGTTTACACCCAAGGAAATGATGGATATTCGGTTGCGCTGGCAACTGTTGAAGGAATTGCACGAAGGCGAAACCCAGAGAAGTATAGCCTCAAGGCATCGGATGAGTCTTTGTAAAATCACCCGGGGAGCCAAACTTTTAAAGGCGAAAAACTCTCTGGTAAAGAAAATTCTTGATAATATGAAGGAGCTTTCATGAGTTTAATGGCACAGGATATTAAAATGCCCGATGAGGAGGGACGTTTCGGAGAATACGGCGGGCGGTATGTTCCCCCTCAGTTGGATGCGGTACTGGAGGAAATCACTTCTGCCTACAATGCAATCAAAGACGATCCGGGATTCAAGGAGGAACTTTACGCTCTCTATAAGGATTATGTTGGGCGCCCGAGTCCCATTACGTACGCACAGAATTTATCGGATAAGATCGGCGGAGCCCGGCTCTATCTTAAACGGGAGGACCTGAACCATACGGGTGCCCACAAGATCAACCATTGTCTTGGCGAAGTGCTGCTGGCCAAGAAGATGGGCAAGAAAAAGGTCATCGCAGAAACCGGGGCGGGGCAGCACGGTGTGGCTTTGGCGACAGCCGCAACCCTGCTTGGTCTCGAATGCGATATCTATATGGGTGAAGTGGACATCGTTAAGGAAAAGCCGAATGTTGTTCGGATAAAAATTCTTGGAGCCAATCTCATCCCTGTAACCAAGGGGCAACGGACTCTCAAAGAAGCCGTGGACGATGCATTCGATGCGTATCTGAAAGATCCCGTAACGCAACTATACGCGATCGGGTCTGTAGTGGGTCCCCATCCCTTTCCCATGATGGTACGGGATTTTCAGGAGATTGTCGGTATGGAAGCCCGAGAACAGTTTCAGGAAAAGACCGGAACCCTGCCGGATAACCTGGTGGCTTGCGTGGGTGGCGGCTCCAATGCGATGGGCCTGTTCACTGCATTCCTCCAAGACGAAAATGTGAACATTTATGGCGTGGAGCCGTCGGGGGTGGGGCTGCAGCAAGGGCAGCATGCGGCGACTCTTACCATGGGAACCCCTGGTATTCTGCACGGATTCAAGTCTTATTTGCTCCAGGACACGAAAGGTGATCCCCTGAGTGTCTACTCCGTGGCAAGCGGTCTCGATTATCCGGGTGTAGGCCCTCAGCACAGTTTGCTCAAGGATATCGGTCGGGTCAATTATGTTACGGCAGACGACCGGGAGACTATTGACGCTTTTTTTGAACTGTCCCGGACTGAAGGTATCATACCGGCTCTGGAAAGCGCCCACGGCGTTGCCTATGCAATGAAACTGGCCAAAGACCTGCCCCGTAACAAAACCATTTTGGTCAACCTGTCCGGGCGGGGTGACAAGGATATCGACTTTGTGGTGGCGAAATATGGCAAGGATTATGGGATTGTAATATAAAATCGATGAAATTTGCTGTCTTCCATATTCTTCAGTGGATACCGATTTTTTTGTCTCGTTCTTCGGGAGATTTTCTCTGCGTTCGTTTCTTTTGAAGGATAGGCAATCGGATAAATCGATGTCTACATAAAAAGGTCTCTTTTTAGTCATCTTTTCATGGTTCGGCTAACCTTTCTCACGGGTCGGCACACGGACAAAGGAAAATGGCTTGCATGGATGTCTCGCCATTTTTTGGTTGCAATACGAAGCCGTTTTCGGGTATTGCTCTATATCTGATTAGGATTTTCCTTTCCCAACCACTGTTTCGTATGATGGTGGTCCCGATTTTATTTTAACGGAATACATGGCATACGTGCTTGGCTATGTCTATAGCGCCGCGATATTTCCCATTGTGAAATGGTAGTTCCATAACCGGTTCGATGAAAAGGTGAAAGTAATGAGGAAGCAACATCCGATCGGAAAAGGTGACCCGCAAAAAATTCCATCGCAGCAAAGCCGTTTCCCCTTGGTGACGACATGGGGAGGGAGATTTATCGACCGGCGTATCAAAAACGCCCCAACCATGGCAGACAATTTCCCGGGTAAATTAGAGGAGCTTCCGTTTAAGGGGATTATGACTTGGAACGGAATAGTTGTGCGCCATGAAGATGCGGATATCCCCTCCCTGACCTATGCTTATCTGCGAGAAGCAAGGAAAATATCCTGTGGTGAATGTTCCGTATGCATGATCGGCCTCGATCGGGTTATCGGGATATTTCGCAAATTCATCGAGGGCACCGGGACCATACAGGATCTGAAGGAGATCGAGGAAATCGCCTACCAGGTATCCGTCAACGGGAAGTGCTATTTCGGCCGTTCGGCAGCCCTTGTTCCGGTAGCGGACGCCATTAAACATTTCCGCCAAGATTTTCTGGCTCTGATAACGGGGAAGCGGGTGCTGATCAATCGTGGATATGAGTTCGCTGTTACAGCTCCCTGCATTGAGGCGTGTCCGGCGAGTCTGCCGATTACCGCATATATTGAAAAAATAAAAAACTTCCAGTTTCGAGAATCTCTTGAATTGATCCGTTTACAATGCATCCTGCCCGGTGTTATCGGGCGGACCTGTACACATCCCTGTGAAACGGCCTGTATTCGACAAAAAATAGACGAATCGCTCTCGATCCGCCTTCTTAAAAGGGCCGCTGCGGATGAAGATCTGAAAGAAGGCGCTTCATCCCTGCCGCTGCCCCGCAAGGAAAAACCAGAAAAAGTCTGTATTATCGGGGCGGGACCGGCCGGGTTGGCGGCTGCCTACCACCTGCGGCTTTTCGGATACGGGGTTACGATTTTTGAGGGCCTTTCCGCCATGGGAGGAATGGCCGCGGTCGGTATTCCGGATTACCGGCTGCCCAAGGAAGTGCTGTTCCATGAGACGAACTTGATTAAACGCATGGGAGTGGACGTTTTCTTGAATCGTGGCGTGGATCTTCTGAAATGGGATGACCTGAAGGAACAAGGGTTCAAGGCCCTCTTTCTTTCAGTTGGTGCACACCGAGGGGGGGACATGGGCCTCGCTGGAGAAAATGATCTGGTCGATGGCTTTGAACAAGGTATTGATTTCCTCAGGAAAGTGCAGGAGCGTTGTTCCGACATCAAACCGGTACGGAAAGTGTTCATTCTCGGAGGGGGAAATGTTGCCATAGACTGCGCCCGAAGCTGTCTCCGGCTTGGCTTCTCCCATGTGGAAATTCTCTATCGCCGTTCCCGCAAGGAAATGCCGGCGTTACCGGAGGAAATTGACGAAGCCTTGAAAGAGGGGGTTAAGATTCGCTACCTCACGGCGCCGCTCAGAGTCAAGAGCAAATGGGGACGGCTCGAAGGCTTGGAATGTGTGAAGATGAAGTTGGGTGATCCTGACCACACCGGCAGGCGTAAACCCGTTCCGGTGGCGGGCTCCAGTTTCACCTTAAAGGCCGACAAGGTTATTGCCGCCACGGGTCAGGAAGTCGATGCGTCCTTCTTAACGGAACAAGACAGAAAGAAATTGCTCAGAGGAAATAAAGTCTGGGCAGATCCGCTTACCTGCCAGACGGACCTGGAAGGTGTCTTTGCCGGGGGTGATTGTGTAACAGGGCCGGCGACTCTCATTGAAGCGCTTGGCATGGGGAATCGTGCCGCCAGAAGTATCGATGCCTACCTCCAGGGCAAACCGTACAGACCTCAAAATTTTTTCGCCGGAATCGATACATCCTTGCAGCGTAATGACGGATTTCTTCCAACGAAACAGGCCGTCCGGGTTAGACTGCTGCCCGAGTCCCGGCGGATGGGTGATTTTATTGAGGTGGAAGCCGGTTTTACGCGAAACGAAGCCATGGAGGAGGCGCGGCGCTGTCTGCGATGTTATCGCCTTATGGTCTGGGAAGTCGATAAACCAAAAGAGGAGCAGCCAAAGGGAAGGGGAAGGGGAACATGATTCGTATCCATATCGATGATCAAACCGTGGAAACGAAGGGGGGAGGGAGCATCCTGACCGAAGCCGGCAAGCTCCACATCCGAATCCCCACTCTTTGCTATCATGAAAGCCTTTCCCCCTTCGGGGCTTGTCGCCTCTGTGTCGTGGAAGTCAAACAGGGGAGGAGATGGGACTTGACGACCTCCTGCAATACGGAAATTGTACAGGGTATGATCGTGAGGACCGATTCACCTGAAATTCGTCGCAGCCGCAAAGCGGCGGCCGAACTGCTTTACTATAAGTATCCCCGTACCAGGGCGATTCGGGATATTGCGGAAAGGCTGGGCGTCAGGGTCACGCAAACGAAGGAGGATGCACGGGAGTGTATTCTCTGCGGCCTGTGCGTGCGTGCATGCCAGGAGATCGTGGGAGTGAATGCCCTTCGTTTCGAGGACCGGGGGCCGGACCATCCTGGAGAACCGCCCAGGATAGGCTATCTGGGGGATTCCTGTATTTGCTGTGGTGCATGCGCCTTTATCTGTCCGACGGGTTATATCCGGATGGAACCGGTTGGGGCGGATCGGCGGATGATCTGGGAGAGGGTTTTTGAAATGGGGGCTTGCCGGGTGTGCGGAAAGAAGTTCGCCCCGTTGGCTCAATTGGAATACCTGAGCCGCCGGTCCGATATACCGCTTGCCCAGGTGATGACATGCATTACGTGCCGGGAAGCGGGAATCCCTGCAAGCGTTGTGGACGAAAAGGACTGGGTCTCCATGCACCAACACAGGTAGGCATTACATAAATCCGTATTTTTTGAGCTTCTGATGAAGGGTCCGTCGGGTGATGCCCAGTCGCCGGGCGGCCTCGCTCTTGTTTCCCTTGACAAGATCCAGGGTTTTCAGAATAGTTTCTTTTTCCACTTCCTCCAGGGAGGCGGTGCCGATCGAGGTAAAACCAGCCCCTGATGCGTCAGGGTCAACCGCCGGGGTTAAAGGGGATACGCCATGGATCAGAGGCATATTCTCGGTATCAAGATAATCCGTTCGTGTCAGGACCACCCCTCTTTCAACGACATTCATCAATTCCCGTACATTGCCTGGCCAGTCGTATTTGAGGAGGTGATCCATTGCGCTGGGAGTGAAGCCCTTGATGTTTTTCCGGTTTTTTTCGGCAAACTGACTTAGGAAATGATGCGCCAGCAACGGAATATCTTCCCGACGGTCCCGCAACGGTGGAAGGGTCAGTGATACGACGTTCAAGCGGTAATATAGATCTTCCCGAAAACGATTTTCGCGGATTTCCTGAAACAAATCTCTATTCGTAGCCGTAACAAGCCGGACATCCACTTTGATGACCAGGTCGCCTCCAACGGGTGTGATTTCCCTTTCCTGGAGCACCCTTAGGAGCTTGGCTTGCATACCGGGAGACATTTCGCTGACCTCGTCGAGGAAAAGGGTCCCGTGGTCCGCCAGACGGAATTTCCCTTCTCGCTTGCGGTCCGCACCCGTGAATGACCCCTTTTCATGGCCAAACAGCTCTGATTCCAGAAGCGTTTCCGTGATCGCGGCGCAGTTGATCCGAATGAAGGGGCCTTCCTTTCTCGGACTGTTGAAATGGATTGCTGAGGCAATGACTTCTTTCCCTGTACCCGATTCTCCCGTTATGAGTACAGTGGCGTCTGACCCGGCGATATGGACAACGGTGTCCAAAAGCGAGGTCATGGCAGCACTTCGGCCGATAATATCGCGGCGGTCAAAGCGATTCGAAAGGCTTTCCTTCAAAATCCGGTTTTCTTTCCTGAGGTGCGCGTGATCCATGGCCCTCTGCATCGCAATTTTCAACTCATCGAAGTCCAGGGGTTTGGTGAGGTAATCGTAGGCACCACTTTTCAGGGCATCTACAGCGGTTTCCACAGAAGCAAACGCGGTCATGATGATGACGGGGATGGCGGGATTATAGGCTTTGATCTCATTGAGTGCTTCGAGGCCGGAAACGCCGGCCATGCGGATGTCCATGAGGATCAGATCGAATGCCTGCTGGTGTGCCTGGTCGATGGCCTCACTGCCGTCGGAGGCTTCGGTGATATCGTATCCCCATCCTGATAGCAGGGCCCGCAACATGGTTCGGTGTGCTCGGTCATCGTCGCAAATTAAGACGGTATTTTTCATGAATCCTTTCCTTTCCGTTTGCTTGTCTGGAACGCTTCCTCCGCTGGAAGCAGAATGGTTACGGAGGTGCCTTCTTCCTCTTCGCTCCTGATGTGGACATGCCCATTGTGGGCCTCAACAATGCGATGAACGATTGCGAGGCCCAGTCCTGTTCCGGAAGATTTCGTAGTAAAATAGGGGTCATAGACATGGGGAAGATCTTGTCGATGAATGCCCCGACCGGTATCCGATACGGTGATTTCTCTCATGGTGTCCGTGGGCTGGGACAATGAAACCGTCAGAAGTCCACCCGGCTCCATGGCATCAAAAGCGTTCAGGTAAAGATTAAGCAAGACTTGGGAGATCTTGTCGTCATCGATCCAGGCGAACAATTTCTCCTCCGGCAAATTTCTTTCAATGTGAATGCCTTTTTCTGCGGCTTGGGGCTCCACCATCCTCAGTGAGTGCCCAATCAGTCCCCGTAATTCCGTATCCCGCCTTTTCATCGTCAAGGGGCGTGCAAAATCAAGCAGTTGCCCAATGACCCGGTTAAGCCGTTCCACTTCCCCGATGAGCACCTCCGCGATTTCACCGTCCTCCGGAGTATCCTTGTATTTTTCACGGAAATAGGTGGCGAAGCCCTTTATGGAACTCAAAGGATTTCGTATTTCATGAGCGATGCCCGCCGCAAGGCTGCCCAGTGATGCCAGCCGCTGAGTCTGGGCCATTTCTTTCCTCAAAAGAATCATTTCGGTCATGTCCCGGAAGAGCAAGAGATATCCGATAAACGCGCCCTTTTCTTCCGACAGCCTGGTGACGACCATATCGAGGGATATGGTTTTGCCGGATCCAAGGGGATATTCAATTTCCGTTTCCTGTGCCGGGGCGGCGTGATCCGACCCCGTAATGAGTTCTTGCCAGGACGGTGGCAATCGGTCCATCAACGGCTTGCCCAGCATCTCCTTCATCTGCAATCCCAGCAGTGCCTCCCCCGCCGGGTTCATTGTGGTTAGTTTTTTCCGGGCATCAAGCAAGACCAAGCCAATGGGCATCTTGTCGATAATCGTATCGGAGAGGATGGTCATTCTTGACAGGGAGGATTCCGAAGATCGGTAAGCTTGGGCAAGAATCAGGGAGATGATACCTGAACAGCCGATCAGGAAAAAGATGATTCCCATCCAGATGGTGTGTCGCATGTCAGCCGTTTTCGTGAGTGAGAGGGGACCGGTATCGAGACCGATAAAGAGAATCAGAGGTGGTTGTATTTGACCAATGATTGCATCGCCGCCGAGATCGATTTTTACGGTCGGCAGGGATTTGTACACTTCGAAGGTGTCCGCTCCGTCGGAACGGACAAACTGGCGCCAACCCGGATCAAGATCCGCGGCGATTTTCTCCAGTGATAGGTTCATGTCGTATTGATCACCGATAACCGTTGGGTCACTGTCGGCAATGATCGTACCCGATCTGTCCGTGATAACCACGTAATCGATGTCGGCGTGCCGCGATGTCTCCATCAAGAATTTCTGCAGGAGAAAAGCGTTCCATGGCTGCCCCGGCCCCGTCCGTATAGCGGCTTCGAAAGACCTGATCATGGCAAAACCCTTCTCACGCAGCAGTTCCGTTATCGAGGCTTGTTGACGTTGGACCCCCCGGATGGTCATAATCGTTAAGATAGGGATCAGTATAGCCAGGGTGCCGAGTATCACCCAGGGGGATACGTTGAACCAGAAAGGGTGGAGCGTTTTCTTCATGGATGAGTTACCACTGTCCTGATATAATGGAAATCCATACGGCTTTGGCCTCGTTAAGTGACGAGAGGATGAAATATTTCAAACCTGTCGATGATCAGAAGAAAATTTCCTCTTGAGGATTCCTCTTATAGGAAAAGAACCGGAAGATATGCAATATAAACTTTTTCGGAGAACATGACCGGGCATGAAATCCAAGAGACCCTGTCAATGAAGCTTGTCTGAAAGGAGTTATCATGAGTGTTTTGATCGATTTTTCCATTTTCCCCGTGGACAAGGGGAGCAGCGTCAGTGCTTATGTATCCCGGGTTGTCCAGGTGATTCGCGGAAGCGGCATCGATTTCCAGGTAGGTCCTATGGGAACCTGCATCGAGGGGTCTTGGGGCGAGGTATGGCCATTGATTGACCGATGCTTCAAAACCCTGGCCACGGACAGTGACCGGATCTACCTAACAATCAAGGGAGATTTTCGCAGGGGGGCGTCGGGCCGGATCGAGGGTAAAGTCAAAGCTGTGGCGGAGTAATGATTCCTTGCTTCCTTGATTCTTGAGGATGTTCCGGGAGCAACGGAATCAGTTCGTTTAAATATTTGAAGCAAGTGCTGCAAGTCGTTTTTTGGGAAATCGCTATCGGATCCGTCAGATCGATTTCCGCACGGGCCAGAGCCATCAATAACCGGTCGTTCAAAAGCAGAAAGGGGGCCAGATCGATTTCCTGCGCTTTGTGATAGCGCCAGTTGTACAAATTCCGCAACCGATGCTTCTCATGTTCCGGCAGATTGTGATAGCCTGGTAATTTTTTGTATCCGGTTGGGTTAAGGCGCTTTTCGTGCCACATGACTTCAGCGATTTCCTGGAAGGCCCTTTCCGCAGTGCCAAGCAAATTCCGCTCATACAGCACTTTTATCAGGGCCAGATACAGAGGAATCAGGTGGAAGGTGTCCAGGGAGGCATAATGAAGCTGTTCTACTGAAAGAGGCCGTACTTCCCATCGGGACCTTTGAATTTTCTTTTTCTTTTTGAAATCAACGGAAAGATATTCACGAATCAGGGTTTCCAGGGAAAGGTAGTGATGTCCCAAGATCGAGGCTGCTTTTTGGGTGTCAAAGATATTCCGAAAGGTAGAACCGTAATCCCGTTTGATAATCCGAATGTCGTTGTCCCCGGCATGGAAAATCTTCAGAACATCTGAATTTTCGAATAGCCCGGAAAGGGGGCTCAAGTCCAGCCCGGCCATGGGGTCAATCAGGTAGGCGTGCTGCCCGTCGTGAATCTGGACCAGGCAGAGTTTTTCCCGGAAATAATGGAGGGAATTATATTCCGTATCGACGGCGATCACGCGGGATGCTGACAATGCGTTGGCGGCGGCTTCCAATGCGTCTGTTCGATCGATCCATGTCCAGGGACAGGTCATTTGGTCTCCTTCGTTACTCATTCTGTGTCTGGCTGTCTTAACCTTAGGCAAGAATATTGGAAGAATAAGATTTGCGAATTTATACAGAAAAGCGATAGGAGAAGTCAACAAAAGGTTTTTTATGTGTGGGGGACTGGGCGGAGCGAAATGAAAGGCGGCGTCCTAGCGACTTCGGAGAGCCTTGCCGGGCCGAAGCCCTGTCCGGGAGATATAGAAGGGTCCCCCGTTTCTGGCGATCTTCTTTTCATCGACGGCTTGGTGAGGCCGTAAAGAAATGGATCCGTGGCTATTCTCTTTAGACAAAAAACTTGACATCACCCATCGATTCTTTACAAAGTGAATATCGGAGTTATTATAATTTGTAATTGGTGGTTTAAGTCTTTGTTTTAGGTTCTTCCATCTTTATTTTCAGGGGACGAAAATGAGTCGTATCGAAATTCATTATCATATTCAGGAAAGGGCTGTGGGAAAACAGCTTCGAAGAGCAACGGATGATGTTTTCAATTTCAATTGTCCAAGTTCTGTACTCTACGAGAGAACGTGGCGTCCCCCGGTGGATATTTTTGAAACCGTCCACGAAATTGTCATCATGGTCGATCTTGCCGGTACGAAGCGTGATAATATCTATGTCGAACTCGACA
>Ga0172382_10002290_pt1 | contig 32447 bp, 33 predicted proteins | sample Leawel138RmetaG_FD_122245 | JGI IMG/M metagenome (GOLD analysis project Ga0172382, IMG submission 122245) | Leachate microbial communities from a municipal landfill in Southern Ontario, Canada - Leachate well 138R metaG | ecosystem: Engineered > Solid waste > Landfill > Unclassified | place...
ACCGGTTTGGTGGAATGGCCGGTGGCCGTCACCGGCAAGTTCGAGGAGCGTTTCCTGGAGGTGCCGGCGGAGGCGCTGATCTCCACCATGAAGGGCAACCAGAAGTACTTCCCGGTGCAGGATGCCGACGGCAGGCTGCTGCCGTACTTCATCACCCTGTCCAACATCGAGAGCCGCGATGTGCGCCACGTGCGCGAGGGCAATGAGCGCGTGGTGCGCCCGCGCCTCACCGACGCCGATTTCTTCTGGAACCAGGACCGCAAGCAGAAGCTGTCGGCCCACGGTACGGCACTCAAAAACGTGGTGTTCCAGAACAAGCTGGGCACCCTGGCCGACAAGAGCACTCGCGTCGCCAAGCTGGCGGCAGCCATCGCCTATCACATCGGCGGCGACGCCAAGCTGGCCACCCGCGCCGGCGAACTGTCCAAGTGCGACCTGCTCACCAACATGGTGGGCGAGTTCCCGGAGCTGCAGGGCATCATGGGCCGCTACTATGCCGCCCACGACGGCGAGGATGCCGAGGTGGCCGCGGCGCTGGACGAGCAGTACATGCCGCGCTTTGCCGGCGACCAGTTGCCGGAGACCCGTACCGGCCAGGCCCTGGCCATCGCCGATCGTCTCGACACCCTGGTCGGCATCTTCGGCATCAAGCAGCCGCCCACCGGCGACAAGGACCCCTTTGCCCTGCGCCGCGCCACACTGGGTGTGCTGCGCACCATTATCGAGAACCATCTCGACCTGGATCTGCAGACCCTGCTGCAGGCCGCCTTCGACAACTTCGCCGCCGCCGGCGTCAAGCTTGAGGGCGACACGGTCAATCAGGTACTCGAGTTCATGCTCGAACGCCTACGCGCCTACTATGCCGACAGCGGTGTGGCCCACGACACCTTCGATGCGGTACTGGCCCAGCGTCCGACGCAGCCGCGCGACTTCGATGCCCGCGTGCGCGCCGTGACCGTGTTCCGCAAGCTGCCCGAGGCCGAGGCGCTGGCCGCGGCCAACAAGCGCATCGCCAACATCCTGCGCCAGGCCGGCGGCAGCGTCAGCGACACGGTCGAAAGGGCCCGCCTGGTGGAGACCGCCGAACAGACCCTGGCCGCCGAACTCGACGCCATGGCCGGCAAAGTGGCCCCGCAGTTTGCCCAGCGCAACTACACCGAGGCCCTGTGCCAGCTCGCCGGTCTGCGGGGTGCGGTGGATGCCTTCTTCGATCAAGTGATGGTCATGGCCGAGGATGAGGCGCTGCGCAACAATCGCCTGGCGCTGCTGCGCCGCCTGTCGGACCTGTTCCTGCAGGCGGCCGACCTGTCGCGTTTGCAGGGTTAATCATTCGCAGGGTGCGCGCTGCGCACCCTGCGAGGACCCCAATACTCCGTGGCTAACGAGGTTTCCCCATGACCGATCGCAATGCCGACTCATACGCCGCCATGCTCGCCGCCGTGCAGGCCTTTCACGACAAGCACGACTTCCGCAATTGCGGTGGCGAAGAGCTGACCTACCGCATGGCGCTGATGGCCGAGGAATTGGGAGAGATTGGCGCCGCCATCACCAAGGGAAAGCCGAAGGAGCAGCTGGCGGAGGAGGTGGCCGATCTGTTCATCCTGCTCATCGGCACCGCCATCGCCGCCGACTTCGATCTGAAGGAGGCCTTCTGGCAGAAGATGGACAAGATCATGCAGCGCGAGTCGCGCATGGTGAATGGCCGCATCCGTGTATCGGAGTTCCGCGACTGACCATGCTCAAGCTCATCGTGCTCGACCGCGACGGCGTCATCAATGAAGATTCCGACGATTACATCAAGTCGCCGGAGGAGTTCATTCCCATCCCCGGCAGCCTGGAGGCCATTGCTCGCCTGACCCAGGCCGGCTGGCGCGTGGTGGTGGCGACCAATCAGTCGGGGGTCGCACGCGGCTACTACGATCTGGCGACCCTGCAGCGCATCCACGACAAACTGCACCGCCTGCTCGCCCCGCTGGGCGGGCAGATCGAGGCGATCTTCTATTGCCCCCACGGCCCGGACGACCAATGCGAGTGCCGCAAACCCAAGACGGGCCTGCTGCGGGACATCGAGTCCCGCCTGCAGGTGTCGCTGCACGGCGCACCCGCAATTGGTGATTCATTGCGCGACCTGGAAGCCGCACGTGCGGTGGGTGCGACACCTATCTTGGTACGCACCGGCAAGGGGGAAGGCACTTTGGCTAAGGGCGCCGGTTTGAAGGGGGTCGCCGTCTATGCCGACCTGGGTGCCGCCGTGGACGATCTGCTGAGATGATTGTCTTTCTGCGCTCCGTATTGTTCTACGTCGGCATGATCGGTGCCTTGCTGGTGTCGCTGCCGTTCATGCCGCTGGCCTTTCCCTTTTCCTACCACGTGCGCTATTGGATATTTTCCCGCTGGGCCCAATTCGTGCTGTGGTGGCTCGCGCTCACTTGCGGTCTGCGCTACCGCGTCAGTGGCAGGGAGCACATTCCCGCCAGCCCCGCCATCATTCTGGCCAAGCACCAATCCGCCTGGGAGACGCTGGCCCTGCAGCGGGTATTTCCGCCACAGACCTGGGTGCTGAAGCGCTCGCTGTTGTTTATCCCCATCTTCGGTTGGGGCCTGGCGCTGCTGAAGGCCATCGGCATCGACCGCGGCGCGGGCCGCAAGGCGCTGCAACAGGTGGTGGAGCAAGGGACGGATCGGCTCAAGGCCGGCATCTGGGTGGTGATCTTCCCCGAGGGCACCCGCACCGCACCCGGTACCCGGGGCAAATACAATATCGGCGGAGCCATGCTGGCAAAGAAGAGTGGCTATCCGGTAGTACCGGTGGCCCACAATGCGGGTGAGTTCTGGCGCCGCAACAGCCTGCTCAAGCATCCGGGCATTATCGACCTGGTGGTCGGACCGGTCATCGACCCGGCGGGCAAGGATACCGGCGAGATCAACACCCTGGTGGAGAACTGGATCGAGGACACCATGAGCCACATCTCCACCGTCCCCGCGGTCTCTGGCCCGATCATCAGTCCATGATATACTGACATAACTCAAGTTTTGGCGGCACCCCTGTCGCAGACTCCAGACCCCGCCTCAAGGCAGCAATGGTCAACGGGACGGCTACCGCCCCGGGAGCAGGTTTTCTTTTCAAACTTCAGGAAGCATCGACATGCACAACCACCGCACCACCATCACGCAGTTCATCATTGAGGAGCAGCGCCACATCCCCGGCGCCACCGGCGACTTTACCTCGCTGCTCAACGACGTGGTCACCGCCTGCAAGGTGATCTCCAATCTGGTCAACCACGGCGCCCTGGTGGGCGTGCTGGGTGCCGCCGGTTCGGAAAACGTCCAGGGCGAAGACCAGAAGAAGATGGACGTGATCTCCAATGAGGTGTTCCTCAAGTCCAATGAATGGGCCGGTCACCTGGCCGCCATGGCCTCCGAGGAGATGGAGGAGGTCTACCAGATCCCGAGCCAGTATCCGCGCGGCAAGTACCTGATGACCTTCGACCCGCTGGATGGCTCGTCCAACATCGACGTCAACGTCTCCGTCGGTACCATCTTTTCCATCCTGCGTTGCAAGGGCAACTGCGTGAATCCCAGCGCCGAAGACTTCCTGCAGCGCGGCACCGAACAGGTGTGCGCCGGTTATGCCCTGTACGGCCCGTCGACCATGATGGTACTGACCACCGGCCGCGGCGTGAACGGTTTTACCCTGGACCAGAATATCGGTGAGTTTGTGCTTACTCACCCCAACATGACCATTCCCGCTGACACCCGTGAATTCGCCATCAACGCTTCCAACATGCGTTTCTGGGAAGCCCCGGTGAAGCGTTACGTGGATGAGTGCCTGGCCGGCAAGGAAGGCCCGCGCGGCAGCGACTTCAATATGCGCTGGATCGCCTCCATGGTGGCCGAAGTGCACCGCATCCTGACCCGCGGCGGCGTGTTCATGTACCCGCTGGACAGCAAGATGAAGGCCAAGGGCATCGAGGGCAAACTGCGCCTGATGTACGAAGCCAACCCCATGGGCTTCATCGTCGAGCAGGCCGGCGGCGCCGCCATCACCGGCCAGCACCGCATCCTCGACATCCAGCCCAGCAACCTACACCAGCGCGTGCCGGTGATCCTGGGTTCCAAGAACGAAGTGGAGCTGATCGCCAAGTACCACCAGGAATAAGCTCGGCCCGATCCGGCCCCGGGCCGGACGTAAAAAAGGGGAAGGTGACAACACCTTCCCCTTTTTTATTGCCCGGCAGGACCGGGCTTACACGTCCAGATTGCTCACATAGAGGGCATTGGATTCGATGAAGTCACGGCGCGGCTCAACATTGTCGCCCATCAGGGTGGAAAACACCTCGTCGGCGGCGATGGCATCCTCGATGCGCACCTGCAGCAGACGGCGGCCTTCCTGGTTGAGGGTGGTTTCCCACAACTGTTCCGGATTCATCTCTCCCAGACCCTTGTAGCGCTGGATGCTCTGGCCGCGGCGGGCATCATCCAGCAGCCATTCCAGCGCTTGGCGGAAACTGGATACCTCCATGCGTCGCTCGCCGCGCTGGACATAGGCACCTGCACCGATCAGTCCCTGCAACTCGCTGGCCAGCTTGGCGATGGCCTGGTATTCCGGGGTCGAAATGAAATCAGCGGTGTAGAGGTAATCGCTGGACACGCCATGGCGCCACTCGGTCAGCTGAGCGGTCTCAACGGCACCGTCCGGGGCATATTCCAAGTGCAACTCGTAGCGGCGCTCGCCGGCATCGTCACCATTGAGCCGCGCCACCAGTTCCTCAAACCAGGGCACGGTCTTGCCCGCATCGCGGAATTCCTGCTCCGCCAGGGGCTGCATGCTGATCATCTTTTCCAGGATGCGACCGTTGTAGCGCCGGCCCAGGCGCTGGATGCCGCCCATGACCGCCTGATACTGTCGCGCCAGGGCCTCCAGGGCCACGCCGGTCAGCGGGGGGGCATCGGGATCAATAAAAAGATTAGAACTATCAATAGCTTGCTGCAAAAGATTGGCATTCAGCTCCTGCTCATCCTTGACGTAGCGCTCCTGCTTGCCCTTCTTTACCTTGAACAGCGGCGGCTGGGCAATATAGATGTGGCCACGCTCGATGAGCTCCGGCATCTGGCGGTAGAAGAAGGTCAGCAGCAGGGTGCGGATATGCGAGCCGTCCACGTCGGCGTCTGTCATGATGATGATGCGGTGATAGCGCAGCTTGTCCGGGTTGAATTCGTCGCGGCCGATACCGCAGCCCAGCGCCGTGATCAGGGTGCCAACCTCGGCGGAGGACAGCATCTTGTCGAAGCGGGCCTTCTCCACGTTCAGGATCTTGCCCTTGAGGGGCAGGATCGCCTGGGTGCGGCGATCGCGGCCTTGCTTGGCTGAGCCGCCGGCGGAATCACCCTCGACCAGGAACAGCTCGGACAGGGCGGGATCCTTCTCCTGGCAGTCGGCCAGCTTGCCGGGCAGACCGGCAACGTCCAGTGCCCCCTTGCGGCGGGTCATCTCGCGCGCCTTGCGCGCCGCCTCGCGGGCGCGGGCGGCATCAACGACCTTGCCGGCGATTATCTTTGCGTCCAGCGGGTTCTCCCACAGGTATTCCTGAAACTTCTCCGCCATGAGTGATTCGACTGCCGATTTCACCTCGGAAGACACCAGCTTTTCCTTGGTCTGCGAGGAAAACTTGGGATCACGCACCTTGATGGACAATACTGCGGTAATACCTTCGCGGGCGTCATCACCGCTGGTAGCCACCTTTGCCTTCTTGGCGAATCCTTCCTGCTCGATGTACTGATTCAACATGCGGGTCAGGGCGCTACGCAGGCCTGCCAGATGGGTACCGCCATCGCGCTGGGGGATATTATTGGTGAAACAGTAGATGTTTTCCTGGTAGGAGTCATTCCACTGCATCGCCACTTCGACACCCACACCGTCACGTTCGCCACTGAAATAGAACACCGCCTGATGAAGCGGTGTCTTGTTGCGATTTAGGTGTTCCACGAAGGCACGGATGCCACCCTGGTATTCGAAAACATCTTCCTTGGCACTGACCTCATCCACCAGGTGAATGCGCACACCGGAATTGAGGAACGAGAGTTCACGCAGACGCTTGGCGAGGATGTCATAGTGGAATTCGGTCTGGGTAAAAATGGTGCAGGAGGGTTTGAAACGGACTTCCGTACCGGTCCCAGTGGTTTCGCCGACCACAGCCAGAGGTGCTACTGGGTCGCCCATACGGTAATCCTGCTGGTACAGTTTACCGTCTCGCCGGATGCTCAGTTTCAGGGTTTCGGACAGGGCGTTTACTACCGAAACACCCACACCATGCAACCCACCGGACACCTTGTATGAATTATCGTCAAACTTGCCGCCGGCATGAAGGATGGTCATGATGACCTCGGCAGCAGATCGGCCTTCCTCCGGATGAATATCCACTGGAATCCCACGACCATTGTCGCGTACGGTGACCGAACCATCGCTGTGGATGATAACGTCGATCTGGGAACAGTAACCAGCCAAGGCCTCATCAATGGAGTTGTCGACCACCTCGAATACCATATGGTGCAGGCCGGTACCATCATCGGTGTCACCAATGTACATACCGGGGCGCTTGCGCACCGCATCAAGGCCTTTGAGTACCTTGATATTGGAGGAATCGTAGGTTTTATCGGTCATCATCAACTCCCTCGTATAAGGACCACATTATACCACTTCCACCACTGCACCATGTTCCACGTGGAACATGGAAAAGCTATCCCAGGGAGACAAGTCAATCAGTTCACGGTCAGTCGCCGTTACAAAGCATTGCGCCCCACTGTCCGCTACCGCTCGCATCAAAAGATCGCGTTTTTCTACGTCAAGTTCCGCAGGTAAATCATCCAGAAGAAGAGTGCAGCGCCTGCCCGTCATTTCCTGCAGATACTGCATCTGCGCGATGCGGAGCGCACATACCGCCAACTTCTGCTGCCCGCGGGAAAGCATATCGGCCACGTCCTGGCCATTTGCCTGCAATAAACGGAAGTCCCCTCGATGGGGGCCCGCCATGGTAAATCCAGCTGTCTGTTCGCTGCTGCGGTTACGATCCAGCGCAACTTGAAGCATCAGGTCTTTTGGCCACCCTCGTCGGTGCGATATTCGCGGCGGCTCCGCATCCAACATTAAGCTATATAAATGTGCAAACCGCGGGGTAATGTTTTGTAGATATGCCTGACGCATGGACGCGACTAACTCGCCATTTTCCGCCAAACCTCGTTCCCAATGTTGCATCTCCGTCGAAGATGCCCCCATACGCAAGCCCGCATTACGTTGTTCCAGGAAGCGACGGTAACGTTTCCAAATCTCGTGAAATCTTTGTTCCACGTGGAACAATCCCCAATCTACATAGGACCGGCGTTCCCTGGGCTCCCCCTGGAGTAGGCTATGTGACTCAGGCGTAATCAACTGCAACGGCAGTAACTCAGCCAACGCTGAAGTCGAGTCTTTTCGTTCTCCATTGACTCGGATTAGCGTGCCTTCCGAAATGCTCTTTTTTACCCCGAGCGTATAAACAGCAAAGCTGGAATCGACCCGGCCAAATACCGTGGCAGCAGAACAGCCACTTCGAATCAGTTTTCGACTGTTCGATGTTCGAAACGAGCGGGCTACGCCCAGCAGATGCAGCGCCTCCAGCAGCGAGGTCTTGCCACTGCCGTTGGCACCATACAGAAGGTTCAGCGCAGCGGAGGGAGAACAGGAAACCGAAGCCAGGTTGCGCAGTCCACTGACCTCAACGTGAATTACTGCCATAAATGCGCTTTACTCCCGGGGGTGACCGCCGAGATTACAGACGCATCGGCATGACTACATAGCGCGATGTCGTATCACCGGCACCGTAAATAAGGCAACTACTATTGGCGTCCGTCATGCTCAGCACCACCTGATCCTGTTTAACGACGTTCAATGCATCGAGGAGGTAAGACACATTAAAACCGATCTCGAACTCTACACCGCCGTAATCGACCTCAACCTCTTCTTCCGCCTCTTCCTGCTCCGGGTTATTGACCGTTGCCTTTAGCAAATTCTGTTCAAACTGTAAGCGAATACCGCGGAATTTTTCGTTGGAAAGGATCGAAGTCCGCTGTAGTGCCTGTCGCAATCGAGTACGATCCGCTGTCACCAGTCGTTCGCCCATCTTGGGGACCACCCGGTCGTAATCAGGGAAGCGACCATCCACCAACTTCGACGTCATTACTACGTCTCCCAGCGCTATCCGGAGATGATTACTACCCACCACCAATTCGCACTGTGCATCGCCATCGTTGAGCAAACGGCTCAATTCCAATACGCCCTTACGAGGGATTATCACCTGCCGCTCCTCGCCTGCGACATCGGGACAGTCTGTTTCACTGATCGCCAGACGATGTCCATCCGTCGCAACGGTACGTAGTTGCCCACCCTTCATTTCGAGCAGCATGCCGTTGAGGTAATAGCGCACATCCTGGTTAGCCATGCAGAACTGTGTTTGTTCCAGCAGGCCTTTCAGTACCTCCTGTGCGATGGTCAGACGAAAAGCACCGGCAACATTTTCTGTGGCGGGGTACTCAGCAGCTGGTAACGTGCTAAGAGAAAAGCGACTCTTGCCAGAGCGGATTAACGCCTTGTCACCATCCACTGTCACTTCAAGCATTGCCTGCTCCGGCAGGGCGCGGCAGATATCGCTGAACTTGCGTGCCGGCAGTGTGATCTCGCCGTCGCTACCGTTTTCCACCACGGCCGTAGCCGTCAGCTCTACCTCCAGGTCAGTACCCGTCAGGGTCAGTTTTCCCTTGTCCACCTGAACCAGGACATTTGCCAGTATGGGCAAGGTCTGCCGCTTTTCCACGACACCACCTATAACCTGCAACGGCTTGAGCAACACTTCACGGGAGATGGTGAATTTCATGTCCTTTGCCCCATCGCTTAGTTATTTGATTCTTAAGTAAGTAAACCTGTTATTACTGCTATTACAAAGAACATCTCTGTGTATAAAGCATAATTAACGTTATTTTTCATCTAGTTAAGAAACAAATAACCGGCTCGGTACCTAGTGTGTAACGCTGTATTAGTTGTGGATAATCATTGGTTTTATCCACAGAAAAAAAACAACAAAACTTATCCACAGCGTACACACATCACGTTGACAAGGTTCTCAACAGGTTTGCGTGGTCCTCAGCGATACGCGGTTCTGTTTCCTTCAATTCCTGTATCTTGCGGCATGCGTGGATCACGGTGGTATGGTCGCGCCCACCAAAGGCATCACCAATTTCTGGCAGACTGTGGCTGGTCAGTTCCTTCGCCAGCGCCATCGCCAGCTGCCTCGGTCGTGCCACCGAGCGACTGCGCCGCTTGGATAACAGATCCGCCACGCGGATTTTATAATACTCCGCCACAGTCTTCTGTATGTTTTCGACCGTGACCAGCTTTTCCTGCAGCGCCAGCAGATCGCTCAGTGCTTCCTTGGCAAAATCCACAGTAATCGGCCGAGCGGTAAAATGGGCATTGGCGACGACGCGCCGCAACGCCCCCTCCAGTTCGCGAATGTTGGAGCGAATGCGTTTCGCGATAAAGAATGCTACTTCAGGCGGGAGTGCGGCACCGGCCTGTTGCGCCTTACTCATCAAAATGGCGACGCGGGTTTCCAGCTCCGGTGGTTCAATGGCTACTGTCAGCCCCCAGCCAAAACGCGATTTAAGCCGCTCCTCCAAGCCATCCACTTCCTTCGGATAGCGGTCACACGTGAGGATCACCTGTTGCTGGCCTTCCAACAGCGCGTTAAAGGTGTGGAAGAATTCTTCCTGCGAACGCTCTTTGCCGGCGAAAAACTGGATATCGTCGATAAGTAGCGCATCGACCGAGCGGTAGTGGCGCTTGAACTCATTAATGGCGTTATGTTGCAAAGCCTTGACCATGTCTGCCACAAATCGCTCGGAATGCAGATAGACCACATTGGCTCCAGGCCGTTGCTGCAGGATCATATTGCCAATAGCGTGCATCAGATGGGTTTTGCCCAGGCCAACACCGCCATAGAGAAACAGCGGGTTATAAGCCACGCCGGGGTTGCCGGCGACCTGCATGGAAGCGGCTCGCGCCAGTTGGTTGGATTTGCCTTCGACGAAATTTTCGAAGGTGAAATTGCCATTGAGATTGTTGCGCCGGCCGCTGCCGCCGGTACGGGTCGAGGCCTCAGCTACCCCTGTCGTGGTAGCTTGACCGGTTGCGGCCTGCGTCTGTTTCGGTGCCGGTGCGGCCTTTTTGTGGCTACCTATCTCCAGCATCAGCCGCAGCGCACTGTTTCCGCAGGCTTGGCGCGCAAAGGCGGTAATCTGCTCGCTATAGCGGTCTTTGACCCAGTCGAGCACAAAACGATTCGGCGCCAGCAGGCGCAAGGTGTCCCCCTCGTGCTCCGCATGCAACGGGCGGATCCAGGTATTGAATTGTTGTGCCGGCAGCTCGTCCTCAAGACGATCGAGACACTGCTGCCAAAGGGGGTCGGCCACGAAATACGCTCTGGGTGGAGGTCGGAAAAGGGGGCCAGTCTATACCCGAACGGCAAAGTTATCCACACCCCGTCAGGGTCACCAAAGCTGCGCCGTTATTGACAACCGGGGTCAATCCGCAGTATTTTGCGCCTCTTTTTTCCGTGGCCCGAAACCGGGCCGCGCAGATCACTGAAACCGGACGAGTATTATCATGAAAAGAACCTTTCAGCCCAGCGTTCTGAAGCAGAAGCGCACCCACGGCTTTCGTGCGCGCATGGCAACCAAGAATGGCCGCAAGATCCTCAAGGCCCGTCGCGCCAAGGGTCGTGCCCGTCTGACCGTCTGATCGCATCCGCGTCTTGCACGACGCGTATGGTTTCCCGCGCAGCCGGCGGCTACTGCGGCCGACCGAGTTCCAGCGCATCTTCAAGGGGGCGGACTGGCGTGTTGCCGGTGCCGCCTTTACCTTGCTGGCAGTGGCAAATACGCTCGGACACCCACGCTTGGGGGTGGCGCTGAGCAAGCGCCAGGTGCGGCGCGCCGTCGAGCGCAATCGCATACGGCGCCAGTTACGCGAAAGTTTCCGCCTGCACCAGCACCAGCTAGGCGGTATCGACATCGTGGTACTGGGGCGCGCCGGTGTCGACGCACTCTCCACGCAGGTACTGCGCTCCGCCATCGACAGGAGCTTGGAAGAGCTGGCAAAGCGATGCAAAAGATCCTGATCTTGTTCATCGGCGTCTACCGCTACGCCATCAGCCCGCTTCTGGGCAACAATTGTCGTTTTCATCCTTCATGTTCCTGCTATGCCCATCAGGCCATCGAGCGTTTTGGTGCCCTGCGTGGCAGCTGGATGGCCATGCGTCGCATTGGTCGTTGCCATCCCTGGCATGAAGGCGGTTTTGATCCGGTACCCGAAAAGAAAGACTAAACGCCCATGGACTTCCAACGCCTGCTGCTCGTCGCCGCGCTCTCCTTTGTTCTGCTCATGCTCTATCAAGCGTGGCAGAAGGATTACGGCCCACAGCCGCCTGCGTCTGCGGCCACTACCCAATCTCCGGGGGCGGCTGCCAAGGCTGATGACCTGCCCGCGGTCACATCGCGTCCCGGTACCACACCGGAAATGCGTGAAGGCCTGGCGACTGCGCAGCGCGTACGTGTCTACACCGACGTTTATGCCATCGACATCGATACCCAGGGCGGCGACCTGCGTCGCGCCGATCTGACCCAATACCCGGTTTCCCTCGAAAGCCCGGACGAGCCGACGCGCCTGCTCGACGATACCAGCAGCCTGCTGTTCATCGCCCAGTCGGGGTTGCGCCCGGCCGGTGGTCCCGACGCCGGTCAGGCGCCCGATCACTATGCGATCTATCACGTTGAGCACGATGAGTATCGCCTGGCCGATGGCCAGGATGAATTGCAGGTGCGCCTGCAATGGCGTGACGACAGCGGCGTCGAAGTGGACAAGATCTACACCTTCCGCCGCGGCAGTTACACGGTAGATGTTGACTATGTCGTGCGCAACCTGTCGCAGCAGCCCTGGGAGGCCCATGCCTATTACCAGTGGCAGCGTCAGCGTCCTACCGAAGGCAGTGGGGCGTTCGGTATCTACACCTATACCGGTGGTGTAATACACGCTCAGGAATTGAAGTACGAGAAGATCGACTTCGACGATATGGACAAGACGGCGCTCAACCGCACGCTCACCGGTGGCTGGGCTGCAATGATCCAGCATTACTTCGTCGGTGCCTGGATCCCGCCGCAGCAGGCCAGCCAGGATTACTACAGCCGCGCCCTGGGTAGTAACCGCTATCTGCTCGGCATGATAGGTGAGGGCCAGGAAGTCGCTGCTGGCACCGAGGGCGTCTTCAAGGCACAACTTTATGTCGGTCCCAAGCTGCAGGATCATCTGCGCGACGTGGCCGATGGCCTGGCGCTGACCGTCGATTACGGCAAGCTCACCCTCATCGCCGATCCCATCTTCTGGCTGCTCAAGCAGATCCACAAACTGGTGGATAACTGGGGTTGGTCGATCATCATTCTGACTTTGCTCATCAAGCTCGCCTTCTATAAGTTGTCAGCGACCAGCTACAAGTCGATGGCCCACATGCGCAAGATGACGCCGCGCATGCAGGCCTTGAAAGAACGCTATGGCGACGATCGGCAGAAGCTGAACGAAGCCATGATGAAGCTATACAAGGAGGAGAAGATCAATCCGCTCGGTGGCTGCCTTCCCATCCTGGTGCAGATCCCTGTGTTCATCGCCCTGTACTGGGTCTTGCTGGAAAGCGTCGAATTGCGCCAGGCACCGTGGATTTTTTGGATCAAGGATCTGTCCACCATGGACCCATATTACGTATTGCCGATCCTGATGGGTGCCAGCATGCTGATCCAGCACCGCCTCAATCCCACGCCGATGGACCCGATCCAGGCCAAGGTGATGATGGCGTTGCCCATCGTATTTACCTTCTTCTTCGCCTTCTTCCCGTCGGGACTGGTGCTGTACTGGGTGGTCAACAACGTACTATCGGTGACCCAACAGTGGTACATCACCCGCTACGTGGTGAAAGCCTGACTTCACGAGCGGTAGACACCATCGCCGCCGTTGCCACGCCCGCCGGGCGTGGCGGCGTCGGCGTCATCCGCATCTCCGGACCGGCCGCTGCCCAGATAGCGCTCGCCATGCTCGGCCACTGTCCGCCGCCACGTCGCGCCGACTACCTCCCGTTCTGCGCTAGCGACGGTACCGTCCTTGATCAAGGCATCGCGCTGTTCTTTGCCGCCCCCCATTCCTTCACCGGTGAAGATGTACTCGAACTGCAGGGCCATGGTGGTCCGGTAGTGATGGATCTGCTGTTGCAGGCAGCATTGCAGCTGGGTGCCCGTGCCGCACGCCCGGGCGAATTTTCCCAGCGTGCCTTTCTCAACGATAAACTCGATCTGGCCCAGGCCGAGGCCATCGCCGATCTCATCGACAGTTCGTCGGCGCAGGCGGCGCGCAGTGCGCTGCGTTCCCTGCAAGGCGAGTTCTCGCGCCGCGTGGAGGCGTTGACCGAGGAGCTGATCCGGTTGCGTCTGTATGTGGAAGCGGCTATCGATTTTCCCGAAGATGAGATCGATTTTCTGGCTGATGGCATCGTTACCGCGCGCCTCGACGCGTTACGCCAGAAACTGGCTGCGGTACAGGACGCGGCGCAACAGGGCAGCCTGTTGCGCGAGGGCATGACCGTGGTTCTGGCCGGCCAGCCCAATGCCGGCAAGTCGAGCCTGCTCAACGCCCTGGCCGGGCGTGACAGCGCCATTGTCACCGATATTCCCGGTACCACGCGCGATGTGTTGCGTGAGCAGATCAGCATTGATGGCATGCCATTGCACATCATCGATACCGCCGGCCTGCGCGACAGCAGCGACGCCATCGAACAGGAGGGGATCCGCCGTGCCTGGGCCGAGATCGAACGGGCCGACCGCGTGCTGCTGTTGGTGGACGATAACCTGGGTGTGGGCAGAGTGGAGCAGGACATTCTTGCGCGCCTGCCGCCACGCCTGCCGGTTAGCTTCGTACACAACAAGATCGACCTCAGCGGACGCGCCGTGGCTATCACGCAAGAGGTTGACGAAACGCACATCTATCTCTCGGCTCGCTTAGGCGACGGCCTGGATGTGCTGCGCGATCACTTGAAGCAAAGCATGGGATTTCAGGCCGCGGCGGAAGGTGTGTTCAGCGCGCGCCGCCGTCACCTGGATGCATTGAACCAGGCCGCTGCGCATCTGTGCGCCGGTGATGAACAGCTGCGTCATTACCGTGCCGGAGAACTGCTGGCGGAGGAGTTGCAGTTGGCGCAACAGGCCCTGGGTGAAATCACCGGGGCCTTTAGCGCCGATGACCTACTGGGGCGTATCTTCTCCAGCTTTTGCATCGGCAAGTAAATCCTAGCTATCACACCATGATCCAGCGCGGCACCATTGCAGCACCAATACACACACAATGGCTGCATCCGTCTGCAGCTAGTCTGACGCCTGCCGCACGCTAAATAAGTGTTCCGAAATACTGACCATATCACCCCTTCATCCCAGCCTTCTCCCTGAGGGAGAAGGGGAAACCGGTGGACCGTATATCGGAACGCCTATTTAGGATGGAATCGAGCCACTGCTGCGCGCAGCAGTGGCAGAGAGGTGGCCGTATCCGCCTTTCCGTAACGCAAATCGATATACAGCGCAGTGATCTCGTTGTTGATGCCGGCCAGATCGGGCCTGAGGGTAGCGACGCGTCGGGCAAAGTCCATGGGGCCTTCGTGTGGTGCGCGGTGCAGGCCGATCTTCGTCAGTTTGTAGCAGTAGTGTTGATAGATTTGTACCAAGGCATCGCGTCGGGCGCGCATGCGTAGCAGCAGATAGATCATTACTGCGCCCAGTACCGCGGCGATAGCACCGCTCAACAACGCGATGACACCCTGCCAACCGAAACGCAGCAGGCCCAATCGTTCCAGCAGTTCTTTCTGGCGCTGGTGGTTATAGCCCAGGATCCATTGATTCCAGGCGTCATTCACCGCATCCCAGCGGTAGCGCAATTCCGCAAACATATGTTGCGCCCAACCGAGATCGAAAATGAGCATGGCCGCATCGGTGGTGAGGAAGCGCTGCGTATCGGTGGCGGCCTCGATACGGTGCGGCGGAATCACGGCCGTGGGATCCACACGTACCCAGCCGTCGCTGTCCAGCCATACCTCGGCCCAGGCGTGGGCATCTGATTGGCGTACGATGAGGTAGTCGCTCACCGGATTCACCTCGCCGCCCTGATAGCCGGTGACCACACGCGCCGGAACGCCGGCGGCGCGCATCAGCGTCACAAAGGCCGCGGCATAGTGTTCGCAAAAACCGCGCCGCGTAGTGAATAGAAAATCATCGATGGGGTGGTCCCCCAACGGTGGCGGTCGGCGCGAATACCAGAACGGTTGATCGCGGAAATAGGCGAGGGCAGAGTCGACGATGGTCTGCGCTGGCAGATGCGTCCATTGCGCTGCGAGGTTGCGGCTGCGTGGGTTGACTCCCGGCGGCAGGCGCAGGCCGAGGCGATGCATTTCGTCGGACAGAGGACCGGTGACATAGCGGGTGTGGGAGGCCAGTTCGTAGCGCTGACGCGCGATGATCTTGCGCTTCGAAAGCAGCTGGAAATCGGCATTCAGTGTTATGCCGTTCGGCACGCTGGCGGGCAGGTCGAGGGCGAATACCCAGTGGGCATTGTGCGGCTCCAGCGTGAGGGCGTAATGCACCGGGTCATCCAGGCTGTCGTACTGGCCGGGCACCGACAGCCAGCGCGGCGAAAAGTCCCTGGAAACCAGATTCCAGCTGCGACCATCGGTGACCCATAGCACCGGGCCGCGCCAGTACAACTGGTTGGCCGGCGGAACAGGGCCCTTGAATCGCACCCTGAACGCCACTTCCTCCGAATCGACCAGTTCAGAAATGTTGTTCAGGGTCATGTGATCGGAGATACCGGTGCTGGCGCTGCTGCTGGCTTTGGGTACGCCCCACAGCGGTTCGGACAGGCGCGGGAACAGCACGAACAGCAGCACCATGATGGGCAGCGCCTGTAGCAGCAGCAGGCCGGCACGGCGCAGGTAAAACTGGTGCAACGGGCCGGCGGGATGGCTCAGGGCGATCAACGCGGCGGTGAGCAGCAGCACGTTGACCAGCAGATAGGCGCCGACGTAGATGGACTGATCGACCAGGAAGCCGCCGGCAACCACGAAGTAGCCCATGAAGATCACGACCATGGCATCGCGCAGGCTGCGCAGTTCCAGCAGCTTGAGGCCTAACATCACGGTGAGCAGGGCGAGACCGGCATCGGCGCCGATCAGGGTGCGGTAGCCGGTGAGCACACCGCCGATGCCGACCAGAGTGAGCAGCACGCGTAGCCAGCGCGGCGGCAGCGGCCAGTCGCGCAGGTCGATGGCCAGGCGCCAGCCGAGCAGGGCGACGCAATAGGGGATGAACCACAGCGGCAGGCGCAGCAGTTGCGGCAGCAGCGCGGCGGTGAGCGCCGCGAGCAGCCACAGGCGGCCGTGGCGTGGGAGCGTCATGGCTTGTCTCCGAACAGCGCCAATGCCTCCAGGCATCGGCGGCGCTGGCCCGGGCCGAAGTCCGGTGGTATTACCCGATGTGGCAGGCGCAGGCCGTAGGTGATGCCGACCGCGTCCGCCTCCAGCACCCAGCGGCACAGGCGCGACAGCCGCGCCTCCGTATCCAGTCCCGGCAGTAGGTCCCAGGCCAGCCACAATTCCTGCGCCGCCTCGCCACTGAACAGTTTGGTGTGGATGCCCTGTTCCCGCGCGGCGGTCTTCCAGTGCACATGGCGCAGCGAGTCACCGGCATGGTAGGGACGCAGAGAGGCAAAATCGTCCTGCCCCTGACCCTTGTCACCACCGCTGCCGCTGGCACCGGCCTCGCCCGGCGGCAGGCCGCGCTGCGGCGCCGGGGCGGGGTAGACCAGGCAGTCCATGGCGAGCTCCAGCGGGGTCCAGGCACGGAACAGGCTGAGCGGAAAGCGGGTGGCGACATGGAAGCGCCCCAGCTTCAGACGGCCGCGTTGTGTTGCGGGGCGCGCGATCTCGACCCAGTTCAGCCCTGGCGCGAGATCATGCACCACCTCGTCGCCCCCGGCCGGCACCAGGATGATGGCCGGACGCGGTTCTGCACTGTCGTTGCGCAAGCCGAGGGGAAAGCGCGCCTGTTCGCCGACAAATACCGCCGCACAGCGCCCGGCTTCCACGCGCAAGCCCAGCAGATTGCGCCAGGTGTGCAGGATCGAAACGATGCCGAGACCGGCCAGCAGAAAGGTCAGCGCGAAGGTCAGGCCGTTGTCGTAATTGATGGCACCCAGCAGGATGGCGATGATCACTGCGCCAAACAGCAACCCATGCCGCGTCGGCAGGATGTAGACGCGACGCCGATCCAGCAGGATCGGGCCAGCCTCCGCGCCCATGCCGTGGAGGAAGCGGGCCAGACTGAAACGCTGGCGCAGGGTGAGCGGAGTGGCCACGGCGGTCAGGGTACGGCGACCTCGTTGAACCAGGCCGCTACAGCGGCATTGCCGCGCGCCCCCTCGGCCTGTACCTGTTGCAGGCGATGGCCGACCACATGGGGCAAGACCGCCTGCACGTCTTCCGGCAATACGTAGTCGCGCCCGTGCAGCATGGCCCACGCCCGGCCGCCGGACAACAGCGCCAGGCCGGCGCGGGGGGAAAGACCGGTGAGAAAGTGCGGCGAGTGGCGCGAGTACTCCAGCAGTGCCTGCACGTAGTCGAGCAGCGCCGGGCTGACCGTGATCGCGCGCACCTGCGCCTGGGCCTGTACCAGCTGCTCCGGCGTCATCACCGGGCGCAGCTCGGTCAACATGTCGCGGCGGTCACGCCCGGCCAGCAAGGCACGCTCGGCCTGCGCATCGGGGTAGCCCAGCTCGATACGCATCAGGAAGCGGTCCAGCTGCGATTCAGGCAGCGGGAAGGTGCCGATCTGATTGGCCGGATTCTGGGTGGCAATGACGAAAAACGGTTCGGGCAGGGGCCGGGTCTCGCCCTCGCTGGTGACCTGGTGTTCCTCCATGGCCTCCAGCAGGGCGCTCTGGGTCTTGGGTGTGGCGCGGTTGACCTCGTCAGCCAGGATCAGCTGGGCGAAGATGGGGCCAGGGTGAAAGCGGAATTCACCCGACTCGCGTTCGTATACCGCCACACCGAGGATATCTGCCGGCAACAGGTCCGAGGTGAACTGGATGCGGTTGAAGCGCAGCCCCAGGGTGGCAGCGAGTACGTGGGCCAGGGTGGTCTTGCCCACGCCAGGCAGGTCCTCGATGAGCAGGTGGCCACGTGCCAGCAGGCAGGCGAGGGCGAGACGGATAGGGTGTTCCTTGCCGAGGATGATACTGCCGGCCTGGGTGATGACCTGGTTGAGAAGGGTGTGCATGCGGAACCTTTGTCTGGGTGGATTGCGCTAACTATACCCCGGCGGCGGGATTCTGCCGCTGGCGACAGTACAGAACTCTGACTAGACTGGAGTTGCAACCGGGAAGTTTCCGGAGATATCAGGAATAATGGATACCACCATTTCCAATGCGGCCAATGCCAGCCACTCCCTGCGCGAGCGACAGCTGCGCACGGAAAACAGCGCCCTGGCGCAGCGAAACGCCCAGTTGCAGGGTGAAAACCGAGACCTGCGGGCGGAGCAGCGTCGTCTGGCGAGCGAGAACAGTGATCTGCAGCGGGAGTTGGGTGACCTGCAACGGGACATCACCCGCAGTGATCGCGCCGCCAACCCCGACAGCACCAGCGGTACCCTGCTCGACGTCTACGCCTGACCAGCCAGTCCCCGCAACACATCAGATTCCCACACGGCCTGCCCCGTAAAGTGAAAACGGGCCAGAGGTGTGCGCGGTAGCGCCTCCCTGTGTACGGAACGCTAGTCCCGCTGGACTGCCAGCGTCTCCTTGAGTGCACGGATTTCCTCACGCAGCGCACGCAGTTCCACGCTGACCTGGGTGCTTTCCTCGTGCACGACGTCCTCAATGGCGGCCTGTTCCTGCCGGAACTCCGCATCGTGCATGGTCTGCATGGTATTGACGATGATGGCGATGAACAGGTTCAACATGGTGAAGGTAGCGATGAGGATGAAGGGGATGAAGAACGCCCAGGCATAGGGGTAGGCCTCCATCACCGGGCGCGCGATGCCCATGGACCAGCTCTCCAGCGTCATCACCTGGAACAGGGTGTACATGGAGGCGCCGATGCTGCCGAACCATTCCGGGAACTGGGCGCCGAACAGGCCGGTGGCCATCACTGCCGCCACATAGAACAGAAGCAGTATCAGACCAGCGATGGACAGGATGCCCGGTACGGCCAGCAGCAGAGCCTCCACCACCAGGCGCAGGCGCGGCATCATCGAGATCAGGCGCAGCACACGCAATACACGCAATGCACGCAGTACCGCCAGCGGTCCGCTGGCCGGCACCAAGGCGACGCCGACGATGATGAAATCGAACACATTCCAGGGGTTGCGGAAGAAGCGCCAGCCGAAGGCCGCCAGCTTGACGGCGATCTCCACCACGAATACCGAGAGGATCAGCCGGTCCAGCAGGTGCAGAACACCGCCGAACCGGTCCATTAGCGCAGGCGACGTCTCCATGCCCAGTGTAATGGCGTTGATCAGGATCAGGGTGATGATGATTTTCTGTACTCGCGCCGATTCGATCCAGCAGCCGAGTTTCGTCCGCTTCGACAACTGCTCCATGTTGCTTCCTCTGCAAATAATGGTGCCGCACAGGATATCCCATGCGGGTATAGGCACGGCAGCGGGTTGGGGCTAAAGTTAGCCCTTTGCAAGAGCAGCGGGGGTTGCCCATGTCAGTGCGTCATCCCATCGTCGCCGTGACCGGCTCTTCCGGTGCCGGCACCACCACGGTCAAGCACGCCTTCGCCGAGATCTTCCGCCGTGAGGGTATCAACGCCTATTTCGTCGACGGCGACAGCTTCCGCCGCTACGACCGCGCCGGCATGAAACAGGCCGTCGCCGCCGCCCAGGCCACCGGTCAGCCCATCAGCCACTTCGGCCCCGAGGCCAACCTGTTCGAGCGGCTGGAGGGTCTGTTCCAGGAATACTCCCGCAGCGGCGGCGGCCTTTACCGCCACTACCTCGGTAGCCGTGAGGCGGCCGAGCGGCATGGCGGCGAGGAGGGCAGCTTCACCCCCTGGCAGGAAATCCCCCCCGGCTCTGACCTGCTGTTCTATGAAGGGTTGCATGGCGCCTGCATCGAATCCACCTGGAGCCGGCGCGAGATGAGCCCGTCGCACAACCCGCTGGTGATGAAGCTGCGCCACCAGCGGCGCGAGCGCGGTGACTACGGCGTGGACGTGGCGCGCTGGGTGGACCTGCTCATCGGCGTGGTGCCCAGCGTCAACCTGGAGTGGATCCAGAAGATCCACCGCGATTGCGCCGAGAAGGGTTGTTCCGCCGAGGCGGTCACCGCCACCATCCTGCGCCGCCTGCCCGATTATCTCCGTTACATCACACCGCAGTTCTCCCTCACCGACATCAACTTCCAGCGCGTGCCGCTGGTGGACACCTCCAATCCCTTCATCGCCCGCGACATCCCAACCCCGGCGGAGAGCATGGTGGTGATCCGCTTCCGCGAACCGAGGCGCTACGATTTCCCCGACCTGCAGCGCCGTCTGCCCAACGCCTTCATGTCGCGCCCCAATACCCTGGTGGTGCCCGGCGGCCACATGGGCCATGCCATCGGCGTGATCTGTGCGCCGTTGATTCAGGATCTGGTGGCGCGGCAGCGCGCCGCAGCGGAGTAATCTCGCCCGGCGGCATCGGCACAATTTCCTTTGCGGGCAAGGGCTTCGGCCTGCCGGGCAAGGGGTAAAAAAACACTTGATCAGCGGAACGGTTGTTCTAGAATACTGCCCACTTCTTGAGGGTAGCCCGCTCACGGCACGACCGAAACGGCATGAGAATCTATCCAAAGAGAATGAATTTGTCCTGATTCAGAGAGCGCTGGCCGGCAACGGTGCGGCGCCGCTCAAATTCAGATCTCTTGTAGCTCAGTGTCGGTCGTGTCTCGCCCACCCTTGAGCAGAGGAGCGGAGGCCCGGCCTGGAGGTATGACCATGGTCGATGCCCGTTGCGAAACCGCGTCCATCGTTGCCGGCGACAAAGCCGACGAACCCCCCGAAGCCGAACGCATCCGCCGCCTGGTCGCCATACACGGTGCCCCGCTGCTGATCCTCGACTGCGAAGCGGTGCGACGACAATACCGTGCCCTTGCCGCGGCCCTGCCCGGCGTCGATTTGCACTATGCCCTCAAGCCCCTGCCGCACCCTGCGGTAGTCACCACCCTGATGCAGGAAGATGCCTGGTTCGACCTCGCCACCAGCGGCGAAGTGGACCTGGTGCGCGACCTCGGCGTCGCCCCCGAGCGCTGCATCCACACCCACCCCATCAAGCGCGACCGCGACATCCGCGATGCCCTCGACTTCGGTGTGACTACCTTCGTGGTGGACAACCCGGACGAGTTGCGCAAATTTGAAAAGTACGCCGACCAGGTGGAACTGCTGCTGCGTGTGTCCTTCCGCAGCCCCGCCGCCAAGGTCGACCTGTCGAAGAAATTCGGCTGCACCCCGGACGCGGCGCGCGAACTGCTGGTCATGGCGCGCGACCTCGGCATCCGCATCAAGGGCCTGTCCTTCCACGTCGGCTCCCAGGCCGCCGATCCGCGCAAGCACGTGGAGGCGGTCAACGCCTGCGGCGCGATCATCGCCTGGAACAAGGAGGTCGGCCTGCCGCCCCTCAGCGTGCTCGACATCGGCGGCGGCTTCCCGGTGGAGTACAATGAGGACGTGCCGCCCATCAACGAATTCTGCCGTCCCATCCGCGAGGCGCTGGCGCAGATCCCGGCCGACGTGCGCCTCATCGCCGAGCCGGGCCGCTTCATCTCCGCCCCGGCGATCACCGCCGTGTCGTCCGTGATGGGCAAGGCCCTGCGCGACGGCCGCTGGTGGTATTACCTGGACGACGGCGTGTATGGCTCCTACAGCGGCCAGATGTTCGACCATGCCAAGTATCCGGTGGACTGCCTGGAGTGGCAGGGTGAGCGTTTCCCCAGTGTACTGGCCGGTCCCACCTGCGACAGCATCGACGTCATCGACGAGGACATCATGCTGCCCGAGCTGAACGAGGGCGATCTCGTCGTCGGCCGCATGATGGGCGCCTACACCTGGGCCAGCGCCACCGAGTTCAACTTCTTCCGCAAGGCGCAGATCGTGGTGATCAACGAATACGTGGGCGAGGCCTGCGAGGTTGTGCACCTGGTCGGCTAGTACGGCGGACGGAAAGTTCCAACCACGGAGGGCACGGAGTACCGCTCATACGGAGTTTTTCTCTGTGTTCTCCGTGGTCTTCGGCTGCTGACAGAGCTCTACCTGCAAGAGCTCACTGCGGGTGCCGTTGCCAGATCAGTTCACCGTTCCTGAATACCTCGCGCACCCGATGATAGGGCACGCTGTGCGCGGCCGCCTCCTCATCCACCACGACAAAGGCAAAGTGATCGTCGGGCGGGAAGGTTATTTCCGTCAGCGGCACGCGCACGATGCCGTCGGTGACGCGGTCGTAATAACCCAGCACGAAGTCGCCGCCGTAGTGCTCATCCCAGCGGATGCGGTTGAGCAGATCCTGGATCGGGATCATCCCTTTATGTGATGTTTGCCGATGAGGTGTACGCTGCTGGCCTGCGGGCCGCGTTCGCCCATCTCCTCGGCAAAGCGTACCTCCATCCCCACTTCCAGCCGGTCGTAGTCCGCGTTGACCACGCTGTGGCGATGGAAATAGATCTCGCGGCCATCAGGGGTGGTGATCGTGCCGCGATCTTCGGCCGGGATCAGTGTGCTGATGCGGCCATGCGGCGGCGCCTCATGTTGCTTCACATCGTGCCGCTCGCGTCGCGCCAGGTCTTCCAACTGCCGGCGCAGCGAATCGAAGGCATCGCGCACCGCTACATGGGCATCCTCATAGGCCTGATGTTTGGGCGAAGCCCGACCGGCCACAAGTTCATGGCCGGGCAGGGTCAGATCGGCGTGCACGTGATACAGGTTGCCCTGGTGGTGGTGGCTGTGGTCCTGTTCCACCACCACCCGGCAGCTGGTCAGGTTGGGATGGAAGCGCTCCAGTTCTGCCGCCCGTTCGCGTATGCGCGCCTCCAGTGCCGGCGAGGCCTCCATATGACGAAAAGTGACCTGTACGGGGATCTGCATGGCGGAGCTCCTTGTGTGATGTTTTCTGCACGGCGACCAGCGTAAACATAGCAACTGCAGCGCCTGCGCGCCTGCCTGCCGCTGGCACCGCCGGGTGCTTTGCGGGCATACTGCAATGAAACCGGTTTGCCACCATGCCCCAATACCGCGTATCCCGCCTGTTGCCTTACACTTGCGAACAGTTGTTCACGCTGGTGCTTGATATCGAGCGCTACCCTGAATTTGTCCCCGCTTACCGTCGGGCGCGTGTCCTGTGTCGTGAGGTGGCGGCACTCCAGGTGGAACAACGCGTGGGTTTTGGTCCGCTCGTCGTCAACTTCCGTTCCCGTGCCGAGTTTGCGGCGCCGACGTGCATATTTATCCGCGCCAGCGACGGGCCATTCCGCCGCCTGGATGTCACCTGGCAGTTCACCCCGGAGGGGGCAGGTTGCCGCGTGAGCGCGGAAACTCACTATGAATTGACCGGCGTACTGGCGTCCGCAATGCACGGCGGGCTTGCACTGATGGCGTCACGCCTGCTCGACGCCTTTGCCCGTCGTGCCGCACAACTGTATCGTGCGCAGGACTGACGTGAGGTTTGTTGTATGGCAGTCCCCTTTCCTTCACCCCAGGAGTAACACCATGGATAAAAAGTTTCCGAATGGAAAAAAAAGGGCACGCACCTGGCGGTGCAGGATGGCCGGCGCAGCCGCCGCCGGAGTGCTGATGCTGACAGCGGGTTTTGCCCCCGCCGCCATGGCCGACTGGTATTTCGGTGCCAACACCGGGCCGATGCTGATCGACTCGGCCGGTGTCAGTGATCCCGTCAATGCGGGCATCATGCTCGGTCGCGAGTGGAGTGTAGTGGCCGGTGACATCGGTGTGCAGGGTGAATTCACCACGACCATCGACGATGGCGCGTATGCCGGCCAAAAGGTGAGCGTCGACACCCAGGCGGTCTATGGCGTGTTTCGTACCGCGGGCGCGTTCTATCTGATCGCCAAGGCGGGGCTGTTGCGTGAAAAGGTAAAGATCGGCGCCGCCTCCGATAGCGAAACTGGTAGCGCCCTTGGGTTGGGCATGGGTTTCAGTCTAGGTCTGGCACAACTCGAGCTGGAGTACACCCAGGTGGAGAAGGATATTGCTTACCTCAGTCTGGGGGTGCGTTTCTGAGCAGTCAGGTCAACCGCGTCTTGCGACCCGGCCTAGTGTCTCAAAACAAGCCCAGCTGCACGGCTCGGCCCGGCACATGGAACTGTTCGCAGTCCAGCGGAGCCGTTTCGTCGAAGCCCAACTTGCGGTAGGCAAGGCGGAAACGCCGGCTGAGCAGATCGGCATAATCACCTTCCCCGCGCATGCGCCTGCCGAAGCGGCTGTCGTAGTCCTTGCCGCCGCGGCAATCGCGCAGCCGGTTCAGCACATGCGCCGACTTGAGCGGTGCATGTACGCGCAGCCAGTCCTGAAACAGCGCATTGACCTCCTGCGGCAGGCGCAGTAACACATAGCCGCAATTGAGTGCGCCGGCCTCGTGTGCCGCCGCCATGATGGTTTCCAGTTCGCCATCGGTAAGTACCGGGATCAGCGGTGCGATCAATACGGTGACCGGGATGCCGGCCGCGCGCAGGCGGCGGATGGTTTCCAGCCGCCGCTGTGGCGCGGCCGCCCGCGGCTCAAGGGTGCGGGCCAGCGATCGATCCAGGGTGGTGAGGGACACGGCGACATGCGCCAGATTGCGTTGAGCCAACGGTGCCAGTAGGTCAATGTCCCGTTCGATAAGGGCCGATTTGGTGATCACGCTGAAGGGCTGGCGGAACTCGCCCAGCACTTCGGTGACGGCGCGGGTCAGCCCGAGGCCGCGCTCCACCGGCTGGTAGGCGTCGGTGTTGATGCCAAGTGCGAGGGGAGCGCAACGGTAACGCGGGCTGGACAGCTCGTGCCGCAGCAGCGCCGGGGCATGCGGCTTGTAAAACAGGCGGCTTTCGAAATCCAGGCCTGGCGACAATCCCAGGTAGGCGTGACTGGGGCGGGCGAAACAATACACGCAGCCGTGTTCGCAGCCGCGATAGGGATTGATGGAGCGATCGAAGGGAACGTCCGGTGAATCGTTATAGTTGATGACGCTGCGGCTGCAGTCGATCTGCAATTCCGTACGCAGCGGCGATAACGGCTGGTCCAGATTATCCCAGCCGTCGTCCACCCAGGTGCGGGTATGGGCGGCGTAGCGGTTGTCCGGGCTGCTGGTGGCGCCGCGGCCGGGCAGCAACTGGGCAGGAAATTTGGCCATGGCAGGTCACTCGGTGAGGATGAACCATTATAACCTCTGCCCTTGAGCCGGACCGCGGCAATGGTTACAGTCTTGCGCTTACTTGCGAAGAAGGAATGCAATATGGCTATGCCGGATGAGCGCCGCAATGCCGCACGTTTATTGCGTGACGAAAATGTGGTGGTGAAGATCCTGGCCGCACCGACCCGGCCGGAACTGGTGGGAACAGAGATCGAGTGTTCCACCGTAGACGTATCTGCCACTGGTCTGCGCCTGCTGCTGGAGACTCCGGTGGCGGAGGGCAGCGAACTGGGCCTGGAGGTGGATGTGATGGAGCGCGGCGAGCGATATAACCTGGGCGGCAAGGTTATGTGGTCGCGGCAAACCGAGGCCGACGGCATCTATCTCATCGGTGTGCAGTTGCTGCACGGCAGCGGTTTTGAAACCGAGCGCTGGGATGCCCTCTTTCTCTAGCGTGTTGTGATCCTGCCGGATGCCCCAATTTCGACAGCATTCTGCAACGAAAGCGAGACGGGCCCATGAGTTTCCCCACCATCAGTACCGCCATTCCCCTACGCCGCTATCAGTACGGTGAATTCGTCGTAACCGTGCTGGGCGACATCGAAAGCCCCGATGCGGCGAACTACCGCTACATCATCGCCGTGGCCCAGGAGGGCAATCCGCGCCCCGGCCTGTATCTGTCATCCGAGCGCATTGCCGATGGCGCCTGTGACATGCGCCTGTCCATGGCCGACGGAACCCAGGTGCTGGAAACCTCCTCGGCCTTCTGCGATCTCGATATGTTCGTGAAGGAGGCCTTGCAGGTCATCTCCACCATGCTCGACCTGAGCGATGAAATGCCGCACCGCCTGATGTAGCCGCTGCCCGGCGGTGTTGCGTTTGCGCCGGCGGCTGCTTTACTTGTGTCTCCACTCCACGTTCACCGAGGAAAGGAGGAGGCACCATGCATACCCATGATCCCCGGCGCAGAATCATCCTGCGCAGTACCCTCGCAGCTGGTGCCGGCCTGTTGTTTGGCGCGTGTGACTCAAGACAGGAGAACTCCGCCGCACCCTCACCGACCAGCACGGCACCCATGAGCGATGCGCCGCCACCGCCCAGTCCGGCCCCCGAGTCTCGGGCTGAAGCGGCGCCGCCCATCAAAGTGAGCAAGGCCCAGGTGCAGTACCAGACCGAGCCCAAGGGTGAGCAGCGCTGCGCCACTTGCGCCCAGTTCGAACCCGGGACCAACACCTGCAAGGCGGTGGAGGGTGATATTAGTCCCAGCGGCTGGTGCCTGCTCTGGGTGGCACGGTCGGGAGGCTGAGCGGGCGCGATTTGCGCGCTAGTCATTGGCCGGCATGTCGGCGAGGTCGTAGAATATGCGCCTTTCGTACCCAGCCCAGTGCAGGCGCCCATGCAGTATCAGGACAGTTTCGACGTAATCGTGGTGGGCGGCGGCCATGCCGGCACCGAGGCGGCCTTGGCCGCCGCGCGTCTGGGCGCCCGCACCCTGCTGCTGACCCACAACATCGAAACCCTGGGCCAGATGAGCTGCAACCCGGCCATCGGCGGCATCGGCAAGGGTCATCTGGTCAAGGAGATCGACGCCCTCGGCGGCCTGATGGGCCGCGCCATCGACCGTGCCGGCATCCAGTTCCGCATCCTCAACGCCAGCAAGGGACCGGCGGTGCGAGCCACCCGTGCCCAGGCCGACCGCCAGCTGTACAAGGCGGTGGTGCGCGGCGCGCTGGAAAACCAGCCCAACCTCACCCTGTTCCAGCAGGCGGTGGAAGACCTCATCGTCGAGGATGGCCGCGCCGTGGGCGTGGTGACCCAGATGGGCCTGCGCTTCGCCGCGCCGGCCATCGTGCTCACCGTCGGCACCTTCCTCGCCGGGCGCATCCACATCGGCCTGGCCAACTACGAGGGCGGCCGCGCCGGCGACCCGCCGGCCAATGCCCTGTCGCGTCGTCTGCGTGAACTGCCGGTGAACGTGGCGCGCCTCAAGACCGGCACGCCGCCGCGCCTGGACGGTCGCAGCATCGACTGGTCCATCCTGCAGGCGCAGCCGGGCGATGACCCGGTGCCGGTGTTCTCCTTCCTCGGCAGCGTGCAGGAACACCCGCGCCAGATCGCCTGCTACATCACCCACACCTCGGAGCGCACCCACGAGATCATCCGCGGCGGGCTGGACCGCTCGCCCATGTATACCGGGGTGATCGAGGGGGTGGGGCCGCGCTACTGCCCGTCCATCGAGGACAAGGTGGTGCGCTTCGCCGACAAGGACCAGCACCAGATCTTCCTGGAACCGGAAGGCCTCACCACCCACGAGGTGTATCCCAACGGCATCTCCACCTCGCTGCCGTTCGATGTGCAGTACGCCCTGGTGCGCTCCATCCGCGGCCTGGAGCAAGCCCATATCGTGCGTCCCGGCTACGCCATCGAATACGACTTCTTCGACCCGCGCGACCTGCACCCGACGCTGGAGACCAAGCACATCCCCGGCCTGTTCTTCGCCGGCCAGATCAACGGCACCACCGGCTACGAGGAGGCCGCGGCGCAGGGCCTGCTCGCCGGCCTCAATGCCGGTCGCCAGGCCCTGGGCCGCGACGGCTGGTGGCCGCGCCGCGACGAGGCCTATCTCGGCGTCCTGGTGGACGACCTCATCACCCGCGGCACCAGTGAGCCCTACCGCATGTTCACCTCCCGCGCCGAGCACCGCCTGCTGCTGCGCGAGGACAATGCCGACCTGCGTCTCACCCCCGTCGGCCGCGAACTGGGCCTGGTCGACGAAGAACGTTGGGCCGCCTTCGAGGCCAAGCGCGAGGCCATTCAGCGCGAACAGCAGCGCCTGCACGACACCTGGGTGCGGCCGCAGACCGTCCCCGACGCGGAGGCCGGCCGCGTCCTCGGCCAGCCCCTGGGTCACGAATACCGCCTCGCCGACCTGCTGCGCCGTCCCGACGTGAGTTATGACTCACTCATGAGCCTGGCCGCGGCGGGCGAGGGCGTGGCCGACCCGGCGGTGGCCGAGCAGGTGGAGATCCAGGCCAAGTACGCCGGCTACATCGAGCGCCAGCAGGCGGAGATCGAACGCCAGCGCCGTAACGAGGATACCCGGCTGCCGGAGGACCTGGACTACCGCGAGGTCAGCGGCCTTTCCACCGAGGTGCGCGACAAGCTGTCGCGCCAGCGACCCGATACCCTGGGGCAGGCGGCGCGCATCCCCGGCATCACCCCGGCCGCCGTTTCCCTGCTGCTGATCCACCTGAAGAAGCGCGACCTGGCACAGCGCTCGGCTTGATTCGGACCACTCTGCAGTGACACCAACCATCCCAAACGATAGCGGTTGCCGCCTGGCCCAGGGCATCGCCGCCCTCGGTCTGACACTGGGCGCGGAGCAGCAGGAGCGACTGCTCGCTTACCTGGCACTCCTCGTCAAATGGAACAAGGCCTACAACCTGACCGCCATCCGCGACCCGCGGGAGATGGTGACCAAGCACCTGCTCGACTCCCTGGCGGTGCTGCCGCACCTGCACGGGGCGCAGGTGCTGGATGTGGGCAGCGGAGCCGGCCTGCCCGGTATCCCGCTGGCCATCGCCGATCCGGCGCGGCAGTTCACCCTGCTGGACAGCAATGGCAAGAAGACCCGCTTCCTGGTCCAGACCAAGGGGGAATTGCGGCTTTCCAACCTCTCTGTGGTACATTCGCGCCTTGAACAATACCGGCCCGGGCAGCTGTTCGACACCGTCACCGCCCGGGCCTTCGCGTCTCTGGCCGACATGACGGCGGGAACCGCCCACCTGCTCACCCCCGGCGGTTCGCTGCTGGCGATGAAGGGTGAGTATCCGCAGGATGAGCTGGACGCGCTGCCGCCGGGCTTTGTGGTGCGGGAGATCATTGCGTTGACGGTGCCGGGACTGGAAGCACAGCGTCACCTGGTGCGTATCGCACCCGCCGCCTGAGGTGGAAGGGAGAAACAAAATGGGCCGCATAATTGCCATAGCCAATCAGAAGGGCGGGGTCGGCAAGACTACCACCTGCATCAACCTGGGCGCCTCGCTGGCGGCGACCAAGCGCCGCGTGCTGGTCATCGATCTCGATCCGCAGGGCAATGCCACCGTCGGCAGCGGCGTCGACAAGAACAGCTTCGAGCAGAGCAGCTACGACCTGCTGCTGGGCCACGCGCCGGCAGCGCAGGTGATCGTGCGCGCCGAACAGGCCGGCTACGACCTGGTGCCCACCAACGGCGACCTCACCGCGGCCGAAGTGGAACTGATGCAGAGCGCGCAGCGCGAGCGCCGCCTGCGTGAGGCCCTGGCGCCGGTGCGCGAACAGTACGACTTCATCCTGGTGGACTGCCCGCCCTCGCTCAACATGCTGACGCTGAACGCGCTGGTGGCCGCCGACTCGGTGATGATCCCCATGCAGTGCGAGTACTACGCCATGGAGGGTCTGTCCTCGCTGCTCAACACCATCGAGCAGATCCGCAGCACGGTGAATCCGCAGCTGCAGCTGGAAGGCCTGCTGCGCACCATGTTCGATCCGCGCAGCAACCTGTCCAACGATGTTTCCGGTCAGCTGATCCTGCACTTCGGCAACAAGGTGTACCGCACCTCGATCCCGCGCAACGTCCGCCTGGCCGAGGCGCCGAGCTACGGCCTGCCGGCCCTGGCCCATGACCGCGCCTCGCGCGGCGCCGTGGCCTACCTGGCCCTGGCGGGCGAGATCCTGCGCCGTGAGGAACAGCCGGCAGCGGGCTGAGACAGTAAACAAATTGGTCCACGAATGAGCGCGAATATACGCAAATAAAATCCTTGGTTCCCAACGGGGGCCTCGGCGGAATGCGTCAGGAATAACGCATATTTGCGTCCATTTGCGTTTATTCGCGGACTACCAAAATCAATCAATGCAGTTGGCAGGTACAGCATGGCAGTGAAGAAAAAGGGTGGATTGGGACGCGGCCTGGAGGCGCTGCTGGGCAGTGCGGCAGTACCGGCGGCCGGCGGCGGTGTCGCGGCGGAAACGGGCGGCAACGGCCAGGACGGCGACCTGCGCAACCTGCCGGTGGACATCATCCAGCGCGGCAAGTACCAGCCGCGCATCGACATGCACCCGGACACCCTGGAAGAGCTGGCTGATTCCATCCGCGCCCAGGGCGTGGTGCAGCCCATCGTGGTACGCCCCATCGGCCCCAACCGCTACGAGATCATCGCCGGCGAGCGCCGCTGGCGCGCCTCGCAGATGGCCGGGCTGCACGAAATCCCGGCGGTGATCCGCGAGGTGCCGGACAATGCCGCCATCGCCATGGCGCTGATCGAGAACATCCAGCGCGAACAGCTCAACCCCATGGAAGAGGCGCGCGCCCTGCAGCGCCTGATCGACGAATTCGAACTCACCCACCAGCAGGCAGCCGAGGCCGTGGGCCGCTCCCGCGTCGCCGTGTCCAACCTGCTGCGCCTGCTGTCCCTCAACGACGACGTCAAGCGCCTGCTGGAAAACGGCGACCTGGAAATGGGCCACGCCCGCGCCATCCTGGCGCTGGAGGGGGCCCAGCAGAGCGAGGCCGCGCGCAGCGTCACCGCCAAGGGCCTGTCGGTGCGCGAGACCGAGCGCCTGGTCAAGCACATGCTGGAAGGCCCGGCCGCCAAGCCTGCGGCCAAGGCCGCCGATCCCGACGTGCGCCGCCTGGAGCAGGACCTGGGGCAGAAACTGGGCGCCCAGGTGCTGATCCAGCAGGCCGGCAAGGGCAAGGGCAAGCTGGTGATCCAGTACAACAGCCTGGACGAGCTGGACGGCATCCTCGCCCACATCCGCTGAATCGACAAACTCCATGTAGGTCGGACTTATGTCCATGGATGGACAGTATTTGGCGAGAGGCAGGATGCCGATAGCCACCAGTCCGACAGCGGCACCAGACGAGGCCGCGATAGTCGGACTGAAGTCCGACCTACGGGATTGGCCCCAGTAATTTTCTCAACATTTATCAATAAATTACGCTGATGATCTCCATCCGGGTTTCCTTATATAGAAGCGATTTATTGATATATCATTGACCCTAGGGGCGACGCTCTATATACTTCCGCGCCGCTGACGGCACTAACTTTCCCCCGATTTAGTACCTGCGTCTTCGACCGGCGGCACCGAGCGCCGCACGCGGTGAGAGACCTTTTTTACGCATGAGTACAGCCGACCTGCAGTTGCGGCACACCATGTTCAGGCTGCTGGCCCTCCAGCTGCTACTGACGGTGATGCTGGCCCTGGCGGCCCTGGCCTGGCACGGCGCTCCGGCGCTGCGGGCGGTACTGTTTGGTGGCGCCGTCGCCATGGCCGGTACCCTGGTGATCCTGTGGTATGGCCGCCGCGCCGAAACGGCCGGCGCAAACCTGGCGCGCAACGCCAGCCTGATTTATGGCAGTGCCATCGTGCGCTTTGCGACTACGATTACGCTGCTGGCAGTAGGCATCGCTGCCCTTCGCCTGCAGCCCCTGTGGCTGTTTGCGGGGTTGAGCGCGGGCCTGGTGGCACAACTGGTTTTAACAGCATTGATCCCTGAGACGAGAAAATGGCGAGCGAAGAACTGACTTCGACCGGTTACATCCAGCATCACCTGACCAACCTTACCTATGGTCAGTTTCCCGACGGCCACTGGGGCTTTGCCCACTCCGCGGCGGAGGCCAAGGCGATGGGCTTCTGGGCCATCAACGTCGATTCCATGGCGTGGTCCGTGTTCCTGGCCCTGTTCTTCTACCTGCTGTTCCGCGGCGTGGCCAAGAAGGTCACCTCCGGCGTCCCCGGCGGCATGCAGAACTTCGTCGAATGGATCATCGAATTCATCGACACCTCGGTGCGCGGCTCCTTCACCGGCAACAACCCGCTGATCGGCCCCCTGGCGCTGACCGTGTTCATGTGGGTCTGGC
>Ga0172382_10002291_pt1 | contig 32443 bp, 35 predicted proteins | sample Leawel138RmetaG_FD_122245 | JGI IMG/M metagenome (GOLD analysis project Ga0172382, IMG submission 122245) | Leachate microbial communities from a municipal landfill in Southern Ontario, Canada - Leachate well 138R metaG | ecosystem: Engineered > Solid waste > Landfill > Unclassified | place...
AAACCAGATTCAGCAGCCCTATTAATTAAGTAATGTGGATCTACTGGAATACAGTGCCCCCCTATACCTCTTGATGGCCAATGAACTAAGAAAGAAAAAGGCTTGTTAGATGCACCCTTAAGGGTCTCTACTAAATCAATACCAAGTACATCAAATGATTTAGCTAATTCATTTACATATGCAAAATTAATATCTCTAAAAGCATTCTCAACTATCTTAGTAGCCTCAGCAACCTTAATACTAGACACCTCATTTATCTCAGCATTAAGAAAACTCCTGTAAAAATCAGCAACCTCTTTTGTATTACTTAAACTACCTACATTTCTAGCAATATTGTATACATTCCATTTAGGATCCCCTGGATTAATTCTCTCTGGACACATAGCTACATTAAAATCCTTACCTGCTTTTAATTTACTGCCTTCTTCCAATACAGGTATCAATACCTCTTCACATGTACCTGGGTTAACTGTAGATTCAAGGATTACAGTAGAACCTTTCTTAAGATATTTTGATACTGTTTTAGCTGCACTAATGACATAGCCATAATCAGGAGTATAGTCTTCTAATACAGGAGTAGGTACACATATCATATATATGTCTGTATTCATTAAATCTTTGCTATTAGTTGTAGCGTAAAGATTTAATTCATTTAGATCTTTTTCTGCTACATCATCTGTTACTGGACACTCCTTACTGTTTATCTTCCTTACTTGTTCTTCACTAATATCAAAACCTATTACTTTGTATTTCTTACTTCTTTCTATTGCTAATGCTAATGGTAGTCCTACATATCCTAGTCCTATTATTGATACTTTTTGCATGGTTTAAATTGTTATGTTTAAGATAGGAAATCATACCATAATTCAAGGATAGATATTAACCTAATCTTTGTATATAATATTTCCTATGAACAAATCAGACGTATATATAACTATCCCTATGTACAACGATGAGAAGATGATAACTAAGGTTATCAAAGATTTAAACAGTAAAGGATACAACAATGTTGTAGTCGTTGATGATGGAAGTAAAGATAATGGATATGATGTAGTTAAGAAAAACACTAAAGCAATTGTAACTAAACATATAGTAAACAGGGGACAGGGTGCTGCACTACAAACAGGTATGGAGGTAGCAATAGATAGAGGTGCTAAATATATTGTACATTTTGATTCAGATGGACAACACGATGTTAAGGATCTAGACCATATGCTTAATACTCTAATAGATGGTAAATATGACATAGTACTAGGTTCTAGATTCCTACAAGAAAACAAAATTCCCCTTAAGAAAAGAATTGTATTAAGAGGAGGAATAGTATTTACATACATACTCTCTGGTATATGGTTAACAGATGTACATAATGGATTAAGAGCAATGACTGCTGAAACAGCTAAAAAACTAGATATTCAACATGACAGGATGGAACATGCATCAGAGATATTGGATAAAGTTAAATCATTAAACCTTAAATACAAAGAAGTTCCTGTAACAATACATTACACAGATTACTCCCAAGCAAAAGGACAGAGTATATCAAATAGTATAAATATAGCTATGAAGTTAATTTCATCAAAGTTTAAAGAATAATGGTAATACAAATAGTAGGAACAGGAATAATACTAATAATTTTTGGACAGCTAGTAGTTAAATATATAAAAGACAAAGCATCTTTTATTAAAATACTATTTTGGTTTGGATTTTGGGGAGCTGCTCTTATATTAATATGGTTACCAAAGGAAATATTAGATAAATTTGGAGACATAGTAGGAGTTGGAAGAGGTATTGATGCATTAGTATACCTTTCTATTATTATTCTCTTTTACATAAACCTAAGATTAAATAGTAGATTGGACAAATTGGAAAGGAATATAACTAAATTAGTTAGAGAGATAGCAAAGAGCAATGCAAAAAAATAATCCTTTAGTATCAGTAATAATGCCTGCGTATAACGCAGAAGAATATATAAGAACAGCAATAGAGAGTATCCTTGAACAGACATTTAAAGATTTTGAATTCATTATAGTAAATGATTGTTCAACAGATTCTACTCTAAAAATCATAGAGGGATATGCTAAAAAAGACAAGAGAATTAAAATAATTTCAAACAAAGAGAACCAGAGGATTGCAAAGACACTCAACAATGCCTTAAAAGAAGCAAAAGGAAAATATGTTGCTAGAATGGATGCTGATGATTGGAGTTACCCTGATCGAATAGAAAAACAAGTAAAGCTCATGGAAGAGAATCCCGACATTTCTATCTCAAGTGGAAATATGGAAATATGTGATGGGAATCTCAAAGTTGTTAATATTTCAAGATATCCTACTTCTAATAAAGATATTAGAAAAGTATATATGCAATATAACCCAACTGTCTCCCCTGCAATGATCTGGAGAAGAGAATTCTCAGAAGAAATTGGAGGTTTTAGACCTGAGACTATGTCCGAAGATTACATGTTCTTTATGGATATGTCTTCTAAAGGAGAAGTAGCAAATCTAAAAGATATTTTAATTAAATACAGAGTATTAAAAACATCTGCTTCCTCTACTCAAATGAGACGAGCACATCTTTCTACAATACAAATAGCCCTTACTGCCTATCTTAAATATAACTATCCTCTTACTTTCAAAACAAGAATTATAATGATGGGAAGGTTTATAATTGCTTTCCTAATTCCTTCTTCTGTATGGAGATTTATTTCATCTAATTTAAGAAGATAGTGCATGTACAATATCATCGTATTCTCGCACTTCTATAAACCACACATTGGTGGTGTAGAGAAATATGTTGAAAATTTTTACAAAAGGTTAACAAAGAAAAAAATACTAATAATTACTTCTAAATACGAGGACCTCCTAACCAGAAATTCTCAAGACCATAATGTAGAAATACTTAGAATCGACAGCGTCAAGATAATCGAAGATAAGTATTTCATCCCTTCATTCAAAGGACTTAAACAAATAAGTAAGATTTTTAGAAATCATACAAATGAAAGAACTGAAATCCATACCCATACTAGATTCTATTTCAATAATTTTATAGCATCAATACTTGCAAAAAAACATAAACTTAATCACTATCACTTTGAGCATGGGTCTTCTTTCGTAAAAGATGGTTCTCTTCCTGTGAGAATTTTCTCTGTTATTTTTGACAAGACTTTAGGAAAGTACATATTAAAAAATGCCTCGTTAGTCTTTCCTATAAGTGATGGAGTAAAAACTTTCCTTACTGAAAATTATAAAAACATATCTTACGGACCAATTCTCTACAACTCTTATGATTTCAAAGAAAATAAATTCATTAAAAAACCTAAACCCTCAACACTCAAAATCCTTTTTGTAGGAAGATTAGTTAAATCTAAAGGGATATTTGAATTGGTAGATACTGCTAAAATCCTCGTGAGAAGAAAACTCCCCTTCCATTTAACAATCGTAGGTGGAGGTTCTGAGATGGAAAGGATTAAAAAATATATAAAAGAGAATAATCTTGGGAAATACATTGAACTAAAAGGAAGGTTAGAGTACGAAAAAACGCAGTCCTTATATCCTAGATACAGCCTTTTTATAAATCCTTCTTACTCAGAAGGTCTTCCTACAACAGTTTTAGAAGCTTTAGCAAATAGTCTTGTCATCGTGGCAACAGACGTTGGGGGAACTAGGGAAATAATTCCTCCTAAACATTTAATCCCTAAAAAAGATATTACTCCTAGTGTGATTTCAAGTAATATTATTAATATTTATAATAATTGGGATAAATATCAAGACATCTTTTATTCCATATACTCAAAATCCTACCAAAAATTCAATTGGGATAATAACGTACAAACCTACATAAAAGCTATTCACGGCTAATTATTTAGTTCTTCACAAGATGGGATAGAATACAAAATAGATGACTCTTCTGAAAAAACTACTTCCCATCCATTACTTTCTAACTCCTCTTGAGTTGCAAGATACGAACCAAATAAAGGTATAGACCCTTGGTAATAGTAAGAGTAGCCCTCTTCTGCAAAGTAATTTAACGCCTCGCAATCCTTTAAATCTTCTTTCTTTAGTGTATTATAATGATTTAGGTTTGTATGGCTTTGTAAAGAACCGTACTCATAAAAAGGTTTACTTATCTTGTTACCTGTAAACACTTCTATCCAACCACCTGCATCAGAAGAGAACACTATAGTGCCTGTATTATGCCCGTTTATTAGTATCTTTTCATTTTTATCTATATTTTCATTTATCCAATCAAAAACAACAATATCTGTTTCTTTTACTGAAACTCCCCCAATTGAATTTCGGAAATACTGTAACGTAAGTACAGCCAAGACGGATGAGATGATTATAAAAAATATTGAAAACAGATTGAAAAGAAACTCTTTATTCAGAAAAATTAGTCCTATTTTATAAAAGACCCCTATACCAAAAGCAATAAGAAAATAGTAAAAAAGAAAAACAGAAAGATGAAACGTTTCAGAAACGATAAAAATCGGAGTAATTCGAAATACATTTATTACTCCATTTATTAACAAACACAAAAAAAACCATACTATAAAAACCCAATAACTAGATTTCACTTTTGACTTAAGTATCCCAAAAGGAAAGTACGAGATCCCAATAATAGATAGTATTGTAAGTATTTTTTTCAAACTTCCAAAAGCTAAAGATCTTGAAGATAATACCGAATTAAAGTACCCTCTAATAGAAACAATATAATCAGCAGGAAGGGTAAAAAGAATCTGTTCTGTAGTCTCATTCACAGATACCTCTAGAGTTCTGTAATAGTTAGTCTTCCACATCCACAGTAAACCTAAGAGTAGTCCTATCCCAATTAATAAGTTTTGAAGCTTATTCTTTTTAATATCTATAATAGAAACAGCTAACAGATATGCAGCTGCAAAAACTCCTAATGGATAATGTGTCAAAAACACAGCAAATAGAGACAATATTGATAATAGAGTTAACTTCCAATCTTTAAGTTTCCTATTAAGACTTGTTGTAAAAAAGAAAAACAGTATTACTGAGACTCCTATAATTAAAGCGTTTTTACCAGCACTCATATACAAAACAGCAAGAGAAAAGCCAAAAGAAAAAGCAAGACCTGCTACAAGTGCCGAAACTTTATCCTTAAATATCCTTTTTACATATAGGTATGCTAATACTCCTGCATATCCGTTGAAAAAATTAGTAATAAAAAGAACTTGCCTAGCAACATTTTCTCCTCCAAACATCGTATTAAAAGCAGAGAAAATATGCATTCCAGGAGAATAGAAAAATTCTATATAACCAGTCTCAATTATTTTTTTCGCAAAATAAGCGTGAGTTATAGGATCATGTAACTGAGGTATTAGAAATTCTCTAATAGGATAAATCTTTGCAAAAACGGCCAACATCATAAGGATAAGAATCAAAACATCTGGTTTTTCAAAATCAAAGTTTATATTCTCTTTTTTGAATATACTGTTATAAAGAAATATCCCGAGAGATATTAAAACAAAAGCAAACCCTAGAATTACTGTTATCTTAATCGACAGAAAAGCAGCTAGAACTATAAAAGCAACAAAAAGGATAAAAATTAAAACTGGTGAAATTAAGAAATGCTCTAGTATATTCAACTTTTCCTTAAAGAAAAAGATACTCCAACCAAAACCTAAAAAGAAAAAGATTAGATAAACAGCTGGTTCTATTTTAAAAATAATAGCTAATGATGATATTAAAATAAAAGTCCCTAAATAAATATAATTCCATATGTTTTTGATTGTATTTATTTTGTTAACCACTTTAGAAAATCTTTTGTTTAAAATTTCCATTATTTATTTAAAACTAATATTATCAAAAACTTTGTCTTTCCTAGCCATCCTCTTGAAGATCTCTGTTAATCTTTTCTCATAGGTATGCTCTTTTTTTACTCTCTCGTAACCATTACTTGCTATTTTTTCTCTTTCGCTATCATTATTTAAATAATATTCAATCTTCTTAGCAAGATCTGTTGTATCTTCGTATATCACCAATTCCCTATCCAAAGTAAAGTAATCATTAAGAAATTCTACATTATAACTTAATAAAAAACCTCCACAACCTATTACTTCAAAAAATCTTGCTTTAATATCTTCTTTCCTTTTTTTTGAGATAATTGTATTTATTTGCGATCCAAATACAGAATAGATATTCTTTATTAAACTTTTATCAGAATCCCATGATAAATTTATATCTAGCAAATATTTCAAATTAAATTTAACTGAATTAGAAAGATTTAAATTTATTTTACTCCTATTAAATATATCTACCATCTCTTCCTGCGTTACTCTTCCGTTCCCCCAATCAAATCCATAGCATTCTACATTTATACCTTCTTTTAATAGCTCTTTTACCACATATTTTCTCCATGGGTTTGCTCTTCCTACAAAACTCACATCAATATCTTTGTTAATGTCCTTTTTCATATATACAGCAGGATCTACCGCCCATTGTGATAATATAGCATTTTTATAACCTATACTTTTGTATTTACCTAAAGCATCTGGGTCCGTAGTAATTACATAATCAAAATTATTGCAATATTTACTTCCAAAAATTTCCCATCTCCATTTATCATCTGCCATCCAAGTTATAGATGCCTTTGAATAATTTTTAATTTCTTTGAATGTATCTGGATATATTTCCTTTTCAAAGAGGAATGTAAAAATTAGATCAGGACGAAATTTTTTACACCTCCCTATCAATTCTCTATTCATTTCTTTTTGACCCTTTTCCTTCATCTCCTGTCCATAATCAAAAAGCTCTATCTCTATATCTTTTATTCTTTTAAGAACGCTACCAAACACCTCATATTCAAAACTAAGACCCTGTTTGGGGTCTCCATAATCATATTTCATCATGTTAAGTAAAATTCTCATACTACTTCTTCTTAAGCTTAAACATTCCTAAAGAATATTCCTTATCTTTAAATTCTTTAACTTTTGTATCTTTATGTAGTTTTCCCTCATCATCAACCATATTAAACCCAACTAATTCAAAATCTTTAAAATAATTTAATATTGTATTTGGATTAAAAACTCTATGAGCATTAAAACAAACCCTTTCCCTTCCAACAGGAGTAGATAAATAAAGATAGCCACTCTTCTTTACTACCCTTCCAAGTTCCTTACAAGCAATTTCACTACCATTGATATTCATGTTATCCCCATACCTACCTAATCCTACATGTTCTATTACATGTAAACAGGAAACAGATTCTAAAGAGTTATCCTCAAAAGGTAAATTCTCTATATTACCTTCTAATAGTTCAAGATTATCAATATCTGCCTTGACAGGCCTAATATCAAGAAAGTGGGCGTTTGTAATACCTGCAATATACCCACTCATTTGATATGTAGAACCAATATCGTAATGATCTTTAGGCTTCAGTTTATTTACCTCATTAAACACCCACAATTGTTGATACAGATACTGATAGTCCACTCCTGTTATTTTAGTTTTTTCATCTAAAATAGGGTACATGTCTAAATTTATCAACCAAGTTTTAGATTCAATCATATATTTAATTAAGTTAGGAATATACCAAAACGCACCAGTAACTGATGCTAAAAATTTATTTATATCTACAAAAGGTAAACAGATCCTGTATATAAATAAGACTAATTTTCTATCTCTGAAATTTTTCTTCTCTTTCATTTATACTTCAACCTTAATCCTAAAGTCTTCATGCTTATTAGATAAATTAATATTATAAAAAGGATCTCTCTTGAAATACTTAGGCCATTTATTCTTGATAATATTAGCACACCTCTCATCCTCCTTAGAATCACTAATCATTCCTTTCTTTAATCTAGATACAGACTCATAATGAATTAGTTCTGTATATGGAGTATATACATTAAAGTAACCACTATCATACAACCTAATACCTAAATCCACATCCTGAAGAACAGGCTCTAATTCTTCATCAAACTTTCCTATCTCTTTAAATAGTTCTGTCTTAATCATTGCACAAGCACATGTAATAGAGAGATAGTTTTTAATATTAACAACAGGACTATCAAAACCATGAGTATGACCTGGTAATGTCCTGTATGCATGACCTGCAGAATTACCTAAACCAAATACTACACCAGCATGCTGAATCCTACCATCAGGATAGTACAGTCTACCTCCAACCATACCTACCTCTGGTAACTGACATAGCTCTAACATACTAATTAACCACTCATCACTTAGTACCTCTATATCATTATTAAGCATTAACATATATTCTGAATCTATCTGCTCTACAGCCCAATTATATATCTTGCCAAAATGATAAGGGTTATCATATTTAATAATTCTTACTCTCTTTTCCTTAGATATCTCATCTAAATATTTAAATGTCTCCTCTTCTTTAGATTGGTTATCTACAAGCACTATTTCATAATTGTTGTATTTGGTTTTTTCTAAAATACTTGGTATTGCCTTCTTCAAAAGCTCTATCTTGTCTTTAAAAGGTATAACTATGGATACCTTGGGATTACCAACAATAGCATACCTAACTCTCCAAGAGCCATCATAGAAACCCTCAACAACCTCTCCCTCCATCCTCCTTCTCACAAGATACTCCTCTAGTACATCCTTCTGTCTCTCATATGCCCAACTCTTAGCCTCTTTTCCAGAGAGAGCAACAGAGCCCTCTAGTACTCTCCAGTGATAGAGAACCTTTGGAATGTGTAATACATTCTTAAAGTCTTTACACTTTCTTAATATCATATACCTAAGAACAAGATCCCAATCCTGTGCTCCATCAGTTCCCTCCCTTAAACCATTAAGCTCGTTAAGAATATCCTTCCTGTAACATGTAACATGGACTGTATACATCTGAGATGTAAGAAGATGTGGAGAGAAGTCAGGCCAAAATGATGGTGCAAATCTTCTACCATTTTCATCTATCTTATCAAAATCACTGTACAGAAATTCTACATCAGGATTTTCTTCTATACCCTTGGCCAGTTCAAGTAAACAGTTGGGTGACAATTTGTCATCACAATCCATAAAGAGGATGTATTGACCTGTTGAGATGCTAATAGCATTGTTACTATTATCTACTATATTAACCCCTCTTCTTAAGATATCTGAGAGGGAACATAATTTCACCTTATCTGGATACTCCTTTTGGAAGCTTTTTAAAAACTTCTGTGTTTCCTCTCTCTTCTCACTAGACCCATCCGAAATACATATCTCCCAGTTCTCATATATTTGCTCTGTTACTGAATCTAAAGCCTTCTTTAATATCTCTCTTTCTGTATTCCATACAGGAAATATGATACTAAACTTAGGCTTACTTTCTAACTTAGAATATTCCTGTAACATACTTTCTTTATTCAAATACTCACTCTCTATATTCTCCATCCATTTAACATACTGTACATCTCTAATAGCGGAAGGGTTAATCCTGTTTATGAAAAAGTGAAGTATTCTCTTTAGGAAAAGAAAAAGAGCCTTCAAGAAACCAAACTCTTTTACATCCTTACTAAAATCCTCCTTGTAAAGTGGAATTCTGCTTCTTACTCTTGAAAACAAATTATTTCTAGTTTGCATTCTTGTAACCATTAACTATTTTTTCTGCCCCCCCTATTTCATAACTCCTATCCTCTCTCAACCAAAGTACTCTATCTGAATATTTCTCTACCGAATCTAGTGCATGAGACACGTACAGTATTGATTTCTTCCCCTTTATCCTATCAAAATATGCATAACACTTCTTTTGAAAATCAGCATCTCCTACAGCTAATACCTCATCTAAAACAAGAATATCTGACTTAACTCTAATAGCTATGGAAAACGCTAGCCTTACTGCCATACCTGATGAAAAATTCTTAATATTCATATCTGCAAAATCTCTTAATTCTGCAAAATCAAAAATCTCATCTATGTATTTATCTAACTCCTTTTTGGTAAGACCTAAGATAGTACCATTAAGATACACATTCTCTCTAGCACTAAGGTCTGGATTAAAACCTACCCCTAATTCAAGAAAGGGAACTAAACTACCATTAACCTTTACATCCCCCTCATCTGCCACATATATTCCTGATACTATCTTAAGTAAAGTGGATTTACCTGATCCATTAGGACCTATTACACTAAAGAATTCTCCTTTTTTAACTTCAAAAGAAAGATTTTTTAATGCATTAAATTCTCTGTATTCTGTTTTTTGGAAAGGATTTAAAAATCTCTCCTGCAAGGTATTCTTATGCCCTTTAACAGGAATCTTAAATTTCTTACTTACATTCTTTACTTGTATTGTAATATTATCATTCATATTTTTAAAAATTCTCAGCTACTCTTTTTACACTATGTTTGAAATATATGTTTCCAATCAGTATCAGAAGGATGGAAGCAATTAATGAGCCAATCACAAATTTAAAGTTAACAATATTTTGATATGTTAGAGCCTCTCTTACACTCTGAATATATATTGCTATTGGATTGTACTGCACTATGAATCTAAATCTTTCTGGAATCAGTTCAATTGGGAAAAAGACTGCAGAAGCGTAGAACATGAGTTGCATAGCCAACTCTGTAATATGTGCAAGATCTCTAATATATACCATCCAGATACTTGTAAAGAATGAAATTCCATACATACCCAAAAACATAACTAAGCCTATCAACAGTATGTAAAGAGCTGATAGAAGAGAGAAGTGAATATTAAGTACTATCCCTATAACGGCTATTATTAATAGGTTGATACCGAAGTTAATTAAAGCCATAGTTAAAGCACTAATTACAACAATATCTCTTTTAAAGTTAATCTTAAGTATTAAATCTGCTCTCTCCATAATGGAGCCCATACCCCATGTAATACCTTCATTGAAGAATGTAAATATTACTAAACCAGAGAGGAGATAGACTGCGTACTGTCTTGATGTAAGATTTCCTACCTGTCCTGATACAGATGAGAATACAACAAACAAAATTATGAACATGAAGAAGGGTTTAAGTAAAACCCAGAAGAAACCAAGTAAAGAACCTTTGTATCTCATCTTGAAGATAGTTTTTACAAATTGTTTGTATAGATCAATATCGTTCTTACCTATCATTTATATATTCTTTTAAAGTAGTTTTTTTAGAATGAAACAGTTTCCATGTTATCCAGGAACAAAGATACCATATTGTCTCTTTCAGTGCCATAACAGAGCCTATTCTTCTTTTGATACTAACATATCTATTTATCATATTCATCCTGTTTCTCTTAAAGCTTCTCATATCTTTAGTTGATGCCATATGGTCATGATATACAACTGAGTTACCACAATAGTAGATGTCATATCCCAAATCTCTAATTCTCAAGGATAGGTCTACATCTTCATAGTAGAGAAACATTTTAGGATTAAATCCTTTAATCTTTTCAATTACCTCTTTGGAGACTAGCATTACCGCTCCACATATACCATCTACTTTTTCCACTATATTGTATTTCTCACTATCATACTCTCCTTCATGTCTGTCATATGCCATCAGATGTTTGTTAATATCCATTCCTGCAGAATTGATTACATATTTTTCATCTTTCTTTTTAGAGAGTAATATCTTTGGTCCTACTGCGCCAACTTTGTTTTCTGTATTAAATACCTCTATCATCTTCTCTAACCAGTTAGGAGTAACTTTAATATCATTGTTCATAAATATGTAGTAGTTATAATTAGGATATATCTCTAAAGCTAGGTTATGAGCATTACCGTATCCCAAGTTTTCTTTAGACTCTACTATCTTAATATCTGGATAGTTATCTTTTAAGAAAGATACTGAATCATCAGTGGAGTTATTATCTACTACACATATGTCTGCATCTGTATGCTCTATTACTGAAGGAAGGTTCTTTTCTAGAAGTTTCTTACCGTTGTAGTTTACTATTGTTACTAATATATTCATATGTCCTGTAACAAGTATGTTCATATTTACTACAACTAGATATTAAGTGTTTAGTTATTACAACTACTATACCATCTATTAGCATCTTCAAGAATTGTACTGATGTCTCTCTCAGGCTTCCAATTTAAGACCTTCTCTGCTTTCTCATAACTACCTGTAACAACTACCGCTTCGTTAGGATCTGAATCAACTATTTCATAATCAACCTCTCTTCCTGTTACTTTCTCTACTCCTTTTACTATCTCCATAACTGTTGTACCTGTACCTGAGCAGAGGTTAAAAACATCACTCTTTTTGTTTTTAATCATCCACTTTAATGCCTTTACATGACCACTTGCTAAATCAGAGACATGAACATAGTCCCTTATACCTGTACCATCTCTCGTATCATATTTATCCCCCCTTATCATTAAATGATATTCTCCCTTTGATGCTTTAAATACTCTTGGGATTAAATTACCCATTGCTTCTGGATCTTCACCTATCTTCCCACTACTGTGTGCTCCTGATGCATTAAAATATCTAAGGGCTACATAGTTAATACCAAGATGTGTAGCATCTTGAAGTAGTAATTCCATACAGTATTTGTTCCTTCCATATGGGGACATTGGATCAATTTCATCATTTTCTGTAACTGGAATATTCTTAGGATTACCATATACTGCTGCTGAAGATGAGAAAACTATACTTTCTACATTATGCTCTTTCATACAGCTCACTAAATTATATGTACCTATTACATTGTTCTCAAAATACCGTAGGGGTTCTTGAAGAGAATCTAAGACACTTTTGTAAGCAGCAAAATGTATAACTCCATCTACCCCTTCCATTACTGAGTGTATATCCTGAATATTTCTTAAATCACCCTTTACAAACTCTACGTCTTTTTTTGAAATCTCTTTAATGGTACCAACTATTTCTTCTTTGCTGTTTTCTAGGTTATCTATTATTCTAACCTCATAATTATTCTTAAGAAGCTCTAAAACTGTATTACTACCTATATATCCACAGCCACCTGTAACAAGTATTTTCATATTCCAACATTATATCAGTTATTTAATTAGAGAGAAGTCTCTTTTAAATCAAATCTTTATATTTTCTTTTCAACTTTTTATCAAATGTTAGTAATTCAGCATCACTCACAAGAGCACTATACAAAATTATTGAGTCAAGTGCTTTTAAATTATTTGCTCTATCCTTTTGAAATGCCAAATAGTCAAAGATATTGCTTTCGTCTAAAGGAAATATCTCCGAAGCGATATCAAAAACATTCTCTAAAATTAGGTTTGTAAAATCTTCATTCTTTGAGAAAGAAGTAGATAATTCAGCAATAACAACGGAAGGAACAATTATATATTCCGAATAGATAGATTTTGCTAATTGCAAGGCTTTACTGTGATTAATATCTTCTGAGTTAAAGAAAGAACTAACAAAACTTGTATCTACCACATACCTCTTCATCCTTGATCTCGCTGTTCTCTTATGAGTTTCGCACTATCTTTGTATTCTGGTGCAGATAGTATCTTGCTTTGATATCTTTCAAAGAAAGACTTACTCTTGTTCACGGATTCTTTTTTTTGAGTGTAGTCTTTGTAAGAAGTGAGAACTGCCAAGGGTTCTTTTACCCTTTTGTAACCTAAGTATACTGTTCCTCCATCTCTTACAAAGTTAAGTGCTTTAGAAGGATTGTTGTAAAATTCTGTAGTTGTATATCTCTTTACTTTCTTCATACCAATATATTAGCAACTTCTTGGTAATATTGTCAATGATTCTCCTTATCTGTTAATATATATTAATAATATGTGATTGTTTTAAATATGGATAAAGCAAAGAAAGTAATATTTACCCTTTCATTACTCTTACTAATTCCTCTTGTGGGATTACTAATACCAAGTAAAGTAAATGCAACACAGTTTCACTTTGAATCATACTCACTTGCTAAAGAAGATGTGGTTGATGAGGATATCTACATTGTAGCCGATGAGATTAGGATAGATGGTATTGTGCATGGAGATGTGATAGCGATAGGGGACAGTATTCAATTAAATGGGACTGTAGTTGGAGATGTGTATCTAATTGGAAGTAAGATAGATGTGCAGGCTAGCATATATGGTATTACTTTTCTGTTTGGAAATAATAGTACCGTAGAGGGTCTGTTAGCAGAAAACACATATATCTTTTCAAGTTTTCTAAATTACAATGCTGATACAGGTAAGAACCTTTTTGCATTCTTTTTAGAAAGTAGTATTAATGGTTCTGTTGGTGGTAATTTAAGAGCTTTTGGTTCTAAATCCGTTATTGATGCATTTGTTAACAAAGATCTGTTAGTTTTAGCTGGGCAGTACAGTATTGAAGAAGAGAAGGTAGTAGGAGAGATATTTGATAAGGTTAAAACCCAAGAGATTGCTGTAGAACAAGGTGTAGAGCCAAGCAAAGAAATCACTCCTAGTTGGGAAACAAATGTCATTATGGCATTTGTAGGCTTCCTTAGTATGCTTCTAGTTGGTTTTATCTTGATATTTGTTGCTCCTGTTAAATCTTATGCTATCAAAGAAAAAATTAGTGGTTCAAGTGGTGAATTCTTTACTAGTTTAGCAGTAGGGTTTGTAGTATTGGTGTTAGTACCATTTCCACTTGTTGTACTCCTTTTAACTGTAATTGGAGCACCTGCTGCAATCATGCTACTAGGTGCACTGCTATTCATATTTACCTTTGGACGTATATGGGTAGAGATGACATTTGGAAATGAAGTTCTAGGACTATTTGGTATAAAAGAGTACAGACCGTATAAATCTCTGTTAACAGGAAGATTCATATCAACCTTAATATATTTAATTCCTGTTGTTGGTACTCTTTACAGTATGATACTTGGGACAGTGGCTTTAGGGGCAATACTAAGAATGAAGAAAGGTCACTACGATATCGCAACTGAGCAATCTAAAGAGTACAAGAAAAAGGTAGTTGCTAAAAAAAGCAAAAAGAGTACTACTAAAAAGTAAAATTTTAGTTTAGAGAAAAGCCTCGATAGTATCAGCAAAGGTTTCAAATGGATAGGCTCCAAAAATCAATTCTCCTTCTACTGTACCATCATCTTTTATCGCTCCTACTAGGAAACCTGGAGTACCTGATATTCCCATATCTCTACCCTCTTCTAGCATGCTTTTAACATTTTCTCTGTAAGTATTCCCGTTAAAACATGTTGTAAAGTCATCTTCATCGACACCAAGCTCTACTGCTAACTCCACTATTTGATCCTTACTACTCAGTGAGAATGCTTTCTCATGGAACTTAAGGAATGTATCAGCATCAGATAACTTGTAAGTACATACACTGCCTTCTGCAACATCAAAACCTAACTCTCCTGGATTACTCAAAGGAAACTTCTTAAATACATAAAGGACATCACCTGTATCAACATACTTTTCCTTTATGGATGGGAATGTTTCGTTAAAGTGTCTCTGACAGAAACCACAGAAATAGTCACTATACTCTATTACAGCGACTGTTGCAGTATCTGGATTTCCAATGAAGGCACCATCCTCCAAGAGTGCTACTCCCTCTCCTGTTTCCTCTGGGATGTAGTCATCCTGAGCGATGCTATCCTCTTGCTTATCCTCACTGGGTGTTTTAACTGAAGTAACATTCTTTGATGCAAAAAATATTACTGTTGCTATTATTATCCCTGAAACTATTATCGCTATTGGAACACCTAGGTTGTCCAAATTAATTACAACCTCTTCTTTACTACCTTCTTTTTTCTTGCTTTTTGACATAACTATTAATACTAAAATAATGTGAATTAATTATTATACACACAATGGACAGAAATAGTAAAACTGAATATAATGGATTATGGGCAATATGATTATTTCTGATAGCAATGGTAATAATGGTAAAAGAAATATACCTCTTTTAATTCTTTTTTTAATCCTTATTACAATCCCTATATATTTTGCATGTAAAGTATTTCTTCCAAGAGTAGAGATTTTTGATGTAGATGAAGATAATGAACAGGAGGATGTTGAAATAATAGAAGAAGAGGAAGAATTTACTGGACCTCACTATGAAGAGTTGTATGAGAACATTGAGGGAGAGATTGCATATATTGCTGTACCTACAAAAATAGACAAGAAAAAACCTCCTACCATAGTGGTATACAGTCACGGTTCTAATACAAGAGTTACTATGGATACCGAAGAAGAGTTCATGAAAGATCTTCAAAAATATGGAGAGATATACACAGAGAACAATTTAATCTTTGCAGCTTCTAATCAACACGGAGAAAACTGGGGTAACCAACTTTCCATACAAGACACCTTGAATATGATTGAATGGATTAAGGAGAGATACAATACAGAAGAGAAAATCTACATGATTGGTTTTAGTATGGGAGGTTTACCTACTTTAAATTTTGCTACCACATATCCTGAGTTAGTTTCTAAGATAGCATTACTAGCACCGACTACAAGAGCTAGTGAATGGGATATTGATAGGATAGAAAAAATATCAGATATGGTAATTCAAATATGGCATGGTACTGCAGATGTAAATGTAGGTTACTCTCTGTCTACTACATTTATTAACAAAGTAGAAAGTTTAGGAAGAGAGATTCCTTTGATTACATTAGATGGCAAAACTCACTGGGATATAGAGGGTGAATGCATGGACGATGTATTAGAATTCTTAATTGATGGTTAACTTTTTCTGAATCTCTTTCATCTTTTTGTCATCAAACTTCTTTCTATGATTAGCTTCGCTAAATACTTTCGTATCACTGTATATCGGTTTAACATGTATATGAATATGATCTACTATCTGACCTGCTTTCCTTCCATTATTCTGGTTAATCAACAAACCTTCTGGTTTGTATACTTTTGAAATCTTTGTTGAGATCATCTTAACAACCTTACTCATATGAGTATAGATGTCTTCAGGTACATCAAAAATGTTTTCATAATGCTCTTTCGAAAGAACAAGTGTATGACCCTCACTAAGGGGATTAATATCTAGGAAAGCATAAACTTTTTCATCCTCATATACCTTAAAAGCAGGTATTTCTCCATTTACTATTTTACAAAATATACAATCTTCCATATTACTCCTCTACTACAATAGCCGTCGTAGGACAGGCTGCTGCAGCTTCTCTAACTTTTTCTTTTAAACTCTCATCCGCTATTTCTACCCCTTTGTACTCATCCTTTACATCCACTGTTCCATCATCCTTACCTTCAAAAACCTCTGGACATATCGCCACACAAGAAAAACACATTGTACACCTTTCTTTATCTATTCTAACTTTCATATTAATTGTATTTTAAAATTATTTAACTCTCTTTCTTAAACTGAGCAATATACATACGAAATCTCTGTATGAAATGATATATTGCCGCAAAACCCATAAACAGTGATAGCTGTACATGCCAGTACATAAAGTCAAAGTTAATATCCCATAACTGAGATATCTGTGTTCGTAATATCATAAAGACACCAAATGCCATTCCTGGTATTAGTAGAGATAACAGTAATATTGTATTCCAAAAAACATTGAAAAAACGTCGAGGATTTACTTTTCTTCTTATAGCTATAAACCAAATCCAATAGAGGAGAGTTGTTAAAACAAAAGGTGTTAATATATCATATTTTCTATATACAGACTCATCTTCAATATGCTCATCTTCTGTTATTACTTCTATCTGGACATCCTCTAAAAGAAAATCTTGATCTAACTCTCCTACTCTATACTTACCCAATAATTCATATGTACTCTCTCTATGATCCCTTCCTACTCCAGCCTTATCTTTAAAATCATCTGTCATATCTTCTCCACACCATTCTCTAATATCCATAAACTTATCATGATTAGTTAGGTATTCAGTAATATCATAAACCTCATCTTCAAATATCATCCAACAATCATCAGAAGTATTGTGCTCAACCACCTCCTCTTTAGTATAACTAACAGAGATTTCCTCTGTATTACTTTCTTCCATATCAGCAAAAACTGTACCAACAAAAAGAAAGAGGACTAAAAACGAAGCAATTAAGTATCTTTTCTTCATACCAATGATTATCAATTTATTTATACCTAATAGTATATCTATTAAATTAAAAAGTAAACAATATTAAGTGATTAGTAAGTATAACCCTCTGCCTGTTTAGAAAAAGCGGTAAAATATCTACCTTTATTCTTCATCAACTGCTCGTGAGAGCCCTCTTCAGTAATCTCTCCATTATGTAAAACTATTATCCTATCTGCATTTCTTACTGTAGAGAACCTATGTGATATTATAACAACAGTTTTGTTTTCAAAAAACTTGTATATCCTATTGAAAATTCTGTACTCTGACATTGCATCTATTGCAGATGTAGGCTCATCAAATATTGCAACAGGAGCATTCCTGTAAAAGAACCTAGCAATGGCTATCTTCTGTCTTTGACCACTACTAGGACGTATACCACCATCAAACCTTTCACTCATAATAGTGTCATACCCATTCTCATACTCCATTATGAAATCGTGAGCATCTGCATTCTTAGCAGCCTCTAATATTTTCTCTTCATCAATTGGTTTAATAGATTTACCTATGTATATATTCTCCTTTGCTGTTAATTCTCCATAGAAGTTATAGTCTTGGAAAAGTACCCCTATATTCTTGTACCAATCATTAATTTTAATATCCTTAAGATCAATACCATTAATCAGTATCTCTCCTTTCTGAGGATCGTATATTCTAGATATTAATTTGATTAAGGTAGTTTTCCCTGCACCATTCTCTCCTACAATCGCTATTTTCTCTCCTCTCTTTATCTTTAGAGAAAATTTGTCAAAAATATTTTTGTCTGCATTAGGATAATGAAAGGAGATATTTTTTAATTCAATAATGGGAGGTTCTTCTAATCTAGGTAATTTAATATCTCCATCATCAATAATGGGTTTTAAATTAAAAAATAGATATACCTCTTTAGCCTTCATAACAAAATCTCTAAATGCGACTATCTCTGCTGAGAATGCCTCTATACCATCATAGAAAGTGTTAATAGTGCTCATGAAAAATGTAGTATCACCTATGGAGATCTGATCTAACAACAGCAATGCAAACACCTGCATATAGCCAAACAGTATTACAAAGTTACTTAATATTGAGATGAAAATTCCACTAAGAGAACTACTTTTCATTATCTTTCGTAACCCATTAGTATAGTAGGTGAAGAAATCTGTATATTTTTTATCCAAAAATTGGAATGCCCCTATTACAGATATTTCACCCATATCTTTGGGATCAGAAAGTCTTCCACTTATCCAATAACTTTTCCTTCTATCCATAAGGTGTCTCTGATTCGTATTCCAATCAAAATCTTTCTTAAAGAAATGTCTCCTTTGGAAATAGAAGATTATAGAGACAACTATCAACATGGGTACTACTATTGGAACTTGAGTAATAACAATTGCTCCAGAAAGAACCACTCTTACCACCGATGATATTATCCTCACAATATTGGAATCTACGTCTATTATAATATACAACCAATCTCTCATTTTCTGTGCATCGTTTACAACATCAGGTAATTCCATAGTTTGTACACCAAGATTGTGAATTTTCTGATAGGCCATCTTCTCTAAGACCGGATAGGATAATCTTTTCAGAACTCTTGAAGAGTATGACCTTATCTCACCAACAACTGTAAAAAACAGGTTAATTACAAGAAGAACTAAAAGAAAAGGAAGAAGGTCTTTTATCTGTGTCCCTTCTTTTGTTGCCAAAGATATCAAAGTATCTATTAATCTTGCAAATATATATGTATTTAAAAGTGCTCTTAGACTAGATACTATCTCTGAGGACAGTAACCCTAATGTAGCCAGTGGAGAGATTTTCCAAGTAACTTTAAATGTCCACAGAGCTATCTTAATATATTCTTTAAAAGTAATATCTTTTTCCTTTTTCATCTTGATATATGTTATACATTAAGACTGTTATATTAGCAAAGAACAAAGATTTGAGTCAATATTGTGAACAACACTCTTTTGTGATATAATGGAATTAGAAGATATCCCTGTGAACCTTACCTTCATCGTAACTACTCTCATCATGTTCAGGGGGTAAAGGCTTAGGTTCACCAATAGCCATAATATTTAATACTCTGTACTCCTCTGGAATATTTAATATCTCTTTAACATACTCCTCTCTATCCTGTCCTGTCTCTGTTTTACCATCCCTTATCCTCGCCCAACAACTACCTAAACCCTGATTAGCCGCTTCTAAATATATATGAGCCCCTACAATACTACAGTCCTCTATCCACATATCAGTATCTTCTTCTTTAGCTATTACTACAATAGCGACATTGCAATCAGCAATAAATGATTGCCATTTACCACATCTACCTAACCTAGATAATTTCTCTCTATCTCTTACTACAACAAACTCCCACGGATTAACATGATTACCAGAGGGACTAACCATAGCAGCACATAGAATATTATGTATTTGTTCCTCTGAGACTTCTTTATCTGTAAACTGTCTGACGCTTCTTCTTTTTTTGAATATTTCATTCATTCCGCTATTTAGAGCGCGTATAAATTTAACATCTCTGGCATTCTATACATAATATTTATATTTGTCTAGTTTTAAAAATTAAAATTCTAAAAAGTCATCTTCAAATACTTTATACTTTCGCTCTTCTCAATATATCTCTTCTCAAAATCTGTTTGAACTAAGACAACCTCAGAATTCATATTATCACACCCTTTGTATATATCAGTCACTGCCTTTAAAATCTTAAATCCTGATTCTTGAGCACTCTCTTTACTGTATTCATACAGTTGGTTTGAATCTGTTTTAAGATGAATTACCCCTTTTTCCTTCAGTATCTCTTTATACATACTTAAAAACCTAGGTGATGTTAATCTCTTTTTACTATCTCTATCCTTAGGAAATGGATCTGGAAATGTAATCCATATCTCATTAATACTCTTTTTAGGAAAAGTTGTTAAAACATTTTCTATCTGCATTCTAAGGAAAAAAACATTTTTCAAATTAGACTCTAATGCCTCTTTAGCCCCCTTCCAAACTCTCTCTCCCTGTATATCTATTCCTAGAAAAAGAGTGGCTGGATCTTCTTTGCCTAAAAACAGAGAGTACTCTCCCTTCCCACATCCTAGCTCTACAATACAGCTATCATATTTATTTAAAATTTCCTTTACTTTCTCATTAAAGCCATTACTATCCCACTCTAAAACATTAGAGAATTTTTTAATCTCTGAAAACTTTCTCTTCTTAGCTCTACTCATAGCAGTGAGGGTTTATGAGATAGTATCTCTCTACTCCAAAAAGTTAATTTCTCTAAATTGTTTTTTAAATAGTCTAAGGTAACAAAACCCACATCTTCTAAACCTTCCTCTTTTATATGTACATCCATTCCATCCAAATCATATATGTACACTAAACCTAGGTGTACATGATTAACAACATTATCATCCTCTATATATATCAATCCTAAGAATTCTTTTTTGAGAATATTACTTCCTACATCAGCTTCTTCATGTAATTCCCTATCTAATGCATGTTCAAATATATCCACATCTTTGACTAAATCTATCTCTTCGATATGCCCTCCTAAAGGTAGTGGGTACAAAGAGTCTAATCTTTTTTCATTTTTCTTTACCTGTCTGTGAAGGAAATATCTATCTTTGTATCTTAATATGACCTGAGCGATAATTTGTTTGTACGATGGGTCTGTTTCTAAATCTCTTCTAATTCTAAATTCACTTTTTTCTCTTAAGAGCTCCAGGTACTTCTCTTTCCCTTCAGACAGAAATCCATTCCATTTACCATCTTTAAAAAGGGTACCTGTCTTTATACATAATATGTTTTCATCCATAACAATATTGTTAGTTACACTTAACTATTTAGATAAGTATACTTTCTTTGGAGCAACAAAACTACACTACTGGAACATTAGAGGTTTTCACACAGTACAGGCTAGTGGAATCGGGGTGACTCGACTCGAACGAGCGACCTCTTGCACCCCATGCAAGCGTTCTAGCCATCTGAACTACACCCCGTACAATGATTATACTAAAAGTAGTGCTTTTAAGTAAAATCCTACTTAATCTCTAATACTACCTGGTTAGGACCTAAAGATGCACTAAGCCTATACTCTGCACTACTTGATATATTTGAAAAAACATAGATACTAGTATTCTCCTGTCGTTCAGCTCTTAGAGATATACCAGAGGAAAGAGTAACACTCTCTGAAAGAGTTGAAGCCACTCTATCTAACACTATCCCATCAAATACAACTACTAAGTCTCCATCACCATTAATTAAGGAACTTACTGTTGGAATTGGATTATCTCCTTGAGCTGTGACAGTCCAAACTAATTTTAATAATCCAGATGGTCGACCGTATGAATATGCAGAGATAGTGGCATCCTCAGCAACACCCGCTCCTTTTATTCCTTGATCCTCTCTTGAAAACTCTTCACTCCCTAAATCAACCTCTATATCCAAACCTCCCGGATATTTTACCTGAAGAATTACTTCCCAAGTATTATCTTTTTCGATAAAATCGGATGTCAACTTAAATGGAGCATCTGTCCTTACTCCAATATCGTAAAGCTCCTGATCTTCCTCTCCTGACACATTATGATATATCCTCAAAACACCATCTTTATCTATATTCCTATCTTGCTGATAACCTATATCTGTACTATCTATTGAGATATTTTGGAAATCAATCCTAATCACACCTAAATTTGACAGATAGGTTGCAGTTACAAATGGACCACTATCATCTAAATCTTCATTTTCTTTCTCACTCTCTTTTAGTGAAAAAACAAACTTGTGATAACCATCCTCCTCACTGTCCTTAACACCTAATATTGAATATTTACTTTCAGAATCCTCACCCACTGTCTGTGTCTTAGTAGAGTATGAGGAGAAATCTGTATCTCCTGTATATTCATACTTTGTGTCTTTTTCTTCTTCTTGCTCTACAACTGTTTCCTTATCCTCATCTTTTGACTCGTCTTTCTCTTTAGTATTCCTTAATACAAAGAAGACAACTACACCTAAAACCAACAGTACTAAAATAATCCAAATAGCTTTTTTCTTCATATCTTTTTAATTAAAATATTATTATACATACTACCATTTTTAGAGACTGTTTAAAATGGATTTAAGTTGTGATACTATGAATATATGGCAAAAGAATTCCAGATAAGTGATAGTACAAACTCCATCAAAGAGAAAGATACGTCCAAACCAGCAATGGTTGAAAAGATTTATACTAGTGAGGAGAAAAAGAAGATTAAAAAAGAAAAACCGAAAAAGAAAGAAAAGGTAGCAAAAGAGAAAAGAAAACCGTTTGAGAACTTTAAGTGGAGCAAATTACTTTTCCCTACTGTAGCAACTCTTACCTTAATCGGGATTGGACTTTTCTACTACTTTGGAATATTCAAATTTAAACCTACCCCACTGAATGAAGTTCTGAGTTTGGACGAGATGTATGTGGTCTCTTTTCCTCTACCAGTACTATCAAGATCCCTACCTCTTCTTTCTAAGCCCAATGAGCCTAGAACTGAAGTAAGTCCTTTAAATGGACTACTTTTCTCTAAAGGAGAGATGGAAGAGATGATGAAAAGAAGACCTGTTGCAGTTATGACAAACAATCATGTTCAAGCAAGACCTCTTTCAGGTTTAAACAGTGCTGATATTGTAATAGAGGCAAATGCAGAAAGTGGGATAACAAGACATTTAGTAATATATTGGAGTAAAGCACCAGAGAAAATTGGCCCTATCCGTAGTTTAAGACAATCATATCTGGAGTGGGCAAGTGAGTATGACCCACTACTCATCTACGATGGTTGTGCCCAAACAGATAATCCTAAAACAAATGCATGTGGCAATGTCCACTCATACAACACTAAAATAATTGCGACTCTTGGTGCATGGAGATCAAATGAAGGAGGAAGAGTAGCTCCACATAATGAATTTAGTTCTGTTAAAAATAGCTGGAACTATGCTAAAGAAAAAGGATGGGATGGCTTCCCTTCTAATCTTGGTGCATGGGAATTTAAAAGAGATGCTGATATCAATGACAGAGGATCTAAAACTGTGGTAAAAACTACTTTTCATACTAGATTATCAAATGGTGGGATGTATGATGCAATGTGGAGATATGACAGCTCTACAAACATATACTTAAGAGAAATTGGGGGGAAAGCAGATATTGATGCTGAAACAAATACACAGATTAATGCTAAAGTTTTAATTATTCAGGAAGTTAATGTCCAACCCTCAGGTGATGATGCTGGAAGGTTGATTACCACAACCACAGGAGAGGGTAAGGCTACCATCTTACAAGATGGGAAAATAGTTAATGGTAAATGGGAAAAAGATTCTAGAACCGATAGAACAAAATATTATGATAGTTCAGGAAAGCTTATCAAATTGAACAGGGGCAGAATATGGATATCAATGATTCCACACTCTGATGGGAAATTTGATATAATTGAACAATAATATAAAGCAGGTTGGGGAACTATATGCTAAAAAAATTATTCATATCAAAGGTTAGAGTCAGTATTTTAAAACTCTATACTGAAAATCTAGATGCCTCATACCATGTTAGAGGGTTAGTAAGAGAATTAGATGAAGAAATTAATGCTGTTAGAAGAGAGCTAATTAATCTTGAGCAAGCTGGTATTCTTAAGTCCCATAAGGATGGTAACAAACTTGTATATACTGTTAATCGTAAATGCCCAATAATTACAGAGCTTAGATCTATGTTCTTTAAAGACTCTCCTATAGGAAGAAGAATTAGAGAGCTTATAGAAAAAGTAGAAGGTATTCAGTTAGTATTTTTAACTGAAAGCTTCATTAAACGCAGATATGAGCATAATACTGATGTAGATTTTCTTTTTGTTGGTGACATGAGAATTAAAGATCTCACAGAAGCTATGTCTGAGATAGAAAAAGAAATGGAGAGACAATTAAGGTTTAGCGCTATAAAGAAGCAAGATTTTGATTTTGCTAAAAAGAGAAAAGAAGCTTTCTTGATGAATGTCTTACAAAAGGATAAGATAATTATGTTCGGACAGTTATCTGATATATTCTAGAATGAAACTAAAATTCAACTTTGACATAAAACGTTTTGTAGGTTATCTATCTTTAATAATAGCAACTTCTTTTGGTATAACAGCAATATTAATAGCTCTTCCCTTGACAGAGAAGATTAGTGAAAGAACTTCATTTGATTTAATAACCAAGGAAAACCAATACTGGTCAAGAGAGTATGTTTTAGAGTTACAAACAACAGACACAAAAGATATTGAAAAGGTTCGAAATATCATCTACAAAAGATTAAAGAAATTTAAAGTTGAACAAATTGAGATTGCTAAATTAAAAGAACTATCAGATACGGGAAATACTACCCTACTAAAGGTGACCATTAATACTACAAGAGATCCTAATTTAGTAAAAGAGTTAATAGCAAATCAGTTTCAAGTTAGAATTGTTACTAAAAAAGAAGATATTGATTTCTTTGATGAAGAAAATCAATTCGCACATCTATTTGCTGAAAACTATGATCCAACGGGATGGGATAGATCTAACTTTAGGAATGTACATATAACAGAGTTAAAAACTACTAATAATACCTATTCATACTTTGCAATATTTAAGCCTTGGGTAAGTAAACAGGCTGATTTCAATAAACTACTAGATGAACACAAAGGAGAATACATGGGGATAGATACAGATGGTTTTGTTACACCCTACTTAGTTCCTCTTGAGGAACAATCCGTATTTGCTATACCCTTAAGTTATCAATATGAAGAGGAGGTAGAGGCAATTGACATCTTGTACAACTCTGGCATCATTTCTACCAACTATACCCTGCTAAGTGAAACAGACCTGGATCCTCATATTATTAAAATCAATCATATTGGAATAAGTGGAGGATTTGCTATTTCCCTACTGTTAACATATTTACTTTTAGTATTACTAAAGCATGATACTATTGATGATGTAAAAAGAGCTTTTCTAGCAAGTATTCTAACCATAAGTGTTTACCTTGCATTCCTAAAACTATTTAATATTCCTGTTGATACATTTCTACTACCAATAATTGCGATATTAATATTTCTCTTAATTAAAACATTAGTTGTTAACTTAGATTCGGTTTTCTATATAGAAATCGGACTTATCTTACTATTTCTAATAGTTAAAATATTGGGATATGGATATATTGAGATATTAGCTAATCATTTAATATGGCTAGTTGTATTATCAAAATTAACTTTAATCTCATCAGGATGGTATTTAGATAAAATAAAGGAGGTATAGTATGGAAATATTTCTAAACCTATGGAACAACTGGACAAACTTAGAAAAGATCTCTTTCTTTTCCATATTCTTAATAATCTTTCTGCTGATTCCAACTGCCATATATATGATAACAAAGAATAAATCTTTAGTTCTTTTTTCAGCCCTATCCCTACTCTCAAGCGCACTACTCACCCTTATAGGGATTTTAATACTCTCCATTATATTTAATATTGAAATTACCTACATCTTTCTACTAACTCCTTTTACTATTCTTTTCATTAATCTACTAAATATTGGAACCTGTATTGGATACTACACTCTACATTCAAAAAAGAAGGATTTTAATCTAATAGATCTTAAAAAAGAATTCCTAAAAGATACTACTCAGTTAAGTATATTAATCCTACTCCTTTTCTCCTCTCTTTCCATTTCTCTCACTTCATTGTTCTTAACATTCATACTATTTACAGGAATCCTCAGCTTAGGTGTAATTTGGTTTAACTATGTGTTACTTCATCGGTTAGTTAAAAAGTAGTATGTTTAAATATCCTAAACCCATCATTGTCATTGCTGGGCCAACAGCATCTGGCAAATCAGATTTTGCTATCAAATTAGCAAAGGATATCAACGGTGTAATTATAAATGCTGACTCCAGACAGATATACAAAGAGATATCTATAGGGACAGCAAAACCTTCTATAGAAGAAATGAAAGAAGTTCCTCATTTTCTGTATGGACATATATCAGTAAAAGAAAATTACAATATATATAGATATCAGAAAGATGTTGAGAAAGTTCTGACTAATCTTTCAAAAGAGCAAATCCCAATATTTGTTGGAGGAACAGGTTTGTATATTGACTCTGTTGTATTTAACTATCATTTAAGCAAAGAGGAAGTAGATAAAGAAGAAAGAGGGAAGTTAAATTTACTCTCCATAAAAGAATTAAGAAAATTAGTAGATCCAAATATTTTAAAGAGCTTAAATAATAGTGATAGGAACAACCCTGTTAGATTAATTAGGATTATTGAAAAGAATGAAAAGAGAGAACTACGAGGAAAAGAACTGATTCATAAATATTTTGTAATAGATATAGATAAAGAAGAATTAAATAGAAGAATAAGGGATAGAGTTGAGAATATGATAGATAATGGATTAATAGAGGAAAATATAAATACAAGAGAAGAGGATTTAAATAAGTATCCTGCTCTTAAAACAATTGGATATCAAGAATTTGACGGATACTTTGAGAAACAGAAATCATTAGATGATGTGAAGGATGAGATAGTCAAAAACACTTCCAAATACGCAAAAAGACAAAAGACTTGGTTTAGAAGGCATAAACATGCAATATGGACAAATGATTATGATTTAATCCTAGCAGAATCATTAAAACTCATTAAAATTTCATAATTCCCCTCACTACTTTTAATTAACCTTAATTCATCTACTGTAAACTCTATTTCTGCTATATCTAGATCTTTAGAAACTACCTGTAAATCTCTACATATATTAGAGTATTCCTGATCAGTCAAGTCTTTACTTACCCTTCCCAAAGTAAGATGAGGTGTAAAATTACCTTCATTTCTTGTTTTAAGAGTTTGCTCTAATTCCAAAAACAGCTTCCTCATTTCATCACCTCCTTCTAATAAATCTAGATATATTAACTCTTTGTATCTTTTTGATATACCTAATTTAACAGTATTAAATTTAATCTTAAACTTTCTCAATGTAAAATTATTTAATCTGTTCTTAAAATACATTTTCTTGTAAAAAGGAAGCTTCTGACCGAAATATATAATTGATATGTGAAAGTTTTCCGGTTTAACCCATCTAACTGAGACATCAAAACCTTCAAATACTGGTACTATTTTATCAATAACGGAATGTATTTTATCCGACGCCTCTTTAGTAGGGAAAATTCCAAGAAAAAAACTCATTGAACTACTTTGTAATCTTATCTACACCTATATACTTTCTTAAAACTTCTGGGACTACTACACTGCCATCTTCCTGCTGATATGATTCTAACAAAGCAACCATTAGTCTACTGGTAGCAAGACCAGAAGCATTTAATGTATGAATATACTTTAATTTAGAGTCATCTTTTGTCCTGTATCTCATATTACCCCTTCTGGATTGATACTCTCTTACATTTGAAGCGGAGCTAACCTCATAGTACTGCTCTATGGAAGGGATATATACCTCTATATCATAGGTTTTAGCAGCACCTGCTGAACAATCTCCTGCTGCTAACTTTGTAGTTCTGTAATGAAGTTGTAATCCTTCCACCAAAGTCTCAGCTGTCTTAACAAGCTTATCTAGAACTGCTGGTGAATCCTCTTGCTTTACAAATTGATATATCTCCACCTTATTAAACTGATGCATTCTAATTAATCCTTTCTCATTCGCTCTGTAACTACCTGCCTCTTTTCTGTAACAAGGAGTATATGCAAAAAACTTCTTTGGTAATTCATCTTCATCTAAGATCTCATCTCTAAAGATATTTGTTAATACTGTTTCAGCGGTAGGTATCAAGCACATCTCATCTTTGGTCCAATATACATCATCCTCAAACTTAGGTAACTGTCCTGCTGTGTATGCAGAATCTCTTGTAACAAGATTTGGAGGTATTATCATCTCATAGCCTTCTTGCAAATGATGATCTATGAAATAGTTAATTAAGGCCCATTCTAATCTAGCACCTAACCCTTTATATATACTGAAATTGTTTCCTGAAATTTTTGTTGCTCTTTGAAAATCAAGTATATCTAAGTCATTTCCTAGTTGTACATGGTCCTTTATTTCAAATTCAAATACAGGCTTCTCTTTAAATTCCCTAACCACCTCATTATTTTCTTTCCCACCTGCAATTACATCTTCATCTGGGATATTAGGAAGCACCTCTAATTTAGAAATTAATTCTTTTTCTGTTTCTTTCAACTTCTGCTCTGCCTCTTTTACATCCTTTGCTCTTTCTTTTAGTTCTTCTAAAAGCTTTCTGTATTCATCGCTATTTTTATCAATAGTAGCCATTTGATCATTAAACTCTTTCTGTTTAGCCCTCTTGGTATCAAATTCCAACTGTAAATCTTTTCGCTTTTCATACAGCTTTACTATTTCATCAAGATTAAACTCTTTAGAAGAAAGTCTCTTTAACAAACCCTGTTCAATATTATCTCTGTCCTCTATGATTCTTTTAACATCTATCATTTTAACACCACTTTAATTTATTCAGATTATTGTATTATATTCTGCATTCTTGGTATTATCAAGCAATGCAAAAGGAAGAAAAACTATTAAAAAAAGAAATACTGAAGGCTAAAAACATATTAGTACTGTCTCACAAAGGACCTGATTTAGATGCTTTTTGTAGTATGTTGATAGTACAAAGAGTTTTAAATGACATATTCCCTTACAAAAATATTGTTGTGAAAGCCAGACAGTATCCCAATATTAAATTGCCACATATGAAAAAGATACAGATTGTAGAAGATGGAGAGAAGATAGAACCAGGAGATGAAGATTTAATTATTGTTACCGATGCTACCGAGTGGGGACTTTGTTTAGAGAATGTAGACACTATTGAAAATACTTCAGCACCTGTATTTTTCATAGATCATCACAAATCAGATATTATTCCTTCTCCAAATACTTATACTATAAATGAGATGAGAAGTTCTGCAACAGAGCAAGTTTATGTAACCTTCAAGAAATTATTTGGTAATAGATTTGAAATTGATGAAGATATAGCGGCATTGGTTCAATATGGGATTCTCTCTGATACTGGAAGATTTCTATTTGATCTTACAACTCCTGAAACTCATCGAATTTTTGCTGAAGTCATGGAGATTCATAGAGTTGATGTTGAAGAGTTTGAATACAAAAGCAGGAAATTTCCAAGAGAGGCAAATGATGTCATTATTGAGTATCTAAAAACTCTAACAATTACAGGTGATATGTCATATATGTATATCTCAGAAGAGATTATAAAAGAGAGAGGATTTACAAAACAGGCTGTTAATGAAGCTTTCAATTACTTAAAAGATAGATATCTTCGCTTCATACAGGGAGTGCATTGGGGATTTATTGTAAAGCCAATGTTTGATGATAATAAATGGTCTGTATCGTTCAGAAGTACAAAAGGTTATCAGGATGTAGAAGGTATTGCACAAAAACTAAATGGTGGAGGACATAAATATGCTTCTGCCACAAAAATTAGTGCTAACAATGTCCAAAAGGTATTAGATACCGTACTAGAAATTATTGAGAAGGAGACTTCTCTCTAGCAGCTTTCTTCTTTCTATACTCTTCTTCTAATTCTTTTACCTTCCACATAAATATTCTACTTTTATCTTTTGCATTAGGATAATCAACTGTAAATCTCAAAGCAGTCTCAAGTATTGCCCTTGGTTTTTCTTTTGCCCATTTTATATACATTGTTGCTCTCTGCTTATCTCCAAGCTGAGATGATAATCTCAAACCGTACATCTGATACTCTTTAGATACATATTTATGTTTATCTCCAAATATCTTTTTAGGATTTGTCTCTAACTTATCAACATCAAAAAGTTGTTCCTGTTCAAAAGGTTTTTCTCTCTTTATCTCTCTTTCTTTTTTAATATTTTTAAGGATATCTTTTATAGAATCCATACATAAATATTATCAAAATATCAATGATTACTCGAATTTTATACCTAACTTTTCTAGGTTCAAGTTGAACTTTTCAAGAGATATACCAAGTTCTTTTACAGCTTTTTTAATTGCATTAGAGAACTCTACTTGATGAGGTTTTTCTAAAATTGTTATAGCACTATACATTCTTACAAACCATCCAGCAGCATCTCTTCCCTCTTTAGAGGCCTGATCCTTTATCGCCACCTTATATCCATTACTTTTTATCTCCTCCCATATTTCATTAGAAAAAAGAGGACCTACTGACTGACTTTCTTTTTCTTTTCGCTCCAGATATTTTCTTGCTTGCTGAGCTGTATACTTTTTTGAAATTAAAAATATAGCTGTTCTCACCTGTTCGGAGTAAAAATCCTTGTTAGATATCTCCTCTCCCTTGTTTAACCTTGCTAAAGCTAACGCTGTTGAATATGAGAGTACTCCTTCATCTACCATCTTCTGAACCTTTGGAGATAGATCTTCTACATACTTTATAGAATCACTAACCTTTCTAGGGGACCTCCCTACTTTTCTCGCTATGTATGAAATAGTTACATTTCCCTCTCCATAAATTTCTTTACTACCTTTCCAAAAAGAATGAATTATCTTAGCATCTTGTTCTGGAGTCATCTTATTCTGCAAGTTTTCTGACATCTGTATAGAGAGGACTTCTTCTGCAGTTAATTCACTATTTGCTACTCTTAAAATTATTTTTCTGGGAATACCTATTTCGCACAGGTACTTTATTGCATAATACCTGTGTTGACCCGCTATTAAACGAACAAACTTCTCACCTTCATATTCTACAATATCTCCTATACATGGCTGAAGCTGTCCAACCTCATTTATACTCATTGCTAATGATTCTACAGACTCACTATCTATCGGTCTGATATTTTCGGCAGGGATGATATCATCAATACTTACCTCTAACCAATCCCATGTAACATCCTTAGTATCTTTCTCAAAAGAATCTGAGTTTTCCAGAAAAGAGTTCTCCCCAACCATGCCGCTATCTTATAATGAAAATCTATAAGGAGTCAAAGACATTTAAATTTTACCTTACCAAAGTTGTTTCTTCTTTCTACTTCTAGGAGTTAAATTGACTAATAGTAAAAGAGGATATAGAATCGAGGCTGTGTTTAATATTTAGAAAAAATAAGTGGAAATATCTATTTTGGATAAAAAGATTTTCAAAAGTGAAAAACGAAATAACTTTAACTGCTCAAATTGTAAAACTTTTATAGGAGATAATGAATATATGGGGACAAAGTATAGGAATCATTGTCCTACTTGTCTCTATTCAAAGCATGTTGATTTAAATAATCCTGGTGATAGGAAAGCTTTATGTCGAAGTAAAATGAAACCCATTGGTCTTACATTTAAAAAAGAAGGTATTGATCAAAACGGAGAAGAAAAAATTGGAGAATTAATGCTAATTCATAGATGTTGTAATGAAGAGTGTGGGAAGATTTCAATAAATAGGTTAGCTGCAGATGATGAGACTCAAGCTATCATAAATCTGTACGAAGACTCTCTTTCCTT
>Ga0172382_10002292_pt1 | contig 32437 bp, 36 predicted proteins | sample Leawel138RmetaG_FD_122245 | JGI IMG/M metagenome (GOLD analysis project Ga0172382, IMG submission 122245) | Leachate microbial communities from a municipal landfill in Southern Ontario, Canada - Leachate well 138R metaG | ecosystem: Engineered > Solid waste > Landfill > Unclassified | place...
GCAGCCGCGTGACCCCGCCAGACGCGCGCCGCCGCAGGGAGGGGCATGCCCCTCCCTGCGGCAACAAACTGGCGGTCAATTGATGTGCTACCTGCGTCGGTCAGTTTCATTTGCTTCCGACACAAGGGAAAACGCACTTTCGAGCCGCGGCTGTTGCGTTGCTTATGTATGGGATTCCGGGGCGCCTCTCCAAGGCCTTGGCGGAGAGTCGCTTTTTCCGTGCAAGGGGCATTGACAGTGGCCTTCCCCTGCGTATGATGTCGCCCTCTTTCAAAGCGGACCCGCGACAACTCCTGTCGATCGGGACTGCCCAATCGTTGTGAAGGTTGCAGCACAATGTTCGCAGTCATCAAGACCGGCGGCAAGCAGTATAAGGTCGCCAAAGACGACGTCATCGCCGTCGAAAAGCTGTCCGGCGAAGCGGGCGAGTCCATCACCTTCGATCAGGTTCTGATGGTCGGGGAGAAGGTCGGCGCGCCCGTCGTTGACGGCGCTTCCGTCACCGCCCAGGTGGTTGAGCAGTTCCGCTCGGACAAGGTGATCGTCTTCAAGAAGAAGCGTCGCCAGAACTACCGTCGTAAGCACGGTCACCGTCAGCATCAGACGCTGGTCAAGATCACCGCGATTTCCGCCTAAAGCGGAACCGGTCAGGGTTTAGGAGACAACACCATGGCTCATAAAAAGGCTGGTGGCAGCTCGCGCAACGGTCGCGATACCGCCGGTAAGCGCCTTGGCGTGAAGAAGTTCGGCGGCGAAGTCGTTCTCGCCGGCAACATCATCATCCGCCAGCGCGGCACCAAGTGGCATCCCGGTACCGGCGTCGGTCTGGGTCGCGATTACACCATCTTCGCCACCGTTCCCGGCCATGTTGAATTCCGCAAGGGATACAAGAACCGGACGTTCGTGTCGGTGGTGCCGGCCGTGGCTGCTGAATAACGGCGGCTCGGCCACACCGGCCCCCGCCCCTGCGGTGGGGGCGCCGGCAGGGGGGAATGGGGCGGTCCATTCCCCTTTTTTGATGCCGGATCAATGACATGAAGTTTCTCGACCAAGTAAAAGTCTATCTCAAGGCAGGCGACGGCGGAAATGGCTGCGTCAGCTTCCGCCGTGAGAAGTTCATCGAGTTCGGCGGCCCCGATGGGGGCGACGGCGGACGCGGCGGCGACATCGTCTTTGAGGCGGTGCCGAACCTGAACACCCTGATCGACTTCCGCTATCAGCAGCACTTCAAGGCCGAACGCGGAGTCGGCGGCTCTGGCCGCAATTGCACCGGACGCGGCGGCAAGGACACCGTCATCCGGGTACCCGTGGGCACCCAAATCCTGTCCGAGGACAAGGACGAGGTCCTGGCCGACATGGTCAAGGCCGGACAGCGCGTTGTGCTGCTTGAGGGCGGCAACGGCGGCTGGGGCAATGCCCGTTTCAAGACCTCGGTCAATCAGGCTCCGCGTAACGCCAACCCCGGTCTTGAGGGTGGCGAGGCGTGGGTGTGGCTGCGCCTCAAGCTGATCGCCGATGCCGGTCTGGTCGGCCTGCCCAATGCGGGCAAGTCCACCTTCCTGGCCGCCGTGACGCGCGCCCGGCCGAAAATCGGCGACTATCCCTTCACCACGTTGCATCCGAACCTTGGCGTCGCCCAGATCGACGGCACCGAGTTCGTCATTGCCGATATTCCCGGCCTGATCGAAGGCGCGCATGAAGGTTATGGCCTGGGTGATCGCTTCCTTGGGCACGTTGAACGCTGCGCGGTGCTGCTGCATCTGGTGGACGGCACCCAGGACGACGTGGCCGAGGCCTATCACATCGTGCGCGGGGAACTCGAAGCCTACGGCGGCGGCCTGGAGGACAAGGCCGAGGTGGTGGCCCTCAACAAGACCGACGCCCTGACCCCGGAAATGATCGAGGAACGGCGGGCCATCCTTGAGGACGCCTGCGGCAAGCCGGTCCAGATCCTGTCCGGCGCGGCCGGGCACAATTTGCCCGATGTGCTGCGCGCCCTGATCGGCCACGTCCGCGCGGCCCGCCAGGAGGCCGGGGAGCTTTTGGACCCCGAGTCGGCCCCCGAAGAGACTACCGGCAATGGGGAGTGGCGGCCGTGACCAGCGCCGGTGTCGGGAGTGCTTTGTCTTCCGGCGCCGCCCGGCTGATGACGGCGCGCCGGGTGGTGGTCAAGATCGGATCGGCCCTGCTGGTCGATCAGGTCAAAGGCCAGATCCATCGGGCCTGGCTCGACTCGGTGGCCGATGACGTGGCCGCCCTGCGCGCCGCCGGGGTCGAGGTGGTGATCGTGTCGTCGGGCGCGGTGGCCATCGGGCGGCGTCACCTCAGCCTGCCCAATCGGCCGTTGCGCTTGGAAGAAAAGCAGGCCGCTGCCGCCACTGGGCAGGGCCGTCTGGCCCATGCCTATCAGGAAGTCCTGGCCCGCCACGACATCACGGCGGCCCAGGTGCTGCTGACTCTGGGCGACACCGAGGACCGGCGGCGCTACCTGAACGGCCGCAACACGCTGGAAACGTTGCTGAAGTTCGGCGCCATCCCGGTCATCAACGAAAACGACACGGTGGCGACTCAGGAAATCCGCTTCGGCGACAACGATCGCCTGGGCGCGCGGGTCGCCATGATGGTCGGGGCCGACGCGCTGGTCCTGCTGTCGGACATCGACGGCCTGTACACCGCCGATCCCAAGGTCGACCCCACCGCCACCCTGATCCCCGAGGTGCATTCTCTCAGCCCCGAGATCATGGCCATGGCGGGCGAGGCGCGGCCCGGAGTCGGCACCGGCGGCATGGTCACGAAACTGATCGCCGCGCGGATCGCCATGGGGGCGGGCTGCGCCATGGCGATTGCGCCGGGCAAGGTGATGCACCCGCTGGCGGCCCTCCAGAACGGCGGGCCATGCACATGGTTCCTGCCGACCGAAACCCCGGCTTCAGCCCGCAAACAGTGGATCGCAGGGTCCATGAAGCCGGCCGGGACGGTGGTTCTGGATGCCGGCGCCGTGGCCGCGCTGCGGGCTGGAAAGAGCCTTCTTCCGGCGGGCGTGGTGGCGCTCGATGGGACGTTTGCGCGTGGCGATACGGTCACGCTGGTCGATGGCGACGGGCGGGTGCTTGGCAAGGGGCTGATCGGGTATGATGCCACCGACGCGGCCATCATCAAGGGCCACAAGTCGGGCGCCATCGAAGCGTTACTGGGCTACCGGGGCCGCGAAGAATTGATCCACCGGGACGATCTGGTGTTGGATTTGTAAAGTACGAGGAGAGGGTATCTGACCATGGCCGACCACGACGTTGAAACCCAGATGCTGGACATGGGCCATCGGGCCAAGGCTGCCGCGCGGGTTTTGGCGACGGCGCCGACCGAGGCGAAGAACCGCGCCCTGACGCTGGCGGCCCAGGCCCTGCGCGATCGCGCGGCCGACATTGCGGCGGCCAATGCCAAGGACATGGCGGCGGGCGAGGCCAAGGGTCTGAGCGGAGCCATGCTCGACCGCCTGCTGCTCAACGACGCCCGAATCGAGGCCATGGCGCGTGGCATGGAAGACGTCGCGGCCTTGCCCGATCCGGTCGGCCGGGTGCTGGCCGAATGGGACCGCCCCAACGGGCTGCATATCCAGCGGGTGTCCACGCCGCTCGGCGTCATCGGCATCATCTACGAAAGCCGGCCCAACGTGACAGCCGACGCCGGGGCGTTGAGCCTGAAGGCGGGCAACGCAGCCATCCTGCGCGGCGGGTCGGAGAGCATTCATTCGTCGCGCGCCATCCTGGCGTGCCTGCATGCCGGGTTGGAGCAGGCCGGGCTGCCCGCCGACTCGATCCAAATGGTGCCCACCACGGACCGCGCTGCCGTCGGCATCCTGCTGCGCATGGACCAGTTCGTGGACGTCATCGTGCCGCGCGGCGGACGGTCGCTGATCGAGCGCGTCTCGGCGGAAAGCCGCATTCCGATGTTCAAGCATCTGGACGGAATCTGTCATACCTACGTCCATGCGGCGGCTGACCCCGACACGGCGCGCAAGCTGGTGCTGAACGCCAAGATGCGCCGGACCGGGGTGTGCGGGGCAACCGAAACCCTGCTGATCGACCGCGCCGTTGCGGCGGATCTGCTGCCCGGCATGGCCGAGGAGCTGCTGGCGGCCGGGTGCGAGCTGCGCGGCGATGATGCCGCCCGTGCCCTGGTCCCGGCCATGATCGCGGCCACCCCCGAGGATTGGGACACCGAATACCTCGACGCCATTCTGGCCGTGCGAGTGGTTGACGGCGTGGACGAGGCCATTGCCCACATCGGCCGCCATTCCAGCCAGCACACCGAATCGATCATCACCGAGGACGCGGCGGCGGCCGAAAAGTTCCTCAACGAGATCGACTCGGCAATCTTGATGTGGAATGCCTCGACCCAGTTCGCCGATGGCGGCGAGTTCGGCATGGGGGCGGAGATCGGCATCTCCACCGGCAAGCTGCATGCCCGTGGCCCGGTCGGCGTGGAACAGTTGACCACGTTCAAGTACAAAGTGCTCGGCGCGGGCCAATGCCGGCCCTGACGCTGCCTCCCAACCCGTGGGGCGATAGCCGCCGCGTGGCGGTGGGTCTGCTCGGCGGGTCGTTCAACCCGGCCCACGAGGGGCATCGCCATATCTCGGTGGAGGCCCTCAAGCGCCTGGGTCTGGACGAAGTATGGTGGCTGGTCAGCCCGCAGAACCCGCTGAAGCCCGTGGCCGGAATGGCGCCAGTGGCTGAACGGCTGGCCTGGGCGAAGGCCGTGGCGCGCCATCCGCGTATCCGGGTCAGCGCCCTGGAGGCCGACCTGGGCAGTACGTACACGGCCGATTTGCTGGCGGTTCTGCCGGTGCGCTTCCCGCGCACGGCCTTTGTGTGGTTGATGGGGGCCGATAATTTGGCCCAGATCCCGCGTTGGAAGGCTTGGCAGTCAATCTTCCACAGGACCCCGGTTGCGATTCTCGACCGTGGCACCTATTCTTATTCAGCGTTGACCGGCAAGGCGGCCCAACGTTTCGCCTCCGCCCGCCTCCCTGTTCGCAGGGCGCGGGCGTTGGCCGGTGAGAAACCCCCGGCCTGGGTGTTCCTCCCAATCAGGCGCCACGCCGCCTCGGCAACAGAAATTCGCGCCCGCCGTGATCGGGGCCAGCCTGGTGGCTGGTACAGTCACGGATGCTGATGGGGCGAATCAACACAAAGGAGTTGACCATAAAGACGACCTCCCCGCGTCCGCCCGGCCCGGACGCTGCGCAACTGGCCGAACAGATTGAAACTCTGCTGGACGCCGAAAAAGCCGAAGACATCACGGTCATTGACCTTCAGGGCAAGTCCGGCTTCGCTGATTACATGATCATCGCCTCGGGACGGTCGACCCGTCATGTCGGGGCCATGGCCGACAAGGTTTCCCAGGGTCTGAAGGGCCTGGGGATCATGCCGACCATGGAAGGCCAGCAGACCTGCGACTGGGTGCTGGTTGACGGCGGCGACGTCATCATCCACCTGTTCCGCCCGGAAGTGCGCGCGTTCTACAATCTGGAAAAGATGTGGGGTGCCGCCGGGCCGCTGACGCAGGACCTGATCGCGCAGGGCGCGGTGGGAACGCCTGAGCCGGCGGGATTGTCCCTGACGACCTAACCAGGGACGAAGCGGGGCCGCATCATGGAACTGATCATCGCCGCCGTCGGGCGCGCGAAGAACGGGCCTGAACGTGCCCTGTTCGAGCACTATGCGGGGCGGCTGAAGTGGCCGCTGTCCCTCAAGGAAGTCGAAGAAAAACGCCCTCTGCCAGCCGCTCAGCGCATGGAGCGGGAGGGCGCGCTTCTGCTTGCCTGCGTGCCACCCGGCGCCCGCATCGTGGCGCTGGACGAACGCGGCAAGATGCTGTCCAGCCAGGACTTTGCCGATGCCCTGGGTGGCTGGCGCGATCAGGCGGTCCCGGCCGTCGCCTTTCTGATCGGCGGTGCCGACGGCCATGCCCCGGCGGTACGCGCCGCCGCCGACCTGAAACTCGGCCTGGGCGCCATGACATGGCCCCACATGCTGGTCCGTGGCCTGCTGACCGAGCAACTCTACCGCGCCCAGAGCATCCTCGAAGGGCATCCCTATCACCGGGCATGACCCGGTGTGTGCCGGCGACGCAGCTTGAAGCTGGGCGCAGCCGATGCTTAACTGAACGTTGATCGTCAGCCGCGAAAGCCCTTCATCATGTCCAGTACCCCAGTCGTTCCGGGTCGGTTCGCCGATGCCGGGCTTTATGCCCTTGTGGTGGCCATCTGGGGGACGAGTTGGATCGGGCTAAAGCTCCAGGTGGGGGCTGACGTCGCCGTGCTGGCGTCGGTGGCCTATCGCTTCGGGGTGGCCGGGGTGCTCCTGGTGCTATGGAGTCTGATCCGTGGCCACGGCTTACGGCTGACCCGGAACCAGCATCTGCGCGTGGCGGTCCAGGGCGTGTTCCTGTTCGGGATCAACTACCTGTGCTTCTACGGCGCGGCGCAGCACCTGACCAGTGGCCTGCTGGCGGTGGCGTTTTCGACCGTGGTGGTCATCAACATCATCCTCGGCGCCCTGTTTTTGGGCGTGCGCCTGGAGGCCCGCATGGTCGGCGGTGCCGCCCTGGGGTTGGGCGGCATAGGGCTGGTGTTCTGGCCCGAGGTCTCGGCCGTCTCAATCAATGACAGCGGCCTGCGCGGCGTTGTCCTGGCGTTGGGCGGCACGTTGTCGGCTGCCATCGGGATGACCCTTTCCGCAGCCAATCAGCGCGCCGGCCTACGGGTCATGCCAACCAATGCGTTTGGGATGCTCTACAGCGCGGCGGTGGTGATGGTCGTGGCTTTGGTGATGGGAACGCCGTTCACCTTTGCCTGGACGTGGGCCTACGCGGGGGGCTTGGCCTATCTGGTGGTGTTCAGCTCGATCATCGCCTTCTCGGCCTACTTGACCTTGTTGGGCCGGATCGGTCCGGCGCGGGCGAGCTATGCGTCCGTGCTGTTCCCGATCCTGGCCCTTGCGGTGTCCACTGTCGTTGAAGGCTACACCTGGACGCCCGAGGCAATCTCCGGGGTGGTTCTGGTGTTGCTCGGCAACGTTCTGGTGTTGATCAGGCCGCGTGCGGCCCTGGCTGCGTCTTAATCCACCAGCGCCGCCCGCATGTCTGGCGGGATAGGCAGCCCGCGGCCCGCCTTGACGTCGGTCCAGACCAGCACGCTTTCGGCGGTGCCGACGCAGGTGTCTCCGACGAACAGGCCCTGGCCCACGGTGCAGGATGATGTGCCCAGGCGCAACGTCCGGGTGCCAATGTCCACCGTGCCGGGGTAGTGCGCCTGCGCGACGTAGTTGAAGGTGATGCGTACGATGGTCCACCCGATGCCGGTGCCCGCCGTGGACCCCGGCCATGTCTGTTCAGCCCAGGCGACGCGCCCGCTTTCGGCATAGATCAGAAAGGCGATGTTGTTCACATGGCCGACCCGGTCGAGGTCTTGAAAGCGGATCACGTCCTGCGCCCAATGGCGATACTGGCTGCGGTTTGTGAGGTCGGGGAGGTCGGCGGCCATCAGCCTTGCTCCGGCGTGACGGTGGGCGCGACGGGGGCCGGGACGCGCCCTTGGTGGCGGACTTCGACCCGACCGGCGGGGGCGTTGCCGTTCTTGTCCTCGCCGAACCACACGGTTGACTGCGGGAACGGGATCTCGATGCCGCGCGCGTCGAACGCCTTCTTGAGGCGGCGGTTGAACTCGCGGCGCACTGCCCACTGCTTGATCGGCAGCGTCTTGATGCGGGCCTTGAGCATGACTTCGAAGTCGAGGAAGGCATCCACCCCTTGGACTTCGATCGGTTCCAGGATGAGCGGCGCCCATTCGGGGTCGGACCGCATGCCTTCGGCAACCTCGGTCATGACGGCGAAAACGTCGTCGGTGTCCTCCCGATAGGCCACGCCGACGTCGAGGATGGCGTAGCTGAACTCCTTGGTCAGGTTGGTCACTTTATCGACCGTCGAGAACGGGATGGAGTGGACGCTGCCGCTGGCGTCGCGCAGGCGCAGGGACCGGATCGAAATGGCCTCCACCGTGCCGGAGAAACCGCCGACGTTGACCACGTCACCGACCGAGATGGTGTCCTCGATCAGGATGAAGGCGCCAGTGATGACGTCCTGCACCAGCTTTTGCGAACCAAAGCCGATGGCAAGACCGATGACGCCCGCACCGGCCAGCAGCGGGGCGATGTTGACGCCCACTTCCGACAGCACGATCAACCCGACGATCACCACCAGAACGACCAGGAACACCGTGCGGGCCAGCGGCAGCAATGTCTTGGCGCGAGCCGACCGGGCAATCACGGTGCCGTCCTCGTCAGTCTGGCTGAGGTACCGTTCGATCGTGGAACTCACGATGCTCCAGGCGACGAAGGCCAGCGTCAGCACCATGGCGATGCTCAACACGGCGCCGGTCAGGCGCTGGCCCGGCCCGGCGGTCAGCCAGGTCAGGGTTTCCAGGCCCCACACTTCCAGCACGGCCAGGACCGTGATGAGGACCAGGGCAAAGCGCAGGATGGTGTGAAGTACAGGGACATAACGATTGGCGCGGTCCTCCAGCCCCGGAAAGCGGGCTTGGTTCTCCGCGCTGATGCGGAAGGCCCGTGCAATGGACAGGCGGATCGCGTGGGACAGACCGGCGGCCAGGATGAGAATCATGGCCGTCAGGGCGCTCGACTTCAGGATATAGGTGAAGCCGCCTGCAATCTCGGCCGCCCACACCACGTACAGCCCGATGATGTAGACCACGGCCAGGACGTGCCAGATGTCGGCGAACCGCTGCCGGACGCGCTGGGCGGGGCGGCGGGTCCTTTCACCGGGCAGCGGCGTTGCGGTGTCGCGGCGCAGCCATGTCCCCACGGCAGTCCGGTTCTGCAAGATGAGGATGGCGGCCAGCGACGCCACCAGCAGGCCGAGCAGCTTGAGCAGCACGGCGTAGCTCTGCTGCGGCAGCCCGGCCAGGGCGGCGGCCTGGAGCACGAAGCCGCCCAGCAGCACGACGGCGGCAAATCGATGAACCCAGATCATTAGGTACTGTCCGGTTTCGGCACCGAACGGCAACACGCGCTGGGTCTCGTCATCGGGCGCCAACAGGGTGCGGGCCACGCCGACCACCGCGTGATAGACCGCCAGTGCCGCGATGAACGTGGTCAATCCGGTCATCAGGCGGTCGGACACCCCCAACAACGGCAGCACGCCCCAGGCGGCGACGGCCAGCGCCACCGGCGGGAGCAGCGCCAGAATGACCCGGCCGATGACCAGGGCGATTCGCTCGTCCCACCGGGCGCCGGGGCGGGCCTTCAGGACGGCTGCGGGGCGTCTCAACAGGCGCTTGGCCAGCCACGCGGCCAGGACACCGACCGTGGCGACCACTGCCATGGCGATCAGGGCGTTCAGGAATGCGGCACGTTCGGCGGGCGAGTCGAGCTTTGCCTTCACGTCCATGGCAAGGCTTGGCAGGCGGGCCGCGCCTCCGGCAAGGTGCGCCAACTCCGAACTGACCGAGGCAATGGTGGTGGACAGTCCACCCAGCACCCGCGTCCCCAGGCTGCCCGGCACCGGGGCGGCAGCCTTTTGAGCCTGCAGGGCGTCCTTGAGGGTACCCAGGAACTGCGTGCGCTGTTCCTCGTTCTCCAGCGTGGTGATGAGGTTTTCCAACTGCTTCGTGGTCAGGACCTCGGCGGCAGGCGGAGCGTCCGCTGGCTGCGCGGCAACTGGACCGGACACGGCAAGGATGACAAGAAGCGTCAGAAGCCGAACACCGCTTAAAAGGGAAAAAAACTGCATCACTGCCCCGAAATCGATTAAGAACTACGCATGTGGGTGTAGATCCCGACGAACGCAAGGAACATCAGGCCATGGCCGTTACCATGTACCACAACCCGCGCTGCTCCAAGTCCCGCGAGACACTTGCCTTACTTCAGGACAAGGGCGTTTCCGTGACCATCGTGGAATACCTCGATACTCCCCCCAGTGCCGATGACCTGCGCGGCCTCCTGCGCAAGCTGGGCATGGAGTCACCGCGTGATCTTCTGCGCAAAAAGGAGGCCAAGGAGGTCGGACTCGATGACCCCGCCCTGGACGACGATGCACTGATTGCCGGCATGGTCGCCAATCCGCGGGTTATCGAACGCCCTATCGTGGTCAAGGGGGACGCTGCCCGACTGGGGCGGCCACCCGAGCAAGTGCTGGAGATCCTGTAGCCTCAGGCGGCGCTGACCACCGGCCAGCCGGTCTGCGGCTCCGCATCGAGCAGGGCGGCAATGTCGCGCAATGCCGTGACCGCCGGGCAGTTCAGGTGGCAGGCATGACCGGCGTGGACGGCCTCATTGGACAGGGCGTGAACCATCACGGCCGAGGCCCCGGCGACCAACGTGCGCGCGAGGTCCGGCCACAGCCGGGGCAACGGGGCGCACGGGGCATGCAGGCATGTTGCGGCGGCGCCCATGGCTTCGGCCAGGGCGCGGGAGGGCAGGCGCGGGAGCAGGCGCGGCGAGGGCATCGGAGCAACCTCTTCATCCGTGGGGGCGCGGCAGGCGCCTTTGTGCCCTACGGTGCGCCGTTAAAGGATGAAGATTTCGTGATTGTTCGCAGGGTCAGCCCGCCGCCTGATAGGCCCGGCGCGTGGCGTCAAGCAAGGCTCGCATCATGTCCACGGCGGGACAATCCCGGCGGCAGTTCAGGGCGGTTTGTGCATGGGTCAGGGTGGCGCGCCACAACGCTTCAGCCTGCCCGGCGCTGATCGCGGGCTGGATTTCGGCGCGCACCGGCCGGTCGATGGGACAGCCCCCCGCCATGGTGCAGGCCCCGATGCGGGCAACCATCACGGCTGCCCGGCGGCCCGCTTCGGCGAACGCCGGATCCGGGGGGGGCGCGAGCGCGTCCGTGATGCAACGCGAGGTATGGTGGTTCGTCAGCATCTTTTGCTTCTACGCGCCCGGCGGGCGACCGACCAGACAGCCAAAAGCACCATAGGCCATGAGGTATAAACCCTTTGGCGGAAGGGAGCTAAACCCTGCGCATCCAGCGGGGCCGGGTCCTAACCAGCCCGTCCCGCGCGCCGCGCACTGCGGCCAGCAGGCGGTCACGGTCCTTGGGCAGGGTGCCGGCCAGCGGCAGGGCGTTGGAGGCGTGATTGGAGCGGAAGATCACCGGCTGCGGCGGGGCCAGCAGCGAGAGCAGCAGGTCCAGTTCCTCCAGCACCCCGGCATCGTCGCGCGGGATGAAGGTTTCGCCCGGCTCGGCCCGGCTGTTCCAGGTCTCCAGGAAATCGTCCACCCGGTCGTGTTCCAGGAACAACTGGAGGGTCGAGGCATAGGTCGGGGCGCAGGCGTTGAGCACGGCGGCGGTGCCCTCGATATGCTGCCGCCAGTGGCTGTCCCCGCCCAGACCCAGGATGACGGTGGCCGACACCTTGATCCCGGCGGCCTTGGCCTTGGTGACGGCCTCGATGATCCCGGCGGCAGTGGCGCCCTTTGTTATGCGGCGGAGGATGGCCGGGTCGCCGCTTTCGATGCCGACATAGACCAGCGACAGCTTGGCGGCCTTGAGGGCGGCCAAGTCCTCGGGCGATTTCTTGAGCAGGTTGGCGGGCGTGGCATAGGCCGAAATGCGCTGCAACGCCGGGAAGGTGTCGCGCAGCAGGGCGCACAGGGCCAGCAGGTGATCGGTCGGCAGGCCCATGGCATCGCCGTCGGCCAGGAACACGCGGTGGGCCTCGGGCCAGGCGCGGGCGGCGGCGGCGATATCGGCCGCCACGGCGTCGAACGGGCGGGCGCCATAGGTCTTGGTGCGGTACATGGAGCAGAACGAGCAGCGGTTGAAGCTGCACCCCAGGGTCGCCTGAATAATCAGGTTGTCGCCTTCCGACGGCGGCCGGAACAGGGGCATGTCATAGGGCAGCGGCATGGCGGCTCAGTCCGCGGTCAGCGCGGTAATCAACGCGGCGTGCTCGGGCCAGCGGTCGAGCAGGGCGGCCCGGTCGGCGTGGTCGTAGTCGGTGAAGTCGAACCCCGGTGCCACGGTGCAGCCCAACAGCGCCACCGTGCCGCCCGGAACCAGCCGCGCCCCTTGCCACACGCCAGCGGGAACGATGACCTGCGGCGCCTGACCGGCAGCCAGATCGGCGCCGATCACCACACGCTCGGCCGTGCCGTCGGGGTGGAGGTGGAGTTGCTCGACCGCATCGCCCAGGTAGAAGTGAAACACCTCGTCACTGCACAGGCGGTGCAAGTGGGAAAACGTGCTCGGCGTCAAGAGGTAATAGATGGCGGTGCCAAAGGCCCGCGCGGAGGTGTAACGCCCCGGCAGGGCGGCGGCGGGAATGTCCTCGGCGGCGCGCCATGTCTCGCGGAAATAGCCGCCTTCCTTGGGGTGAGGCAGCAAGTCCAGGCGGCGGATGATATCGTCGGCGTTCAGCATCAGACCGGCGCCATCAGACGGGAGGGAGGGCGCGGGGCGAGGCAGCCGAGGCCGACACAAGCTGATTGAGGCGCTCGTTCTCGGTTTCCAGGACGCGGACGCGGGTGTCCAGGCGGTTGGCGCGACGGGCTTCCGCCCGTGCCCGGCTGCGCGCCGCGCTGCCCGAGATCCACAGCACGCCACCGCCCAGCATCATACCCAGGCCCAGCGCGCCGAGTACCATCAGGAACAGTGGCAGGCCGATCGTCCACGGCAACGGCCACAGGTCCACCGTCACCATGTGGCGGTTGACCACGGCAAACAGGATGGCCAGGACGGCGACGGGAATTCCGATCAGCCAGGCAAGAAATCTCACGGGCACGCTCCGAGTCGTTATGGGCTGCCCCCGGCGGGGCGTCAGTCGGTATTCAGCAGTTCGCGCAGTTGCTTGCCGGTCTTGAAGTACGGGACCGCCTTTTGATCCACCTTCACCGACTCGCCGGTGCGCGGATTGCGGCCGGTGCGGGCATCCCGCTTCTTGACCGAAAACGCGCCGAAGCCCCGAAGTTCCACCCGATCGCCACGGGCCAGCGCGGCACCGATTTCATCAAAGATAGTCGACACGATGCGTTCCACATCGCGCTGGTAGAGGTGCGGATTCCGTTCGGCCAGTCGCGCGATGAGTTCTGATTTTGTCATTGGCGCATTCCCCCTTTCGCTGGGGCATACACGTTGTTGCCGGGGCACGGCCAAGCCATGCCGGGCCGGCCGCTGGCCGCCCACATTCCAAAGGTGCCAGACGCCCCCCCGGTGCGTCAAGGGTAAGCCCCTATTCTGCAACGATTTTTCTAACGCTGAGCGCGAATGGCCCACTATGGGTGTCAGAAAAGCATGCAACACCCCCTCCCCAAGCCACAGGGAACGTCTTAGGTTGGGGATGTGCGTCCCATGTCGTCCATACTCCGGCGGCTGACTGCGGCCCGCGCGGCGCTGGTTTGGGAGCGCCTGTGGGCAGGGCTGTGGCCCGCCGTGACCATCGCCGGCCTGTTCGTGGCCCTGGCGCTCTCCGATCTATTGCCGCGCCTTCCGGGGTGGCTGCATGCCGTGGTTCTGGCCGCCTTCGGGGTGGCCGGTGCGGTCAGTCTGATCGTCGGCTTGCGGGTTTTCCGTTGGCCCACCGAGGCCGAGGCGGCGCGCCGTCTGGAGCAACCCATCCCCCACCGCCCGCTGACCGCCAGCCGCGACGTGCTGGCCCAGGGCGGCGAGGATCCCCTGGCCCGCGCCTTGTGGGAGGCTCACGCCCGCCGTGCCGCCGCCGAGGCCGCCACCCTGCGCGGCGTGGTGCCGCATCCCGGCGTTCCGGCGCGCGATCCGAACGGCTTGCGCGCCGTTGCCGTGCTGGCCTTGTTCGTGGCCGGGATTGCAGCGTGGCACGATCCTCTGCCGCGCCTTGTCCGCGCCATGACGCCGACGCTCGGCGGGGCGGCCGGGCCAATGTTGTCTGTCGATGTGTGGGTGACGCCGCCCGACTACACCGGGCAGCCGCCATTTTACCGGACTGGCGTGCAGGCCGGGGCGGAGTCGTTGAGCATCGAGGCGCCGCAGGGCAGCCGCTTGTTGTTGCTGATCCATGGGGTTGAGGAGCCGACGGTCCGCCTGGGCGATGTCTATGAAACGCCCGAGGCCCTGGCCGACGCCACCCACCGCCTCGACATCGCCCTGCCGGCGACCGGCGGGATGACCGAAACCCTCGCCGTGATTGACAGCGGCCGCACGTTGGCCGAATGGCCGCTACGGGTGGTTCCCGATGCGCCGCCGCGCGTGGCCTTTGCCGGGCCACCGGGCGAAGGGCCGCGCTGGCGCTTGCGCCTGCCGTTCGAGGCGGCCGACGATTTCGGCCTGAGCAGCCTGAAACTGACCCTGACGCGCGGCACCGTCAGTGAAGTGGTGGACCTGCCGGTGCCGCCGGGGCAGCAGAAGACGACCGCCGGGCAGCCCCTGGTTGATCTGACGGCGCATCCGTGGGCCGGGCTGGAGGTGACGGCGCGGCTGGAGGTGCGGGATGGGCTGGATCAGCTGGGCGTGTCCGATACGGTCCCGCTGACCTTGCCGGAGCGGCAGTTCTCCCATCCGGTGGCGCAGGAGCTGGTGCGTCAGCGCAAGATCGTGCTGCACGAGCGCGATCAGCGATTTGCCGTGGCCGCCATGCTTGACGCCATCGCCAGCGTGCCGGGGCGGTTCGACGGCGATCTGGTGGTGTTCCTGACGCTGCGCGTCGCTTCGGCCCGCCTGCGCCATGCCGCTTCCGATCGGCCCATGACCGATGTCGCCGACATGCTGTGGCAGACCGCCGTGCGCATCGAGGACGGTGCGCTCGCCGCTGCCGAGGACCGCATGGCCGAGGCTGAAAAGGCACTGGACCAAGCCCTTGAGGACGGCGCCGACCCGCAGGAGATCCAGCGGCTGGCCGAGGAACTGAAGCAGGCCCTGGCCGATTTCATGCAGGCGCTGATGGACAGCATGCCCGAAATGGCCATGCAGGAGATGCCCAACATCACCATGCCGCAGGACATGATCGATCCTTCGGACATGGCGCGGATGCTCGACCAATTGAGCGAGATGTCGGAGATCGGCGCGCAGGATGCGGCGCGCGAAATGATGGAGCAACTGCGCCAGATGCTCCAGGCGCTGCGCAATGCCCAGCCGATGCCCAGCCAGCAGGCCCAGCAGATGCAGGAGATGATGAACGCCCTGCGCGATCTGGCGCAACGGCAGGAGGATCTGCTCAACCAGACGTTCAACAACAGTCGCAACGAGGCGGCCGAAGACAGTGAGCGTGGGCGCCGCACTCCGCAGCGGCCTCAGCCCCGCCGTCCGGGTCCATCGGAGCGGCAGCAGCAGCAGGCGGGTGATCCGGCGGCCGGTGCCGCCTTGGCCGAGGAGCAGGAAGCCCTGCGCCGGGAATTGGGCGACATCATGGGCGAGCTTGGTGAAAGGGCCGGGCAGGTGCCGGAAAATCTGGGGCAGGCCGAACTCGACATGCGCCAAGCCAGTGAGGCCCTGGCCGGGCAATCGTGGGCGCCCGCCGAGGAAGCCCAGGGCCGCGCCCTCGACGCCCTGCGCAAGGGCGCCGGGGAAGCCATGCAACAGATGATGCAGGCCATGGGCCAGCAGGGCCAGGGCATGATGATGATGATGCCGTTCGGCCAGCAGCCGGGCCAGGGCACCGACCCCATGGGGCGCGGCTTTGGCGGCCTGCAAACCGAAGGCGTCGAGATCCCCACCGAACCCGACGCGCGGCGCGCCCGCGACATCCTCATGGAACTCCGCCGCCGCTCCAACGACCTTGGACGACCGGGCGAGGAGCGGGATTATCTACGGCGGTTGTTGCGGCAGTTTTAGGGAAGGCGGGCTGAACCACGCGGCGAAGAGGTTTTGGCTTGCGTCGCAGGTGCCAGCTTCACGCTCTCGCTTGATTGCGGCGTGCACGGCAGCAAGCGCCAACCGCCACGCCCAGCGCGACGACAACCAAAATCGCTGCGACTGCGAACGTACTGCGCATTCCAATGATTACAGCCTCTGCATGCCCCGTCATGCTGGTGGTCGCCGCCGATGCGAAGGCGAAGACACTGCCCATAACAGATGCACCCGTGATGAGGCCAAGATTACGCGACAGGCTAAGCATGCCGGAAATGACGCCACGCTGATCAGGGCGGATTTCAGCCATGACGGCGGTGTTGTTGGCCACCTGGAACAGGGCATAGCTGGCGGTGATGACGACGATGGGGGCGATGTAGCCGGGAATGCTAAACCTCGCCGGCAACATCGACAGAGCAATGGAACCGGCCCCTATTCCAATAAGGCCCAGGATGGTCATGCGGAGGGCGCCCAAGCGGTCCACAACACGACCGGCGGGCACACCGGCCAGCGCGGCGACAAGGGGACCCGCTGTCATGGCAAGCCCAACAAAAGCGTCGTCTAACCCCAGCCCTTGGGAGAGATAGAACGGCCCCACAACCAGCGTCGCCATCATCACCGTCGAGACGAGCGCGCTCATGGCGAGGCTTCCCCTGAGCGCCGGATCGCGCAGCGTCGCCAATTGGATCAGCGGGGATGCCGCTCTCTTCTCGGCGACGGCGAACAGGCCCACACCGAAGACAGCAGCCATGAGCAGTGCGACGTTTATCGGGCCGAAACTGCCGCGCCCCATGGTCATGGCAAGGGCATATGCCGCGAGCGTGAGAGCAAGGAGCAGCGTGCCCAGGGCGTCAAAACTGGAGCGCTCGGTCTTGGCCTCCCGGCGTTCAGCGGGCAGCGCGGCATGAACGAGAAGAAAAGCCAGGATCCCCAGCGGGATGTTGACGAGGAAAATCGCCCGCCAATCCAGTTCCGCGAGCAGGATGCCGCCAAGCGAAGGGCCGAGAGCGGTTCCAATCGCGGACATCGTTCCAAGCAGCCCCATGGCGCTGCCAGTCTTTGTCTTCGGAACGGCTTCGCCCACCAGCGCCACGGTGAGAGCCATCATAACAGCCGCTCCCACGCCCTGCGCCGCCCGAGCGGCAATGAGAACCCACAGCGTGGGCGCGATTGCACATAAGGCCGAGGTCCCCGTGAACAGGAGAATTCCCGCCAGCAGAAGCCGGCGACGGCCAATCATGTCCCCGAGCCGTCCAACGCTGACAATCAAGGTGGTGATGGTGAGGAGATAGGCGATGACCACCCACTGGACCTCCTGGAAGGAGGCGCTGAAAGCCTGCACCAAGGTCGGCAAGCTCACATTGGCACTGCTGGTGCCGAGCGAGGACAGCAGCATGGACAGCGAAAGACCGGCCAGCGCCCACTGGGCCGAGGGTGTCCGTTCCCGACTTTCAATGCCCAATTCAGCACGATCTGCATTAAGTGGCTTCACCATGGCCTCCGTTTTCTGGTGGCTCCCGAAACGGAGCTGTCAAAAACGTAGTCCTTCGCCAAACAGTGCGGAACGCGCACTATCTGCATTTCATTCGTGCGTTTGACGCCACATCATGAACCCCCTGTGCTAGGGTCGAGGCATGTCGACACCCGATCTCAATTTGCTTGTCACGCTGGATGTGCTGCTGGCGGAAGGCAGCGTTGCCCGCGCGGCGCAACGGTTGCGGCTCAGCCCGTCGGCGATGAGCCGGGCTTTGGCGCGGCTGCGCGAGACGACGGGCGATCCGCTTTTGGTCAGGGCCGGACGCGGCCTTGTTCCCACGCCGCGCGCGCTCGAACTCCGTGAGCAGGTCAACCAACTCGTCCAGACTGCAAAGACGGTTCTGCGCCCTGCCGAGAAGCTCGATCTCAAGCAGCTTGTCCGAACGTTCACGGTGCGGACGAGCGAGGGCTTCGTGGAGTGCTTCGGACCGGATCTCATTGTTCGCGTCGGCGAGGAAGCTCCTGGCGTACGTTTACGTTTCGTGTCGAAGCCAGACAAAGACAGTGCCTCCCTGCGCGACGGAAGCATTGATCTGGAAACGGGCGTCGTGGGGAAGGCGACCAGTCCGGAGGTGCGTGCGCAGGCCCTGTTCCGGGACCGTTTCATTGGCGCCGTGCGCCTGGGGCATCCGTTGAGCCAGGGGGAGATCACGCTCTCCCGCTATGCGGCTGGCAGGCATATCCTTGTCTCCCGGCGGGGTCTCGACAAAGGACCGATCGACGAAGCCCTGAGGTCCTTTGGGGTGGAACGCGAGATCGTGACGATTGTCGGGGGCTTTGGAAGCGCGCTGGCTCTCGCTGGAGCTTCAGACCTGATTGCCAGTGTTCCCGAACGGCACACGGAGGCCTTGCGCGCCGGAATGCACAGCTTTCCCCTTCCGGTCTCCATGCCGGAGGTCACGATTTCATTGCTCTGGCACCCGCGGCTGGATGCCGACCCAGCGCATCGCTGGATGCGCGAGTGCGTGCGGGACGTTTGCGTCAAGTAGTGCCAGGCGAAACCTCGGTCTTCCCGTCCAACATCCCCAACACTTCCTTGACGGAAAGCCCGCTTTCCCGCAGCGCGCGGAGCGTCAGGCTCTGGTCGCGTTTGGCGAAGCGTTTGCCGTCGGGGCCGGTGAGCAGGGCGTGGTGGTGGTAGCGCGGTGTCGGCAGGCCGAGCAGTGCCTGCAGCAGGCGGTGGACGTGGGTGGCCTCGAACAGATCGACCCCGCGCGTGACCAGGGTGATGCCTTGCAGGGCGTCATCGACCGTCACGGCCAGGTGGTAGCTGGTCGGGGTGTCCTTGCGGGCCAGGACGACGTCGCCGAACATCTGCGGTGCCGCCTGTTGGGCGCCGCGCGCAAGGTCCGTCCAGGCCAGCGCATTCCCGGCCAAGGCCATGGCGCGGGCCATGTCCAGGCGCAGGGCGTGAGGCTCGGCGGCCTCGCGCGTGGCGGCTTCGTCGGCGGGCAAGGCGCGGCAGGTACCTGGATAGAGCAGCGCGCCGTCCGGCCCGTGGGGGGCGCGGTGGATGTCCCCGATCTCGCGCTGGATGTCGGTGCGGGTGCAAAAGCACGGATAGATCACGCCCAGTTCGCGCAAGCGCCCGAGGGCGGCGGCATAGTCGGCAAGGTGGGCCGATTGGTGACGCACCGGGGTTTCCCAGCGCAGGCCAAGCCAGGCTAGATCTTCAAGGATGGCGGCGGTGAACTCGGGGCGGCAGCGTACCGGATCGATGTCCTCGATGCGCAGCAGGAACCGGCCCTCCGGTCCGGCGGCGCGGGCGGCGAACAGGGCCGACCACGCATGGCCCAGGTGCAGGCGGCCGGTGGGGCTGGGGGCGAATCGAGTGACGTCGGCCATGCCGGGGAACGCCTTTGTTCAAAGGTGGGGGTGGCACCCCGTCAGGGTTAGGCAGCCGCTTCGCGCTTGTAAAGAGGCGTCCTGTCATCAAATCTTCGCGGGGTTCTTGGCGGAACCTGTCGTATTGTTTGCCCTGTTCAGAGCGGCACGACGCGCGAGGTGACATCCTTGTTGGCGACGTTGGAAAAATGCCCTGCCCTGGTCCTCAACGCCGATTTCCGGCCGTTGAGCTACTTCCCGCTGTCCCTGTGGCCATGGCAGGACACGGTCAAGGCGGTGTTCCTCGGCCGCGTCAACGTGGTGTCGGAATACGACCGCGTCATCCATTCGCCCAGCCGTGCGTTCCGCATTCCCAGCGTCATCGCCTTGAAGGAGTACGCGCCCCAGGCGCGCCGTCCCGCCTTTACGCGGTTCAACGTGTTCCTGCGCGATCGTTTCACGTGCCAGTATTGCGGCCATCGCCTCGCTGCCCACGATCTGACCTTTGACCATGTCATCCCGCGGTCGCGCGGGGGGCGGACGACCTGGGTCAATGTCGTGGCGGCCTGTGGGCCGTGCAACATGCGCAAGGCCAACCGCACTCCGCGCGAGGCATCGATGCCGCTCATCCGGCCGCCGCTCACGCCTGACACTTACCAGCTTCAGGACATGGGCCGGGCCTTCCCGCCCAACTACCTGCACCAGAGCTGGCGCGACTTCCTGTATTGGGACAGCGAACTCGATCCGTGGTGAGTGGAAAGGACTACTCCGCCGCCTGCGGCGCCGGGCTGCGGTAGAGCCAGCGTTCAAACACCCGGTCGGGCAAGGCGTGGACGATGCGCGCCAAGACCGCCATGACAATCAGAGAAAACACCAGCCGCCCGACCAAAATGCCCGACCAGTGGCCGCCGAGCGCCATGATGAACAGGGTGTCCTCGATCATGCTGTGGCAGATGGCCATGAAGCACACCGCCAGGAACACGTCGCGGGGCGGCAGGGTGCCGGCACGGGCCTCGCGGATGATCAGCCCGCCGCCGTAGGACAGGCCGAGAAGCACGCCGACCATGGCGAGCGGCGTTGCCTGCGGCCCGATGCCCATGGCGCGCAGCACCGGGGCCAGGATGCGGGTCAGCCAGGCGGTAATGCCGGTGGCGTCGAATAGCCGCAGGATGGCCAGCAGCACGACGATGATGCCAAACACGGTGGCCAGGGTAATCATGCTATTGACCGTCCATTCGCCCCACCCGGCATCGGCCGGGGTGGACGGAAGCCATGCAATGCTGACAGGCTGTTGCAGGACGTCCAAGCCGCTGTAGACCGCATTCAGGATGGCGCCATAGACCAGCGCGGCCGACAGCCGAAGCAGCGTTGTGAACACCAGCCCGGCCCCGGCTTTCTGGCACACCCGCTGTTCGACCGGCATCGAATGGGCGCCCAGGATCAGCGATCCCAAAATAGTCATCTGCGCAACGGTCAGCGGCGTTTCCGGCAGCACGCCGATCAACGCGGCGGCCCCGCCGTAGATGTTGACCAGCGCGGCAGTGGCCCACACCAGCCCCATTTCCTGCGGTAGTCCGACGAGGCTCATCAGCGGCCCGAAGGCGCGGGTCAGCACCTCGATCACGCCAAGGTCCACGGCCACTTTCACGGCGACCATGACCGGAACCATGATCTTGACCAGTTCCCAGTACAGGGACGCGGAATCTCGCAACAGGCGGTGCAGAAACAGAACGACGGGCATGGGGGCAGCCATGGCTTGGGGGGAGCGCAGGCTCTCCCTTACCAAAGAACCCGTGCGCAGTCATGCGCGGCTTGAGCGGATCTGACCTGCGTTCAGCGAAACAACGCCGCCCCGGATGGCATGGGAGGGAAGGCCACAAGGCCATGTCCGGGGCAGCGTAGACCGGAGCGTCAAGGGCGGGAGGGATGATGACCCCGGTGGGTCATCTAACGGAGGATTACCCGGCCGGGCATTGAAAATTGTCAATCGGTCGGGGGCCGCCGCTTTTCAATCACGTACAGGACGCGGGTGGACAGCAGATGATTGGTCATCCGCCCCAGTGCGCCCGGCAGTCGGTCAAGGCGGGCGAGGTGGCGGGCGATGCGCCCGGTGGTCATGCCTTCGCGGGCGGCCAAGATCTCGGCCAAACCGCCGAACGGGGTGATTTCGATGACCTTCAGGCCGGGGGCGTGGCGGGACAGTTCATCGGCCCGCTCGTCCAGGCATTCGCGCGGCGCGGCCGCATTGTCCGGTCCGGCGTCGAACCACGGATCGAGGCCGGGCGCCACCCGGCGGTGACGGCGCAGGTGAAACAGGGTGCCGATCGGGCCGGTCCACGGCTCGACCAGTACAGCCCGTCCGCCGGGGGCCAGCACGCGGGCGGCTTCGCTGAGGATGCGGGACGGGCGGGGGCTGCGGCCCAGCACGTCGAACCCGACCAGACAGGCAAAGGTTTCTGCCGGAAAGGGCAGCGCCTCGGCGGAACAGACGCACAGCACGCCGGGGCCAGGGCTGGCGTGGGTGGTCAGCATTCCGGGCCGGGCGGTGGCGAAGTCCAGGCGGTCGGATGGCAGGTGCAGGGTCGGGCCATAGGGCATGGCCGCCGACACCCGCGCAAAGGCGACGTTCCAGAACGCGGTTTCCGGCGACGCAGTGGAAGCGACGTGCATCGGCCTCAGCGCGTCCAGCGGTCGGCGGCGTCGCTGTCGGTCGCCTTGGCATCAACCCACTTCGCGCCGTCGGCGCCTTCTTCGAGCTTCCAGAACGGCGCCTTGGTCTTGAGCCAGTCCATCAGGAAGGCGCAGGCCTCGAACGCGGCGGCGCGGTGGGCGCTGGCGGTGGCGACGAACACGATGCGTTCGCCCGGCTCCAGGCGGCCGAAGCGGTGGATGACCAGGACGTCGGCCAGCGGCCAGCGGGCGCGCGCCTCGGCCTCGATCCCGGCGAGCTGCTTCTCGGTCATGCCGGGGTAGTGTTCCAGGGTCATGGCGCTGACCCCGTCGCTGTCACCACGATCCCGCACCAGCCCGATAAAGCTGCACACCGCGCCGACCGAGGTATCCCCGGCGGTGAACTCCGCCAGCAGGGCACCGGGGTCGAAGTCGTCGCGCTGCACCCGGATCATGGCTTAACCGCCCGTGACAGGGGGGAAAAAGGCGATTTCGTCACCGGCCTTGATGGGGGTGTCGAGGCCGCTGTGGTCCTGGTTGACGGCGCAGCGCACCACCGACAGGTCGGCAAACGCCTGCGCATGGCCGGGCCCGCGCTGCTTGAGCCAATCGATGAGTTGGCCAACAGTGGCGACCTCGGCCGGGGGCGCGACATCTTCACTGCCGATGCCGGTCTTGGCGCGCAGCCAAGCGAAGTAGAGAACCTGCATCATCATTCCTTAGCGGGGGAGCGGCGGTTCATCTTACCTCAGACGCCACCCAAGCCCAACCGTTCAACCGCGAACTCCGTCACGGCGGCCGGGTCGTTCAGCGGCAGCAGGGGCACGCCGATGCCCGCGAGGTCGGGGTGGTCGGGCTGGTCGGTCGCCACGGCCAGCAGGCTGGTCAGGCGTTCGGGCGGCGGCAGGGGCTTGCCGAGCGAGGGCCGGAAGACCAGGATCTTGGGGTGGCCATGGGGGCGGAAGCCCTCGACCAGCACCACGTCCACGGCCTCCAGGCGACCCACCAGGGCGTCGAGATCCATCTCCGGGTGCTCGGGCGTGTAGGCGCGTTGCAGAACGAAGCGGGCTTCGGAGGCGAGGATCACCTCCCGCGCGCCGCCTTCGCGGAAAATCCACGTGTCCTTGCCCGGCGTGTCCATGTCCACCGCATGGTGGGTGTGCTTGATGCACGACACCGACAGGCCGCGCGCCGTCAGCAGGGGCAGCACGGCCGACAGCAAGGTGGTCTTGCCGCTGCCGCTGGGACCGGCGAAACCAAGAACGAGAGGGGTGGCCGTCATGTCAGGTCCGTTCGTTGGCGGGCGGGGCGTCGGGGTGGCTGCGCATATGGGCCAGCCCGGCACGCAGGTAGTCCCACCCGGTGATGACGGTCAGCACGGCGGCGATGGCCAGGAATCCTTCGCCCAGCCACTGGCCGGGAATGCCATAGGGCGCGGCATTGCCGATCAGCAGGACCGGCAGGGCGACCATCTGGAAGCCGGTCTTCCACTTGGCGAGCTTGGTCACTGGCACGCCGACACGCAGTTCGGCCAGGAACTCGCGCAGGCCCGATACCAGGATCTCGCGGCACAGGATGATCATGGCCGGCAGCACGGACCACTCGCTGACCCGGTTGAACGCCACCAGCATGAACAGCACGGCGGCAATCAGCAACTTGTCGGCGATGGGGTCGAGAAAGCGGCCAAGGCTCGACACCTGATTCCACCGCCGGGCGAGCCAGCCATCGAAGAAATCCGAAATGGCGGCGGCACCGAACAAGCCGACGGCGATCCAGCGGACCATCGGGCTGTCGAAGTAGAACGTCGCCACCACCAGCGGGATGACGACAATGCGCGACATGGTCAAAATATTCGGAAGGCTGAACACGGTCGGTCCAAGGCTGAGGTGCATCCGCCGGGTAAAGCCGGTCAGGAGAAGGCGCCGAGTTTAACCGCCCGAATGAAAGTGGTCATAGATTTTTTTGGCCAGACTTTCCGAGATCCCGTCCACCGCCGCCAGATCCGCCAGTCCGGCATCGGCAACACCCTTGGCTGATCCGAAGTGATGGAGCAGGGCCTTCTTGCGCTTTGGCCCGATGCCGTCGAGCGAATCGAGCAGCGATGTTCCGATGGCCTTGGATCGCCGCGCCCGGTGGCTGCCGATGGCGAAGCGGTGCGCTTCGTCGCGCAGCCGCTGGAGGAAGTACATCACCGGATGATTGCCGGGCAAGGTGAACGGCGCACGATGGGGCTGGTAGAATGTCTCCTTGCCGGCGTTGCGATCCGGTCCCTTGGCGATGGACACCAGCGTCACGTCTTCGACGCCGAGGTCAGCGAACACCTCGCAAGCCACGCTGAGTTGGCCCTTGCCGCCGTCGATCAGCACCAGATCGGGCCATTCGCCCCGGTCGTGGTCGGGGTCGTCCTTTTGGGCGCGGGTGAAGCGGCGGGTCAACACCTCGCGCATCATGCCGTAGTCGTCGCCGGGCCGGACGTCGCCCTTGATGTTGAACTTGCGGTAGGCGTTCTTGCGGAAGCCCTCCGGCCCGGCCACGATCATGGCGCCGACCGGGTGGGTGCCCTGGACGTGGGAGTTGTCGTAGACCTCGACCCGTTCGGGGGCGGCGTCCATCTCGAACACTTCGCACAGGCCCTGCAACAGCTTGGACTGGGCCGAACTTTCGGCCAATCGGCGGCCCAGCGCCTCGCGGGCGTTGTTCAGGGCATGGGCGACGGCCTTGACCCGGTTGCCCCGCTGGGGCACGGCGACGTCGACCCGATGCCCGGCGCGCAGGCGCAGGGCGGCCACAACCAGATCCTGGTTGGGCAGCGGGCGGCTTAAAAGGATGCTCGAAGGCGGCGGCTTGGCGGCGTAGAACTGGCCGATAAAGGCTTCGAGCACCTCGCCCTCCTCGGCGTCCTGGGCGTGGACCGGGAAATAAGCGCGGTTTCCATAGTTCTGCCCCATACGGAAAAAGAACACCTGGATGCAGGTGGTGCCGCCGCCCTGGTGCACGGCGATGACGTCGGCGTCGCTGATCCCGTCCAGGCTGATGTCCTGGCGGGCCTGCACGTTGGTCAGGGCGCGGATGCGGTCGCGCAGGGCGGCGGCCTGCTCATATTCCATGCGGTCGGAGTGCGCCTCCATGCGGGCCGCCAGGTCGTGCTGGATCTCCTGGGTCTTGCCTGACAGGAAGGCCCGCGCCTGCTCGACCAGGGCGTGATAGCTGGCCCGGTCGATGCGCTCCACGCACGGCGCCGAGCACCGCTTGATTTGGTACAGCAGGCACGGCCGGGTGCGGCTGGAGAACACGTTGTCGGAACACGACCGCAGCAGGAACGCCTTTTGCAGCGTGTTCAGGGTGTGGTTGACCGCCCCGGCGGAGGCGAACGGCCCGAAATACTGCCCCGACAGCGATCGCGCGCCGCGATGCTTGACGATCTGCGGAAAGGCGTGATCGTCGGTCAGGACCAGGAAGGGGAACGACTTGTCATCGCGCAGCAGGATGTTGTAGCGCGGCTTGAGCTGCTTGATGAGGTTGGACTCGAGCAGCAGGGCTTCGGCCTCGGTATGGGTCGTCACCACCTCCATGGTGATGGTTTCCGACACCATGCGTTGAAGGCGCAACGGCAGCTTGTCGAGGCGGGTGTAGGCCACCACGCGCTTCTTCAGGCTCTTGGCCTTGCCGACATACAGCGCGTCGCCACGGGCGTTCAACATGCGATAGACGCCGGGGCAATCGGGCAGAACCCGAAGGGTATCCCGCACCACCGACACGCCGCGTCGCACCGGACCGTCCGGCGCTGTGCCGGACGGGGGGACGTCAGCCGGGGGGACGTCAGCCGGAAGGGCGTCGTCGGGCGGTTCTGGAAAGGTGTCTGAACTCATGGCGTTCATATGCGGGTGAAGCGGGTGCGCGGTCAATTGCCGTGGCCGTGGCGGCGCGGAGGCGGCGGATCCGCAAGGGTCTGTGCGGGTGCAAAAAGTAATCCACGATGTCTGTGGATAACCTTGTGGGTATACCTAGGAGCAAACGCGCCGAGCCGCAGACTCCTTGGGGGAACACCCCTCTGCCCAAAAAAGCGGCAAAGCTGTAAGTTACTGAATTATCTACACAAAAGCATTTGCGGGCATTGTTGTTTTAACCGCACAAATGGACCTTGACAGCTCCATGACGGTCCAGCTAGGGCGGGTCCCGATGTGCACAACTTCGCCCCTACCACCGATTCGCACGGCCTCCACCTTAGGATTCATCATGATCGAAATGAGAATCGATGCGGAGCGTCAAGTTACCGATAGAGGTAGGCCGTCTGACTTCAGAGGGGCTACCACCGAGGCCGGGAACGGTCCTGTAACGGGGCTCCCCGGCCGGACAGCTCAGAGGCTGCTGTAGCGTTCTATTTCCACGCCCACGGAATGGGCATCTTCGAACACATCGAGTTTCTCCACCCGGACGCGGGCGCTGCGCACGCGGGGGTCCTGGAGGCACATCACGGCGACCCGCTCGGCCATGGTTTCGACCAGATTGACGTGGCCGTCCTGGGCGATGGAGCGCACCCGGTTGACGATCTGTTCGTAGCACACGACGTTGTCGATGGCGTCGCCCAGCGCGCCCTCGGCCTCTCGGACGCCCAGATCAACGTTGATGCGCACCCGCTGCGGGGCGACTTTTTCGTGGTCGTAGACTCCGATGGAGCAGGTCAGCACCATGTCGCGTACGAACACATGGCGCAACCCCTGCGAGGCATCGGCAATCCGGTGGGGCGTCGGGCGCAGCGGCGCGATGACGGGCGTGTTTTTCATGGGGGCGTGTGTCTCCGTGAGGGGAGAGGCGTGGGCCTGCCCCCTATTCGTCCGGTCCGGCGTCCTCGCCAGCCGTCCGCCATCCCAGGTGCTGGCCGCCATCAAGCGCTATCATTTGCCCCGTCACGGCGGGCGCCGCAAGGAGGAATCGCACGGCATCGGCGATCTCGGCTGGATTGGACCCATGCTTGAGGGGCATGTCGGCGCATTGGGCGGCGAATTGATCGAGGGTTTGGCGGGCGCTGGGCAGGGTCGGACCGGGACCGACCGCATTCACGCGGATGCGCGGCGCAAGGGCGAGCGCCAGCGTCTGTGTCAACGCCCACAACCCGGCCTTGGACAGGGTATAAGACGTGAAATGCGGCGTCAGATTCCACACCCGCTGGTCGATGATGTTGACCACGCAGCCCTTGCCCGTCGCCGGTACTTGCGCGGCAAAGGCCTGGGTCAGCACGAACGGTGCCCGCAGGTTGGCCTCCATGTGCAAGTCCCAGCTTGCCCGCGTCGCCGTCTCGACCGAGTCGTATTCAAATACCGAGGCGTTGTTGACCAACGCGCCGAGCGGACCCAGCGCTTCGACCGCCGCCGGGACAAGGCGCGCCACGTCGGCTTCATCCCCCAGGTCGGCGCGCAGGGTTACGGCGGTGCCGCCGCGTACGCGGATGGCGTTGGCGACATCCTCGGCAGCGTCGTGGGAGTCGCGGTAGTGGATGGCGACGGCCCAGCCATCGGCGGACAGTGCCTCGGCGACGGCGCGGCCGATGCGGCGGCCGGCGCCGGTGACGAGGGCCGCACGCGGCGGGAATAAAGAGGTTTCGGAAGTCATGCAGAAAACTCCATGCCCGGAAAGTGTACGGCCACGGCCACCATAAACCGTGTGGTCCAGACATAAAAGAACCGGCGAACATCGCTGTCCGCCGGTTCCTGGGCGCCCCCGATGTCCCCCCCGAAGGCCTTCCATGGCGCGGACCCTACCGGCAACGTGGCGGCGCGCCTAGCTGACCGAACGTCCTACGTCCCGTTGTTTTACCCTTGGGCGTATGTACAACGACATAATCCTGCGGACCTTCCCGGAGCCACCGGCGTTTCCTCCCATACGCGCACACGGCGATGGAGGCGGAGCGGTGAAGACTTGGGCAATCGGAGCGGTGCTGGTTGTGGTGGCGCTGGGTCTGCTGTACGCGGCGGCCATGGCCTCGCGGGAGGCACCGTATATCTCTTGGGCATTTCTGGCAGCCTTCGCCGCCGTGGTGGCGTCGGGCATTGCGCTGGCCGGACGTGCCGCATCAAACGCCGGGCCGCCGCCGGAGTTCGTGGAGCGGCCGGGGCCGGGGCGCCGGTACGAGTTGGCGGGGCAACCAGCCCCAACCACCGATGCCTGGGCTGGGTCAGGCCGCACCCTTGGCATCATGGCCATCGCCCTGGTCGGCCTGCTGCTGTACACGGGCGGTTACGTCATGGCGGCCTATTTTTCGATCGGGTGGCTGATCTATATCGGGTTGCTGCTGACCTTTGTTCTGATGGTCATCATCATCATCTTTGCAGCGCCGCGCGATATGTGAGACGTCAGGTCCGGTTGGCCTCCTGAATGGGGCCGCCGCCCAGGGTCGCGCAGGTGTTCCGGGTCCTGAAGACCAACTGGGTAATGGCGTGCTGTTCGTCCGAAATGCTGATGGTCGGCGCGATGGCGCGGACGGTGGTGAAGTCAGGAAACGCCCGGCCCAGCTCGGCCCCGAGCAGATGGCAGTCCAGCCGGTAGTGGAACACGCCCTGCGTGACCATGTAGCGGACCAAAGCCGGGCTGGTGTCTTCCAGCAACCGGGCATAGCCCTGGAATACCCGTTCCAGGGCGCGAACCGTCCAGCGCAGGGTGGCGCTGGCGCCTTCGGGGGCATCGGGCAGGTGGAACATGAAGTGCGCTGCCGGATCAGCCTCGCGCCGGTCGGCGCCCAGGAAGACGACGGTGCAGGCCGACTGGCAGGAGGCCCCGGCGGGAACCACGGCGCGCACGGGGCGGGTCATGCCGACGCGGCGCAGGGCCCAGGCTATGGACTCCGCCGCGGAAAGCGCCCCGCCGGGGCTGTTCAGTTCGACCACGAGTTCGCTGTCCGGCGGCACACCGGCCATGGCACGGTCGAGCGCCCACAGGAACTGCGGTGCGGTGTGCGCTTTGATCGGACCATTGAGGATGACGCGGCCGGGAACGGCAACGACGCTGGGACCAGGATCGGCCAGCGCGCGCACGACGACGCTTATCGGCACCACCAGCAGGGCAACGGCCAAGGCCGGCAGATAGAGAAAGTAAAGGCGGCTTCGGAAACAAAAGACGTTGAGGCCTCGCCGACTGTCCACCACTGCCTCCCGTGTTGCCGAGTCCCACAGAATGAAACGGCTGCAACGGTGGGGCGGAGCCATGCACGGAAGGCGCAGGGGCGCGCCTTTCGGGAGTAAAAGACTGTCACAACAGATCGCGCAGGCGGTGCCATGCGGCGCCCAGCACCAAGAGCGGCGTGCGCAGGGCGGTGCCGCCGGGGAACGCGGCGTGCGGGATGCGGGTGAACACGTCGAACCGCTCGGCCTGCCCGGCGACGGCCTCGGCCATCAGTTTGCCCGCCAGCCCCGCCAGGGCCAGGCCGTGCCCGGAATAGCCATGGGCGAACAGCACGTTGGGGCCGACGCGTCCGAACTCCGGCAGGCGGTTGAGGGTGATGGCCACGGAACCGCCCCAGGCATGGTCCACCGCCACGTCGGCAAGTTGCGGGAACGTGCGCAGCATGGTCTTGCGCAGGGACGCCGCGATGTTCCTGGGGTCGTGCCGCGAGTAACTCACCCCGCCGCCGAACAGCAGCCGATGGTCGGGGCTGCGGCGGAAGTAATCCAGTACGAAGGCCAGATCGCTGACCGCCTGGTTGCCGGGAATGAGAGCGCGGGCACGATCTTCTCCCAAGGGTTCGGTGGCGATGAGATAGGTGCCGACCGGCATGATGGTCCGCCCGATGCGGCGCTCGCGGCCCCACAGGTAGGCGTTCCCGGCCAGCACCACGAAACGCGCCCGCAGCACGCCAGCGGGCGTTTGGACGATGGCGGGGTCGCCCGCCTCCCACGCGGTCATGGGTGATGCCTCGTAGAAGGCCGCCCCGGCGGCCTCGGCGGCGCGGGCGAGGCCCAGGGTATAGGCCAGCGGGTCGAGGTGCCCGCCGCCGGGGTCGTGAAGGCCGCCGATGTAGCGGCGGCTGGCGATGGCGGCCTGGGTTTTCGCCGTATCCCACAGTTCTACCCCCGGCCGCCCGAGCCGGGACCATTCTTCGGCGGTTGCCTTCAGGACGTCGACGTGGCGGGGCTTGATCGCGACCAGCACATGCCCCGGCGTCAGGTGACAGGAGATGGCGTGGCGGTCGATCAAGGCATGGGTCAGGCGGAGCGAGTCCTCGGACAAGTCCCACAGGCGGGCCGCGTCGTCGGTCCCGACCTTTTGGGCAATCGCTTCCTGGCGCAGATTATAGCCCGCGATGAGGTGGCCGCCGCTGCGTCCCGAAGCGCCGAATCCGATCGTCTCGGCCTCGATCACGGCGACGCTGTAGCCGCGCTCGGCAAGGTGCAGGGCGGCAGAACATCCCGTGATGCCCGCGCCCACGACGCAGACATCCACCGCGTGCTGCCCCGCCAGCGCCGGACGCAGGGCGCGCGGGGCTTGGGCTACGGCATAGGAGGACACGGCCTGGGGCATGAAAACTCCTTGTGCGCCAGTCCTTTGGCATGCGCCAAGGGGGGCGGCCCGTCAAGTGTGCACAGGGGGTGATGAATCCTCTTGCAGAGAAGAAAAAGTGCTGAGAAAGTCGGCACGAAACCGCGCCCGTGACGCACTCAGGCCGACTTCACGGGTGGACCATCCGGCCAGCGAAAGGTCTTCAGGATGAAGCATGTCAGGGGTCTTGTCGCCGGCGCCGTCGCCGCGACGATGGGATGGGTCGGAGGCGCCATGGCCGCCGAGGAGCCGAAGCTCAACATCTACAACTGGTCCGACTACATCGCCGAAGACACCATCGCCAAATTCGAGGCGGAAACCGGCATCAAAGTCACCTATGACGTCTATGATTCGAACGAAGTGCTGGAGGCCAAGCTGCTGGCCGGGCGTTCGGGTTATGACCTCGTGGTGCCCACCGGGACCTTTCTGGAACGCCAGATCAAGGCCGGGATTTACCAGCCCCTCGACCGCTCCAAGCTGACCAACTACGGCAACCTTGATCCCAAGATCATGGGAGAGGCCGCCGTGCACGACGCCGGCAACGCCCACGCCATCGTGTATATGTGGGGTACCAACGGCATCGGCTGGAACCCGGAAAAGGTCGCCGCGGCGGCCGGTGCGGACGCCCCGACCGATAGCTGGAAGCTGGTGTTCGACCCGGCCTGGGCGGCCAAGGTGTCGAAGTGCGGCCTGTACTTCCTGGATAGCCCGTCGGAAATGTTCCCGGTCGCTCTGGCCTATCTCGGCCTCGATCCCAAGTCGAAGTCCGAGGATGACCTGAAGAAGGCCGAGGAAGTTCTGGCCAAGGTCAGCCCGTTCGTTACCAAGTACCATTCGTCTGAATACATCAACGCTCTGGCCAGCGGCGATGCCTGCGTCGTGGTCGGGTTCTCCGGTGATATTTTCATTGCCCGTTCGCGGGCCGAGGAAGCCGGCGGCACCGTCAAGGTGAATTACACCATCCCGTCCGAAGGCACGATCATGTGGTTCGACATGATGGCCATTCCCAAGGACGCGCCGCACCCGGAAAACGCCCACAAGTTCATCGACTTCGTGATGCGCCCGGAAATTACGGCGGGGATCACCAACTTCGTGTGGTACGCCAACGCCAACCCCAAGTCGCTGGAAATGGTTGACGAGGGCGTTCGCAACGACCCCGGCGTGTTCCCGCCGGCGGAGGTGATGGCGCGCCTGTTTTCCAACGCCAGCCCGGACCAGAAGCTGGAGCGCCTGCGCACCCGCGCCTGGAGCCGAATCAAAACCGGCAAGTAAGCCATCTGTCCCCCATCGGCGGGCCGGACCTGGGAATGCCTAGGCCCGGCCTCCGGTTTTATGGTGTAAAGGGCGTCAGGCCCCATGAGTGATACTTCCCTTCCCCCGGCGGTTCCGGCCGCCCGCAGCCTGCAACAGAAGCGCCCCACCCCGGCCGTGGCGGACGCCCTGCCCGCCATCGTTTTCGACGGCGTGACCAAACGGTTCGGCGACTTCATGGCGGTGGACGATGTTTCGCTGACCATCGACCGGGGCGAGTTGTTTTCGCTGCTCGGCGGGTCGGGCTGCGGAAAGACCACGCTGCTGCGTATGCTGGCCGGGTTCGAAACCCCGACCAAGGGCCGCATTCTGATCGACGGCCAGGACATGACCGGGGTGCCGCCTTATGAGCGCCCCGTGAACATGATGTTTCAGTCTTACGCCCTGTTCCCGCACATGACGGTGGAGCAGAACATCGCGTTCGGGCTGAAGCAGGACGGCATGCCGCGCGACGCCATCCGCGCCCGCGTGGCCGAAATGCTGGAGATGGTCGAACTGGGGCCGCTCGGCAGGCGCAAGCCGCACCAGTTGTCGGGCGGCCAGCGCCAACGCGTCGCCCTGGCCCGTGCCTTGGCCAAACGGCCCAAGGTGTTGTTGCTCGACGAACCGCTCGGCGCGCTCGACAAGAAGCTGCGTGAGCGGACCCAGCTTGAACTGGTCAATCTTCAGTATCAGCTTGGCATTACCTTCGTGGTCGTCACCCATGACCAGGAAGAAGCCATGACCA
>Ga0172382_10002294_pt1 | contig 32427 bp, 21 predicted proteins | sample Leawel138RmetaG_FD_122245 | JGI IMG/M metagenome (GOLD analysis project Ga0172382, IMG submission 122245) | Leachate microbial communities from a municipal landfill in Southern Ontario, Canada - Leachate well 138R metaG | ecosystem: Engineered > Solid waste > Landfill > Unclassified | place...
CGGATACTTCTAAATCTTCCAAGCTTCCTCTTTTTCTCATTTCCTTCATGGCTATTTGGGCAATATCCATCAGGCACATTTCTTTTGTTTTATCTTGATATACGTATTTTCTTGCATTTTTATAGTCTTCAAAAGCCTTTTCAATATCATCTTTATATTTGCTTCCTTCTATCTCTACTTTATCAATAATGGTATTAAAGGTAGTATGCCTGCAGTGATCTGACCAGTATGTATCTATAACCCTGATTTCTGTGATGGTGGGGTTTCGTTTTTCAATGTTTTTAAAATAATCCTGACAAAATTCCAAGTCTTCTTTTGTCATCGCCAAGCCTAATGTATTTAAAAAAGGCTCAACATTTTCTTCATCAATAAAGTTATTTAAGACTTCTACTTTATCAGGTATCACCGGATTATCTACTAGGGTTTCCGGCTTTTCTATAGCAGCTTCTCTTATTTCCACTGGATTTATGTAGTAGTTTTTTATTTTTTCAAATTCATCATCGCTTATATTCCCTTGCAATATTATCAGTTGAGCTGTTTTTACCTTTGCCCTTTCTTCAAGGGCTAGGATTTGCAAACATTGAGCGGCAAAATCAGCTTTTTGATCGTATTGCCCCGGTAAATATTCAGTAGTAAAGAATTTGTCTTCTTTATCTATTACGAGTTTTTCGTCATAAATTAAATCAACTAAAGAATCTGAAAAGACTATTGTCTTTGCTTTTTTATATATTTCATCATTTGCACCTTCTATATCGTATCTATGGATTATCCTTATGGATTTTAATTTCTTGATTCCTAGGAAATTCTTTAGTTCTTCCAATAGCATATTTGCTTCTACTGCAAATTCCGGTTTTTTTTCTACATAGATTCTTTTAATTTTATTCAATAGTTTTCACTCCTTAGTTTTTTAGGTTATACCGGGCGACAAAAGGTTGCTCATACAATGCCGTAGGATTCCTTGGGCTGTACCGGGCGACAAAGGTCACCCCTACGGTCCATAATGCTCAGTCACTGTTCAGCCATTGTTCGTATTGGTATATGGATAACCCTTCCTGACATCGCATCAATTCTAATATTATCATCTAACTCCTGCAGATAAATATCCTTATCATTCCCGGTAGGATTAGCAATTACAATAATTTTTCTACCTTCAAAGCTTCGTTTAAAGGCATATAATTCATCATCTATACAAATTGATTCAAAGTCTCCACTAATAAATATATCATCACCATTTCTCAATGCAATCATTTTTTTATAATATGACAAAATTTCTTCATTTTCATTTCCCCAAGGATAGGTTCTTCTATTATCCGGATCAGTTCTTCCCCGCACACCTGCTTCATCACCGTAATAGACACAGGGAACACCGGGGAAAGTCATTTGAAGCATGATGATAAGTTTCAACGCTTTTATTGCCATTTCAGTATTTTTAAATTGATTTTCAAATACCGTAAGGATTCTTGTTACATCATGTCCGCCTATTAAGTTTAAGCAGGCATAGAGGTTTTCCCTGGGATAGTTTTCGTATAGGCTCATTATTCTTTTGTGGGCTTCTCTTCCACTGATATTATTTGTTATAAAATCTATAAAAATCTTTCGCAAAGGGTAATTCATAACAGAATCCAACTCATGCCCATAAAAATATTCTCGCCTTATATCATAGCTGATTTTATTCGAAGCATCTTCCCAAACCTCTCCTATTAAAACCGAATCTTTATCTATTGTTTTCATCCTTTGTTTTAAAAGCTTTATAAATTCATCGGGTAATTCATCTGCTACATCCAATCGCCATCCTTTTGCACCCTTTTTCATCCAATGAGCGATAACACTGTCTTCATCCGAAATTATATAATCAATATAAGTAGGTTCCATCTCATTTACATTAGGCAGGGCTTCTATACCCCACCAACATTTGTATTCCTTATAATCCTCGGAAAACTTATACCACTTATGATATGCGGATTCTCTTGATTGATAGGCACCAAGCTCCGGATAATTACCATAACGGTTAAAATATATGCTGTCGGCTCCCGTATGGCTAAAGACACCGTCTAATATAATTTTTATACCTAATTTTTCCGCTTCATTGCATAGGTTTATAAAGTCTTGATCCTCACCAAGCATAGGATCAATTTTTTTGTAATTTCCTGTATCATATCTGTGATTGCTGCTTGCTTCAAAAATTGGATTTAGATAAATAGCGCTTATACCCAGTTCTTTAACATAAGGAAGCTTTTCAATTATTCCTTCTATATTACCGCCAAAGAAATCCCATCTGATTACATTTCCTTCTTTATCTTTTATATAAAAAGGATCATCATCCCAGTTACCGTATATAAAAGAATTTTTCTTAGGGTTTTTCATTCTGAAATCTTTATTATAAAATCTATCGGGAAAAATTTGATATACAACAGAATTTTTAAACCAATCAGGTATTGGATAAACCCTTTCATATACAGTTATTTGATAATGTTTAGGATTATTATTATATACAGAACCTATGCCGCCAAGTGATTTTGAATTATTGCCATAGTAAAGAGTTTCTTTATCAGTAATTATGGTGAAATAATAAAAAATAAGGCCTATATAGTTATCAGTGTTTAAATGTGCCTGATAAAAAATATAGCCGTTATGTTCTCCCCTAATATTCATACGAATCGTTTCGGTTTTATTTTTTTTGATTATGTTTATATATATTTCATTTGGAGTTATGGTTTTTGCCACGGAAACGGATATGGAAAGCAAGGTATTGCTTTCTACAGCACCAAAGGGGTTTCTATATTTTAAATCATGAGAATCATGGTAGATAATATCCATGGGATTACCTTCTTTCCGGTAGTTAGTTTTGCTGGCGACCAAAGGTCGTCCCTACGGTGTATTCGTTGCGTAAGATCCTTCACTGCGTTCAGGATGACATTTTAGAAAGGTTCAGCCATCGTTCCTACACTCTGTAATCCGCTTTTACTCCCCAGATTTCGTTGGCGTATTCTATTATCGTCCTGTCGCTGGAGAAAATCCCGGAATTAGCTATGTTTATCAGAGCTTTCTTATGCCATTCAATATTATCCCTGTATAATTCATCTATCCTATTCTGTGCCTTTACATAGGAATCAAAGTCTTTAAGCACAAAGTATTCGTCATTACCGATAAGTAATGAATCAACTATTGCTGAAAATTCTTCTTTTCTTTTTATATCGGAATTTGAAATACCGTCAATAACCCTTCTTATCCTCGAATCACTATTATAATATTCTATCGAATTATAACCGCCATATATATAATATTCCATAACCTCTTTCTCCGTAAGGCCGAATGCTACTATGTTCTCATCGCCTACAGCATCTCTTATTTCAACATTAGCACCATCTAAAGTGGCTATGGTTATTGCACCGTTCATCATGAATTTCATGTTGCCGGTACCGGAAGCTTCTTTTGTAGTTGTCGATATTTGTTCACTTACATCGGCTGCAGGTATTATTCTCTCTGCAATGGATACCTTATAATCCTCAATGAAGACAACTTTTATCTTATCTTTTATTGTCTTGTCGTTATTAATCATATCCGCAACAGTATTAATAAGTTTGATAGTTTGTTTTGCCAAACGATAACTGGGAGCCGCTTTCCCCGCAAAAATAAAGGTACGAGGAATAATATCAAGCTCCGGATTGTCCAATAGCCTATAGTATAAATCCATGACATTCATAATATTTAGCAGCTGCCTTTTGTACGCATGGATTCTTTTCACATGAACATCAAATATGGAATCAGGATCTATATTCAAATCGCATGAATCCTTTAACCTATCAATTAAAGCAAGTTTATTTTTCCTTTTTATATCGGCTAATTTTTCTAAAAAATTATTATCTTTGCAAAAGCATTCGAGTCTGCTCAAATCAGTAGGGTGATAAATCCACCTATCTCCTATGCTTTGTGAAATAAGGCCGGAAAGTTCCGGGTTTGAAAGTAAAAGCCAACGTCTATGGGTGACTCCGTTGGTCTTATTGCAGAATTTATAAGGATAATAGTTATAAAAATCAGACATAACTTGCCTTTTCAGTATTTCTGAATGGATTTTTGCAACCCCGTTAACAGTTTTGCTACCTACGACAGCTAGATGAGCCATCTTCACATATCCATCTGATATTATGGCCATTCGAGAAATCCTATCCCAATCACCTTCATATTTAATCCATAATTCTTTGCAAAATCTTTCGTTGATTTCATTTACAATCGTATATATTCTAGGCATAAGAGTCCTAAACATATCAATGCTCCACTTTTCCATAGCTTCAGGCAATATTGTGTGATTTGTATAAGATACCGTTCTGGTCGTTATGCCCCATGCCTTATTCCAACTCAAACCTTCCTCATCTATAAGGATTCTCATAAGCTCCGGTATAACAAGGGCAGGATGAGTATCGTTTATCTGAATTGCTATATGAACATCGAAGTAAGAAAGATTACCATATAGCTTTTTATATCTTCTTATTATGCTTTGAATTCCCGCAGATACAAAGAAGTACTGCTGTTTTAGCCTTAACACTCTTCCTTCTTCAATATCGCTATTAGGGTAAAGTATTTGTGATATGGTTTCTACATTATATTTCTCTTCTACGGCCTTTAGGTATTCTCCACGGCTGAATAATGTAAAATCAAGTTCTTTTTGTTTGGCTTCGGCACTCCAAAGTCTAAGGGTGTTTACTGTATTATTTTGAAAACCGATTATTGGTGTGTCATAAGGCACCGCTAAAACCGTATCACAGTTTTCATGAGTTATTTTTAAACCATCCTCTTGCCAAACCTCTTTTATGGTACCGCCGAACCTCACTTCAACAGCTTTATCTTCTTTTCTTAGTTCCCATATACCTCCGGTACTCAACCAATTATCTGATAATTCCACTTGATGCCCGTCTATTATTTTTTGTTTGAAAAAGCCATATTTATAACGTATACCGCAACCATGTCCCGCAATATCCAGTGAAGCCAAGGAATCCAAAAAACATGCAGCCAGCCTTCCTAAACCGCCATTCCCTAGACCTTGGTCATTCTCCATATCAATAATATCTTCATAATATATATTAAGATCCTTTAACGCTTCCTTGAAAATATCTAATAGACCGAGATTAATAAGGTTGCTTTCTAAAAGCTTTCCTAATAAAAACTCCATGGAAAAATAATAGACTTGCTTTGTTTTATTTCTTTTATACATATTATTTGTTTTAATTATATCCTCATTGCTATATTTTCTTATAACATTACCAATTGCCAAGTATTTGTTTAATTTGCTTGCGTCATCAAGCTCAACACCGAAATTATCTTTTAGTTCATCTAAAACGTCATTTTTAAAGTCCTTTGCGTCTTTAGGTTTTGATAAAGCCATTATTTTTCCTCCATAACCTTTAAATACAACTCTTTATATTTACCGGATGATTTTTTCCAACTATTATCCAAGTTCATAGCGTTTTGCATTATTCTTCGCCATACTTCTTTATCATTGTAAAATTTAATTGCATAATCTATTGTGTTGTTCAATTCCCCCGGATTGTAATTCTTAAAACTAAATCCGGTGCCCTCTTTAGTATATTCGTTATAAGGTATAACAGTATCTTTTAATCCGCCTGTTTCTCTTACTATAGGAATAGCTCCATATTTTGAGGCTATCATCTGGCCAAGCCCGCAAGGTTCAAACAATGAAGGCATAAGAAAAATATCCGAAGCAGCATAAATCTTATGTGCCAGTCTATCTGCAAACATTATGTTAACAGAGACTTTTTCTGGGTATTGGGCCTTCATTTCATAAAGCATATCCTCATAATGCTTGTCCCCTGTACCTAAAATAACTATTTGAAGGTCCTTTTTAATAATTTTCTCAAGTCTCGATAGAAGAATATCTATTCCTTTTTGTTTTACAAGTCTTGTTACCATACCTATCATAGGAATATTAGAATCTACTGTCAAACCCAATTCTTTCTGCAAAGCCAGTTTATTTTTAACCTTTAAGTCTATGGTGTTCACATCATATTTTTGATATATATAAGGGTCGGTAGACGGATTATGAATGCTATAATCTATACCATTTTCTATCCCAAAGAGTATATTGCTTTTTGAACGCAATATGTCATCTAATCTTTCGCCATATAAAGGTGTTTTTATCTCTTCCGAATAATTCCTGCTGACTGTTGTGATTATGTCGGAGTAATTAAGGCCGCCCTTCATAAAATTGACTCCCCCATAAAACTCAAGCCCGGAAATATTAAAGGTGCTCTCATCAAGTCCTAATAAGTCCTCTAAAATTTCTTTGGGAAAAACACCTTGATAATATAGATTATGTATAGTATATATGGTTTTGATACTATTATATTTTGGATAGTCAATCCTTAACATGGGCGCAACCATGCCCGTTTGCCAATCATGGCAATGGATTATATCAGGTAAAAAATCGATATATTCCAATGATTCTATCACAGCTCTACAGAAAAAAGCAAATCTCTCCGCCTCATCATAATGCCCATACATGCCACATCGTTTGAAATAGTATTCATTATCAACGAAATAAAAGGGTACTCCATCAAGTTCTAAGTATTCGATGCCGCAATACTGATTTCTCCAGCCGACATTTACATTAAAAGCATATAGTTTTTTCATCTCTTTTTGAAAGTTAAAAGGTATCTCTGAATATTTAGGCAATATTACTCCGGCATCTATATCTATTTTTTTTATTTCTTTTGATAAAGAATAAATGACTTCTCCCAAACCACCGCTTTTGATAAAGGGTGCAGACTCGGAAGCGACAAATAGTACTCTTACCATACCCTCACCACCTTATATAATTTGATTTTTTTCTATTATTATGGGATCATCCCATGTTCCTCTTAATACTTCACCTGATGAAATTACAACATTCTTATCCAATATTACATGTTCTAAAACCGCATTTTCGCCTATTTTTGAATTTTGCATAACTATACAATGGTTTATTTTAACTCCCGGTTGGATACCAACCCTTCTAAATAAAACGGAATTTTCCACCGTACCGTCTATACAGCAACCACTTGCTATCATGGAATTAGTAACTTCAGCGTTTACTTGATACTTTACCGGAGGCTCATCCTTTGCTTTGGTATATACAGGCCAAGAGTCAGAAAATAATTTACTCATTGTGCTTTCTTTTAGAAGTTCAAGGTTTTCTTTATAATAAGTGTTTATAGTATCTATTTTAACTAAATATCCATCGTAGTTATAGGCAAATATCTTTAAATTATTCTTTAATTGAAAGACTGCATCTTTTAAAAGGTCTTTATCCGTCCCTAGGATTCTTTTGTTTATTATATCCATAAACAATTTTCTTTCCATCATAATAGTTTCCATAAATACATTTTTGGCACCTTTTTTATTTATTATATCAATAACTCTATTATCCTTACCGATAATCAAACAATCCGAATCGGAATACTCTCCTGTCTCTTTCTCAATCTTTTTGTAAGCTACAGATATATCCGCCTTTCGCTCTATATGTTCTTTTAACATTTTACTATAATCAATCCGACTGATAAAATAACTTGGCGATATTACTACATACTTTTCCTTAGAATAATAAATATAGTCTAAATAATCCGATATTATATCCATATCACTGCTTCTTAAATATGGATAATAGTTTTGTAAAGGATTAAATATAAAAACACCTTTATTTTTTCGTTCCAAATCCCAAGCCCTGCCGGTTTGAATGTGATCTGTAATTGAACGGTATTTATCTCTTGTAAAAATAAAAACATGATTTATCCCCGAGTTTACCATATTGGATATAGTAAAATCAATGATTCTATATCTTCCTGCAAAGGGTATTGCGGCAATAGGTCTGTTATATGTAAGCTCTTCTATTCTACTGTCATCTTCATTAAGGTTTATTATTCCAAGTATGCTATACATAAATAGTGCCTCCTTCCATATAAAAATCATCGGAAATAATGGAAATATTCTTTGATTCAGTTTTACCCACCTTGCAGTTTTGGCCTATTTCACATCTGTTACCTATTATACTTTTATTTATAATGGTGCTTTCATTGATTATCGTATCTTCCATGACTACCGTATCGGATATTATAGCATCTTTGGCAATATAAACTCCGGGAAAAATTACAGAATTGATTATAGTACCATATATTTTACAACCTTCTCCAATAAGAGAATTTACTATTTTGGCCTCTTTGCCGATATACTGTGCAGGTTGTATGAAAGCCGATGAATATATTTTCCAATTGGTATCAAACAAGTCCAATTCATTATCACTTTCCAGTAAGTCCATATTTGCTTCCCAAAGGCTTTCTATAGTTCCAACATCCTTCCAATAACCGCTAAAGGGATAAGCCATTAGCTTTACACCCGAATTCAGCATATTAGGTATAACATTTTTACCAAAGTCATGATGAGATTTCTTATCTTGCTCATCTTCTAGCAAAAACTTTTTTAAAATATCCCAATTAAATAAATATATACCCATAGAAGCCAAATTACTTTTGGGTTCTATCGGTTTTTCTTCAAATTCATATATACTGCCATCCTCAGTTGTATTCATAATACCAAATCGGCTTGCTTCAGATAATGGCACTTTTAAAACAGCTATTGTTGCTTCTGCTTCTTTTTCTTTATGAAACGAAATCAATTTGGAATAGTCCATCTTGTAAATATGATCTCCTGATAGTATCAGAACATATTTCGGCTTATGCAAATCAATAAATTCAATATTTTGGTATACTGCGTTAGCAGTCCCCTTATACCATTCTCCACCTTCTTCGTTTAGGTATGGTGGCAAAATGGTCACTCCTCCGTCACGTCTGTCAAGTCCCCAAGGGGCTCCTATACCAATATAGGAGTTAAGTACCAAAGGTTCAAACTGAGTCAATACACCGACTACCTCAATATCGGAATTAGAGCAATTACTTAAAGTAAAGTCTATTATCCTATATTTGCCACCGAATGCAACGGCGGGCTTGGCCATTTTCTTTGTAAGGCTGCCAAGTCTAGTGCCTTGTCCGCCGGCCAGTATAAGAGCTATTACTTCCTTTGACATTCTTATCTCTCCCCTTTCTTTTAACGATTGCTGAACAGTCGTTGAACGATTGCTCAGTCATCGCTCTACTCATCGCTCTACTGCTGCTCAGCCATTGTTTTTAAATAGATTGTCGCAAGCGGCGGTATTTTTATTTTAATATGATAAGGGTTTCCATGAATTTGTCCTTCGCAAGCCGATATATTCCCTTCATTAATCACATTGGAACCGCCGTAAGCATCACTGTCTGTATTAAGGACTTCAATATAGTCACATTTTATGGGCACTCCTATTGAATAATCTTCATAAACAACAGGAGTAAAGTTGCTGACAACGATAATCAAATCACTTGCATCCTTAGATTTTCTAATAAAACTAATAATACTCTGTGAATAGTTATTGGCATCAATCCATATAAAACCTTCTGATTTATGGTCTTGCTCCCAAAGAGCCTTTTCTTTTTTATAGAAAAAATTAAGTTCCCGTACATACTTGTGGACTAGAGAATGCATTTCGAAGTCAAGCATAAACCATTCCAAGCTCTCATTGAAATTCCATTCCACGAACTGTGCAAACTCGTTTCCCATAAAGCTAAGCTTCTTTCCGGGATGGGCCATCATATAGGCATAAAACATTCTGAGTGATGCAAACTTTTTCCAGTAATCTCCCCACATTTTATCTATCATTGATTTCTTGCCATGAACAACTTCATCATGGGAAAGTGGCAAAATGAAATTCTCTGAATATGCATACATCATAGAAAATGTAATAAGTTTATGATGCCATTTTCTATCAACAGCATCAAGGCTCATATATTCCAACATGTCATTCATCCAGCCCATATTCCATTTATATTTAAATCCAAGGCCACCTGTATAAGACGGTGCTGTTACTAAAGGCCAGGATGTCGATTCTTCCGCAACAATAAGGGCATAAGGATGCCTTTGATAAACAGCTTTATTAAATTGCCTAAAAAACTCTATAGCTTCGATATTTTCGCGACCGCCATATTTATTAGGAGTCCACTTGCCCGGGTCTTTTTCATAATCCAGATATAACATACTTGCCACTGCATCAATTCTAAAGCCATCAACGTGATAATAATCAAGCCAAAACATGGCATTTGAAATAAGAAAGCTTTTGACTTGAGCCTTACCCAAATCGAAATAATGAGTTCCCCAATTGTTATTTTCAGCTTTTTTATAATCATCATATTCATATAGATTTGTACCGTCAAACCTATATAGACCATGCTCATCTTTACAAAAATGTCCCGGTACCCAATCAAGTATCACTCCCAAATCTTGTTCATGGCATTTATCAACTAAATACATGAAATCCTCAGGAGTTCCATATCGGCTGGTAGGTGCATAATACCCAGTAATCTGGTATCCCCAAGAATCATCAAGAGGATGTTCCATAACAGGCATAATCTCTATATGGGTATATCCCATGTTAGAGACATACTTTGGCATTAGGTCAGCCAGTTCCCTATAGCTTAAAAACCTATTGTTCTCTCCCCTTTTCCAAGAACCTAAATGCACTTCATATATATTTATCGGCTTATCATAGGGTGAACATTTTTGCTTTTCCCACTCTATCTCATTTTTACTCCAAATATATTTATCCAAAGCCACTATTTTTGAAGAAGTCTTTGGCCGTGTTTCAGCATGAAAAGAAAAGGGATCTGATTTTAACACCGTTTTACCATCTTTATCAGTAACTGCATATTTGTACGAATTCCAATATGGTATTTCAGGAATAAAAGCAATCCAAAATTCTTCACATTTATGCTTTTCCATCATATTTGAATTTGGGTTCCAACCGTTAAAATCTCCAACAACAGATGCATTTTGTGCATTTGGTGCCCACAATGTAAATAATATGCCTTCGGTTCCTTCAATATTACAAAAATGTGAGCCTTGTGTCTTATATGCATTATAGTTTTTCCCCAGTTTAAATTGATAAAGTTCTTGATAGTTCACTTCTTTTATATCTGCTTTTTTATTTTCAAAATGCTTTCTATTGTTTGCCCTGCCATATTTAAAAGTAAGCTTTTTAAGCTTTTCTATTTTGTCTTTGTTAAAGTCTTTAAGATCAAATTTCCAATTCCAATTACCATGTGCTACTCCGGGAACATTCATACGTGCTTCTGAGCCCAGACAAAGAATATCCTGCATAGATACGATAACTGTATTAGCAATGCTGTTATAGGCATATTCTATAATATCCCAGACTATATTTTCTTCTTTTTGTCTAATGTTTACACTCATTAAAGCTAATATATTCTTTGCTCTCTCATAATTATCTGCGACAAGCTCCCTATACCATCCAAGCATAGTATCATTATCATGGGTACCGGTGTAAACAACAAGGTTTTGTTCATAGATATCCCTATCAAATTGCAAAACCTTCATGCCGGGAAAAGAAAATCTGTTTTTTAAGGCTATTACGTCTGCGGTTATGATACCTAAGTCTTCAGCTATGATAGTGTTGCCTTCTTTTATCGCTGCTTTAAGCATATCCTCACCGGGAGCTTTCACCCATCTACCGTTTATTGCACTGGTTTCATCCGCATCTATCTCCCAATAGCTTTCAAGGCCACGAAAATGATCTATTCTTAGAATATGTGTCAGACTTTTAAGTCTTCTAAACCTTTGCAGCCACCATTGATACTTGTCTCTTTTTATACTTTCCCAGTCATACACGGGATTACCCCAGAGCTGTCCTTCCATGGAAAAATAATCCGGCGGCACTCCCGATACCTTTTTAGGCTCACCCTTTTCGTCCAATTTGAAGTATTGGGATTTTGCCCATACGTCTGCACTGTCATGAGCTACATATAAAGGCATGTCACCAATGATTTGTATATTGTTTTTTTCCGCATAATCCATGACTGCTTTCCAAGATGCATGAAATTCAAATTGTTTAATTTTTTCTTCCTTTATATCCCTTTTATATAATGATTTGTAATAATCTATTGCTTTTCCCTCTCGAAAGGCAATATCCTTATCCCATTTATTCCAAGGCAGGCTTTTAAAGTGTTCTTTTAATACAACAAATAGCGCATAGTCCGTCAGCCAATATCTATTTTCCCTCTCAAAATCAGAATACTTTATATCCGCTTTAATCTTACCAATATAACGAGTATCCCCGGCAAAGGCTGAATAACATTTATAAGGTGAGCCTTCCGACATCACAGGATTTAGTGGAAGTACTTGCCAATAGGATTGCTCACTTTGTTTTAACAAATCTATAAAATCAAAGCATAAGTCATATTTCGGAAGAGATGAGATATGAAGTAGTACACCGCATCTTCTTTGAGTAATAAGGCTCATTAAAGCACCTCCTGAAAATGTCTTTAGTAATTGTTTAAAGAGATTTCATCAAATGCCTGTATTACTAATATTTTAATTCATTTTACCAGATACTTCAATAGCTATAGCCATAACTAAGGTACATTAGTTTTTCATAGACATATACTGTATATGAAGAATTGTATTAATTTTGAATTTTTATTCTTTATATTATGAAAGGGTGATTAAGGATATGAAAAAATGGCTTCACAGTTTAAAGACTAATACACCCCAAGAGGGCTTTGAATTGGCTATAAAGTTATCGCAGATGGGTGTTGAATATACTCAGCCTGATGAAAAGATTCGTAAAAAACTAAGGCCGAAATACTCTACAAATGCGGATAGTTTGATTGCCGCTTCACATGTTATAGCAACCAATTTTCAGACTGTGGCTGCGGCGAATAATTATTGGAAGTGAAGATTAAGAGAGGCCTCGAGGCCTCTCTGGTTTTAGCTGTCTAGTATACTTATTTCTATAGTTGTATCGCCGGTTATTTCGAAGATAAAAGTATAAACATATTCATCTATTGTGGGTACGAGTATTTCTTCTCCGGGCAATTTCTTTAATTCTGGTGTTTGACCAGGCCCCAAGGTTAATATTATTATTATTTCAGTATCCTCTTCTATTCCTTCATAACGAATATCTCCACTTTCTTCATCTACTAATGGCTCAGCTTCTAAATTAATTTCTAAAGAAAGGTCCGAAGCATCCTCGATAATTAATGTAAATCCTTCAGTAGATAAATCTTCCTCAAATTCAACGTAAATATAAGTGTCTTTTTCTAAGTATTCTACTTTATACAAATTACCTACATATAGGTTGTTATCGTTATCAAGCACTTCATCAGAATCATGTAACCACTTTTTCACCCTATACCCTGTCTCTGGCTCAGCGCAAAAGTCTATGGTCATACCTTCTTTTACTTGTATCCCACTTATAATGTTTGTATTATCTATTGTAGCACTTAAACTCCCACCTATTTCATTGCCTTCTTCTGCAACTACACCGAAAACAACTGAATATTTTTCGTTAGTTGAATCTTCATATATCACCTCAATCTCTGTATCTTTTTCTATGATAAAAGTATAAGTATAGTACAGGTGAGTATCTCCTTCAATCAAATCTTCTTTCCTATCTTCCCCATCTACTAAGAATTCTATTATTTCTCGTTCGTCTTCCGGTTCTATAAGCACAATCACCTCTGTGCCTTTTATAGCTTTGTAAATACCATCTTCTTCATAGCAGCCACCTATAATTTCAATATCCTCGCCTTCTAACGACAATTCAAATATTTTTAATTCAAACACATTGGTATCTATACCTTCTTCTATTGCATCAGCTTTAGCTTGAATTGTTACTTTTTCTACATGTTCATCTAAACAATAAACAGAAATATATGCTTTATCGTCTATTAAGTCAACATCATATTCACTGATACCTTTTATATCCCAGTATATATCCCAGTATTCATAATTTCCGGCGTCTTCTTTAAAACTAGAGCCAAATAAAGTAATTACTATACTATCAACAGAATATCCAGGTTCAATTTCATGTTTTTCCATAGTAGCAGTTATGCCTACTTTCGGACCTTCTATCGGTTTACTTTCTATCGTACCTGTATAATTATCAATCCCGGTTACTTTAACTTTAATATCTTTACCAACGTCATCAATTGTCAATTTATAGCTATTCGATGTTGCACCATCAATATTTTCATAAGAATCATTTTCATTGCCACTTCTCATCCATTGATAATTTACAGTAGCTCCTTCCGGTACTACATTTGCAGTTAACGTCTGTCCCACCACAACTCCACCACTTATTTCAACAGATTTTACAGCCACCGTAGATGGACTTGAATCTCCTCCTCTATTATCATCTCTATCTCTACCCGAGCTTCCAGATATCGTTGTGGGTTGTGGTGGCGATGGGGGTTTTATTGTAGGTTTTGTTTCTTGTAAATTTCCCACTATTGTTTTTTCTAAAGCCGAAGCTATTTCGTCGGGAACTAAGTTTTTGTTTTCCATCTTTTCTCTTAACTTTTTGATAGCATTTTCTACAGCTTTATCTATATGCTTAATTATTTCTTCCGGTATTTTCCCCGGAGATTCCTGTTTGATTTCTTTTATCCTATCTAAGAATGGTACAGGCAATCCGTCCAAGTCCAAACCTTCCACTTTATCGTCTATTCCTTTTGCTACTTCTCCTTCATTGAACCCTATTTGCTGCAATGCTTCTACAGGAAATGTATAAGTCGTGGTAGCTTCCTCTTCTGAGCCGGTTACTTTTCCATCCTTTCCCACATTAACTCTGATTTCCACAGTTCCGTCCACAACTCTTACGTCAACATTTCCACTATAGTATTGTGTAAAGAATTCTGTTCCTCTGACTCCCATTACTGCTGTGGGTGTCTTTATTTCAAATCTGGAATTTTCTTTTAGTTTTTCTTTCACTGAAGAACCTACACCGCCGGATTGAAGGTTTATGGAGCTCTGTTTCGCACCATTAGAACCTCTAAGTTCCGATAGATAGACTCTGGTATTTTCTGCAAGGGTAATTATCACTTCATCGTCCATCTGCACCTTTGCCTTGCCTGAAAGCCCTGTAATAATTCTGTCTCCTTCAGTAAGTCTCATATTTATAAAAGCCTTAAAGGGCTTTTCTCCTCCTGCTCTTATTATCTGAACATCCCCGTCCATTTGAATCAGCTTGGCTGAAATCTTTTCTGCTCCAAAAACCGTCAAGGGCATGGCGGTAATAAGTAGCATGATACATAACAGGATTGCGATAGTTTTCTTTACCATAAATAAACACCTCCATTTTTTAATCTATTTTTAATTTATCTACTTGATATACTTGCAACGCATGTGCCTTTCCCTTTACCTGTATAGGCCCTATATCAGTCACTTCCACATAATCTTTTACGTGATCGTATACTTCTTGACTGATAAGTATCTGTCCACCTTTACTGTTGGCTTCGATACGCGCTGCTGTATTTACTGTATCTCCTATAGCAGTAAAATCCATACGGAAATCCGCTCCGATATTACCTACAATAGCACTTCCTGTATGTATACCTACACCAAACTGAACGATTTTACCAAATCTTTGTTCCAATCTTTTTTGTAAAGGCTCTGCGCCTGATTTCATCGCCCATGCGGTTTGTACCGCTCTTAGCTGATGATTGTCCAAATCCAAAGGCGCATTATATAATGCCATTGCAGCATCTCCTATATACTTGTCCAGTGTCCCTCCGTAATCAAATATGGATTTGGCGCATAAGGTAAGGTAATCGTTTAATATGGACACAACCTCTTCAGGCTCCGCAGCTTCGGAGAGAGGCGTAAATCCACGAATATCTACAAATAGTACGGTAATATCCCTTCTCGCCCCACCTAGATTTAGTCCTTTTTCTCCTTCTTCCAAGATTTTGCCCACTATCTGCGGTGCCACATATTTACCAAATACATCGGTAACTCTTTTCTTTTCCAATTGTTCAAGTATAAATTTTTCTCCTAGAACCTCTATATATTGAAGGCTCAAAAGCCCCGTTGGATATAAAAAGCTCATTATATAGCCTTTGTCCCCGGTGCTAAGCATTTTGACAATGATTATAAATAATACGCTAATTACCGCTAAGACCAAGGCTCCTAATCCCGGCTTAAATCTTTGAAATAAAAGATATCCTATAACGCTAAGAGTAAGCATTATTACAAGCTGTGCAAATAATGATACTTCTACCCAGAACTTACCTTTTATAAATTGCTGAATCATATTGGCATGAATTTCCACACCGTACATGGGTACCTGTGGTGCCATAGGTGTAAAATAATAATCATCGGCAAGCCCTACAGCTGTTGGCCCTACTAATACAATCTTATCTCTGAAATACTCTCCGGGAATATCCTCATTTAAAACCCTATGAAAAGGTATGTATTCAAAGCTATATGGTTCCCCGCTATATCTTATAGTTGTACGCTGCCAGAAATCTAAGGGTATATCTTTCATAGCTAAGCCATGACTTCCAAATTTCTCCTCATAGTATTTATATAATTTCCAACTTAAACTCTCTATTTTTTCCCCTTCATATTCAAAGCTGAGTATGGCTTTCCTTACTATACCGTCATTATCCATAATAGTATTTATATGCCCCGTATTTGATACATCATCTAATGCGCAGAAAGGTTTTGTCAAATCGTGAGATTCCAATACTCCACGGCTTGCACTACCGCCGAAGGTTCCGTAAACGGGAAAAACAATATTGCTAAAATTTGAAACCGTATATACAAGATAATCATCATCATAAGCCTCGGCAGATTCCTCAGAGAATATAATATCGTATCCTATAGCCAAAGGTTCTCCTTCTTCTATAAGACGAATTAGCTCTCCATGATAATCCCTAAGCCAAGGCCATTTGCCTATTACATTAAGACTTTCATCATCAATAGCTACTATTACGATATCAGCTATTGCACTGTCTTCTTTTTGATACAATAAGTCTTGCAATCTGTAATCAAATGTTTCAAATACTTGAAAGTACATAAATAATGCAATTAGCAAAAATAAACTAATATGGATTCCTAATGACCACTTTTTCAAAAGGTTCACCGCCTATTGTAATAACCATACCTTCTTTCGCTGCTATGGTATTTTTAAATTCTTTTTGTGCTGATAGCTCTATTTCACGTTGCTCTTTGTCACTGCGATTTTCTTTATGATGAAATAGTATTAAATATCCTATGTCCGCTTCTTTACTTATTCTTGTACCCTCTTCCCAAGTGGAATGTCCCCAGCCTATTTTATTTTCATAACCACCTGTTCCAAAGTATTCAGCATCCGTAAAATGAGTATCATATATTAATATATCCGTCCCCCGAATAAACTCTAAAAAGTCTTTCCTTCTTTGTCCTTTCATTGGCTCCGTATCTGTGCTGTAAACTACTGAAGAATCAGCTTTCTCAACTTTATAGGAAAGACATCCGTTAGGATGATTTACTTCAAAGGTCTTAATTATTATATCCTCCCCCAAATCGATAACCTGATTGGGCTTAATGTTCATGAACTCATAATCTGCTTTCATCATCCCCATAGTCACGGGGAAATAGGGAGAGTTCATTTGTTTATTAATAACTTCTTGAAATTTTATTTCTTCCTTATCTTCACCATATAGGCGAAACTGATTTCCCGGGCAATATAAGGGTGTGAAAAAGGGTAAACCTTGTATATGATCCCAGTGAAGATGGGAAAAGAATATATCTCCTTCTTTTTTGCCTTTTACCATCATCATCTTATTACCCAACTCAGCAATACCTGTACCTGCATCAAATATAAGGTTTTTACCTCCTGCTTCTATTTGCACACAGGATGTATTACCGCCAAATTGTATGGTGCTTTTCCCAGGTGTCGGTTTAGAGCCCCTCACTCCCCAAAATGACACTTTTAATTCCATTAATAAATCATCCTTGTTTTAAAAATATGTATTCTCATTGAATAGAAATAATATTATAATCGTCTATCCATTGTACATCTAACCCAAGCTTTTCTTTTAATGTTTCCGGACTTGCCAAGGTTCTGCTTTCAATAACAATAAAGTCACTAGCTTCCAGGGATAATTCTATCGTCTCTTCTCCCTTTTCTAAAATAACAAGTTTCTTATCCTGATTCCAATGTACCTCTGCTCCCCATACTTCACCGACTGCTCTGATGGGAATTTTTATTTCATCGTCTATAATAGCGGGTTGTACATCAGGAAAAATTATTTCCTTATTATCTATAAATGTAAGTATCCCCTCTTGTGACTCCACTTTGTCTATAGCCACTAGGTTCTTACCTTTATCGGGAATCAATAAAATTCTATTATTCCATTGATCTGCAATAAACAGCGTCTCCTTTGCATAGGTAATACCTATAGGACCATCAAGATAGGAAATGAATTTGTTGTCAAAATCCTCTCCTGCCACTCCTGCGCCTATTATTGTATAAACTCCCGTATTATCAATAGCCCTTATAACATGGTTATAGGTATCACTTATAAGTAATGTTCCGTCATCTTTCAATGCAATTCCTTTTGGAAAATTAAAATAAGCTTTCTTAGCATCACCGTTTATAAAGCCCCCTGCCCAATAACCGCTTTCTTTGTCTTTTATAAAGTGAATGCCGGCTAAAGTTTCAACTTTATCTTTGGATATAGCTTTTTTAATTTGATGATTACCGCCATCTGCAATATAAAGAACTCCTTTTTCATCTACAGCTAATCCGACAGGTTCGTTTAAAATACTTGAATCTCCTTGTTTCCCCGCATATGTGGTTACATTACCTTCTTGATCAATTTTCCTTATAACATTGTTTAAAGTATCGGAAACAAAAATATTACCATCATCATCTATGGCTACACCTGACGGGTTTCGAAAGCTTGCATTAGTACCTTTATCATCTTTATATCCGATAGTTTTGCCCCCTGCAATAGTAGTTACTTTACCGTTATAAATCTGTCTGATAGCATGGTTTCCGGTATCGGCAACAATAATTGCTCCGCTTTCAGCTACAGCAATCCCTTTTGGTCGGTTAAACATAGCATTTTTAAGCTCTCCGTCTACATACCCCCCACCGGGAAAACCAAATCTATCAATTCCTTTTGTAATTCCTGATATAGTGGTAGTTTTAAGGGTTTTTAAACTGAGTAAGCATATCCTGTGGTTTTGAGAATCCGCAATTATTAATGCGTCTGTTTTTTCAGAATAGGCAATATCATTAGGGAAACTAAAAGAAGAGACCTCCATCGGCTTAGAAACGATACTATCTCCTGTTGTCACAATTAAAAAGCTTGCACCGAATAATAGTAGCAAGGCAATAAGTGCTATACCTCTAAACCATTTTTTATAAACCATATCATCACTCCTCCTATACTTTATTTTTAAATTTTCTATGGAACTTGATTACTGTAACATTTATCATGGGAAGATTGTCAAAATATTGGCGAATATTATTATAATATTATCATCTTTTGTCTTTTTATGCTATACTATTTTTGTTAATACCTGTATATAGCATGATCTAGCTTATATTGTCATTCTAAGGAGCTTGCAATGAAGGATTTTTCATCGGTGGGGAAGATTCTTCACTGGCGTTCAGAATGACGAGAAGGGGCGTTCAGAATGACGAGAAAGGGCGTTTAGAATGAAAGGGAAGGAATGTTCGAAATGACAATTACCAATTCTTTTTATTGGGGAGTTAGCTGTTATTTTGCATAGTTGATTTAATGAAGTTAAAAATTTGGCACAATAGGTCGATAATATGATTAAACTAAAGTGAAATTAATTATATAAAAGTGAAACCTCAAATCATGCGATGGAGGAGTAGTAGTGATAAAAAAATATAAAAAAGAGTTAAACTCTAAACAAAAACTCAAATTGATTTTTGAATACGTCGGAAAGATTGCCGAAGAAAAAAAGTTGGACAATCTTCTGCATTTGATGGCTGATCTGGGCAGACAGCTTGTCGTAGCAGATCGCTGTTCTATTTGGATATATGATAAAGAAAAGAATGAGTTATGGACAAAGGTGGCACATGGTATACCCATAATGCGTATACCGGCAAATACCGGTGTTGTCGGTCATGTTTTTACCACCCAATCGGAATACTTCACCAATAATGCTTATGACAATCCTAATTTTAATAAAGAAGTTGATAAGAAAACAGGATACAGGACAAAGGCTCTTTTAGCTTTACCCCTTTATGATAATGAAGGAGTTATTATGGGGGCTTTTCAAGCTGTAAATAAAATGACGGCAACGGAAGAATTTTCTCAGGAGGATATAGAGACCTTAAAAATGGTTGCAGATTATTCTGAAAAATCAATATCTAATGCAATGCTTAATGAAGAAATAGTTAATACACAAAAAGAAATTATTTTTCTTATGGCGGAAATTGGAGAAAGCCGTTCAAAAGAGACCGGAAACCATGTTAAAAGAGTTGCTGAAATTTCATCTTTATTAGCTATTCTCTATGGCATGGATGAAGAGGAAGCGGAATTGATTAAAATGGCTTCTCCCATGCATGATATCGGCAAGGTAGCTATTCCCGACAGTATTTTAAAAAAACCGGGTAAGCTTACGGATGAAGAATTTAAGCATATGCAAAATCATACGGCTATAGGTCATAGATTATTAAAAAATTCTGAGCGTATTATAATAAAATCATCAGCTATAATAGCCGAGCAGCACCACGAAAAATGGAACGGTAAAGGATATCCCAATGGTCTGAGGGAAGAAGAAATCCATCCCTATGGTAGAATAAGTGCCATCGCCGATGTATTTGACGCCTTGGCAAGCCCTAGGGTTTATAAGCCTTCATGGGATCATGACAGGATTAAAAAACTTTTTGAAGAAGAAAAAGGGCAACATTTCGATCCTGTAATGACTCAAGTATTTTTGGATAACTACGATAAATTTGTAAAAATAATTGAAGAATATAAAGATGTCTAATTCTATTCTTTATAAATCTTTACAGGTAAAAATGCGATTATTGCCATTACTATCATTATAAAATAAACATTACGGTACTGTCCGGTTTGTTGGTAGACTCCGGCTGATATTGTAGGCCCAATTAAAGACGCAGGTATTAAGGCCATTACTATAGCACTTAGATTTAATGGATAATACTTTTCACCAAACTTTTTCTTAGTGAGAGCTGCCGACAACGTAGGGGAAGAACCATACCCTATGCCTCCCATAATAAACCCTATGATAATAAAAGATAGTATATTTGTTTTATTTGCAAGAATTATCAGTAATAAACCGCCTATAAAAACAAGATTACTTATTATCATGGCTTTATCTCCGCCAATTCTATCGGCAATAGTACCGAAAAGTAATCGTCCTACACCGTTACCAATAGAAACCATACCGACTATAAGCGCTAATGAATCGGATGTTATACCGAATTCCGTTGCCATATAACCGGCGTTGGAGACAATTCCTAATCCTATAGATGATGCGATAACAGACCAAATAAACAACATCCAAAAATCACTTGTTTTCAACATTTCAAAAAGAGTATAATTCTTAATAATTTTTTTTATTTCGGCAGATTTCTTTTTTGCTACAGGGTTTTTAATAAGAAATGACCCGGTAAGAAATACTACGAAAAAAACTATTGACAATATTTTAAATGCTACACGCCATTTTAACAAATCTATAGCCTTATTTACTATAATACCTAGTATCAAACTCCCTAATCCCATACCCATCAAAAGGGTTCCTGTGGCAAAGCCTGCCCTATCAGGAAACCATTTAGGAACTGTTGATAATATTGCATTGTAGCTTAGTCCCACACCTAAACCGCATAGTCCGCCATAGGACATGTATAAGCCCCAAATATTTGCAATTCTTGAAGCTGTAAAAAAACCTATAAGAAAAAGTGCAGCAGAAAACAAAATAATATTTCCGGGAGGGCGTTTTTTTAAAATCATACCGGAAAAAATTGAACCAAGGCAAAACATTGTCATGCTTATAGAAAAGGTTATTGATGTTTGGCTTCTTGACCAATTAAAAGCTTCCTCCAAAGGTGCTGCAAATAATGACCAAGCATAGATTAAGCCTAAAAAAAGCATTAAAAATGTACCTATTATAAGCGTCCTCGTCTTCATTTGTTATCTCCTTCTATCTAATTTATAAATTAAAAATTCTATATCCCCCAAGCTTTTCAAGATCCTTCGATGCTTTTCAAAATTACATATATAAGCTGTCAGGGCGGTCACAGACCGCCCCTACCTTCCAAGATTCTTCGGCTAAATCTTAAAAATGACAGCGTTGGATGGTACACCACCCCAACACTTCAATTTTTTCGGTATTCCAATTATTCCGCCCAGATTTCTTCATCTGTTGGAGGTTCATCTTTTCTCGGATAAGCTATCGTTGCCATGTTCAGCAAATGCTCATAGGTAAGATTCTCAGAAATACTATTTCCGCCCCAAGATCCGCAACCAAGCGATGGGGTAGGATTAAGATTGGTAAATAAACCTCCGCCTCCGGCTGCTATACCGGGAACATTAACTAAAAGCCTTCCTACAGGAAGTTCAACTGCTGCATATTCAATCTTTTCTTTATTATCAGAATGAATCACCGCAGTATGACCGGCACCTTGATACAACAGATTTGCTCTGGCTATTTCTATCCCATCATTAAAATCTTCATACGTTGTAAGTATCAAAACCGGACATAATTTTTCACCGCATAATAAATCTTCATTACCTCGAGCTTCCGTATTTACTACTAAAGCAGCTATATCTTCTGGTACTTCTAGCCCGGCTTTTTTAGCTATTTCAAATGCAGGCCTTCCAATTATATCCGCTTGCAGTCTGCCATCTTTAAATAGTGCATCTCTAATCTTATCAACTTCTGCGTTTTCCCCTATATAGTAAGCACCATTTTTCTCTAGAGCCTCAATCATAGCATCTTTCTTATCTTTATGCACTATAATTGATTGATTGCATGCACAGATTACACCGTTATCAAAACTTCTACCCATTATAATAAATTGAGCAGCTAAATCTAAATTGTCGTATTCTTCATCTATAACGGCCTGAACATTACCTTGTCCTACGCCAAAAGCAGGTTTACCGCTTGAATATGCCGCCTTTACCATACCCATGCCACCGGTAGCTACAACAACGTCAGCTGCCGCCATCAATGCTTGTGTCGCCTCAATGCTGGGATCCTCAACAATTTGTATCACTTTTTCCGGTGCGCTAATCTCTGCTAATGCTTTATTCATATATTCGATGGTTTTTGTTGTTGTCCTCTTGGCTCTTGGATGTGGGGAAACAATTATTGTATTTCTACCTTTAATAGCCAACATCGCATTTCCCAATGGAGTTATTGTCGGGTTGGTGATAGGTGACACAGACGCAATAACACCTTTTGGATGAGCTACATATACTAAGCCTTTCTCCTCATCTTCCCTAACGATTCCTACAGATTTCTTATTCTTCATCGTAAGCCATACTCCGGAGCCCATAGTTGTGTTTTTAATAATTTTTGATTGCACATCACCCATATTAGTCTCTTCTATTGCTAGTTTAGCAAGTTCCTCCGCATTATCCGATACGGCTTTATTAATTACACGACACATTAAGTCCACTTCTTCTTGAGTGGATTTTCTCATTTTTTCAAGTGCGAGCCTTGAGTTTTCCAATAAAATTTTAAGATCTTGACTCATTTGAATTCTCCTTTCCATTATTATTACACATTATCCCTGACAAAAACATGTGATAATTCAACACCTTTTACTACCCTTAATACTCCCAATGCCAGCGCTTCCATTTCATTTTCACCGGGTAGCATTACCACCGGTGCTATAAATTCAACTCGTTCTTTTATCCAGCCGGTAAGCATTGAGGAATAAGCTATGCCGCCTGTTAAAATTATAGCGTCAAGTTTACCTGATACAACTACTGCAAGCTTACCTATATTTTTGGCCACATTATGAGCTAAGGCCTCATATATAAGAGCAGCCTTATCATCACCATTTACAATTCTGCTTTCAATTTCTTTGGCATCAGTAGTTCCAAAATATGCATTTAGCCCCCCATACCTTCTTACCTTTTTCATCATTTTTTTGTAATCATATTCGGGTGAGGTAGCCATCTTTATTACCTGAAAAACAGGCAGCCCACCGGCCCTCTCCGGTGAGAAGGGCCCTTCATCATCGGATATCATATCTATCATCCGTCCGCACTTATGAAGGCTTAAAGTAATACCACCTCCAAGATGTACAACAATAAGAGACAATTCTTTATAAGGTTTTCCTACCCTTTCAGCATATTTTATGGCAGAGGCTCTCATGTTAAGGTTATGCCCCATACCCTTCCTTTCCATCTCAGGCAATCCGGTAATTCTAGCAATAGGTTCCAACTCATCTACAGTAACAGGATCATATACATAGGCATCTATGCCTAAATCTTGAGATATAGAGTCTGCTATTATAGCTCCCAAATTTGAAGCATGTTCATTTTGCGGTTGGTATTTAAGTTGGTATACCATATCTTCGTTCACCTTATAAGCACCGGATTTAACAGGTGGTAATAAACCCCCTCTAGCTACTATAACATTAATGGATTTTAAATCAATATCATGTGTTACTAGTGCGGAAAAGATTGTATTTATCCTCATTGGCAATTGTTCCAAAATCTCGGCATACTTTGACAATTCCTCTTTTTTATACTCAATAGATTCTACGAATAAAGGTTCAGTGTCATCGTAAACTGCAATTTTTGTCGATATTGATCCGGGATTTATCACTAGTATCCTTGTTCCCATATAATCACCCTTTTATTTAATTTGATATCAAATCTATTCCTCTTTGGGTGGCAACGGCAAAGGCCAAAAATCTAAAAGATCACCATAAGCTGCCCACATTGGAAATAATAGACCCAGCATCATTGTGTCTAATGCAAAAAGTCCATCGGGATAAGTCATTGTTTCACCAAAATGCCAATAACAAAAACTACGTACAATTAGGTAACCGATAACTCCAATTACAATAGAGAATCCAAGATTTACAAAACCACCTATTAGGGGATTGTCTAGTTTATTACCCGGCCAAGTTTGAAAGATTGTCAATGTTATCAAAACGCCAAATATTATAGAAATAGCATAAGACATAAACAATAAGGGTTCGATATTCATCATATTGACAGCGATATTAAAGGTTATGGCACCTAGTATCAGACAAGTCACCGTAATAGCTATGCCAAAAGCAGGTTGTTTTAAATTAAATTTATTAAAGGGCCACATGCCTAATATGGCGAAGCACCATAGAAAAACAACAGACGTTATAGCATATGTTATAGCATGCTCCCATAAAAATGGACCACTGGGAGCGAAGAATACGGATAATGGTCCTCCTTCTACGTAAAGGGGAACTGAGCCAATAGGTGATGGCTTTATTCCCGCAGGATAAGACAATTCATTGAAATTAAACAATTGCATTAAGCAAAATGAAATAGTATAAGCTGTTACAATAAAAGTAAACCCTGCAGCCGGTAATGATAGTTTGGTGAAGGGCCAAAAGTTAAATGCTAGGAAGAGGAAAAAAGTTGTAATTATTGACAGAATCGTATGGAGAGCAACATACGGATGTAAGGCACCCCCTCCCAAAAATTTAATTAAACCGAAACATACCAACGTACCCCAACAAAACGCAAAAAGTACAAGCAGTAATCCGCTTAAAGGCTGAGGGATATTCTCCATAGGTAAGCTTTTACCTTTCCACAATGCACCCAGAACAACAAACATACCGATACAAGACATAACTAGATAACCGAAAAAATTAGAATATGTTCCTATATTGAAGCTTCCGGTAATAATAAAGGCTATTATTGCTGTAACGATTAATACAAATATTCCACGCCCCGGCTGTTTTGTTGCCCATTTAGCTTTTAAACTATTCATTTTTTACCACCTTTCTTCTATTTTAATTTTAGATACCTCTTGCGGCAGCTGCCGCAAATGCCAAGGAATAATACTTTTCTTCCATTGATGAGCCCCTTGATGTAACAACAATAGGTGCTTTTGCACCTAAAACTAAACCGGCCATTTTGGCACCGGCCATCTCTACCAAACATTTACCCAGTATATTACCTGTAGTTATATTTGGTGCCACTAAGATATCAGCATCTCCGGCAACCTCACTAGTATAATTTTTAGCTATAGCCCTTTCTTTGCATATAGCCAAATCAAAAGATATGGGACCTTCAATTATACAGTTTTTAATCTCTCCTTTTTCGTTCATTTCCTTTAGTTGTGCGGCTTCTATCGTTTCAGGCATTTTAGGATTAACCTTTTCAACGGCAGCTAATATACCTACCTTTGGTTTATCATACCCTAGGTTTATTAATGCTTTTACGGCGTTTTCAATAATAGCCTTTTTTTGTTCCAAATTAGGATATAGATTCATACCACCATCAGTTATAACTAATAGCTTGTGGTATCTTGGCAATGATTTAAATGCTACATGAGACATTATCCCGCCTATGCCAAGTCCATTATTTTTATCAACTACAGCCTTAAGCAACTGGCCGGTTTCCAGTTTTCCTTTCATTAAAAAATCCGCTTTCCCTTCATTAATTAGCCTTACACCAATGATAGCTGCGTCTTCAACAGTATCTGCATTATAAATTTTAAAATCATTAACTTCCACGTCTATTTTGGTTAAGATTTCTTCAATTTTTACCTTGTTTCCAATGAAAATCGGTTCTGTAATTTTATTTTTTACAGCACTTATAGCAGCTTCTATTGATTCTTTATCTTCAGCGCTGACAACAGCTACTTTTTTTAAGCTTGGCTCTCTTTTTAGGCCATTAATAATATCTTCAAAGCTTTTTATATACATAAACAAACCTCCTTAAATCCCTTGACTTTTTTAATGTTATCAGAATAATCAAACATCTCATTGTATAAAAGGGAATTCTCTATATTTTATGTTATTATTCATACTTTAACTATTTCTGATGAGCAGCTTATTATATTTACTACGATTGCTGAGCTCTCCCTTTCACCCACAACGCAATCTTAACCAAATATTAATAATCTACAATAAAAATATAAATATATACAATATCTGAACTGTAATTATTTTATTGTATAAATCGGAAGTAAGGCTATGTAAAACTTGTATTTTCTTGCAGAAAAGCATATAATTGAATGCATAGAATAACTTTATAGACTCTCGCTTATGCTAATGCGTATATAAAGCAAGGAGGGCTTCTATGAAATTCTCAGAGATAAAAAAAAGTATGAATCAAGTATCCCCGCCTATACAGCCTAAAATTAGACTCAACGTAAAAGATTATAGTGAAATAGTTCTGGAATGGAATCCGGTATCTATAAAAAAACATGCATTATTTTATCAATTTGTCTCCGATCCAAACCCGGATTGCATTAGTTTAATTCCTGATGGATGTATAAATGTATTGTTTAAATGTGATGAAAAAGATCCAAAGATAACTTTATCGGGAATAATGCTAAAGGAAAATCCTTTGATATTAGACCCAAATACTACATATTTTGGCTTTAAACCCTATTCCATCGTTGCGGTTAAGGACGAACGCTTGAAGTTTGTCGAATTTTTAAACGAGAGTGTAGAGCTAGATTATTGTTTGCCCGATACAGAGCAATTAAAAGAAAAAATATTGCTAGCCAATGACCTTAAGGAAAGAATGTTTGTATTAATCGAATATGCAAAAAAATACTTAATAAATTATGACTATATATATGATGTAGTAGAACACTTGGCAATTACCATGTGCATTTCTAAAGGACAAAACAGAATAGGTGACTTAACCAGTACGATAGGATATACGGAAAGGCATTGTCGCACCAAATTCAAGGACAAATTAGGTATTAATCTATCTAACTATAACGGAATAATGAGATTTCAAAACGCTGTAAAATCATTTTATAAAAAAGGTAGCAGAAATATGACCGGTGTAGCTCATGATGCCGGTTTTTTTGACCAATCTCACTTCATTCGTGAATTTAAAAAATATGCTTCCGATTCTCCTACACAATTCAAAAATAGCTTCTCTATTTAACTAATTCCAATAGATACTTAAATCAAGTTTTATCTGAATCTGTTTATGATAAATTCACATTTTAAAATCTTAATATATTCTGATATTATTTTTTTAGCTTACTAAGAATTCGAAAAACAATGGCAAATAGGATAGCGATTAGTAACATAACAACCATAAGGTTAAATCCTAGAAGGTAATTCAATGTTTTATCATAAGACAATCCTATTAAAGATGGACCTATTAATACACCTATATTTAAGCAAGTTGATAATATACCATAACCTAAACCCATTTGGTCAGGGGATAAAATCTTAGGTACCAAAGAAAAAACGGGAGACGGTATAAATGGCGCTGAAATACCTATTATAATTCCTAATAAAAGTGGACTTATTCCTGCCCGTGGGATTAAAAAGAAAGCAAAAGCCAGTATTATACTACCAATGATAATAAAAAATTCTTCTCTATCAAATTTGTCAGTTAAATAACCAACTATTGTACTAAAAATAAGGGCACCAATCATCAATAAGCTGGTAAGAAATCCGGCATAATTGGCATCATATCCTACCGACATATAATAGTCACTGCCAAATGAAAGATAAGAAATCGTTGATGCATTATACATCATCCATATTGCAGCGACCAACCAAACCGGCCATCCAACGCCTTTAACGGCAGATAACGATTTTTTTATATCCAATCTTCTCCCTTTTTTGCTCTTCACTTCCTCCGGTAAGCTAGGATATTTAAAGATAAATAGTATTAGAACAAAAAAACAATAAACAGAAGTCAAAAAAATGGGAACTCTCCAACTTGAGCCGGCTGCAATGATGCCAAATGTATTCAAAGTAATGATTGTTCCTAAAGGCATCGCAGTATTATAAATACCCATAGCAATTCCTATATCCTTTTTCTCAAAGCGTTGAGAAATCATTTGAGGTGCAACGATGGCAATAATCAGTGCCCCAATACCGGAAATAATTCTACCTATAAGCAGTATAGCGAAATTGTTGCCGGATGCCACCATTAGCGAGCCTGTCAAAGCGATGATGAGGGATGCTATTCCAACTCGTTTGGCACCATAAACATCTGCTAAAATTCCTCCCGGTATTGAAATAAAAATACCCGGCAAGCCGAAAAGGCTCATAAGAGCACCTGCTTGGGCATGAGAGATTCCAAAATGTGAAACGATGAAACCAAAAACCGGCGGAATTCCTTGAAAAACTATCGCAAAGACCAACATATAAATATATATAAAAACTAAGGCCTTCCAACGTGATATTTGCACCATTTTCACCCCCTATTTTATGTCTTTATCATAATTCATTCTACCATAGTAAAAGCATTTACTTCAATACAAAAAGACCTATGTGCGGAAGAGTGTTCCCCCCATAGGTCTTTCAATTTATATAGTCAATCCTTCGTTAAGGTGGTTACAATTTGTTGCTATTGCATTCATGGCAGCTGCATTTATCGGGTATGCAATAGGCGATGGTGAAACCAAAGGATGCGTTGCTGTTTGGAAAGTATTTAATTCAGTTGCTGTTATATCTTTTGTAATCGCCAAACTCAATATATTTATTATCTCTGTAACTGTGTTACCACCGAATACTTGCGCCCCTAAAATAATCCCCGAACACTTGGAAAATATCATTTTTATACTAATTTTCTGTGCATCGGGTAAAGTGCCGGGGTGACGATCCATGGTATTAAATTCACCCACCATGATACAATAGCCTTCCTGCCTTGCTTTTGCTTCAGTCAAACCTGCTGCGGCAAAAGTCCTACCAAATATTTTCGTTGAAAAAGTACTGATAGTTCCTTTATTGGCTCGAAGTAGCCTTAGTTGGAAAGCATTACTGCCTGCTATTTTTGCTTCCATCGCTGCTGTAGATGCCAACAGTATAGGCGCATCCTTCCCTGTAAAGAAACATTTCTTCTCCGCACAGTCTCCAACAGCAAAAATATCAGGATCACTGGTTCTCATATATTGGTCTACAACTATTGCACCTTTTGCGTTCATTTCCAAGCCACAGTTTTTTCCTAAAGCTCCGTTTGGTCTCATTCCTAAACCTAAAATTACCATATCGGCTGGAACAATCTGTCCTCCATCCAACTCAATTCCTTCAACAGATTTTTCTCCTACTATCTTTTTAACTTTAGTTTTTGTCATAACATTGATTCCTTTATCTTTCAAAAGATTCTCTATTTCATCTGTATATTTTTTGTCAAATGCTTGCCACAAGCATGCATCTGCCATTTCTACCAATGTTACATTTTTGCCTAAAACCCTAGCTTGTTCGGCAAACTCAACACCTATAAAACCTCCGCCAATCACAATAACATTTTGCGCTGCATCTAGTTTTTCAAATATTTTATTTAAGTAATTTTCATCTTTTAATATGGCAAATACATTTCCAAGATCATATCCGGGAATAAATGTAGGAATTATAGGCAAAGACCCTGTCGCTATTATAAGCTTCTTATAGCTTATAATACCATTTTCTTTTGTAGTTACAGTCTTATTCTCTTTGTCAATTTCCATTGCATTATCAATTAACAAATTAATATTCGCATCATGCAATCCTGTGTCGGGGATTCTATTCTTTTTAATATCACGCAAAGTACCAAAGATATAAGGTATACCGCAAGGAACCATAACGGTCTTTGTTTCTCTTATAAGAGTAATGTCAATATTTCCGTATGCCTTTCGTGCCATCTGTGCAGATAAAATACCCCCTGCACTCCCACCGATTATTAACAGATCAGTTTCCTTCATTTTCTTTCCCTCCTATATCTTTATTTGAACATTACTAAAGATAAGCATCAGCACCTCCTTAATTTAAATGTCTATCCTTTGATAACGCTTCTGAATTAGTATTTAAAGAAAATTATAGCATATAATTTGAATAAAAATAAGTCTTTTTTTTGCCTATTGTTGGATAAGCGCTTGTCAAGTTGCTATAGCTATTGTTCAAGTATAGCTTATTATATTTGCTACGATTACTAAGTTACAAGGCTAATGGAGATAGAATCTCTCTACAACGTAAACTTTTATTAAATATTAATAATCTACAGTAAAAAAAATATAAATTTATACTATCCGTAAATATTATCCTTAAACTAAACTTTTAAAATATATAAAGTAGTTTATAATGATTTTATATATTAAAAATGTTAATAAGAAATTATAAAAAAGTTTGTAGCTTCATAGCTTTAAAAAATTGGAGGTAACGAAATGAATGAAAAAATAAGAATAGGAATAGTTGGATATGGCAATTTAGGAAAAGGCGTAATATCTGCTATTGAACAAAATGACGATATGGAGCTCGTAGCTGTTTTTACACGAAGACCCGCTGATTCTATAACGATTACCGGTAATAACATAAAAGTTTTAAACAATAATTCTGCACAAGAATATGTAAATGATATTAACGTTATGATTCTATGCGGCGGATCTTCTTCTGATATCCCATTACAAGGTCCTTTATTTGCCTCTTTGTTTAATACTGTAGACGGATATGATAACCATAAAAAAATATTTGAATACTTCAAGTCTATGGATGTTGCTTCTAAAGAAAGCGGGAAAACCAGTGCCATTTGCGCAGGTTGGGACCCCGGATTGTTTTCAATCAATAGAGTATTATTGGAATCTGTCCTACCTCAAGGAACAACATATACTTTTTGGGGTCCGGGAGTGAGCCAAGGACATTCAGATGCAGTCAGAAGGGTATCGGGAGTTAAAAATGCTGTTCAATATACATTGCCTATTGAGGATTCTATGAAAAAAGTCAGAAACGGTGAAAACCCTAATCTAACCATTAGGGAAAAGCATAAAAGAATATGCTATGTAGTAGCCAAAGAAAACGCTGATATATGCATGATTAGCGAAAATATTAAATCTATGCCGAATTATTTTGAGGATTATGATACCGATGTAATATTTATTAGTGAAGAAGAATTAATAAAGAATCATTCAAAGATGTTACATGGAGGATTTGTAATAAGAAGCGGAAAAACCGGTAAAGAACTTACAAATAACCATATAGCTGAATTCTCTTTAAAACTCGGTAGCAATGCTGAATTTACAGCCAATGTCCTTGTAACCTATGCAAGAGCAGTGCATAGACTAAATAAAGAAGGCATAATAGGAGCAAAGACTATAATGGATATACCGTTGAAATATTTAACCCAAAGAACTTTTGAGGATATTTGCGCCAATCTAATGTAACATCATTCTAAGCCCTGCTGCACTACTACGTCTGCCAAAGCAAAGGGTTTTATGCCTAAAAAAATAACAAAAAAGAACCGTCCCTCTGAGTTGTTACAGCTTTAACGAGTAAACATTTTTCGAGATAAACCACCCAAAGATGTAGTAAAATATGATATAATAATAGTGATGTAACTATTGATACTACTATATCTAAGGAGGTTTTAATGAGACTTATGA
>Ga0172382_10002295_pt1 | contig 32416 bp, 29 predicted proteins | sample Leawel138RmetaG_FD_122245 | JGI IMG/M metagenome (GOLD analysis project Ga0172382, IMG submission 122245) | Leachate microbial communities from a municipal landfill in Southern Ontario, Canada - Leachate well 138R metaG | ecosystem: Engineered > Solid waste > Landfill > Unclassified | place...
GCGTTTCCTCCGAAAGGGCCGAGAACATTTCGCGGCCCATGGATTCATCCTCCGGCCTCATCGGCCGCAAAAGGACCCGGGTCCCGTCGCCAAGCTGCATCGTCCGGATGAGATGCGAGGGATACGGGGTTATAACGAGATGATCGTAAGGCCCTTTCTGTCGAAAGCCCTGTGAGAGCCGGACCGTTGCCCGGGTCGCAAGGATATCCGGAATTTTTACGGACAGGCTTACATCCATTTCATCTATCTCCGGGTAATCGACAATGATGTTCGAGAAATTGACAAGGATGTCCTCGAGTTTCCGTACCGTATCCCCGTGATAAACAGCGTGCATCGCTGGCGATGGCATCCTGATGTCGTCTATGACGCGCCGGGCGAGGGTGCGGTTAAGCGGCGGCAGACCGATCGACATGCCCTCCCTGCCATTTTGCCCCGCACCGAGCACGAGCACGGATTTGAATTCCGGGTCCCGGTACGACCTCAGCTTCAATTCCACGCCGTCATGAGGACCCTCTATGACCGGTATCCCGTAATGCCGCAGCAATACGAGAACATACTTGCCCTCGAGCCTCAGCTCGGTCCTTTCGGCACACTCACTGATCGCCGCCTTGATAATATCCTTGAAAGGAGAATCTTCCTGCACCACCTCGGAAGGCGTCTCGTACAAAAGCTCGATATTTCGCCGGTATCCGTACATGTACAGGTATGTCTTTACGGCATCCTCCGGTGTGGCGTACGCCGGCACGCTGTTGGCTAGAAGCCGCCGCCGCCCCTTTGCCGCACGCTTTCCCCCCATGCAGACCCCTATGACCGGCTTTTGCGTGCTTCGGTACAGGGTAACGAGCGCGTTTGCGACATCCACCGCGTCAGACGCCGACCGGGGGGTGTATATCACGAGGACTCCGTCGATCCCGTCCGAGGCAAGGCATGCGCGCACCGTGTCTTTGTACCGTTCGGTATCTGCGTCCGCCATAACATCTACAGGGTTGTCGGCAATCCAATGTTTTGGCAGGAATTTCGAGAGCTTTTCCTTGAGTTCATCCGGCAGCCTGGCGAGTTCGCCGCCGCGTTCCTCGAGTGCATCGGCGGCAATGATCCCGACTCCGCCGTCATTGGTAATGACCGCCAGCCGCGGGCTCCGGGGAAGATGGTACGAATCAAGGACCTCGGCGAGATTATACAAGTCCCGGACCTCATACACCCTCATCATGCCGGTCCTCTTGAACACGGCATCGTACACCCGGTCATCCCCCACGGGCCTGCCCGTCCGATCGGCGAGCATCCGTGAACCCTTGACCGATCTGCCCGGTTTAAGGACGATGATGGGTTTCGAAAGTGCAAAACCCCTGCCTGCGCTTATAAAACGCCGCGGGTCCTTGATGTGCTCCATGTATATCATGATGCTTCGCGTGTTGAAGTCGCTGTTGAGGATGTCTATCAGGTCACCGAATTCGACATCGATGAGGGAACCCAGGGATGCGAACATGCTGAAGCCGATCCCCACCGTCCCGCCCACCTCGAGTATCTCTTCACCGAGTGCGTGGGATACAAGCGCGATCTTCCCCGGCTTCACGTCTATGGGAAGGAACGTCGCGTTCAGTTTCAGGCGCGGGATGATGAGGCCCAGGCAATTGGGCCCGATGACCCTCAACCCGTACCCTTTCCTGACCGTATCGACCTCTTCCTCGAGCTGCCGGCCTTCGGGGCCCGATTCCGAGAATCCGGCCGACAGTATGATGACGCCGCTCAACCCAGCCCGCCCGCACTCGTCAACGACCCGCGGAACGCCCGCTGCTGGGATCACAATGACCGCCAAGTCTACGGGTGACGGCGCATCCAGTATGGACGGGAAACATTTCATTCCCAGGACCTCGCGCCTGTTGGGATTGACGGGGTAGAACGGACGGTCAGGCGATCTAAGGAGATTCTTCAAGGCGGCAAAACCGTGCGAACCTTCCCGGTCAGTCGCCCCGATAAGTGCTACTGCCCGGGGGTTCAGCATTTTCCTGAGGTTATTCATGCAGGGAACCCGGTATTTTCCATACGTGATTATAATTGTATTGGCCGTCTCAAGGCAAGAATTCTCCGCCCAGCGTGTTTTGCCTGAAAAAAGAATAACCGCACCTGGTTTTCATACCAGCATTTCAAGCACCCCTATTCCGATAAGGAGCAAACCGGAAACAGTACCGCTGTACCGCCCCAGCCAGCGGAAAACCCGGGAATTCCCGGCGCTCCTTCCCAGCCATATCGCGACCATGCTGAACAGCATGGTGACTAGTGTAAGCAGGACAATGTTCAATCCTATCATCCCGGCCGCCAGCCCGGTAACGACGTTCGTCATTGTCAGCCCGAGGCCGACCACGAACGATTCTCCCAGGCCCATGGCTCCCCTGCAGTCGGGATGCGTCACGAAGGGGTTCACGATCATCTCCCAAATTCTGCGCGGCATATTCATTCCCGACAATCGCTCGAGCCTCTCGCTGAGTTCATCCTCGATCGATATTTTTCTGTCGAGATGACTCAGGCCTTGAACGATGACCCATATCCCGATGGACATCAAAATGAGGCCGCCCAGCGTGCCAGATAAGCGCGGCTCGAACATTCGGGCAATGGATGCCCCGAGGACCATCGAGACCACCGTCCCCGAGCAGTTGACGAACGCAATGATAAAGTTGGCAAGAAATGGGATACACGCTCCCCTGATCCCGTACGCGACCCCGACCCCGATGTTGTCGAAGTTGGCAGAAACTGCAAACGATAGTATGGATATCAGGTGGACCGGAGACATATTGGGCACCCGTCACGTATTTCGTTCCGGCAAGGCCTGAGAATACCCGGTAATCCCGACATGCACATTCACGCCGTCTTCCCGCGCCCCCGCACTTCACCTTTACCTGCCGGCCTTTCGCGAACTACGTCGCCCGGTGATTTGTCTTCACGCAGGCGTATAAAGGTCGGCTGGCGCATAAGGCCGTCGTTGGTCCAGCCGTGAAAGAAGACCTCACAGACAATTTGCGGCTCGACCCACTTTACGGCCCTGTTCGTCTTCGGCTCTACCCTGAACGGAGACGTTGGGCGGACAAGCGGACCGAGCTTTTCCCGGATCTCGGAGAGGGCTTTATCGCTGAACCCTCCCCCCGTGCGACCGATATGTACGAGGTCGCGCCTCTCATAGACCCCGAGGACGAGCGCCCCGAAATGCTTCCGTGCCCCGCCCGGTTCGGTAAACCCCCCGATAACAGCCTCCTGGGTCATCCGCGATTTCACTTTAAGCCATTGGGTGCTTCTCCTGCCCGCCTGGTACACGCTGCCTGAGTGCTTTGCGACCATCCCCTCAATCCCTTTTTCTTTCACGATATCGAAGAACACTATTCCATCCCCGGCTATATGGTCCGTGTACCGGATCCCGGGCAGCGAGGGAAGGGCCCTCTTCAAGATCTCCTTCCGCCTGATAAGCGGCAGGCCTGTCAGGTCATGGCCGTCAAAATAGATGAGATCGAAAACATAATAGAAGGGATGTCCCGTCTTCGATCTGCGATAGTCCTGGAGCAGGTGAAAATCGGGGTAACCGGCATCATCGACAACGACGATCTCCCCATCGAGAACGGCATCGAACCGTATCTTTTTCAGCGATTCATCGATGGCGGGAAACCTGTCCTTCAACGAAAGCTGGTTGCGGGAATAGAGAGATACATCCCCGCCGCGTATCTCGGCTATGGCCCGGTACCCGTCCCATTTGACCTCATAGATCCATTCCCTGTCGTTGAACGGTTCCTCGATGAGGGTCGCCAGCATGGGTCGTATGCGGTGCGGCATATCAGCGACCGGAGCATCGGAAAGGTCTTCCTTTTCCGATGCCTCCTCTTTGCGGATACGCTCCATCATTTTGCGCCCGGGGGCTGTCCCTGGACCGTCGCTGAATACATCTTCGAGTGTCCTTTCCGAAACGACCGAGCGGTTGTCCCGGGCTATGTTCCCTCCCACCGCTCCAGCATCTTTTTTCTTTACAAGAAGCCACGATCGCTGGTCTTTACCTGTTTTTACGAGGGCGAACTGGCCATGCAGTTTCTCCCCTTCAAGGACAAATTTCAGATTACCCGCGTTCAGTCCCTGTTCCAGCAGCCTCTCGCTGGCCGTCCAGGTTTCATCTTCCGGGTGCCTCAAGTAGCCTTTATCCCAGATGATCACGCTCCCCGCACCGTAGTTGCCCTCGGGTATGACACCCTCAAAGTCCTTGTAATCATACGGATGGTCCTCGACCATCACAGCCAGCCGCTTGACGCTCGGGTCAAGCGACGGCCCTTTCGGCACCGCCCAGCTTTTCAGCACGCCGCCCAGTTCGAGCCTCAGGTCATAGTGCAAGGTGCGGGCGGCATGTTTATGGACAACAAAAATAAGCCGGTCACCTTTATGAACTGGCCCCGGCGGAGGCTCGGGTGTTTTCGCGAATTTTCGTTTGGATGTATAGTCTTTCAGCCCCATCTTCTCAATAGGGAAGTTTCTGCCTTTGTTCCAGGACATCCGCAAAAAGATCACCGTATTTTTCAGCCCTGTCCACCACCTGCGAAAATATGAACTGGAGGCGACCGGGATGGCCCTTAGCTGCAAGATCATCCACCTCGTCCCATGTAAGCGGCGTCGATACGGTTGGTTTCAGGGCCGCCCGGAGCGAATATGCACAGACGGTTGTGTTCGAAGCTCCATTTTGCGCCCAGTTTATAAATACCTTCCCTTTTCTCCTGTCTTTGGCCATTACGGCCGTAATATTATCCGGGTAATTTCGCTGCATAACCTCTGCAATGGTGCGTGAGAACTTTTTGGTATCGTCGAACGTCACCTCGTCGTTATTCAAAGGCACATAGACATGGAGGCCTTTTTTACCGGAGGTCTTCGGGTACGACCGGAGGTTGAGGCCCGCGAGAACGCTGCGCAGCATAAATGCCACATGCGCACATCCAAGGATATCCACACTCTCACCGGGGTCAAGGTCGAAGACCATGAAATCCGGCGTCTCGGGCGTTGACGCCCGCGCCATGGGTACATGCAGTTCCAATGACGCAAGGTTCCCGACCCAGATCAAGGCATCCAGGTCGTTAACGAGACATGCCGTCCGTGAGCTTCCATCGGAGTGAACCACGTCTGCAGTTTCGATCCATGAGGGACGATAGCGGGGACAGCGCTTCTCGAAAAAAAAATCTCCCTCTACGCCGTCGGGATAGCGTTTGAGCGTCAATGCGCGGTCCTTCAGATGAGGGAGGATGCACGGCGATATCCTTCGGTAGTATTCCAGGACATGCGCCTTTGTAAAACCGAACGAGGGATAGAGGTCCTTGTCCAGGTTTGAAAGCGGCAGGCACCTCTCCCCAACACTGGCCGTCGTCTTCTTCATTGGGCCGCCTCCACCTTGCGGACGCTTTCCTGGAGAACGGAAACGAGGTCTCCAGGGCCTTCCAGGACCTCTTCCCCGGTTACCGGGGATTCCACCATCTGCTCTTTCGCTTTCTCTCCCAGGAGGCCGGCTATTTTCTCTTTGCGTTCATTTGCATATCTCTCAGGTTTGAATGCCGATCTCATACTCTCGATCACTTTTATCATCTCGTCGGTATCTCGGGGCCATGCCCGGCCGGTCTTTTCCGATAAAATCTCTTCCTCCGGCACGATTTCATCACTGTAATGAAGGGTGATCAACGAAAGCGCCTGCCCGGCCGGTTTCAGCAGGACCAGGTATTCCCGTTCACCGAACACAAATTTCGCAATGCCTGCCCGGCCGGTTTCACGCATCACTTCGACAAGCAGGGAATAGGCCTTTTCGCCTCCCTTCGCGGGGACCAGGAAGTAGGGGCGGCCATAATAGACCGGGTCCACATCACCGATATCGATAAAATCGATTATCTCTATGGCCCTCGAGCGCTCGGGCGATACCGATTCGAGTTCTTCCCGGGTCATGACAATATATTTGTCCGGGGCGATCTCGAATCCCCGTACGATCTCATGCAAGGGCACGATCTTTCCCTCGACCGGGCAGAGCATTCTTCGGGACAGCGGCGCGTAGTCTTTTGCATGGAGCATCCGGAATGATATACGGCTGGCCGCAACAGCACTCACCAGTTGAACGGGAATTGCAACGAGGCTGAAACTGACCGTCCCTGTCCACAGTTCGTGAACCGCCATGCCTCCTGTCCCCTTCAAGTCGTTTTTTACCCGACTTTCCTAAGGCTTGCCTCAAGTGTTTCGAGGAGCCGGTCGGGTGCGGTCGTTTTCTTCTTCTTCGGGCGGAAAATGGATATCTTTTCTCCGGCCGCTTTCTTGTCTATCATTTCCTGCAGTCTCTTCTGGTGCTCGTTCTCGAATGTCTCCGGCCGGAAAGGGCCGGCGAGCGCCCCGACGAGGTCGGACCCCGCCTTCAACTCCTTTTCGGATAGCCGGGCAGGGGAAAGGTCAAGCGATGTCGCTGCCACAACCTCGTCTGTATATCTCAGCGTGATCAGCCGTATCGCCTTTCCCCGTACTTTCAACGACCCGAAATATGTTCTCTTCCTCATTGTCCAGGTACATATCCCTTCCATGCCCGTATCGGACAGGGCGGCTGCAAGAACGTCGTATTCCTTCTGTGAAGCATCGGGCCCGAGATAATACACCCTTTCGAAATACAGAGGGTCGATGTCGCCAGCCTTTACGAATTCATGGACCTCTATCAACCGGCTGTCCTCCGGTTCGAACCGTTTCAATTCATCATCGTTTACGATGACATATCTGCCGTCCTCCCATTCGAAGCCCCTTACCTGTTCCTCCCGGGGAACGGGTATGTGCTCGTATGCACATACCATCTGCTGTTTGAGCCTTGCCTGATCACTGCTGTGCAGGAGATGGAACTGTATCCGCTGCTCCCGGACCGCCGTGTAAAGCTTGACAGGTATGCTGTATTCCCCGAAATGTATCAGGCCCTTCCAGATGGCGCGCGCTGTCATAAAAACCCCTTGTTACCGTTAGATATGCACGAAATCGAGGATTGTCAAATCGCCCTAAATACGATCGGTGCATGCCGTCCCGATCATCGGGACCATGAGAGAAATCCGTTTAAATTTAGTTTTTTCGCGTTTATAATAGTCAGATCATGGATCCGGACTACCCCTCTGCGGCCCCTAAAACGTATAGCTTCGAGTTCACTGCTTCTGCAAGCGAGTATTTCAGGATATGGATGGTCAATCTCTTCCTGACGATCATCACGCTCGGGATATACGCGGCATGGGCGAAGGTGCGGACCCGGAGGTATATTTGGGCAAATACGAATCTCGCGGGGCATCCTTTCACCTTTCACGGAAGGCCTGCCGCCATACTGAAAGGAAATTTGATCATTGCCGGAATGTTCATTACATATGTCGCAACTAAAAAATTTGAACCTGTCATGGCCGGGGCGCTTTTCGTCATCTTCGGTTTCATCTTTCCGTTCCTCGTTTACAAATCGCTGAGATTCAACGCACACAATACATCGTATAGAAACATCCGCTTTCGATTTCTGGGACGCCTTCGGGAGAGCTATGAAACCTACCTCCTCTTTGCGGGGATCCTCCCGTGCACGCTCTTCATATTCTTTCCTGCATGGCAATTCTACAAAAAAAGGTTCTTTTTCAACAACCTTGCCTTTGGCGCGACGGCAAGTTCTTTTTCGGGAAGCAGGGGACCGTTTTACAGGGCCTATTTTATTGCCGCGATAACGGGCATCTCAGCGTTTGTGTTTTTCAACTGGGCCGGTTCGTACTGGTTCCAGCGGTTGTCGCTGAGTACGGGGGCTTCACCCGGCACAGTCAATCTTATCTATACGCTTTTCTTCAGTTCTTTTCTCGCCGCCATTATCCTCTACACGCTGCAGGCCGCCATATATGCGATAACCATGAATCATTGCTGGTCACAGACGCGCTTCGGGAGCCTGCGGTTCAGGAGCACATTCACGGCACGCCGTCTTCTTTTTATCAGGATAACGAATATCGCCGCGATCGTCTTTTCCCTGGGGCTTCTCATTCCCTGGGCCAAAATACGCCGGCTGAAGTATATCCTCGAGAACCTGAGCGTAGTCTCCCTGCAGGACCTCGACACGTTCAGCGGGTCCCCTGGATCCGATCAAGCGGCGCTCGGCGATGCGGCGACCGACTTTATTGGAATAGAGATCGGCCTATGATCCATTTTGCCGCCGACTATTTTGATGGAAGAACATCCCGGGCATATCGCGTGCGGGTTGCGTTTGACGGCGGCGCGGTGGTTCTGTCGGACGACATGCAGGACAGCTTTTACAAAGTCGAATACGGGTCGATCCACATCGACCCGGCGCTTGGCCGGACAAAACGTTTGATCAGGCTTCCCAACGGAGCATTGCTCGAGACACATGACCATGAAGCCGTCAATGCCCTTGAAACGGCCACGGGGATCAATCGTTCGTGGAATTGGGTCCATTATCTCGAGACACACCGGATGGCTGTTGCGGTCTGCACGTTCCTGATCGTTGTCGCCCTGTTCGGGCTCATCGGTTATGTCATACCCTATGCGGCGAATTACGCCGCCCGGACCGTACCTTTACACGTGACGCGATCAGTCAGCAAACAAGCGCTCAAGATGTTCGATGAGAGATTTCTCGGGCCGAGCGCACTTAACGACGAACGGAAAGGGGAAATAACGTCTTTGTTCGGACAGGCAGTATCACGGATAGACCCGGCGCATGCCGTAAACTACACGATCGTATTTCGCAGGGGGATGCAGTTCGGCGCGAACGCCTTTGCACTTCCGTCCGGCATCGTTGTTGTCACCGACGAACTTGTTGCGCTTTCCGACGACGATGATGAACTTGCGGCGATCTTCGCCCACGAGATCAGCCACGTCAAGCGGCGCCATGCTCTCAGGAGCATCCTGCAGAGTACCGGGGTGTTCTTCCTTGTCACACTGCTGACCGGCGACGTCACATCCACCGCCAGCTTCGCCTCCTTTCTCCCCGTATTGCTCATCGAGAACGGGTATTCACGGGATTTTGAACGCGAGGCCGACCATGAGGCGGGTGCGCTCCTGATCGCCCGGGGAAAAGGGACCCGGCCCTTTCAGAATATTCTTCAGAAGATCGACACAAGCCATCCCCGGACCCTTAAACTCGGTGTGTTTTCGACCCACCCCGAGACCGTGCAGCGTATCGAGGGCCTCAAGAAGCTTGAACAGGCACCGGGAAAGCAGGACCGATCTTCGCGCGATCATCTTCCGCCAGAAAAGGTTATCTGTTATAATGCTCGCGTACCAGGTCAGGAGACCCTGTGAAAAACGACCGTTATCAATCATTACTGATCACGCTGTTTCTCCTCATATGCCTGCTTGCACCACAGGCGGCCCGGGCCGCGGAAAAACATTTTCTCTGGCGGGCAACGGCGGATGATTCTACCGTTTACCTCCTCGGCTCCATACATGTCATGAAGAGAGACGCATATCCCTTAAGCACGGTTATCGAGAGGGCGTTCGACGAATCCGATACGCTGGCGGTCGAAGCAGACATCAACAATGTCGGGCACGGCACGCTCAAGATGCTTCGCCGGGCCGGTTTTTACGATCCCAACGACTCGCTCGCAAATCATATAACCCGAAACACATACGCATATGTGGCGGAAGAAGCAGCGCGCCTGGGACTTCCCGCACCTGTGCTTAACCGTCACAAACCCTGGTTCCTCGGGATAACAATGTCATCAATGGAACTTATGCGGTCCGGCTATGACATGAAATACGGTATCGACAAGTACTTCTTGACCAGGGCATCGGGGCGAAAAAAGATCGTTGAACTCGAAAGTATGGAATACCAGGTCGACCTTCTCGCGAGTTTACCCGAGAGCGAGCAGGAATCTTTCCTGCTCTATACGACCAAAGATCTGAGGTCTATCGGGGAACAGGTCGACGCCCTGATGGCCGCCTGGAGAACGGGAGACGCCGACCGTATAGAATCCATCCTCATGCGGTCGATCGAAAATGATGGCCGTTTCAGAATGGTTTATAAAAAGATCATGACCGACAGGAACCGGAACATGACAAAAAGGATATCGACCTACCTTAAGTCCGGTGGGCGGGTATTCGTCGTTGTCGGGGCCGGTCACATGGTCGGCGATGAGGGCATTATCGAGCTTCTCCGGAAAGAAGGTTACCGGGTCGATCAATTGTAAACAAAGGAGTCTGTTATGTTACGAATGGTCTTATTGCGTCATGGCGAAAGCGAGTGGAACCTCGAAAATAGATTTACGGGCTGGACGGACGTCGACCTGTCTGAAAAAGGGGTTGAAGAGGCCAGGGCGGCCGGCAGGCTGCTCAAGGATGCCGGGTTCACATTCGACGTCGCATTTACATCCGTTTTGAAAAGGGCGATCAGAACACTGTGGATCGTTCTCGAGGAAATAGACAGGATGTGGATACCTACGCGAAAAAGCTGGAGGCTCAATGAACGGCATTACGGGGCATTACAGGGCCTCAATAAAGCCGAGACAGCCGACAAGTACGGCAAGGAGCAGGTTATGCTCTGGAGGAGAAGCTTTGACATTCCTCCCCCTCCGCTTGAACGTACAGATAAACGGTTCTCGGGAAATGACCCGCGATACGATGCACTGGCCCCGGAAGAGCTTCCCGTTGCCGAAAGCCTGAAGGATACCGGCATCCGCGTCATGCCGTACTGGGAGAATACGATAGTGCCGATACTTGCCCGCGGGGCGAAAATAATAGTTTCCGCACACGGCAACAGCCTTCGTTCGCTCGTGAAACATCTCGACAACATACCAGACGAAGGGATACCGGCGATCGAGATTCCGACCGGCAAACCTCTCGTATACGAATTCTCGAATGACCTGCAGCCGGTAAAACACTACTACTTGTGATCGTAAGGAGCATGCGTCTATGGAGATAGAAGAATACGGGAGCGGCATACCCATAGTGTTTATTCATGGCGCAGGGGGTTCCACCCTCTCATGGGCCTTTCAGATAACGTACTTTGAAGGGACAAATACGGTTATCCTAGTCGATCTGCCGGGCCATGGCAAATCCCGCGGCCCATCGTTAGCCTCAATTGCCGGCTACGCCGACGCTCTCAAAGGAGCATTTGACGACAATGGCATCACCTCTGCATTTATTGCGGGACATTCCATGGGCGGCGCCGTCGCGCTCGATTTTGCCATACGGTATCCGGATCTCGCCCGGGGGATAGTCCTTATCGGGACCGGGGCGCGGCTGAAAGTCTACCCTGAAATATTGGAAGGAATCCTGAGAGATAAAGAAAAAACGGCCCGTATGATAATCGATACCGCCTTTTCACCAACCTTTCCGGCACAGTTGAAAGAAAAGGTCTTCACAGAATACATGAAAAACGATGCAAAGGCCATTTTTAACGATTTTACTGCATGCGACGGTTTCAATGTCATGGAACAGCTTCATTCGGTGTCCGTCCCTACGCTCGTCATCTGCGGCACAGAGGACCGTTTCACACCTGTAAGGTATTCGCAATATCTGCATGATAACATACCGGGGGCCGAACTTGTTTGTATCGAGAGTGGGGGCCATATGGTCATGATCGAGAAACCGGGAGAGGTCAATAGCGCTATCCGGGCATTTTTATTGAAAAGCTGAGCAGTCCCGTTTTCTGGGAAAAGTCTGATGATTTGGGACAAGGCAGGGCCCTATTTCATCCTTATCTCACAACCTTCATGTGCGGGCTTGCGACCTCTGTACTCATCGTCCCATTAACCGCATAAGGTGCCTGACGATGTCCAACCGTTCACGGACGGGCAACCTCAGGTACAAGATGCTGCCCATTAATATGCCTATGATCTCTTTTAAAAGTGTTTTCTCAAGCATATCTGCTCCCGCATAATTAAGAAAGCAATACTCGTGCCATGAATAGCGCCCTCGTTCTTGCGTGAGCCGTTTATCACGGAGACCGGCCCGGGACGGGGAATTTTCATCCTGTCCCCGTTTCCCTCACGTCCGGCGGTCCCCTGGCGTTCTTTTCAGACAGAATAATGTCGACATTTCTGTCGACATGGCCGTCAGTAACGCATCCTTTGAACAGGGAACTTTACGAAGATATACACCCGACACGGATGAGGTTCGACTTATAGACTCAAGCCAGCGGAAGATCAAGGACCCTTAAGCTGTTGCCTGACAGGTTGAAAACCCTCGCGGGAAGGTCCGTCAACCTTGGTTCTTGATCTGCTCCATCATATCTTTGAAATACAGCTTCTTTTTTTTGAGAAGCTTTATTTCCAGCTCTTCATCCTCGGTCAGGTAAGGCCTGGCCTGCAGCATCTGAAGTTTTTCATCCAGCGACTTGTGCAGTATGCGCGCTTCATTATATCGTTCTTCTTTGCTTTTCTTGTCTTCCATGACCCTATTGTAAGGTTAAAAAAGCGAACAGTAAACAGTAAACAGATAAAAGGGCCTGTCTTTTCTCTTTATCCCGTCTCAAAATCCAACCCGGCGAAGAGGGCATTCGACGAACTTTCGATCGCCCGCCTCATGTCCATGACGTACCCCGGCCGGATCCCGTCGCGCCACCGGGGGTACCCTCCGACCCAGACATAAAGAATGAGCCGCAGGAACTCGTTCCTGTCGAAGGCATAGCCGCCGATATCCACGGCATCGTCTGCGGGATGGAACGTGATGCCGATGGGCTTTCGTCCTGCGTACTTCGTGATCAGGCCTTCAATGACCCCCCGCGTGCGGGGCCCTTCGGGCTGCTGGCAGAATTTTTCCTCTCCCCTGGGGAACGGGTAGCGCCTGTAAACCTCCCCGATGAACCCGCTAAAGTCTGTTCCCTGTATGGAACCCATAAGGTTGCCGATACGATGGGCCGCAAGGGTATACGCGTCGAGACGAACCGTTGACGGACCGTCCCCGGCATTTTCCGCGAGCATCCTCACGGCCCGCGCAAAATCATCGGCAAAGAAAAAATGTACCTCCAGGAGCAGCATATCCGTTTCGATATTAAAGAAGCCGAATGCTACCTGTCCGTGGCTCAACGATTGGAAAGCAAGGGGCATATTTCCTCCGGAGGTGGTTCTGGGTTCTGGACTTAGAAACCCTGACTCCCATATACAAAATATAGCACAATCTTGATTGTCGTCCGGAAATTATTCATTTTTTAACCTGGAGCATAGAACATAGAACCCTATTGTATTATCCCCAGACTTGGGCAACAATATTGGTATGGACCCATATCTTACGAACGATCTGAAGGATATCGAGGCGGCGGTGCGCGAGTTCTGCGCGAAAGAGATGGAGCAGGAACATCTCCACGAACTCGAGGACCGGCATGCCTATCCAAGGGAACTCTACAGGAAGATCGGGGATCTCGGGATCATAGGGGCCGGATTTTCGGAAGATGTCGGCGGTTCAGGGTACGGTGCCATGGGGCACGTGGTGACCGTCACGGAACTGTGCCGGAATTTACCGGGAATGGGTATGGCGCTGAGCCTCGGGTACATTCCCGGATTCGTGGTCGATGTTTACGGAAACGATGTCCAGCGTGAGAAATACATCCGTCCCGTCGTCGAGGGCAGATATGTGTCGGCAATAAGCGTAACCGAACCCGACAGCGGCAGCGATCTCGGGTCCGCAAAGACCAGGATGGATGAAAAAGATGATCACTACCTGGTGAACGGTTCCAAAGTTTTTACAACGAATGCGGGTTACGCCGACTTTTATACGCTGCTGGGGCGTGACGGGGGCGGGCTCTCGCTCATAATCATCGATAAAGATGTCATGGAATCGAATGGTCCCGGACATTTCGAGATCAATGACCTTGGGCGGAAGATGGGTATTAACACCACAACATCGGGAGAGCTTGTCTTTTACGATCTCCGGATACCGAAGGACAATGTCCTCGGGCAGCGTGGCAAAGGGCTCAAGATGGTCCTGGATGGATTTGAGCTCGGCAGGATCGTTATCGCGGCGCAGGCTTTAGGCGCAATGCTGTACGGCTACGAACGGGCCGTAAAGCACGCCAAAAAGAGGAACCAGTTCGGACGGCCCATTATTAAATTCCAATCGATCGAACACGATCTCGTCGATATGTACGTCGAGATCGAAAAATGCCGGAGCCTTTTATATAAGACCGCCTGGCTCTACGATCTAAAAGACCCCGAATCAAAAAAATATTCCTCAATGGTCAAACTGACCGTTCCGCAGAACGCGATAGATATCCTGAACAGGACAATCGATATCCTCGGCGGTTACGGCTACATGCGCGATCAGGGAATTGAGGGGGCCCTTCGCGATATCCGCATCACATCGATCTACGAAGGAACCGGACATATGCAGAAGAACGCTATAGCGAAGATACTCTTTTAAATTCCCCGTGGTCGTCAAGCGCCGGGATGACGATGGTGAGTTGCGTCCAAAGCGCAATAAATGGCTCTGGATGACAGGATTGGGAATTGCGACACAACATCTTCATCGGAATTATGGGTGGTATGAATGTCAAATATTCCTCAGTTTTTCCTCGAATTCGCGTGCGAGCGCATCGTGCTCTACGGTAATAACTTCAAGTTCGTCAAAAAGACCGTCGATATTCCTTTTCGCATCATGAATAGACATTGAAAGGCTCATGATCGCCTTTCCGTCACCCTGCCGGGATGCGGCGACGAGCGATTCGTTGTCGCGGGCGAGCTGTCTTTCTGCAGACGTTATTGCCGATTCAATTTCGTTTATACGGTTTTTCAAGGGCGATAATGACCGGGACCGTTCATTGATAATATCGGCCCGGAGCCTTTTGGATTCCTTTTTCAGTGTGCTTTTGGCCGGGGCCTCATCTGCCGGGGCCCTGTCCGGACCGTTCTCGGCCTCGTCCTCCCAGCCGACCCGGGCGAGGAAATCTTCATAGTTCCCTTCAAAGACATCAGTCCTGTTCCCGTCGAACACGATGAGTCTCTCGGCCACTGCATCGAGCACCATCTCGCTATGGGTCACAATGACAACTGCACCGTCAAAATTGTCTATGGCTTCAACCAGCGAATCTATCGACTCCATATCGAGATGGTTGGTCGGCTCATCGAGGAGCAGAAGGTTCGCGGGCTCGGCGATGATCTTGCCGAGAAGGACGCGGCTTCTCTCGCCCCCCGACAGCACCCCTATCTTTTTCAATGCCCTGTCGCCATCGAACATCATCGCCCCGCATATGCCCCTAACCGCGGTTTTACTGCGCGACGGCTCGACGCTCCATATTTCATCCTCGATCGTTATGTTCGGATCGAGGCGGTCGACATTCATCTGTCCGAAATAGCCCATTTTGAGGTTCTGGCTATACGTGATCGTGCCGGCAGTGGGTTTCAGTTCTCCGGCCAGAAGATTGAGAAGTGTCGTCTTGCCTTTGCCGTTCTTGCCGATAATCCCGATGCGGTCGCGTTTTTTTATGGCGACCGTAAGGTCCTGGATGAGGTCGGGGCCTTGACGGTCATATGAAAAATTTACCCTCTCGGTCTCAAGGAGCCATCGCCCGGGAAATGGTGCCAGGTTGAAAGAGAACTCGAGGTTTTCCAGTGTTGAAAGCTTTTCCAGCTTTTCTTTTTTCTGGAGCTGGCGTATCCGCGACTGAACTGCGCGCGCCCGGGTGGCCTGTGCCCGGAACCGGTTGATGAAAAGTTCTGCCTCCTTGCGCCTCTTTTCTTCGTTTATCCGTGTCTGCTCGTAGACCTCTTCTTCCTCGATTATCTGCTCGTACAATTTATGCGTCGAGCCGGGGATCTTGCGCATTTTCATGCGATGGATGGCCATCGTGTGTGTTGTTACCGAATCCATGAAGTCGCGATCGTGCGTGATAAGGATCATCTCGCCTTTCCAGCCCTTGAGGAACTGGACAAGCCACCGGATAGACAAGATGTCCAGGTAATTTGTCGGTTCGTCAAGAAGAAGCATCCTCGGCTCGGAGATCAATATCCTCGCGAGGTTAAGCCGGACCTGGAAGCCTCCGCTCAATTTTCGCGGATCACTATGGAGGTCTCCCTCGGTGAAACCAAGCCCTGCGAGAACGGCCTTCGCCTTGTACGACTCATCGCGGCCGTCATCACGGACCGGAAGGCCGACTGAGGCCTCCGCCAGCACCGAGCCTTTGCTGAACGATATATGCTGGGACAGGTGGCGGATCGAATACCCCCTGGGGATAATTATCTCGCCGGAATCCGGCATCTCCTCGCCCAGTATCATCCTGAAAAGGGTTGTCTTCCCTGTACCGTTGCGCCCCACAAACCCCAGGCGCTCCCCGCTGCCGACAGTGAAGCTCGCTTCACTGAATAGCACCTGGGCTCCGTAGGCCTTGGAAAGATTATTTACGATAAGCATGGAAATAAACGCCGTGCGTATGGATCAATAAAAACAACTTATAATAACGCACCGCAGCCAAAAGTGCAATAAAACCGGGCTGCACATCAAAATTATAGGTAATGGGCGTGATGTATGCCCATTACCTATAACCTGGAACTTAGAACCTGATTCTAGGGCATCATCATCGGACCGGATGGAAGCGCAAGGCGGGCAAGGACATTGATGATGATCGACACCACGATGCTGACTATGATAATGACCACGAAATAACCGAGGGTCTTCTCCCTTGGCGTATCCATGAGCACGGGCAGGCCGACGTAGAGAATATAAAGGCCGTACAATGACGCAAGGACGGTGAGAATCCCGAGCATCGGGATGATCATGAAAATGCCGGCGACCCAGGCTGGGGTAAACGAGAACACCGCGACCTTCGCTGCCGACAGTATATCCTTGCGAGAATTGAACGAAGGTGCCAGAGCGTCGATAATAAACGCCACGACGTAGACCCCTACCAGGCTCAGGATATACGACAGGATCATATGGACAAGGCCCGACACGAAGGGGATACGGAAATGAATTCCCATCATGGAGGTGCCTATGAGGGACATGCCGATAAAAGCCGACGCCGCGGGGATTATCGCAAGAATAGCTGCGTACGACACAAAAAGCTCTCTGATGGTGGTCTCTTCGTCTTTCACGACCGCCCATGTTTGGGATGGCCTCAACATGATGTTTTTCACCCGTTCTACCAGATTCATAGAGCCTCCTTATTCCCGTAAATTTTTTGTTTCTGCTTGGGTTGATGTTGAATTTGAGTCTTTCTTACCACAGCGCAGGAAACTGCACAAGTACTTTACTTCTTTTCCGTATTTTTTTTACGGGCAATGAGCCCCGCAAACATCACGATCGCAATATATGCAGTTACCGGCCACAACGGATGAACGATCTTGTGCAGGCTGAAAATGAACGAAGCCACGATGATGACAACCGTCCCCAGTAGAGCCGCAAATGCGAAGCCGCTTCTGATCCCGGGCAGGAACCACCCCGCGAAAACGATATACACTATTGCACTCAAGAAAACTGCGAGCCATGTGACCTCGCGCAGGATCTCCCTGACGAAAAACCCGAGGACGAGCGACAACCCGCCTATGGCGAGCGTGGTCAGGCGAGATACAATAAGGATCCGCCTGTCGCTTTCGATCCTGAACAGGGGTGCCAGGTAGCCCTTTACGGCAAGGGTCGTTGCCCCCATAAGGAACGGCGAGCCCGAACTCATGAGCGGGGCCCACATGCTGATAAGAAAAAAGACGGCAACGAAAGGAGGGACAGTCGCAAGGAGGGACGGAAGGGCCGCGAGTGAATTGATCCCGGGAAAGAGGTATTTCGCTATTATTCCGCACAGGGCCGCCATAACGACCACGGGTATCGCGATGAGGTTCCCTATTATTATCCCTTTCTTCCCCTCGCCCGGTGTCTTTGCGGACGATGCCGTATTGATGACAGGCTGGGCAAGGACACCGAGCGTGAAGTTGATGAAGCACCAGCTCAAGGCCTGGGATGCCCCCAGGTCACCGAAGACCGTATAATAATGGCCCGACTGCGCCATCGCCTTGAGGCCACCGGTCGAAAAAATAACGTAAATGCCCCCCACGAAGATCCCGAACACGATCGCACAGATGTGGATCAGGTTGGTATACGCTGTCGCGACAAACCCGCCCATGACATTATAAAGGGTGAACGCGACCGCGGTAAGCGCCATTCCCTGGTTATAGGAGATGGCGCCTCTCGTCAGCACCGACAGGATGGCGCCCCCGCCCACGATCTGCATCGTAACGATCCAGATGGAAAAGACAAGCTGGAGCATGCCTGCCAATCTTGTCGTTCTACGGTCGTAAAGGCCGCCCACGACATCGAGGATAGAATACGTTTTTTTGTCGCCGAGCACCCGTGTCAAAAGCGCTGCCGTAACGAACATGGCGATCCAGATCCCTGCCTGGAACCACAAGGCCGACAGGCCGTGGATAAAAGACCCCTGCGCCATGCCGACTATAGAAACGCCGCCGATCCAGGTGCCTGCTATGAGCACCGCGACAAAGGGCACCGACAGTGTGCGCGACGCGACCAGGTATGCGTCGGACGAACCTGACCTGCGCGTCACCAGGGCCCCTGTCATCCAGAGAATAGCGATATAGACGGCTATTGCAACAAGATAAAGCGCGTTCATGCACGGCCCGCCTTCATACGCTATTTTTTACGGAAGAATTCGTCCAGTCTCTGTTTAAAAAGTGGCTTCGATGCAAACTCGGCCACATAGCGGCGTTCCCGGTCGAGATGAGTTTCCAGGCCGAAGAACAGGCAGCGGTTAACAAGGTCCTTGTAATTGGCGACGGTTTCCATGGGCAGGGCCTTAAGTGATGCGATGAGTTCATCGAGCCTGCCTTCTATTTCCCCGTCATCGCAAACAATATTCACAAGCCCGAGGGCCTTCGCTTCATCCATGGTTATATTCCGGGACAGGAGGTACATTTCCCCGAAGAGCTTCGCGCCGACGATCCGCGGAAGGAAAATGCTGCCCCCGCCATCCGGCGTTAGCCCGATCCGGCGGTAACCCATATTCATCATGGTCTTCTTCGTGGCAATGGAAAGATCGCAGGCAAGGGCAAGCCCCACCCCTGCCCCGACGGCAACACCCTCCATCACGGCTATGACAATTGCAGGGATATTGCGTATAAGCTTGATGCTCTCGTTAAGGACCCCCGCCTCGGCGTCAATTAGCGCCTCCGCATCATCCGCATCCCGAAAGGCCATTATATCACCACCCGAGCAAAAGGCCCCACCCGAACCCCGGATCACGACGAAGGGTGTCTTTTGACGGGCGGCATTTTTCATCGATTCATAAAGACCGGCCAGAAGGTCATAATCCATCGCATTTTTCTTGTCCGGCCTGTTCAACGTTATCGTAAAAACATCGTCTTTCGTGGATTCCAGCACAACCGGCATATCAACCTCCTGGGGAAATAGGCAGTGGGTTTACCTCGTATCTTTAAGTTTTTCTCATCCCGGCTTTTTTTTCAAGCTAAAAGCGTTGTCCGGGTACCCTGTCGTTGCCGCAATCCACCCTCCTGATTGCATGGTTGACAGTCTCATGCAACAAATGCGCTGGATGGGCGTCAATAGCCCCGTAATTCCCTAATATCAAGACTTTTATCTTGACATTGATGCTGCCTGAAAGATAATATAAAGTTTATAAAAATTTTCACAATTAGCACCTTTTAGATTTAGAAAACGACGAAAAGGAGAGGCCGTTATGAAGTTAGAGGGCAAGAGCGCAATTGTAACGGGCGGCGGAAGAGGAGTTGGGCGGGCTATTAGTGTCGCATTCGCACAGGAGGGGGCGAATGTTGTCGTTAATTATGCCGGTAACCAGAAGGCCGCGGATGAAGTCGTCGAGATCATCAAGGGAATGGGGAGAAAAGCCGTCGCAGTGAAGGGCGACGTAGGCCAGGAAGCAGATGCGCAGAGAATAGTCGAAACCTGCGCCGAGGCGTTCGGCTCCGTTCATATCATCATTAACAATGCCGGTATTTCCAAGCCTTCGATGATGCATAAGATGAGCGTCGATACATGGGACGAGGTCGTAAATGTTCAGATGAGGGGCCCGTGGCTCATGGCCAAGGCCGCATCGAAGTATTTCATGCAGCAAAGCTATGGACGTATCGTTAACGTCACATCGGTCGCCGGTGTCGTCGGCACGATCGGCCAGATCAACTACAGTGCCGCCAAAGGCGGCGTTATCTCCATGACCAAGTCAATGGCCAGGGAGCTTGCGAAGTATAATGTTACAGCCAATGTTATATCGCTCGGTATTGTTACGACAGAAATGACCCACACAATATCCACCGACGAAAAACTCAAAGAGATATACACGAAAAGGATCCTTCTTGGAAGATACGCGGACCCTGAAGACGTTGCACCGGCGTTCGTGTTCTTTGCTTCCGACGATGCCCGCTACATTACGGGCCAGCTTCTGTGCGTCGATGGCGGCTACGGAATGACGTAAGAATCAAGGAGGTGGGTAGCGTTCACTCAAATATATAAGGAGGTTTCGTAATGGGAGATGTACCAAAAACAATAAAACAGTGGCAGATGGTTCAGCCGACCGTCTATAACAGAGAGACAAAGGAAACCACACCCGGCAAACTGGAAATCGCAGAGGTCCCGGTTCCGGAACTGAAAGCCGGCGAAGTTCTCGTCGAGATCGCAGGATGCGGCGTATGCCACACCGACCTTGGCTATTTCTATGACGGCGTACCGACCGTCAGCAAACCCCCGCTGGCATTGGGCCACGAGATCGCAGGTACCGTTATCGCCGGCGATCCTGCATGGGTGGGAAAAGAGGTCATAATCCCCGCCGTTATGCCGTGCCGTCAGTGCGACCTTTGCAAGACCGGCAGGGGCAACAGATGCCTCGCCCAGAAGATGCCCGGCAACTCGATCGGCTACTGGGGCGGCTTCGCAAGCCACATCGTCGTTCCCACGGTCGATCTTTGCCTTGTCCGGGACAAGAAAGGCTATAAGCTGGAACAGCTCGCAGTCGTTGCGGACGCTGTAACAACCCCATACCAGGCAAGCAAGAGAGCAGACCTGCAGCCTGGCGACAATTGCATCGTTATCGGCGCAACCGGCGGCGTGGGCGTCTACATGGCCCAGACCCTGAAAGCGCTCGGCGCGAAGACAGTCATCGGCATCGCTCGTAACCCCGAGAAGCTGAAAAGGGCCCTCGACTATGGCTGCGACCTGACGATCTCAACGCTCGACAAGACAAACAAGGATGTCGTTGGCGAATGGAGGAGCTATTGCAAAGCCAATGGCCTCCCCAACACGGGATGGAAGATATTCGAAGTTACCGGCGCCAAGGCTGGTCAGGATCTCGCGCTTGACCTTCTCTCCTTCGTCGGCAAGCTTATCCTCGTCGGCTTCGGCATGGCGAAGAGCGAATACATGTTCTCGAAACTGATGGCCTTCGACGCCGAAGTTATCGGTACATGGGGCTGTCTGCCCGAGTATTACCCGATCGTTCTCGACATGGTCCTCAACAAGAAGATTCAGATCGACCCGTTCGTCGACGTACGGCCGATGAGCACGATCGCAGCAACATTTGACGAGATCCACAAAGCAGGCTCGCCTGCGAAACGCGTAGTCCTGACACCTGATTTTTAAAGGTTGTTACACAAAAACTTTAGGAGGAAAAGTATGGGATTAGAATGGATGCCAAGAGAAGGCGGATTGAAAGACCACAACAGGCATGGAACACAGTGGTGGGGCACGGATGCTCCCTGTACGGTCTATGAAAAAAGACCACTGACGGACCCGAAGGGCAATGTCATTCCCGGGCTCTACGTCGCATGGATCATACTCAATAACCCCGCCCAGTACAATTCCTACACAACGGAAATGGTAAAGGGTGTCATCGCCGGCTTCGAGAACTCCTCGACGGACCGCGAAGTTGTTGCGGTTGTCTTCACCGGTACCGGCCCGAATGCATTCTGCACCGGCGGCAACACGAAAGAGTATTCAGAATATTACAGCAAAAGGCCGGAAGAATACGGCGCATACATGGAACTTTTCAACAATATGGTTGACAGCATTCTCATGTGCAAAAAACCGGTTCTCTGCCGCGTAAACGGCATGCGCGTTGCCGGCGGCCAGGAAATCGGCCTTGCATGCGACATCGCGATCTCCTCTGACCTCGCGATTTTCGGTCAGGCAGGCCCGAGACACGGCAGCGCCCCTGTCGGCGGCTCCTCTGACTTCCTCCCGTGGTTCCTCAGCATGGAAGATGCAATGTGGAACTGCGTGAGTTGCGAAATGTGGTCAGCATACAAGATGAAAGCCAAAAACCTCATCTCCAAGGCCCTCCCCGTCCTGAAAGACGACAAGGGCAACTGGGTACGCAACCCGCAGGTCATCACGGACGCCTACGTGAAAAACGGCGAGATCGTTTACGGCGAACCGAAAGCCGGCCAGGAAGCGAAAGACGCCAGGGCCTGGGTCAACGAGAAGCTGAAAAACAACGACTACGACTTCGCGCTGGTCGACGCAGAAGTCCAGAAGATCCTTTGGACCTTCGCAAACCTGTTCCCGGGCTGCCTCCACAAGGCCATCGACGGCATCCGCCAGAAGAAGAAATTCTGGTGGGACCAGATCAAGAACGACCACCGTTACTGGCTGGCCACCAACATGATGGGCGAGGCCTTCGCAGGTTTCGGCGCATTCAACACGAAGAAGATCACCGGCATGGATACGATCGACTTCATCAAGAACCGCCAGCTCATCGCACAGGGCGCCCTGAACAACGACGAATACTTCGAACAGATCTTCGGCAAACCGCAGGCGAAGTAGTAAGCCTGAAAACCATAGGGGGGATAATATCCCCCCTATTTTTTTTGAAAAAGGAGTATAGCTATGGCCTTTACACATATTACGTTTGAAAAGAAAAACAAGGTTGCAACGATCACATTGAATGAACCGGTATCCAACTGGCTGACGATCCTCATGATGAGGGAGATCGTCGAGGCTATTCAGGATGTCAAGAAAGACCCGACAATCCAGCTTCTCGTCTTCGATCATGCCGGCGACAAGGCATTCTGCGACGGCGTCGACGTAGCCGACCATACGGAAGACAAGGTCCTCGATATGATCGAGATCTTCCACCGGATGTTCCGCCTTATGGAGGAACTGGACTGCACGACCGTTGCGCTCGTGAACGGCAGATCGCTCGGCGGCGGATGTGAGCTCATGGCATTCTGTGATATCGTTATCGCGTCGGAAAAAGCCAAGATCGGCCAGCCCGAGATCGCGGTCGGCGTATTCCCGCCGATCGCCGCGGCATGGTTCCCGAAGATCATCGGCCTCAAAAACACATATGAACTTCTCCTGACAGGAAAGATCATCGGCGCACAGGAAGCTAAGCAGATGGGCCTTGTCAACGTTGTGCTGCCCGTCGAGAACTTCAAGGAAGAAGCCCAGAAATTCATGGACGGTTTCCTGAAACAGAGTCGCCCGGTCGCAATGTGGACCAAGCGCGCTATCAAGGCTGGGCTCAATGTCAATTTTCTCGAAGCGCTTCGGGCATCAGAGATATGCTACCTCGACGGCTGCATGAAGACAAAAGACGCAGTCGAAGGCATCGCGGCATTTATGGAAAAGAGGAAGGCGGTCTGGAAAGACGAATAGTCAGGTTCCATATCGCGCCGCTCTCTTCGTTGTCTTCCCGCTGTAATGCCGGGGCACCCGGCTTCAAAGCTTTGCTTGCGTCGGGTCACGACAACATGATTTGAAATTTGTTCAGGATTAGTTTTATGAAATATGCTCCAAAAGAAGAAATAGATGCACGTATCGAAAAACTGAAAGTGTTAATGGAGAAGGCCTCTCTCGATGGGGCCTTTTTTCATTACAAGATCGATTATTACTATCTCTCCGGGACAATGCAGGATTCCCTTCTCTTCGTTCCCCTGGACACAGAGCCCATATTGTTCGTAAAGCGGGAGATATCCAGGGCGCGCAGGGAGTCCCCCCTTTCAAATATCGTCCCGTACCGTTCGATCAAGGACATCCCGCAGCACCTCAAACCGATGGAACGTATCGGTGTGCAACTCGACGTTATACCGTACAATGATGTAATGAAGTTTAAAAATCTCCTCGGTAATGTCGAGTTCGTCGATTGTTCGCCCCTTACCAGGGAGATTCGGAGGAAGAAATCACCTTTTGAAATTGCGATCATGGAAAAGGCCGCACAGATCAGCCGGAAGGTCTATGCAAAGGTACCCGAATTTCTCCGCGAAGGCGCAACAGAGATCGAGGTTGGCGGCAATATGGAGGCATATGCCAAGTCGCTGGGACATGAGGGGCTATTAAGGGTCCGTTCACTCAATTATGAGGCCTATACATGGCATATCCTCAGCGGACGCACCGGCAGTATCGTCAGCCAGTCCGATTCCCCGATGGGAGGATTGGGCCTGTCGCCGGCCTTTCCCGTCGGTGCGAGTTTCAAGAAAATAAAGAAGAACGAGCCGATCCTGATCGATTTCGGGATCTGCTATCACGGGTATCAGGTCGACCAGACAAGGATGTACGCCATCGGGTCAATGCCGGACCTGTTCGCCAGGGCCTACTGGACCTGCAAGGATATTCATGACCGCGTTCTTGAAAAAGTGGTTGAAGGCTATACCAGCAAAGAGCTTTTTGAGTATTCGAAAGAACTCGCGGAAAAAGCGGGGTACGCAGACTATTATCTTGGATTTAAACCGCACAAGGTGAGATTTCTCGGACACGGCATAGGGATCGAGCTTAGTGAATTTCCGTTCATCGCTGCCACGCACACATATCCGATCGAAGACGGAGAGGTTTTCGCCATCGAGCCGAAAATGGTCTGGCCCAGGAAAGGCTGCTGCGGTTACGAGAACACCGTCCACTTCACGAATGGTAAATGCCGCGTAATCACAGATATCGATGACAACATCATTATTGTATGAAATATATCTTTTCAACAGGCTGCCTCTACCACCTTCCTATCGAAGAGATATTTCTGCTTGCGCGAGAGGCCCATTTTGACGGCTGCGAGGTCGTCATCGATCAGCGATTCATGAGCGACGGATATCTCGACAGGGTTGTGGCGTGCTGCGATATCCTTCCTGTCCACACCATCCACGCACCGTTCCTGAAAATGAAGAAGTGGGGAACAAAGGTAGAGGAGCTGAAAAGAACGATCGACATCGCCCACGTCTTGGGAGCAAGCGTCGTGAATTTTCACCCGCCGGCCTGGCTTACGATGGAGATAGGGTTTGCAAGATGGCTCAACAGCGTTGACGATTTCCATAAAGAACTCGACTGCAGCGATATAGCGCTTACGATCGAAAACATGCCTCGGGCCGGCAAGCGGCTCATGCTGGAGTCCTACTTCTTCAACGATATCAATGACCTGATAGGCTTCGGGGTTGCGCATAACCTCTATTTCACATTTGACACAACCCACCTGGCAACTTTTGGGAACGATATTATCGTGCCTTTTATCAAGGTAATGAGAACGGGGCGCCTGAAGAACATTCATCTGAGCGATCACGGCAGCCATGAAAGCCATCTTTTTCTTGGCCGGGGTGATCTACCGATAGCTAGGTTCTTGAATACCGTCCGGCGGCTCAGGTATGAAGGGATGATCACGTACGAGGTCTCGCCCCGGGAACTCCCCAGGAACAGGGAATGGCTCGTGAAGCTCATGGAATACCAGGCAAGGCTGATACGGCTTCATACCGGGGCAGATCTTGAGTAAATCGACCAAAAAATCGTTTTTCGCCTGCACGACGTGCGGGTACGAATCCCTGAAGTGGCTGGGTAAATGCCCGATGTGCCAGGGTTGGGACACGTTCAAGGAAATGGCACCCGTCGCGAAGGCCAACGGAAAGGAACAGAGACGGCCGGTCATATTGTCCGACGAGGAACTTGCCGATGAGGAACGCATCGTCACGGGGATCGAGGAGATGGACCGCGTCCTCGGCGGCGGCATGACAACAGGTTCAGCCATTCTGCTTGGCGGGGACCCGGGAATAGGCAAGACAACCTTATGCTTCGAGATCGCTTCAAAGCTGACTGAACGCGGCGTAAAGGTCCTCTATGTCTCCGGAGAGGAGTCCCTCAAGCAGCTGGCCTCCCGAAAAAAAAGACTGGGGCTTGCCGCGCGCTTCGCCTTCCTGACGACAAATCACCTGGACGACATCCTGTCAGCAATGGCCGAGGAACGCTACGGCCTCCTTATCGTCGATTCTGTACAATCCATCTATAACCCGAAACTGCCGATGCTTCCGGGAAGCATGGGCCAGGTCAAAGATGTTGCCACCCGCCTTACCATGGAAGCCAAGGCCGCAGATACAAGTTTTATCGTTATTGGGCATGTCACGAAGGAAGGAGCTATAGCTGGCCCGAAGATACTCGAGCACATGGTAGATACCGTCCTTTACTTTGAAGGCGACAAGATGCTCCCGTACCGTCTTCTTAGGACGATCAAGAACAGGTATGGCGCCGTCGAGGAGGTGGGGATCTTCCAGATGTCGGGAGGCGGCCTCACAAGTGTCGAGAACCCGTCACAGTTCTTTATGTCACAACGCGGCGAGATCGGGGAAGGAAGCAGCCTTTTCCCCTATATCACGGGATCTCGCCCCATCATACTCGAGGTGCAGGCCATCACCCAGAAGACAAATTTCTCGATGCCAAGGCGCCTTTCGCTCGGCTACGACGTCAACCGTCTCTTCATCCTGATCTCCGTTGTAGAAAAGGCCATCGGAAAACCCTTCTTTGACAGGGATATTTACGTAAATGTTACCGGCGGCATGAAGGTCAACGAACCGGGCATCGATCTCGCTGTCGCCGCGTCCATCCTGTCAAGCTTCAAAGAAACCACCCTTGGCCGCGACACCGCATTCTTCGGCGAGATAGGGCTTACCGGCGAGTTACGCAAGATAGTCAACATGGACCTCAGGATAAAGGAATGCCAGCGCATAGGCATCCGGCGCATCTTCTGCCCCGCCGACGGCACACACGACACCTCCAACATTGAGATCGTGACGATCCGAAACATCAAGGAGTTATACAAGAGGATTGGCAACGGATAGTGACAGCGTCTACAAATCCCGAATTAGGCGGATATGGGCTCGTGATTTTTTTTCGCGCCCATAACCCATCACCTACAACCAGCCTTATTACGGCATTTTGAACTCTTTCCCCTTCGGCCTGATGGTCATTACCGGGCAGGGGGATTTACGGACGACTTTCTCTGCCACGTTGCCTATCAGGATATTCTCTATAGCGCTGCGGCCATGCGTTCCCATGACGATGAGATCAATGGACTCCGATTTCGCGTAATCGATGATCTCAACGAACGGCACACCTGTCCTTATGACCGTTTTGGTGGGTACGCCATTGCCTTTGAGCAGTTTCGCAAAATCTCTTTCGACTTCGTCCTGGATGTTCTTTTCAATTGCAACAAGGTTCTCCGGTGTCAGGAACGATTCGTACGGCGTGAAATACGTCATGTTCGGGACGACATGCATGAGATGAAGTTCTGCGCCGTACTTTTTTGCAAGGTCCAGAGCATAGTTGATGACCTCTTGTGTAAATTGCGAAAAATCGACAGGACATAATATCTTTTTGAACATGATTTTTCCCTCCCTTTTAGCACTTTATAACTCATTTTCTGCCTTAGTCAATCCAATTCCGATAGATAATTTTCATGTGTGGATAAATTCACAAACCCGTCAAAAACCACCTTGACAAAAATGTGGCCCAATTGCTATATTTAAATAATAGACGAGTGAATAATTCCAGTAAATGCCCTAAAACCAACTACTTAGGGCATTTTTTACTGTCCGGAGAATAAATGGCGATAAAAAATCATAGTGAAATCCAGCACCTCGTCGATATCGGAACCGAGAAAGGCTACCTGACCCCGGACGAGATCAACGATTACCTTCCGCAGAATATCTTTTCCCCTGAAGACATCGAGGATATCTTTGATTTTCTCACCGAATCAAACATAGATATCGTCGACACCATGAAGGAAAAGATAGAGGCCGCCCCCGAACAAGAATCCCAGGAATGGGGTGAAGCCGAACGCTTCCCATCGGAGCGCACCGACAATATCATCTGGGCATATCTGAAGGATATTGGCCGCGTATCTCTTCTTAATTCCGAGGAAGAGTACATGATAGCCAAGAGGATCGAGGATGGGGAGCGGATGATCCGCAACCTGCTTTTCGATCTTCCTCATGCAATCCAGGAACTGATGGAGATCGCATCCCTCCTCAAGAAGGAAGCCATCAATATCGTCGATGTCGTGAAAAATATCGATGAATTGAACTACACCGAGAAGGATGAAGATAAGTACAGAAAAAAGACGGTTTCCCTCATTAACAGCATCAAGAACCAGCATGAAAAAAAAGAAGATCTGAGAAAGAATTCGATCAAGGTGCCTGAAGCGACCAGAAAGCTCAACGAGAAAAAACTCAAGGCGCTTGAAAAGAAAGCCGAAGAAAATCTTATTAACCTTAATTTGAACAAGAAAGTGCTTGAAGAGATCACCCGCAAGGTCCAGAGACAGCTAAAGTTCATGGATGACAAGGAAGCCCGGAAGGTAAAAAAGAGACTCATGGAGATCGGAGAGATCGAAAATGGTCTCAAAACAGTAAAAAACCGACTTATTCAGGCCAATTTACGGCTCGTCATAAATATCGCCAAGAAGTACCTCAACCGGGGCCTGTCCTTCCTCGATCTCATCCAGGAAGGGAATATGGGCCTTATGAAGGCAGCCGAGAAATACGATTACCAGAAGGGTTACAAGTTCTCGACATATTCGACCTGGTGGATCCGTCAGGCGATCACGAGGGCGATCGCGGATTATGCCCGTACCATCAGGGTCCCTGTCCATGTGCTCGAAACAATGAACAAGATCACGAAAGTCACAATCTCGCTCTTTCAGGAACTCGGGCGGGAGCCGAACCTTGATGAGATATCATTGAAAGCAGGCCTTCCCCTCGAGAAGGTCCGCAAGATAATGAAAGTTTCCAACGAACCGATATCCATCGAGACACCCATCGGCGACGATGAATCCAAGCTCGGTGACTTCATAGCAGACCCGAAATCCCCGTCGCCTTTCAACGAACTGGTCAGCATATCCCTCAAGGAAGAGATCGACAAGGTCCTTTCCACCCTCACCCCGCGAGAGGAAAAGGTTATCCGTATGAGGCTCGGCATAGGCGAGAAGACCGATTACACCCTCGAAGAGGTCGGTGAGGTCTTTGGCCTGACCCGCGAACGCATCCGCCAGATAGAGGCAAAAGCCCTAAGGAAACTGAAACATCCCTCCCGGCGGAAGAGACTCGAAAGCTTTCTCGAATAGAACTTCCCGAATGTTAATCAAAAGCCTGTGGGTCGACCCCCTCGGGCTTTTTTTATTAACCTGGTTGCCCGCGCCCTCGGTCGTCCAGGTCGGGTACCCCTTGGGTGCCGGAGACCGCCCCTAATCATCAATCCGGGCTTAGAGGCTGTGTTATAACCCCCTGTCCGTCACCCCGACGCTTGACGCCGGGATCCAAGGTTTTTCTTCTCAATCTTTTCAGCTGCATGAAACTATACATGACAAAATTGGGAATGCCGGCGGGTGAAACCCGCCTTTAAGATTCTTTCGCCTGAAACTTGAAACCCGAAACTTGAAACAATTTTGTTGCTGGCACGCCCCTACAGCCGGTTTTTTGAGTCCAAATCGTCCAAATGCAGGTTTTTGGCCTGTTTCCGGCCCTTTCCCGACATGATGTCCGCTACGTTCCCCTTGATCTGGTCCATTTTGTCCGGACTGAACGGTTTTACGTGCTCGTACGCGGGGTTCAGGGTTATGTCCGGCCTGAAGGTCTGGATGACAAGGTCCTTTGCACCCGCAAGCTCCTCGGCCACGGTGTAGACATCCTGCTCCTGATGAAGGAACGGGACGACCGTCATCCTGAAATGGTAATCGATGCCGGACCCCATGATAAATTCAATACTTTCCCGGACCGTTCCCACGTCGACGTCACAGCCGCACCAGCGCGGGTACCTGTCGAGAGGGCCCTTGACATCCATTGCTATGCAGTCGATAAGCCCGTCATTGACAAGGCCCCTGACCACGGCGGGATTCGAACCGTTCGTGTCGAGCCTGATGGACATACCTTCGTTCTTTAAAATCCCGATAAACCCAAAAAGGTCCTGGTGTATTGTCGGTTCGCCGCCCGTTACCACGACCTTATCGACCCAGTGCTTGTATTTCCTGAACGTCGCCACCACGTACTCGAGGGGGATATCTTCGAATCCGCCGGGACCGAGAACGAGGTCACGATTGTGGCAGAAAGGGCACCGGAAATTGCAGCCGCCGAGAAAGAGGACAGATGACATGTGGCCCTTCCAGTCGACAAAGCTTGTTTCTATGAACCCTTTTACAGCCGGGCAATCAGGCGCCCTGGACGGCACTGAGCACCTCGTCGATATGAGGGACATTCCCCCGCCATTCCCCGACGGAATTCTCCGCGTCATCTTCCACGAGAATGGTAGGCAACGCCATGACGCGGTAATATGTGGCCTCGGCCAGACCGTCTGTCGTTCCAACATTGTAATCGTCAACGGGGACGTTCATATCCCGAAGATTGTCTTTGAGTTTCTTTGCTGCCGGGCACATCGGGCAATCATCTTTGTAAAAGATCTTTACTATCCCCATCTTCCTATACCCCTTTGTTTTATAAATTAACTGCTTTTTCAATCATTTGCTACGGCTTTCGGGCTTTCCGGAGAAAAGAACTCGACGTTCCTGTACCGGTCCTTGAGTTCGCCCCTCTTGCCCTTGTTCCAGCTCGAGACCTTCGTGAAATAGCCTGTTATCCTCGTTATGCCGTCGACGTCCGCAGAACCACAGTACGAACACGTGTCCGCAAGGCCCCGGGCCGTCCTGTGGCACTTGTTGCATGTCGTGAATTCAGGCGAAAAGGCGATCTGGTCATTGGTCGTGTGTTTAAAGGTCTTGATGACGAAATCCGCAATCGCCTCTTTTGAGGGCTGGGCTTCACCAAGCCAGACATGAGATATCGAGCCCGCTTCAATAAGCGGGTGGAAAAGCCCTTCGGTGGTCACCCTTTCGATCGGGTTCATGGCATGCTTTACATTGAGATGCGTCGAGTTCGTGTAATAAACCTCACCCGATGCGATATCGCCCTTCATGACCCTTCCGGCATGAGGAGAAAAATACCGCAGGTCGAGACGGGCAAAACGGTAGCTCGTACTCTCTGCGGGGGTCTGCTCGAGAACGATCTTCATGTTTTCCTGGCGACGCATCTTATCGGTCAGGAGTTTCATGTGTGCGATAACCTTAAGACCGAATTTCAGGGCGCGTTTTGAAGCGTGCATCTCCTCCCCGGTATGTATCTGGACCATCTCGTTGAGGCCCACCATGCCGATGAGGTGAGATGCGAGGTTAAACCTCAGATACGGCATCCCGTCGCGATTCATCGTCAACAGCGCGAGCGGGCCATTCTCGCCAAGGGCAAGAAGTTTCTCCATAAAAACCCTTTTTTCCTTGTGGGCCTTTACTGCAATAACAAACCGGTCGGTGATGAGGTTCATAAGCTTCGTATCGTCATTTTTTGCCAGGTACGCGAGCCTCGGGAGGTTCAATGAAACATTCTGAAGAGCACAGTAACGCATTCTCCAGGGTTCCTTTGCATCGAGAAGGTCTGCCTCCTCAAGTTTGAAGCTCAGACGGCAGCATTCCGATATTTTTGCCGTCTCGCCACGATCAAAAACATAATACGTGTTACCCTTATCCGAGGCAACATCCGAAATATGATACAGAAAATCCATGTGACCGTCAGTATGGAAAAATTTCTCGGTGATATGGACGATCGGCTTCGGGAAGAAGAACGGCCGTCCGGCGCCATCGCCTTCCTTGTAGACCTCAAAGAGTTTCCACGCAAACCTTTGCGCCTCTTTTTCATATTCCCCGTATGTTTTACCGGTAAATTTTCCATTCGGGCCAATGGCCGGCACATTGACAAAATGTTTCGGTATTTCCCAGTAGATGTTGATATCCGTAAAGATAGCCTGGCCTCCGCGCGCCACAGCCTGCTGGGAAAACTCGAAAATAAGCATCTGCGCCAGCTGTTTTACATCATTATCGGACATGCCCTCGATATAAGGCGCAAAAAATATGTTGATCGCATCCCATCCTATTGCCCCGGCAAAATGGCTCTGAAGCGCGGCCGCGAACTTGACAAGGTGGGCAAGCAATACTTCCGCATGTTTTGCGGGTTTCGCCATGGAAAGGGAATGAGGCAGGTCAAGACCAAATTTTTTAATATATTCAAGGGATTGGCCACTGCAATATGGCCGGTCAACAAAACCGAGGTCATGCAGGTGGATATCCCCGTTCATGTGGGCATCGGCGACCTCCTGGGAAAATACCGACAATAGCGCGTACTCCTTCTTGATGTTCTCGGCGAGGGTTAGATTCGTAGCTTCCGGGCCATGAGGGACA
>Ga0172382_10002296_pt1 | contig 32413 bp, 33 predicted proteins | sample Leawel138RmetaG_FD_122245 | JGI IMG/M metagenome (GOLD analysis project Ga0172382, IMG submission 122245) | Leachate microbial communities from a municipal landfill in Southern Ontario, Canada - Leachate well 138R metaG | ecosystem: Engineered > Solid waste > Landfill > Unclassified | place...
AACTTCCAGGGTGAGGCGAAGATCTACGGCCTGAAAGACGGTGTGAGCTACAGGGTGAGCTGCCATGATGCAACCGGCCCGATTGGGCATTATGTGACGGCGATTAGGGATAAATACATCCGGGCGGAACTTCCGGGCGGAACCTCAGATACGGCTGCCATGAGCGTTCTGGTTCATCCCAAAGATTCAAGGACGATCTACTTTACGGCGAATGTCGATTCCGCCATGAGGATATACGCCCTTGATAGTAAAGGGGACATTCTGTGGAATTATGACGCAAACGATATCCTGGATCCGGGGGCTTCAACAAAGGTCAATACTGCTATTTGGAGCAGCGACGGTTACATCCTGTGGGTGGTGTCGGGTGAATGGTTTGATGGGTCTTTCCTTCGAAAGATCGATGTTCATGGGACGACCATTTGGGAAGCGGACATAGACGTTTGGTATTTTGACAGCCTGGCGGACCTTTCCAACCCCATAGCGGAAGGACCGAATGAGTATGTTGTGACGACCAAATTGGGGCTTGCCAAGATTAATAAAGAAAACGGGGCGGTAAGCCATTGGACCCTTAATGACGACCCGGACGGCTCTAATACGTACAGCTATTGGCCTTATATCGGGACGGATGCACTTTTTTCCACCAGGGATAAAGACATTATCGTCGCTACCATAGATGATTTTGCTTACAAATACGTGGACTACCGAAGCGGGGCAACCCTGGAATCAGGCCACAGATCAGGGTATCCCCCAAGGCTAATTATTGAGGACAGGCTTACCTGTTGGATGGATGAACTGGTAAGCACCTACCCCTATACGGGTTATGTGGGATTCGACCTGGGGACCGGGAACAGCTTGGTTGCCACAGAGATGGCCTATCGGGTGGGGTGGTATTCAGGCTATGCCGCTTGTGATCAGGGAACGGCTACCCTCCAGGGGTCAAACAATGCCTCCAGTTGGACCAATCTTTCAAGTTTCGATCTTACCGGGCTTACCGCTACTACCTACCTGGAAGATACGGCCACTTTTGCAAATTCGACCGCTTATCGTTACTACAGGCTTAATTTTACCAATGTGCAAAGTTCCCTTTATGACGGCGTATCAGGGCTCCAACCTACAGTCTACCATCTCTCCCTTTCAAACGGCACCTGGAACGGACCCGGGGCAGGGTTTTGCAAACTTCAAATGACCGAAGGCACAGGCCTTGACCTTGCCGGCCGGTGGACCGCAAAAGGTTGCTCGGCCATTGGAAACGGCGGAGCGGTAATGGACGGATGCCTTGGGTACAGGGAGAATACTTCCCTGTATGCCCTTGCCGGATATACGAGCGGGAACGCAGACACCTTTGTTGTCGCCTGGACGGATGAGGGCGGTAACGAGTCCTGGGGGTACACCTACGATGTAGGCGGGTATCCCCGGTCGATTTCACCCACAGAGGACAAGGGCTTCATCATATCGGGCTCGGACGGAGATCCGGATAGTTCCTGGAGCACCCCGACCGCGTTTCTTTTGAAGATCGATTCAAACGGCAAGGAAGAGTGGCGAAAGACCTTCAAGCCCGATGGAACAGGGACGGTGTTCTACGACGCGGTTCAATGCGACGACGGCGGGTATCTGGCCGTTGGGGGGATAAGGTATTCGTCGAGCAATTCCGCTGTCTACATAGTCAAAACCAATCAGCACGGGGAGTCCTGCTCTCCGGGTGTTCCGTGTGAGTAATGGAGGAGGAAAATGACAACTTATCATAAAAGTTTAGATTATAGACCTGGAAAAGACATGGGGGTTAAGAGGGATATTTGGTGGTATGAAAAGTCCGCTGAGAAATATATGGATCTCTACCGCCGGGTACGGAATTATGTGACTAGGGGTCTCATGCCGATCGAAGGGGAAGTTCAGGCGCTCCTGCAAAGCTATGATCAAACTCAAGGGTTAGCCGCAGAGGCCGGGTTGGACATTGGACTTACGGGCTCAATTCCTGCACCGTCGAGCATCCCCGGCATGCAAGGCATGATGGCGAACTCCATTATCCAGGGCGCCATGACGGAAGCCGGGATGAACTACGACAAGATGCTTGCCGACCTGGACAAATACGGCGTGGACCTTAACGCCGTCTGGGATAATTTGAGCGCGGAGGTAAAGGGGGTTATTCAGCAAGGGGCAGAGGCCCAGAGAGGGGCGATTGAAACAGGCGCATCCAAGATGAGAGCGCCCCTGGAGCAGGAGATCGAAGACCTTACCGCAGACTATGAAAAGGCCCTCGGATACTTCGACCAGCTTCTTTCAACCGGGGCGGCAGACCCCAAGGGAAGGATAAGCAGGATCCGCTCGGAGCTTGAATATAACTTCAACCAGTATCTAGGACAGGCCATGGATTTCGCCCAGAGACAGGGCTCACGGGGCAGGACCATGATGGCCGCCATGCCGAAGACTCAGGAAGCGTTTTTTCGCTCCATGGTTCCCATGGTACAGCAGGAGCAGGACAAGGCTTTTCAGGCGGGCTACGACATCGCAGGCCAGAAGGCCGGACTTACCCAGTGGAGACAGGGAGAGCGAAGGGGGCTGAGGGGGGCGCTGTCGAACATAGGCCAGTGGGAGGCCGAAAACCTTGCAGATATCGAGCGACGAAAGACAGAGGGATTGACCGGGCTTGCCGGGACGGTTGCGACGGGTAAGGCGGCCGGGATGAGCGATGTCATGGGGAAAAAGGCCGATGTCACAACCCAAAAGGCCGCCCTTCCGATATGGGGGGCGGAGCAGAATATAGCATCGCTGTCGAACTTCGGCGGGCAGGGGGGGGCAACCACGACCCTATTTCAATACGGCGGCGTGAATCCGATGTGGAGCACAAGCCGTATGTTGAACGCCACCGCCTTCGGTAATACGTAGGATACAACGCCCCAACAGCGGGATATCAGGAGAGCGTTGCCATACTAACAAGGAGAACGGGATATGCCGTACTATCCAACCGAGCGAGATGTTCAAAGGAACCTTAGCACCCGGCAGGAGTTCGATCGGCTTTCGGGGATGTCGCCTGCGGACAGGGTAAGATTTGAAGGCGGTTATGTAGAACCCGGAGGGGCCGAAGTTTATCCGGGCTCAGGGGGCACGCCCTCGAGGCCTCAACCCCAAGAGATGATTGCAAACGCCATTGCAAAGACCGTAGAGGCCAAAAGGCAGGCCTTAATGGAAAAGCTCGGGCAGCAAGGCGGAAGGGCCATGCCGGCCGAAGGCATGCCGGGAGGACCGGCCCCGGCACCTCGCGCGCCCACAAGGGCGGATGAGCGCTTTGCAATGATCCTCCCCCACCTGAAGGGCCTTACCCCGGAGGATGTCGAAAAACTGCGGGCCTTTTCAGATTCCATTCATCAGCAGGGGCTTTTAGGGGAAGAGGAGCGGCCGTCTTACGCGATTCCCCAGGAAGGATACGAAATACCCAATATTACGAAGCAGAGCGGAATATATGCCTTGCCTGAAGAGGAAGGAAGATACCGGATAACGAATGTCGGGAAAAAGAAGCAGCTTTCAACCCGGGATCAGCTTTACATGAACATCATGCAGAATGCCGCAAACGCCCTTGCCGAATCCAACAAGAAAAAAGGGTTGGAGGAAAAGGATATTACAAAAATCAGGCAGGACGCCTTAAAGGCCTGGTACGACCCGATGACCCAAAAATCCAAAGAGACGGACATGCAGACATTTATCGATCAGTACGTGCGAAATGTCCTCGGGGATGCGGGGCAGGCAGGGGAGATAGATATACCCGCCTTTCCACAGGCGGAAGGTCCGGGCGGGAGGGGCGTGGTGTCTCTTGCGCAGCTGAGGGGTGAAAGGAGTGCGCTGCCTGTAGGAGAGTCCGGCGGGAGGACGCCCGTGGCCGGTGGAAGAGGGGCGCAACCGCTACAGGCTTTTGTAGATCCCAAGACCGGGAACAGGCGGCTGGTCTACGAGGATCGTGAAGAAATCGTCTCGCCGGAGGGAAACAGGATAGCGGTACGAAAGAAGGTGCCTAAAAGATGACCGTTTGGAACGCACAGTGGGAGCCGATCGAACAACCGCAAAGTCCGGTGGTTGCCGGCCGCAGGCGGGATGAAGAGGATGAAGGGCTATGGGATGCGGATTGGATGCCGGCCGTTGCACAACAGCAACCGCAGATAGCCTCTATATCGGCTTTGCCTGTCCGGGGGAAGCGGGAAGAGAAAGAAGCTTCCATATGGAATGCGGATTGGCAACCGGAAGGGACATATCGGCCGCAACCTTCCGCCATAACCCCACCTAAAGAACGAACCCTTGCAGGAGAGGCCGTAACGGCCCTGCCCGCCGGGGCGATCGGTTCGGCCGAGATGTACGCCCGTGCAGGCAGGGTATTGGGTCTTGACACAACCGAGGCCATTGAAAAGCTCAAGAAGGCCAAAGAACCCTACGGTCCGACCCGGAAGGGATTCGTCCCGGAGGCGATTCACGGCGGAGTAGAGTCAACCGTTGAGTCGGTCTTGGGCGGCGTTCCAGGAATGCTTGCAGGTACGGCTTTAGGTGGAAGGATTGGAGGGATTGCAGGTTACGCCCTTGGAGCGGGTACGCTTTTCTCTCTTGCAGAATATGACCGCTTTATGGAAGAGGCGGAAGAGTTGGGCATACCGAGAGAGACCGTCAAGGATGAGGCCATTATTTCCGCCCTGGCAGAAGGCGGGATAGAGGCGGCGACCGATCTTATCGGGGCAAAGATATTTGGGTTGACCAGATCCAGGGCTTTGAAGGGTGCGGCTAAGACCGGGCTCAGGAGCCTTTTGAAGAAGTTCATAAAGAACACGGCAAAACTCGGGGCGGTTGAGGTGCCCGGTGAAATGACGACCTCAGCTATTCAGGCCCGGGAAAGGATAGGGGCCGGCATCCCTTCTCCCTCTCCATGGGAAGCGGCAAAACAAGCGGTAGGCCCGAGCCTGGTTCAAACCATCCTTATGGGCGGCATGGGTGCAGGGATAGAAAGCACAACAAGGAAAAGCGTCATTCCCGAAGTTGCCCCGGAAGCCGGTATTGACGCCGTTAAAAAAGCATACCTGAATGGGGAGATCACTATAGGGGACATTGAGGAAGCCCTAAAGACAGCTTCCGAGATGGGCGATCAGCAGAGCGTCAAAAAGCTATACACTTTTTACCGGGAACAGAAACAGGTTTCCAAGCCCGTCAATATTATGGCGGATGCGGCCGAGGGCAAGCGGGTAGACGAGGAGATATTGGAACTCGAGGATTTGCGCTCCGCCCTGCCCGTAACCCAGGAGCAGACCCCGCCAGTCTTTGTAAGGAACATCACCCCTCCCCCGCCGTTTGAAGGAGAAACCTGGATACCGGGAACGGGAGAGGTTGCAGGGCCGTATCCGGGAAGAGAAGGACTTCCCGCCCCTGCCCTTCAGATCCCCGAACGGGCGCTGACTCCGGAACCCCGGAGGGAAGCTATTCCTATGCGGCCGCCTACGGAGAGCGAGGTTTATTTTCCTGAAGGCTTTACGGAGATGGGACCGCCAAGGGAAGAGGCGTCGGTCGGCAAGATGGTTGATGAGGCGGCAAAGGAAACCGAGACCAAGCCGACTGAGGCACAAAAGGAAGCTGGAAATTACCGCAAGGGACATATCACCTTGCAGGGATTGGATATCTCCATCGAGAATCCCAAGGGGTCAATAAGGGAAGGGGTAAGCCCGAAGGGGAAGAAGTGGAGAAGCAGGCTCAACGCCCATTACGGATATATTCTCGGCACCAAGGGGAAGGACAAAGACCATGTAGACGTGTTCATCGGTCCCAAACCCGAAGAGGAAAACGTGTTCGTGGTCAACCAGGTGGACCCGAAGACCAAGCGGTTTGATGAGCACAAAATCCTTATGGGATATCCGACAGAGAAACGAGCCCGGCGTGGATACCTGGCAAATTACGAGAAGGGCTGGAAAGGCCTAGGGTCGATCCATCAGCTTTCAATGGACCAGTTCAAGGCATGGCTGAAGGAAGGGGATACGACAAAGGAGTTTAAGCCCGGGAAAGAGCCTATTTCACCCCCTGCCGGAGAGCAGATTGCCCCTGCCCCTGTACAGAAAGAGGAGCCCGAAGGGGTAGGTGTGCCTGAAGAGAAAATCGTGCAGCCTGGGGGCGCTGAGGGGATCAGACCAACTGCAAAGCAACCTTGGGAGCAGACTGCCGAAGAATTTGCGGAGAATCCCCTCCAGAATACTTTTGTCCATGTCGGAGTTGATGTCGATACGCTCAAACCAAAGGGCGCAAAGGGAATTATATGGCTCTCTGAGGGGGCGATTGCCAGAGTTCCAGTTAAAGGAGAAGCGACTTATTTAATCGACAAAAGCAAGCTCGATCCCGAAAAGATTGTCGGACCGGAAGTAACGGGCAATAGGTTTTTCGGCTACAAGGGAGAAATCCCAAAGGATGCCTATGTCAAACTTCAATCGAAAGAAGGGAAAGAGCGGTGGACTCATGCGGATATTGTGAGAGCGGCAGAACAGCCTGAAGGCGGGGAGAAGGCAGAACCCGAAGCCCCTGAACCCTCCATTCCCCCTACAGAATCCATCAACAAAACTCTCCCCGGCAACGGTGTTCGCTACGATGGACCCTTTAAGATGGAAGATAAGGTAGTGGGGCATTCCTTCACCCTGACCGAAGGACCGGCTGAGGGATTCAGCCTGACGACCAAGACTCTTGAGACTGAAGAGGTGAAAGGGGCGGTTGAGAGGAAATTGGAGGAAGTGGGGGAAACGGTTCCTGAAATGGAAAAAAAGGTCGCAAAGGAAGCCTATCCCCTTGAAAAAATTCCCGGTCGTGGTAAAAAGGAAGCCATGACCGAGAAGGGGGAAGGCCGCATACCCGCTACCCCAAAAGAGGCCGAAAGCGGGACATGGAGAGACACTACTAAGTGGGATGTCCCAAAATTTCAGGATATTCAAAAGGGAAAGTCTGAATTTTTCCCCGAGCCTGCTAAGTATTCCAAGGAAGATCAGTCCGATGATTTCAGGAGGGTTAGGCTTAATGAATACACTCCGCCCTCATTGGGAAAATTTCTTACCAATGAGAACATAGATGAAATTTCGAACATCATTCAAGCTGTAAAAGAAGGCAAAATAGAGGGATGGGAGGTCAAGGAATTACTTTCAAAAAATCTTCCTCTGCCTGGAATCAATGAATTCATGGACATGGGTGATTTTCCGGCCCAAACAGTGAAAGATAATATTTCTTCTTACCTATCCGAGTATCTTAGAAATGCTCCTGATACTCTACGCACAAAAGAAGGCACACTAGCAAAGCACAAGGCGTCGGCCGACATAGGGGCCAAGGCCCTAAATGACAATCCTCACCTGTACGACTATATCATTAAGGAATTTCGTAGAAATCCAACTCTAGTAATGCGAAATATCCTAAAAGATATCGGATATACGAAAGAAGTAGAAGAGATTCAATATCAGTTAGCTAAAGCGGGTGAAGAACAAATCACCGCTTTTGAGTTCAAAAAAAGTCCGGAAGGAAAACGAGCAGAATTCAGGCTGATTAAATCCCCTAAACCATCCCGCCCCCCGCCCGCCGGAGAAACCCCGAAGGCCGAAGGTGGGATTGAACTTAAAGGGCATGTAGGTCCTGGCGAAATTCGTAGATTTTACAGCCAGAACAAGGCAAATCTAGATGAAACTATAGACGTGGTTATTGAATCGGCCCGGTCAGAATTTCCTGATGTCTCAGATATAGACCTTCGTGAAGGCATTGTTAGTGATGCAATAGCCGAACTGCAAGACAAAAAACAACCCCTTACGCTTGATGCCATAAAAAATGAGATAACCCGTCTTTTCCCTAGTCCACCCCGCCCCCCGTCGGAAGGGGGGCAATATTCCCTCGCCCGCCAACGTCTCTCCCGAATCACCCCTATCGACATCAAAAAAGCCTTCAAGGGCGCAAAGGTAGTTACCACACCGACCGATGGGGTCTACATTACAAGACTTCCCAACGGAAGGTTTATAACCGTCGATACCACCAAAGATGCTATTTCCTTCAACCCGGAGAAGGCCGCAAAGGACTACGGCATTTCCCTTGAAAAACTCCTGACCGAGGAAGAACTGAGAGCGGTCGGGAAGTATAAAAGGACAGGCGAGACCGGCCTGATAGAGCTTCTTCGCACATCGGACCCGGGCCAGTTGTCCCACGAAAAATTTCATGCCCTGTTCGACCTTGCCCTTACCGAAGATCAGCGCCGTCGCATCATAAATAAGTACGGAACAGAAGAAAAGGCCGCCGAAGCATTCCGCCGCCGGGAAGGTTTCACGCGAAACCTCTGGGAGAAGATCAAGCGATGGCTGGACAGGGTGCGTAGTGCGCTGTTCGGGGATGTGCTGAAACCCGCAATGGAGGCTACGGAGAGGGCGCAGGAGATAGAGCCCGGGAAGGAGGTCGAGAGGTATCAACTGGTCCGGCAGAAAAATCTCTCCCGCACGGCAAAACGTGTAGGCGCCAAACCCTCCCTCTTTCAGAAAGGCAGGATAGAGGCCGAGGCGGCCCTCCAGTCCATTAAGGAAGCCAAGATACCCAAAGGCGGATTCCTGAACAACCTTCTCTCGACGATCGAATGGACCGATCACCCCGTTGAGCGGCTCATCTATGAAGCGACCCAGAACCGCGAGATGCACAAGCACCGCTATTTCTATGACATTGACCACGACAAGGAAACCGACAAGGGCACATCCGAGGTCCTGCGGGATATAAAATTCAAGGGCATGGGCTTTCTGCGGAGGGTAATGGGTTCCGATCTTTACGACTCGGACAACCCGCGTATTTCCGAAAGATACCGCAGGATCTGGAAGATCATAGACTACTGCGACGTAAAAAAGGTCAAGTGGTTTGATGAGGCCGAAGGCCGGGAAGGCCTGCGTGAAAAGATGGTAAAGCGGGGAGTTTCAAAAGAGATCATCGAATCGGTCGATACGTACCGCAGATCCATGGATAAGGCCCTGGGATTCATGCGGCTCAGGCTCAAAGAAGTGATAGACGCGTACAAGGCCGCAGGAAAAGAGATCCCTGTACTCACCCACCTGCCCGATGAAAAGGGCAAGGCAAAACCCTATACCCTGATCGACGCCTATAACGAGATGGGAACGCATGAAGGGTACTACGCCCCCCGGATAAGAGAGCACGGGGAATGGGCGGTATTGTCTATCAGCCCGGACGGCCAGGCTTACCGCTATCATGCCGCATCCAACAGGAAGGCCATCAAGCTCATGAAAAGGCTCAGGGCCGAGGGCCACACCGACCTTAAAAAGCTCAGCCCCGGAGATCCCGGAAACGAAAGACTCCCCGAAGACCTCTACGAAGAGCTCAGGGTAGGGGACGTGGGAAAGGCCCTGGAGCATGCCGTGGGCGGATTAAAGGGCGTGGATCCGGATGTCCAGGCGCAACTGAGAATGGATGTCATTCAGGCGGCCGCGGATATGCTCAAGGCCCGGGCTTTCCGGGCGCACAGGATAGCGAGGAGAAAGGACCAGGTGGTCCGGGGCTACATCGAGGACCCTCTCGCCCGGCACCTCCTTTACTCCCACAGGATAGCGGGCGGCATTGCCAAGGGCGAGGCGGCTGTGGATATGCTTACCGCCCTCAACGGAGAATTTCGGGAATACCGCCGGGAAGAGGATTTCTGGGTCCTTGAAAAAGACGGGGCGGTGATCGACGTAAAGCCCCTGAGCGAAAAGGATAAAAAATCCGACAAAGACAAAAAGAGCCTGAAGTTCGGGGGCATTGATCCGGGAAGGGAACCCCTCGTCTACACCAAGATGAAGCGATACATCCGGGAGCAGCTTCGAAACCCCGACAGGTACGATCGGATGATAGGAATAGGTAAATCTATCGTTTCCATGAAGTTTCTGGGGTTCAATCCGAGGGCAGCAACCGTCAACACTACCGCCATGATCACCACTGCGCCACCTGCGATTCACCAGTGGGTATTGGGCGGGAAGGGGTCGCTTACCGCCATCAATGCGGCACTTGCGCGGGCGGGCAAGGACTACATCGGGGTGATGAGGGGGAAGGCCCTTAAAAACCGCGGCGAGCAGGCATTCCTGGATCGGATCAGGGAAGACGGTTACGACCGGCCGCAGTACATGATGGAGGCCATGGGCTCGGTCCGGGATATGTACGGCAAGGGGTGGGCGAACGCCATGAAGGGGGCGATGTATCTTTTCTCCAAGACCGAGCAGTGGAACCGGGGGTCTACCATGCTTGCCGGCTACCGGCTCGCCAGGCAGCACGGCCAGGATCACGAAACAGCCATGCAAAACGCCAGGGAAGCATCCAACAGGGCGCACGGGGTTTATGGAAAGGCCACTCTTCCTGCATGGGCTCAGGGAACCAACCCTTTTGCCAAGATCGGCCAGATGACATATGTTTACCAGAAATTCTCCCACAACTACGTCCAGATGCTCTACGACCTGGGCTACAAAAAGCGGAACATCAAGGCCCTTGCCTTTGCCATCGCCTCTCCTGCTGTTATAGGCGGCCTTAAATCATCGATTCTGGCCTCCGGGATCCTCATGGTGGCAAAAGGAATTATGAGGGCCATAGGGGATGACCGGGACCCGGAGAAACTGGTCTATGACACCATAAGGGAGGAATTGGGAGAAAAAACGGAAGAGGTCGTTCGCTTCGGAGCGTTCGGGGCTGCCGGGGTGGACCTCTCAGGTTCTCTTTCGATCGGCATGGAAGTGCCCCGGAGCTTGATCGATCTTACAGGTCCTTTTGGAGGGGTTTATCAGGACATAACCCAGGCCGCTCATTATATGGAGACAGGACAGTCCCTCCGGGCGGTTGAAATGGCACTTCCCAACGTGATGAGTTCTGTCATGAGGGCTATTCGTGAACTTGAAGGCGTGACCAAGAGGACCGGAAAGCGGCTGTGGACCGAAGAGGGGGAACCCTATGTGCCGTCGATCCGGGAGACGATCACCCGGGCCGCGGGGTATCGGCCCACAAAAAGGGCGGCCATCGAGTCAAGAATATGGGAGAGCAAGAGGGAGGCGGCGGTCTGGGCCCGGAAACGAAACAGGATATACGAGAAGTTCCGGGGTTACATGCTGTCGCGGGATGAGTCGCTTCTCGAGGAGATCCATGAGGAGATCGCAAAGTATAACGAAAAGGTGATAAGGTCGGGCAGGCAGAACATGGTTCCACTCATTACCAGGCAATCGCTCAGGCGGCAGATTTCAGGAATGATGCGGCCGGGCAAAAAAGAGATGGGTTACCTTTCTAACTAGATCAGTTTAATTTCCAGGCGGCTTTACCAAAAATCCGACATCCCAATGCGCTTTGTGCGCACTTGGGATGTTTCTGTTTAAGGGCATATATCAAGGGAGGATCATACCAATGAAAAGAAAATTCGCACTTCTTCTGTTTCTGGCAACGATGTTTTTCTGCACCCAGGTTCAGGCAAGGGAGTGGCTTTTGAGCCTCGGTTCATCCTCTTCCGGGACCACCACAGCCGCAAGCGGAACGTCCGAGATGTACGTGGACTACGGTTCTCAATATATCTGCGGTCTCGGAGATTATGAGGACCCTGTATTCGTTATGCAGTTAAAGGACGTGGACTCCGGCCTTACCGTGGCGCAGGCATATGCGGCAAGTAATTCGGGGGTTACCTTCGGCATTAAATACAAGGAATGGATCGTAAATACCGCCAACAACAGGGCCTATGCCCCTTGGACGCCCCTTTGGACCGGGATGGGATTCTCAGGCGCTACCAACTACGCGATCAGGTTTAAACCGGAAGCCACCGGATGTATTCAATTTGCCTTTGTCTCCGGGGTAACTCCAATGGGCAAGGCGGATTTTATCCTGAAGGTGGTAGAAAACGGCCGGGACAGCTATAAGCCCATCCGCCTCGACTACGACGAATTCGGCTTCGGCACGTCCGGGACCACGAAAGTATACGGCGGTTCCGCCTCTGCGGTTCACTCGACATGCGCACAGTGCATAGAGGCTCAGGCTGTAGGAGACAGCGTTCATTACACCACGGACGGCTCCACTACTCCTACCACGTCCTCGAAGTACATCCCGGAGGGTTCCATTATCCAGCTTACAAAGGATGAATGGGACAACTTCGAGTTCATACCGGGAGGAACTTCAAGCGGAACCCTGAGTGCGACGTTTTGGACCGAGTGTCCGTAAGGAGATGACGGCATGAAAAGACGACAGATTGCGTTTTTGGTTATTGGCCTTGCCCTGATTGGCTCTCTTGCTGAAGCGAGAGAGCGATTTTTCTATGGTAGATCAGGGAGGGACCTTTCCCTGGAACAAGCGTACTACGGCGTAATTTATGATGAAACAAACGACTCTTATGCCCGTACCGGAATTGACGTTTCTGTAGGCCAATCCGCCGGTAATACTTTGTTACCTATTCAGGCGCAGATGCGCCGCTGTGTAGTCAACGATGCAGGAGAGGTTGTATACTATCTCTGCTCTACCGATTCGACGCTTAAGGCCGACTGCTCCACTGCCGCTAATTTAGATGGAACAGACGGCCAAGTAATGGTGGAGATTCCGAAGTTTTATTATCGGTATCGAAAAACAACCAACGGACATAGGTGGGATATCTCTGAGCAACCGACTGTTGGTTTTCGCCTGCACCCCGCATTTGTTAAAGATGGGACTAAGGTTGATCACCGCTATATCGGCGCGTACGAGGCGTACAATAACGGCGGTGTGCTTTCATCCGTCTCCGGTGTTTTGCCGACCGTAAGCCAAACCCGGGCGACTTTCAGGACTCAGGCCGAGGCTCGCGGCACCGGCTGGCACCAGCTCGACTTTTATCTCGCAAGCGCAATTCAACTTCTCTACCTGATCGAGTACGGCGATTTCGACAGCCAGGCCATGATCGGCGCCGGCCTGACCGGCTATGCCCCGTGGCCGGGCGGCCCGCAGGCGCTCACCGGCAACTCGAACAGCATCGGCAACGCGACCGGAAATTCGAGCCACAGCGTCACGACCTGGGTAGGGACGACCGCGTACAGCGAGGGCGACGAGGTAATTCCGACGACGTCCAACGGCTACACTTACCGCTGCACCGTGGCGGGGATGTCGGGCGCATCAGAGCCGCCCTGGCCGACCGTCATTGGCAATACGGTGACCGACGACACGGTGACATGGCAATGCGTGCGGTCGGAGCAGTACATGAGCTATCGCGGGGTCGAAAACTTTTTCGGTCACATCTGGAAATTCGTGGACGGCATCAACGTCCACAACTCGACCGCCAACGGCAGCAGGGCATATGTCTGCGGCGACTATACCGCTTTTGCAGACGATACCGACACTGACTACACATTGATCACGAGCGACCTGGCCCAGACGGACGGCTATACCCGGACGATCGTGCCCGTTTCTGCCGGGTTTTTGCCGCTCTCGACAGCAGGCGGATCGTCATCGACCGGCCTGGCCGATTACTATTACACGTATTACGACAACGACCCGGATTCGGGCTGGCGGGTGTGCCTGTTGGGCGGGCATGCGAATAGCGGTGTGGCTGCGGGCGCGTTCTGCTGGCATTCGAATGGCACCTCCTCGTATTCGATTTCGAATTTCGGCGGGCGGTTGTGTTTTTAATGGGCCAGCGGGGTAGGGTTCAAGGTAGTGCCCCCTACCTTTAGACCCCGGAAAAGAGGATCTCCCTACCCCGGACGGCGATGATAAACCTGTTGGGGGCCTCATGTCAAGGAGGCTATTATGACTGATAATCAACCTTCCGATCTTACTTCTCAAGTTGCTGTGCTTGTCAGTGAACTCAGACATAATACGGATCTTACAGTGGAACTTCTGCGGATAGTCAAGGGTGATAACGGTAGTGGTCTCGTTACCAAGGTAGCCCTCTTGGAACAGGGATTTCAGGACCAGGAAGAAGACTACACCGAAAAACTTAATACCCATATCGCTAATTGTCCGGTCAAGACCGATGTCAAATGGAACACCTGGGGAGTGAGAATCCTATATGGGTCGGGAGTTCTCGGACTGTTGGTGTGGTTGGTGAGGGACTTCCTAGGATGAGGCTCATGAATCCCACCAACGGCAAGATTCGAAACGACAAAGGGGGTCTCGGGACCTACGGGGCTCGTCGCAGAAAGGCCGGGCAAATCTACCTCCACAGGGGGACGGATTATGCCTGCATCCCCGGCCAGAATGTCCTTTCTCCCTGCACAGGCAGGGTTGAACGAACAGCTAAGCCGTATGCAGGGGATGACAGCTACAGCGGCCTTCTGATTCAGAGTAAAAGAATGGCCCTCAAGGTTTTCTATGTCCTGCCCAGAGAGGAAATTATCGGAAAGATAGTGAAAGCGGGGGAGTCCCTGGGGACCGCTCAGGATATCTCTCTTAAATACCCCGGAAGCGGGGTCACTCCGCATATCCATGTGGAGATAGTGAGTTGTGATCCGGAAATATTCATGAAAGGAGAGTAGTTATGTTTAAACGAATTTCAGTGATTTTACTTGCTGTTCTGTTCTTGGGGGGATGCGCCGGGATGCCCTTTGCCAAACCCGATAGGGAGAAGGTTCTCTACGTGGCCGGGTTCGACATCGCCTACCTCTCGCTCAAGAAGAATCCCAGCTACCTCCAGGCGGGAAAGGGATTCGCACTCGCCGGCCGCCAGATGCTTCAGGAGAACGGCCCTGTCGTCACCACGGAGGCCGTCCACGGCTTTTTCATCGACACCGTACCGAAGGCGTTTCCGGAACTGGACATGGTGGTAATAGCCATGACCCTGCCTCTCCTGGGGTTTGAATCGACAGGGGAGACACAGGCCCTTTCCAGCCCGGAACTGGAAGCCTTCTTTCAGGGCGCCCTGGACGGTATAGCGGCCCTGGAGAAGTGAGAGGGAGATGGAACAGATCAAGGTAATGCCTGGGGATGTGTTCGCCACGGCAAACCCGATGGCCCTGGGGAAGGCGATCAATTTCATGCAGCGGCTCTGGTCCCATGATTTTGATTCGAAATACAGCCATACCGGGATCATCCAGGCTGAGGACGGAACGACCTTCGAGGCCCTTTGGACCATTCGGGAAGGGAATCTCTTTGCCGACTATCTGGGAAAGCAGGCGATCATCGCCCGGTGTGAGGCTTCGCCGGAAAAGAAGGTCAAGGAGCTCGAAAACCTGAAAGCCTACCACCTGGGGCAGTGGTATCCGTTCTGGCGGCTGTTCATGCACGTCCTTCCGCCCCTTGCCAAGATCTCCATATTCAAGCGGCCGGTGTGCTCGGAATTGACGGCCCGGTATCTTCACTTCTTGGGAGTCCGGCATGGTCAGTGGGCCGGGACCAATCCGGATACTCTGGTCGATGAATGGCGGAATTGGAGAAGCTTTGAGATTATCTACGAAGGAAAAATTACCTGAAAGGAGCATAACGCGATGGAATGGTTAACGGGAAATTGGGAATGGTTGGTCCTGGGGGTCTTCGTGCTGGACAAGATTGTTGCCGTCACCCCGACGAAGCATGATGATCTTATTCTCTCGGCTATCAAGGGGGTCGTCAAGGGAGTGACGGGGAAGGAGATCGGGAAGCCGAAGATTGATGCGGGGGTTTAAGGCTCTCCTCTCGCGGGGGTCCTGCCCCCGCAGTCATGGATGGAGTTCCCCTTGAATGTACCGTATCGCCTTATTGAGTATTGAGTAGTTCTTTTTTGTTAAGCGGGTGTAAAAAGGCATGAAATGTTTCGTCAAACAAGAATAGAGCCCTGCAATAAACACGAATAATATAAGGCATACGACACTAAAAGCGCACAGAAGAAGACATCCAATTACCCAACGATAAAGGTATGCCCACCATTCCGGGATGCCGCCGGGAAAGACCTTGCAAAAATAGCCGGGCCGGGTGTCGTCCATAAGCGCGCAATCCTCGCATTGCGGTCTCTTAACCGTCATAGGTCCTTCACCACCCTTCCACTTAAGGATTCTTTCAGCCGCTTCCCGGGCTTTTGGCAGCGGCCCGTCCGTGCAGTTGGCCACTCCTAAGAGCGGGATCGGCGGAAAGCCCGGTATTTCAACCTTCCCGGTCCCGTCCTTGTGCTGTATGACTCTGGCTTTCATGATTTTGTTCATCCTTATAATTCGGGCATTCCTCGATTACCGGACACTGCTCGCACAATCCCCAAAGCTCGGGATCGACCCCGTGCTTTTCCATCGTCTCGGTGCAGTTGCCGAAAAGCTCGGCCAGTTTCTCCCAGTTCGGCTCTTTTTTAGGTCTCGGGTTTCTTCCCTTCACTTCCCGTCTCCCAACCGCCCCCGAGGGGGTGTGTGGTATTTTGTGTGTTTTTTGTGAAAAAGGGTTCCAAAATTAGAAAAAATACACATTTCATTACACAGACCAAAAAGTTAAGCCTCGAATTTCCCTTAATTTCCTACCTTTACCGATACCCTGAAAACTGGAACACCTTCCTGTCACGCCGGAGGTCGCGAGTTCGAGTCTCGTCGTCCCCGCCAAATGATAACAAGGGGTTAGCAAGGATTCATCGCTAGCCCCTTTTTTGTGGTTGTGTGGTGCGATTGTGTGTTTTTTCTTCCGGCACTGCCAGTCCCGCCATATCCCGCAAGGCTGAATAAACCTGATGCAGGTACCTCTCTGTGGTAGTCAGCCGCTTGTGCCGGTAAAGAGCCTGCATGAACTTCATGGAAACCTTGTGCTTGTCCACCATGATACTCCCGACAAATCGCCTGAACGCATGAAAACCTTTATTCTCTATCTTCGCCCTGTCGCAGATCCGGCCTAGCCACTTGCGGGGGTCCACGTAGGGCTTTCCGGTCCTGGGATTCGGGAAAAGGTAAACGCTCCGCCTGATCTTCTTGGGCCGGTTCTTCAACCACCATTTAAGTTCGAGGGCCAAAGCCTCGGTGATCGGTAGCCATTCGCCCTCCGGGTCTCCCCCTGTCTTTTGCGTCCACAGGCAGAGGGATTGCTGCTCGATGTTAAGATCATGGATGGTTAAACCCCAGACTTCCCCCCGCCGGCCGGCCGTTTCGAGGAATACCTTCAGGATGAGTTTTTCCTCTCTTGTGGCCGCCATAATCAAAGCCAGGACTTCGGATTCCCGGTAGACCTGGGGGAGGGCCCGCTTATGGGTCCAGCCCTCGGTATGCCGAACGGGATTATCCGATAGTTCCAATTTTTCTTTTCCGTAAGTCCAAAGGGCCATGAGGTTCTTACGGTCCTTGTTGGCCGCGTTTGGGCTCCTGAGTGATGCTTGATCGTCGATGTATTCCTGCATTTCGGCTATAGTGATTGTCTCTGTCAACCTGTCAGGCCCCCATCTCTTGAGGATTGCCTTACAAAGGGCTTGTTTCTCTTTCAGGGTCTTGACGCTGAATCGTTCCGCGTAGGCTAAGTACTTACTGCAAAAACTCAGCAAGTCCAGTCCTTTCTGCGAGTTCTCTTCTTCCTTCCGGGCCTCCCTCTTCTTGTCCCGCTCGTAGTCGAGGGCGTCCTTTTTTCGAGCGAACTGCTTTGTCTTTAGCCTTCGGCCTCTGTAAACCGGCGTTGCGCGCCACTTGTCTCCCTCTTTGTAGGGCATCGGCCAGTCCCTCCTCGGTAAAAATCCACGACCCTCCTACACGGGACGCTCCCAATTCAGCGGCATGGAGATAGACCCACTTTACGGACTTCTTAAGCCTTCCCGCAATCTCCTTGGGGGTGATCGTGGTGATACGGGAGACAATAGGCGAATTGGGGGCGGAGGTCAACATTCTAATCCGCAAACATCTTTTCTTGTTTCATGGTTTCGGCAGGCGGCCTAAACATTTTTGGTTGCCTGAGATATCGCTTTATCCGTTCAACCGCAGCACTAAGATATTCAGAGTCAATCTCAAATCCCGTCACATGGAATCCAAGGTCATGGCATGCTATGACAATGGAGCCTGAGCCCAGATGCGTATCAAGGATTGTGTCGCCGGATTTGGCGTAGTTCTGGAGGAGCCAGCGGTAGAGGGCAACGGGTTTTTGGGTGGGGTGGATACTTTCTCCCTCAAAGTGGGCAGGATTGTCATCTTTAATTTTCATGGGTTGTGCCTCCATTCCTCCCTGCATTCACTCTCTTGTTTCCCCCGCAACACCGGGCACCAATCAGGGGTTATGTCGTCTGTGCCGATGTAGGCATCGGTTTCGCCCCTATCTTTGGTAGGCTTTTCAGCCAATCCGGTTTTTCTTTCAGCAACGGGGGCATGGTTATTCCGAGTCCTTCCATTCAATGGAATCTGTGTTTGCAGCATTGTATCGCATGATTTCTTTACCGGTTGCTACTTCTTCAACAACAATCCAATTTTCAGTATGGTTTCCATAATACTCACTGGAGAAGTAGGCACGTTCGTTGGGTTTTGGTTCAAATGTTTCAAAATCATCTCCCTCAGGAGCATGTTTGACCCAAAATACTTTTGCAATTTCTTTTCCGTTCATGTCACTTAGTTGCATCTTCTCCCTCCTTCGGCATGGCTATTCATTCCGGCTCCTTGACACCGTTTGGACAATCTGCTTCGTGGACAAACCCATATTTTTCGGTGTAGTGACAATCCGGACCACACTTTGCATCCAGCAGGTCTAAATACCCTCGAATGATTTGCTCCATTACGTTTGCTGCGCCAAGCATGAGTGTCCTGTCATAGTCATCGTGATTCTTTTTTGAGCCGGTTTCGCGCAATTCATTAATGACTTGGTAGGTAAAATCCTTGTCTACCATTGGTTGCTCCTCCCTTAATAACCAATCGCCCGGAAATCATTCCGGATACTCCCTCACTTGCACACTCTTCGGGAAACGCTCGATATCCCGCACGAGCTTGCCTCCGATGTGTATCTGCTTCACATACACGGGTATTCCTGCCGCCTTTGCTTGCTCTACGGCAGATTCGACCCATTCCAACTTGCAAGGATGGAGGCGGGGATTGTTATGAGATCCGATGATGAGCCAAGAGATATCTCCTGCGGTTGTAAAGCCGACAGTCTCTTCTATTTCTGGATGCATCAACCTCCGAAAGCTGACTGCTTCCATCGCCGGTTCATAGCTGATCCAGAGTTTCCCCGGTATCCGCAAAAGCTCCGACCCCATGCGGTCAAGGTCGGGTTGGGAGGTAATGGAGACGCCGAAAAACCAATTCGATATGATGAATTGTTTCCAGTCAGCTTCACCCATTGCTTCCTCTTTCGCCCACAGGCAAACGAGTTCACGCATTCTCTTGACTTGCTTGGTGAGGAAGAAAAATTGATGGTGTTCCACTTCTGGAAAGGAAGCCTTGTCCAAGACTCTTTTTACCCACGCAAACGGCACCTGGTCATCGAACATATCCCCCAGGAAATTCACTCCCACTCGCCGGGGCTTGCGCCAGTGGAAGGGTTTGTCGAGACGGTCGGGGTGGAATTGGACCTTAGAGAACGGTATCCTTTCTAGGTATTCATATCCCCTAACGTCCCTGGAACCACCTACACCATTTCTTACGCCATGTATCGTCGGAAACCGCCTCACCATTTCCCGCGCCCAACAGGTCTCGCGGGTGGGGCAGTTTCGGCCTGAGCAGCCGGTTATGACGGACCATAACTCGCCTGTCATACCGTTGCCGGTGAAATACGGAATTTTAGTTGGCATCAGCGGTCCTCCTTTCGCTTTATCCCATTCCGAATCCCGCTAATCTTCTTCTGTACCACTTTAAGCGTAAACGCCGGGTGCAGGATCAAATTGGAATAGGCTTGCATTACTTCGGCGGCGGCAGCAAGCCGGTGCGACTCAATGTATTGAGTATACCTTAACTTCCAAACTAAATCCTTGAAGTCTTTCCCGCTCGGGTCCGGCCAAATGGTTCCATCGGGGATTCTGATTCGTTCCATCAGGTAATCTCCTTTCGCTCCTCCATCACTTCATCCGGCACGTCAAACGGGTACTGCTTTCCCCTCCACGGCACTGGCGTTTTGAGTTTAATCGGGTCCACCACAAACAGGCCGTATTTACCCCCGGTCCAGATCAGGGCTGCGCGGTTTTCCTCGTCGACCCCGGTAAGTCGGCGATGAGCTACCGGCATGACGGTGCCGAGTAGTTCGCCGTTTTGCGCGCCTATCTGCCATGCATCCCACATTTGAACCGTCCAATCGACTTGCTCGGGTGTTAGGTAGGGATAAGCTATTTCAAACCACAGCGGATCCCACGTCGCCGTAGCATGGATCGCAAGTCGGCTGCCCACCAGGGACCGCAGGCGGTTGTGGCGGCGGGTTTCAAGCTTTTTCCAGTTGAGGATGAGCCATTCAGCCCAGGGGCGGTGACAAGAGATTGCTTTCATCTTTTCTCCATTGCCGGGACCCCTTGCGAGGCCCCGGCGCTAAAGGTTGACATTTAGTGCGACTCTTGCCCCCGTTTCCGAGATCATGCCCGTTCCACCCATTCGCGACAGGGGCTTGGTTCGCTGGGTCCGAGCCGCGTAGACCCCTCAGGAGGAGGGTGGAGGTTGCCATGGTTGCGCCTTCGTCGGTACTCTCTGCCTCTTCCCCCTTGGCGGACTGGCGGTGATGCTTGGTCCATTGCCGTTTAGGGGATAGGCCTGTTTGATGTATTCGAAGCAGCGACGGAGCTCGTCGAGGGTCATTTCCGACCGGGGTTTTCCCCAATAAGCCTTGATTTCCGCATTGATCCTTTCCGGTTTATAGTAATTCGCAAAGGCATACCCGGCGACATGCCTGTGGATTTGCGCCCGGAGTTCGTCCTCCTGCTCTTTGATGGTTAGTTCCGGCTCCTCATCAAAAACCATGCTGCCGTCCGGGATTCCACCTAGAGCGATCTCGCGGGTATTCGTAACCTCGCCGTTAAGGGGATTGATCTTGGGCTTGGGTTCTCCGTTTTCGCCGTTCTGCTTCTTTCTCCCTTCGCCTTCCATATCCTTTACAGCCGTGAGCTGTTCCCGGCGGATCTGCTCCACGACCTGGCGGAACAAAAAATCATCGGGGGCAAAGACAAAGGCGGTTTGAGATTCATATGGACCTGCCACTGGATCCACCCTGACGGCCCGGGCCACAAGCTGATCTATCCACTCCTTGGTTCTTATGTGGGTAAGGGCCACGATATGGGTCAAGGGCTTGCAGTCGAAGCCTTCCGAGATCATTCCCACCGCGACCATGACGTTCAACTTGGGCGTCCGGAATTCCTTGATCACCCTGATTGCTGCCGGGGTATCCTCGCTCGTCGCCATTTTCACCACATATCCCCATTCTTTGATCTTCTTGAGGATCTTCCGGCCGTGTTCGATATTAGCGGTAACCACCACGATCTTTGACCGGGAGTGCGCCTTTCTGTATTGATCCCAATGGCCGAAGCCTTCGCGCATGATCTGATCGGCGAATTCGGTATGAAGTGCCGTATAGATCGCAGATCCCGTATCGAGCACAGCGGTAGATAGCATCTGATTGCGTCTGCGGCCGGCCTTATCTTCCCAGGCTACGGGACCGTCTGAGAGGTAAAACTTGATGGGCAGGATCGCCTTCTCTCTTAGGGCGTCGCTCCTCGAATACGAGATAACCGCCGTATCCGCTGTATCCCTGAAATCGGGTACCAGCATATCGGCCTTCCGGATGTAAGGAAGGAAAGCGATCTTTTTACCATCGCCGCGGCTGAGGGTGCCGGACAGGAGAATTACGAAGCGGGCGTGTTCAATCATCGGCTCGAGGGCCTTCCCCCAACAACTATCATCGGCGGCCGCATGGTGCGCCTCATCGACGATCAGGATGTACCTTTTTCGCTGGAATTCACGGGCGTGAATGCCGCGTTCATCTACCCCGAGACTTTGGAACGTCACGACATAGCCCGATTGCCCGCGGCAAGGATTTGCCTTATTGTTGGCGGCCCTGAGCGTTAAGCCGTGATTGAGCATCCTTTTGAAGTAGGGATCGGTAAAATTCAACTGCGCCTGGTGCGCGAGGGTGAGACGGGGTACCACCCACGCGATGCTATCCGCAAGATTCGCCCGGATGAGGCGGCCGGCCAGAAGAGGGAAGATGCTCTTGCCGCCTCCCGGGGTGATGTGGCCGATTATGGTCTTTATGGGTTCTCCAGCTATTATGCGATCAACGATAGCTGAGAACTCGGCTTGGTGCTTGCGAAGCCTGCCGCTCATCCCACCCCCAGCACTTTCCTTTTATTCACCCACACCGCTTTCCTCTTCCACTTCCACCTGATCTTTACGAACGTCGCCGGGGTTGCGCCCTTCGCCTCGTACAGCGACCACGCCCCGGAGGGCAGGTCCCAGCCATGTTGACGCTCCTCGAGAATTTCGCCTTGCCGGATTTCGGACTGGCCGAAGATGTTCATGGAGGTGATTCGGCGGAGGGTCATTTTGTCTCCTCCGTATAGAATCGCAACGAGCCTCCGTCTCGCTCACACCTAATGCCCTTGATTATGCCCGCCTTAGCATAACGGCTTATGCAGGCTCGCGCAGTGCTTTTGCTCTGATAATGGTGTGAAATCTTATCGATCAACTCTTTGAGGATAATGCCGGGCCTTTGTGCGACCAATCTCCGAACTTGATCGCACGTTTCCTGAAATGGGGTCCAGTGTCCATTCGGTGATCCAGCGTCTGCATAGGTTTTTTGCCGTTCATTCAGTTTGATAAAATCTGTGTGGGCTTTTCGGTTCAATCTTGGTTCTACGGTTATGGACCGGAGTCCGCTTCGACGGGTCTTGGAAAGCTCAATTAAGCCTATTCCTTTCCATCGGAGAAAGGAGATCGCCGCAGTTCTAGCCTTTGTATTGCGCTGCTTCGTGCACGGAATAGCCACAGAAACGTAATGAGCAATGGGCAGCCATTCTAGGGCTTGCCCCATCACCGCAAGAGATAGACTTAATTTGCATTCCACAATCCAGCGAAGGTTCCCCATGACGGCCACTACATCTGCGACTTGGCCTCTGATCTCCACTTCTTGGTAAACGTCCCAACCTAACCCAGTGAGTAAGGCGACGGCTTGCTTGCCCAATTCCGTTTCAGCATCGAATTTCACTACTGGATCTCCACGCCTCTCCCGTTGAACAAAATCTGATGATCCGCCATGGCAACGCAATCAGGCTTATGCGATATGAAATAGCAATCATCGAACCCGCCTGCGCCCATGAAAGCCTTGTAGAGATGGACGAAGTTGACGGCGTTTTCAACATCCAGGGCGCCGTCCTCCTCGTCGGCCAAACAGGTTCTGAAGTCCATGCCGGATTTCTGCTTTGACACAAGGGTCATGGCTAATCGGAGGGCCTTCAGGTTCCAGACCTTCTCGCCCCCGGATAGGTTGTCGAGTAGAACCTCGTCGCCGTCATCCCGGATTACTAGGATGTCCAGGACCTCGCGGCCGGTATCGTCCTGAGTGCGGAATCGGACAGAGAACGTCGCGCCGAATGCGCGGGAGAGTAGATCATTCGCATATCCACTGATAGCCGGAGCAACGCTGTCTATCTCAAGCGCACGTAACCCGTTTGCCGAAAACGCCCCCTGCAGATACCTCCATTCGGATGCTTCGGACTGGATCCATATTCGCCTGCCCTCATACTCCCGGATCTGCGCTTCCGCCTGGTCGATCTCCTTCAGGTCCGCCTCAATCGCGGCTATCTTGTTTTCAATCTCCTTGAGGGACTTCTCCTTCTGCTCGATCTCGGCCTTGACGGATCTCAGCGCATCTTGACTTTTGGAGATCCTTGATTCAACTTCCCGATCGATCATGCCCTCGACCCCGGCGATCTGTTCGGCAAGAGCGCCCCATCTTTGTTGCTTGGAGATCTCGCGCTGATCGTAGTAGGTTTTGAGTTCCACGCCCTTTTCGACTACTGCGGCCTTATCCTTTTCAAGCTGTTCAATTCGGGACTCGGCGACTTTGAGGTCTGCGGCCTGGGCGGCGACGGGTTCCAGCTTGCGGATTTCGCGCTGGATCGTGCCCATGAGATCGGTTGTGGCGCGGTGGTCGCGGTCGATCTTTATGAGTTTGATTTCGAGGTCCCTGAATTTGTCGGACATCTCGGTATGGGCCTTGCGGTGTTCGTCCAGTAGGGTGTTGACTTTGCCCTGCCTGATCTCTATGGCCTTCTGCAGTGTGGGTATTTGATCCAGCGACTTGAGGGCTTCCACGATAAAACTGCAAGTGGCAGACTTACACTCCGGGTCTTTCAGGTCGAGGAGTTTGGCGTCTTCTCTCGCCCGTTTCAGTTTGGATTCAAGTTCGTTGAGTTCCCAATCCTTTTCGAGGTCCCTGATATCCACCCCAAGCTTTCCTACCGCCTTATCTGCTGCCGTCTGCTCCGCCGTCAGGACCTTGCTCTCCTCCCTCAGTTTGTCCGCTACTCCTTGTAGGCGCTCCTGCTCTTTTCTGTGTTCCGCCAACCTGGATATGGCGTGTTCGATCTCGGCTTTTCGCTCCAGGATAGAGGAGTATTTGCCGATCTCGTCTTTGAGGTCCTGGGCGGTTTTTCGGAGGGCGCCCAACTCTTTGTTGGCCGTTTCCTTCTCGGCTTGCATCTCCTGTTCGAGGTCGGCTTTCTCCTTTTCGAAGGCGACGAGACGTTCTTTGTATGCGGCATTTTTGACCTGGAGGGCTTGATCTTCGGCGATGGACGTTTCCAGCAAGGATATGCGGGTATGATGATTTTCGATCCCGGTCCGTACTGCGGTTCGGCGGACCCGCTCCTGTGTGAAATTCAGGTTAAGATCCTGCCTGGTTGCCGTCTTTCGCCGAAGGATCTCAATCTCTCGCGCGACTGCCGCGGCCTGGCCCTCCAGGATGTTGGCGGCTTGTTTAGATGTGGTCTCGGCGGCGATGAGACGGTCGAGACGGAGGAATTCGGAGAATAACCCCTTCAGCTGCCCCGGAGTCATGTCGGAGAGTTTCTGCCCGTTCTGCGCGGCGAATACTGAGGCGAAGTAGAGATCCGGCGATCCTAAAAGGTCCTCGATAAATCGATCATAGGATGTGGCCTTACCGTCGATTTTGGGTTGACCGTTGACCCAGACGAAGCCTTCCGACTTCCCCGTATCCGAGTCGATCTTGATCAGGGTGCGGATCTCGTCGTTGTTGAGGGTGAAGATCAACTCGCGCGAACTGTCTCTTAGGTATACATGGTGCTGAAGGGCCTTTTTGCGGGATGCCAGCATTCTATACGGCTGAAGCCCGCCCTCCATGAGGGTCGTCTTGCCTTTGCCATTCGGCCCTGATAAGGCCACAAGGCCATTGATTCCGGATAAATCAAGCGATAATTCATCTATGCCGAGGCCTTTTTTAAGGCCGATCCACCCCCTCATTTTTACGCTCTGTAGCTTCATGCTCTTTCCTCCTTGGTTGTCCCTATCTGCCGCCATCGCGGACAGGTCCGCATCCCGGCAGGTTTGTGGTTACAGTCCAGTTGATTCGGAAACCATTTTTCGTGCTCCCGGCAGTAGGCGGTTCCCTTTTCCGTATCTCCCGGGGGCCGCGGTTTAAACGTATACGCACCGCAGTAAGCACAGATCCGATCAAGCGGCAGGTGCGTTACTTGCGAGCTGCTCAATGATTCGTTCATGGGGTTCTGTCTCCAACAGCGCGGCCTTGTCCAGGATACCGCCGTTGATCTCTTCGCTCCGGATCTTTGCCATCTCTTTGACCTTATCCGGCAGGGTGGATACGCGCATGATCGATTCTGCCCGGATGGTCTCGCGGGGTACGCGGATGATTCGATAATCCACTTCCTTGGCACCGGCTGAAAAAAAGAAGTCCTGTACTTTTGCTTGATCAAGCCGTGCCGCCTCATCCTGCCAGACCTTGAACTCTACCCGGATGTGGGCCCCCTCGACCTCCTCGGGGCTCAGAGAATAGAGAACCATGTCCAAGTCCGCAAGACTGGTGCTGTCTGCGGTGAAGTCTTCGGCCAGCTTGACGAGCTTCTTTGTGGGCGTCTTAACAAACCGATGATTCCATTTGCTCCGGTCTTCGCATTCGTGGATCCAGAAACCGTGCTCGTGCATCTCGCCCCAATTCAGGGTGTAGAGGGAACCGGAATAGAAGATGTTGTCGATCTGTTGGGGTTTATGGATATGGCCGAGGCAGACCAGATCGGGTAGTGCGAGTTCGATTTGATCCTTGCCGATCTCGATTTCCCGGCCGATCATCTGCTGTGTCTCGGAGATTTGAGCCCCCCGGACGCTGAAATGCCCTACGAGGATATGTGGTCCTGGAAGTGGATCCGCTATTGCCCCCATGCCGGCAAACAGGGCGGACATGGCCTGGGCGATCTCGGCGTCTGTTTGCTGGATGCCCCCGTTGCCCTGCCAATATTGTTTCGTCGGAGTGGGGACGAAGGAGATCACGGCCTCGATGTCTCTCTCAGGTACGGCCACGGCCCCAATAGGATAAAATCGGTCCCTGTAGAGAACGGCCTGCTGCGGCATAGAGGCAACCAGGATTCTCCCGCTGTCCATGTGGTCGAGGGCCTCCAGGATGCGCGCGGCTTGCCCGTCATGCGTCGGTGTGCCGATTACAACGGCGACCGGGGCAAACATCAATAAGTCGCGGAAGAAATCGACGGTTTCCCTTACTGCGTCGGTGTCAAGGCGGATTGATTGATGATCGAACGTATCGCCGCTATGCACCACTAAGTCCGGATGTTCGCCTGAAGCCGTATCAAGCACGGTATCGAAGCACTTGCGGAGCTCGTCAAGGCTGTCCTCTTTTGCGTGAATATCGCCAATGTGGAGTACCTTAGTCATCTGTTTTTACCTCCTGCACCGGAAAGGACTTGATGGCCTCTCGATCGACGATGATCCGGCGCTCAGGACGCGCAGGAAGCACGATCTCAACCCGGCCCTTGTTCTTTCCCTTATTGATGATTCGAAAATCCGTGAAGGGCTTGAATCTGCCCTTGTCCCCGGGCATCCAAAAGAGTCCTGCTTTCGCCATTGTTCTGCTCCTTAGAATGGGATGTCGTCCTGCGGTTTATCCTCCATGGAAGCGAGCTTCTCGTAGAATTCCAGCCGGTGTTGATGCGCGAATTCGCCCAGAGGTTTTTTGAGTGAGCTTTCGCTCCAGCCCTTGCGCTTCATCAGTTTTTCAAGGATCTCGACTTGGCGGACGGAATTATAGACCTTGAATTCGGCGAGGGTTTCGGGGAGTTTGTCGTCGGGTTCGTCGGGTTGAGGCTCGTCGGGCGGAGAATCGTCCGGTGGGGGCTCATCGCCGTTACCGGGCATCCCGTATCCGCCGTTTTCAGTCTGCTCCATATCTAAGACTTGTCCGGGGATCTGCCGGGGCTCCGGGAACGTGGGTGCCTGGATGCCGTACACCCCCTGCATAGCTTTGAATGCAAGGCTAACGGCCTGGGCCTTGATGATCGGATCTGCATAATCGGGCTGAAAAACCAATCGGGCTATGACGAAAGGCTTTTGAAGTTCGGCGAGGGAATAGGTCCCCCTGACGTTGAGCAGTCCCCTGATTGCCCGGAGCATCGCGCCGGTTTCGCAGCGTGCCACTTTATGTCGCTTCACCTGGAGAAAATCTTCCCGGGCCTTGGCCTTGATGTACGCCTCCTGCTTATCCTTGCTCATCGCCTGCCACCACTTGGCGTTTGACCAGTACCGGCCGGCTGCGGATTTTTTCTGCTCCATGATCTGTTCTTCTATGACGTCGAAGTCGAGGTCATAGGACCCCTGCAGAGGCAGCCATGAGCCGTCCAGCTTTTGCACGGCGCCGACTGCCCGCCATGAGATATAATTGGGGTCGTTTTGCTTATCCGTCCTGCCGGAATAGTTGTAATCCCACTGGATGCCCGCGCATGAGCTCAACTTCAAAAGACCCTCTTTGGTGAGAGCGTAACGGCGCCTGTCCGGCTTGTCGTCGTCCTCCTTGCCCTGTTGGAGGTAAACGTCCTTATCTTCGGGTTTCGGCGATAGCTTGATCCGTTCGACCGTTACCTTGTGCATCGGCGGGACATTGTTCAGGCTGTCCGTGGGCATGAGCAGATTTTCACCGTTCGTGACGGCCGCGGCGAGCTCGCGCTTGGCCGCGTCTATCGATTCCGTGTATGTGATCGGTCCTCGTGATTCCATGATTCTCCTCTCTATATATTGCAATTCCTTCCAGTGCCTTCGCGCCCCGTCTATTTGCCCAATACCACAGGACGATCAGCAGACAGTCAACAGCGGCGGCGGCGAACAGGGGGATGAGATTGATGGTGATGGTGATGGTCATGATGCCTCGCTTAACCTCCTCTCATTCTCGGCTGATGCCCTGATTCTCTCGGCCATTTCAATGACAAAGCAAATCCGGCAAGGGCAATCGCCCGGGTGGTCTCCATCCGGGCCATGTCCGTAGACGCCCACCATGTCTGCAATTGTTTCGGCTAAGTCTTTCGGGGTTTCGATGAGTGGCACTTGGGTTCTCCTTGTGTTTTGTTTCAGGCGGGGGACGACCATCTCCAGTTCGAGTATCCCCCGCCTACCCTTCCTTTTTTTAAAATTCCAAGTTCCGGATTAGGTATTTAAGTGTAGGGCGGAATCACCTCCTTTCTCTACGTGAAGAGGGTTAGGCTGTGGGGTTGACGGTGCTACAGGGTTTTGGGGATTAGGTTGTTGGTTGACTAGGAACGCGCGTTTGTCAAAAACCTTGATTCCTTTTCCCTTCCTTTTTGCCTCATTCGCGGCTGAGGCGACCTACCTTTTTCCGGGCTTACACCGGGCGCGGGCTGCGCTGCTTGTTATACCCATCCATTGAACCCGAAGGTTGGACGGGTGGACCCGACCGCCCTCACCATGGCGGAGAGGGTAGAGGGGGTGTTAACGGGGCAAATCAGAACGTTTATTCCATGTTTCAATGGCTGACTTTTTGTCATGATGGGATGCACTACGACTGCCGCAACTACTACATTCGACCATGTACCAATATCCGTCGCTATTCTTAGCGTACACATGTATATTTTTACTCCCGCAGAACGGACACGGCTTCAACTCCGGCTCCTTGTGCTTGATGAAGCCATGCTCCTGAAGGAACTGAATGCCGGTTTGGCATTGAGAGGCAATGCGAAGGACATAATCTATGTGTATAGTGTCACTGTATCCCCATGACGTATGCCCCCATGATGTTTCAAGCGAGTTTTTCAACAGCAAAAACGCAAACCGATGCAGTTCACGTTCACACGCTCCGGCTTCTTCCAGTGCCTTCAAACTTACGGGCTTTACCAATTCATAGTCCATGGGGTCCTCCTTGGAGTAAGGGATTGCTTTCCAAGTTTCATTGAATGTGCTCATGGTTCCTCCGTCTTGGCGATTGCGGCTTGCGGGTTTCCTGCTAATGACCGAAAGGAGGTAGATGATGGGGATGAGGATTAGGAGTTTCATTTGGTATTTTCTTCCAAATATCCTGCAATCTGCCAACCCTCTTCCTTGCAGATTCGGAGAATGAGATCGGACAGCCGTATAGTGGGTTCTCCCGGCTGCCAAACGTCTCGTTTTTCGGGCATCAGCCACCAGCGTTCTTCATGTTGATAAGGGCATTTTCCGCCTTTTGCCCACTCGTCAAATAATTCGGGCTTGGGGTGTGCTTGGGCGTCCCATCTCATGAGTTCGAGGATTGTTTCGTCAGACACGTTGCGTAGGGGCAGTCTCGATAGAATTGCGATGGATGGAAACTGAGCGAATTTGATTTTCGCTCCATACAGGTTCGCTCCATACAGGTTCGCTCCATACAGGTCCGCTCCGGACAGGTCCGCTCCGGACAGGTCCGCTCCGGACAGGTCCGCTCCATACAGGTTCGCTCCGGACAGGTCCGCTCCGGACAGGTCCGCTCCGGACAGGTCCGCTCTGGACAGGTTCGCTCCGGACAGGTCCGCTCTGGACAGGTCCGCTCCATACAGGTTCGCTCCGGAATTAACAGCCGCCCCTACGCATAGTTTTAGGGATTTTGTTTCGAGTGAAAAAATGACCTTATTTGTCCAACGTTGTTTGATTTCGAATAACATGAGAATCCTCCTTAAAACCTATGCGCAAGCGTAATCCCGATTTGGTAGGCGGAGAAGTTGCGCTCCAATTACATCCACACCTTCGCCAGCAGTCCGAAGGCCAGAAAAAAGGATCCAAGGGCGAGGGCGGTATACAATGCGGTTTTTGGGGTCATGGGGTCTCCTTCACATCCAAGCCAGCACTACCGCCACACTCAGGACAAAGCCGAGGGTGACGTAGGCCAGGGACAGCGGGGAACGTAGGTGGTTGTTGTGTAACATGGTGGACCTCCGGATTAGGGGTTGCTCTTCTAAGATTTTCCGACCCCGTGAATCAGGGGTGGGATGAGTTTAGAACCATATTACTGTCAGAAATAAGAGGTTGTCAAGGACAAATTACTAATAGAAATGAAATTAGGCAAAAAAAATTACTCGGCAGGCTTTTCGGGGATAGCTTTCAAAATTTCATAGTAGGGGGATCTGTCTTTATCCGTCAAAATTCCCAACACTTTTTTCAAAATCGTCAAATCATCTTCATTTGAATCAACCACCAGTGATCGCATTATCTTCATAACTTCAAACTCCTTCGTGGTGTATTTCCTGTTCTCCATGAGAGCCCCCGGAAGAAGACCAAAATGATCTTCTATTTTCCGTATCATCGGAAAGGAAGGGGTTTTCTTGCCCTTCGTGACCTCGGAGAAAAATCCACTGCTTTCTTTATACTGCAATAATTTAGCCAACTCCTCCTTCGTCATGCCGTGCATTTCTAGTAGGGTATCTATGTTTTTTCCTATAGTTTCCCGCAACTCAGGAGAAATTCGGCTCTTTGTTTTTTTATCTCCTACCATACTTACCTAATAATTTCTAGCAGAAATTTTGGTTTGACTTTTAAAATTTCTACCAGTAATATATCCGCCATGAACCTAAAAAAATATATTGAAGAACAAAAATTAACCCATAGTGAATTTGGCAAAAGGATCGGCAAGTCACAGGGATATGTGACATTATTGATTCATGGAAAACGCCGACCTTCACCGAGCCTTGCCCTCTTAATCGAACAAGTCACAAACAAAAAAGTTTGCAAGGAAGAACTTCTTTGGCCCAAAAATAATTAATTTTTCTTATCCCGATCATGCACTTCAGGAGAATTGCACAGCACGATGGCAACGGCAACCATGGCGATGATGAGGGCCGCCACGAGAACGACAATGAGGATTACGGACAGTGCCCTCTCCTGTGCAGCTGACAGAACGCTGATGGCTATGTCAATTACTGGATCCATATGACCTCCTTGCCAAACAGACAAACGGGGGCCTGCGCCCCCGACCAAGGGCCGACATCCGTAGAGTCCCCCTCTCTGGTGTCGGCCCTTTATTTCATATCTTATCGAAAAAGTAAATCTTTTTAGGAGGCTCCTGCTATGGCCCAGCAGTTGACGCTTAATCTCAAGTCCCGAATCACTACCGGAAAGAAACTGGCCCGGTTGTCTGTTCCCTGTTCCGATGAGTTCCTGGCCCTCGTAGACAAAGTGGCCGCCATGAAGGGGACTACCCGTGCAGAGTTTTCTTATTCTGCGGTCCTGGAAGGCATAAAAGAGGCAATCGGGGAAGTATTTTTGGTCGAGCTTCATGGTGACAAGAAGGTTAGCGACTTCTTTGAATGATGTCACGTATCCTGTGGTGTGCAGAGGGTGAACATTAGATGTACATCAAGTGTGCGGTTGGTATCCCCAATAATGAAAAGGAGTTAAGTACAAATGGCGCATCGTGGTGTTTGTCCTGATATGGCCTGCGAGCTTTATCAAAAGCGGCGAACTGAATATGTCAAAACAACCCAAGTTTACAAGGCTATAGGTAAAGAGCTTGGGCTTCCATGGCGAACTATACAAAGTTTAGTTAATCGAAACTTAAAAATGGATTCAAATGAATCCAAAATGGAAGCGGAAATTGCAAAGCATGAAACCTGCACCCTATCAGACTTCAATGATCTAGTTGTTTCCGGCCAAAAATTCGGCACCATTTACGCGGATCCGCCGTGGATGTATTCCAACCAAGCAACCCGTAGTTCTACCAGTGGCGTTTACAAATCAGGCGAATGGGGTATGCCCCTGGATGAGCTTGCCGCACTTCCCATTCCCGAACTGACAGCCGAACAGGCCCACCTGCACCTGTGGACCACAAACGCCTTTCTCCCGGATGCATTGAAAATCATTGAGGCATGGGGGTTTGAATATAAAGGCGTGTTCGTTTGGGTAAAGGACCAAATGGGTATCGGTAATTACTGGCGGGTGTCGCACGAATTTCTATTGCTCGGAGTCAAGGGCGGATTGCGTTTCAAGGACAAGTCACAAAAGAGTTGGATTAAAGCGCCACGCACCAAGCATAGCGTCAAGCCTGATGCTGTTGCGGGGATTATCGAAAAAGTCAGCCCCGGCCCGTACCTTGAACTATTCGCGCGCCGGAC
>Ga0172382_10002297_pt1 | contig 32401 bp, 30 predicted proteins | sample Leawel138RmetaG_FD_122245 | JGI IMG/M metagenome (GOLD analysis project Ga0172382, IMG submission 122245) | Leachate microbial communities from a municipal landfill in Southern Ontario, Canada - Leachate well 138R metaG | ecosystem: Engineered > Solid waste > Landfill > Unclassified | place...
CTCGCCTTCGGTCGCCGATTCCTCGTCGGGCGACTCCGGCTGTCCCGGCGACGCTGGCGAGGGCCCGCCACCGATCGACACCGGTGTCGCGGCACCGATGTTGGTGGCCGGCGCCATGGCCGCGACATGGCTGGCCATCACGATGTAGGTGCCGGCGCTCGCCGCCCGCGCCCCGCCCGGGGCGACCCAGGCGGCAACCGGCACCGGCGAGCCGATGATCTCGCGCACGATGTCGCGCGTGGAACTGGCCAGGCCACCCGGCGTGTCGATGCCGACCACCACCATGGGCGCCCTGGCCTCGGCCGCGTCCTTCAGCCCGCGGGCGATGTACTCGGCGCTCGCCGGCCCGATCGGGCCCTCGAGCCGCAGGACATGGATCGGCGCGGCGACGCCCGTCGCACCATCGGGAGGCGCAGTGGCCCCGGCCTCGTCGGCAGTCACCGGCCCGTCCGCCGCCCTGCCCGGGCCGGCTACCGGAAGGATGCCGGCCAGGAGCGCGACCGAGGCGAGCACCGCCAGTACCCATCGTCGCATGGGTCCTCCTGTACCGCGGATCGACAGCATGTCGGCCCAGTATAGCCAGCACCGGTGGGCGCGCCCCATGGACACGTCATCGATGCGGGCTCATCCGGCGCCCGGGCATCGCCGGATCGGCCCGGGCGTTCAAGGCTCGAGCCGGCGTTTCCCGAGGCGGCGCCACTGCCCGGGTGCGAGCCCGGCCAGGGTCCAGTCGCCGATGCGCACCCGCACGAGCCGCAGCGTCGGCAGCCCGACGGCGGCCGTCATGCGCCGGACCTGCCGGTTGCGGCCCTCCGTGAGGACGATCTCGAGCCAGGCGGTGGGAATCCGTTCCCGATGCCGGATCGGCGGATCGCGCGGCCAGAGCCAGTCGGGCGCCTCGATGCGACGAACCTTGCAGGGCTTCGTCGGCCCGTCGCCCAGCGCGGGACCGGCGCGCAGCGCGGCCAGGGCATCCTCGCCCGGCTCGCCCTCGACCTGCGCGAGATAGGTCTTCTCGATCCGGTGGGCGGGATCGGTGATCCGGTGCTGCAGGCCGCCGTCCGATGTCAGCACCAGCAGGCCTTCGCTGTCGCGATCGAGCCGGCCGGCCGGATAGACATCGGGGACCGCTACATGGTCGGCAAGGCACGGCCGGCCACCGTCGGAGGTGAACTGGCAGAGCACCCCGAAAGGCTTGTTGAAGAGCAGGGTCACTGCATCGGCGCGCAACTTCATGCGGCCAGTGTAGCCGTGCCGCGCATGGCCCGATGGCGCATCGGTTAAGCTTGTGGGCTCCCCTGCCCGCGGTTCCGTCCAATCCATGCCCCTGCTCTCGATCGACCGGCTGTCGAAGACCTACGACAACGGCTTCGTCGCGCTCGACAAGGCCAGCCTCGATGTCGAGCGTGGCGAGATCCTCGCCTTGCTCGGGCCGAACGGCGCGGGCAAGACGACCCTGATCGGCATCGTCTGCGGCATCGTCAGCGCCAGTGGCGGACGGGTCACCGTCGATGGCCACGATGTCGTGCGCGACTACCGCAAGACCCGCGCCATGATCGGGCTGGTCCCCCAGGAACTGACCACCGACTCCTTCGAGACGGTCTGGAACACGGTGTCCTTCAGCCGCGGCCTGTTCGGCCGGGCGCCGAATCCGGCGCACATCGAACGGGTGCTGCGCGACCTCTCGCTCTGGGACAAGAAGGACAACCGCCTCATGACCCTGTCGGGCGGCATGAAGCGCCGGGTGCTGATCGCCAAGGCGCTGTCGCACGAACCCTCGGTGCTCTTCCTCGACGAACCCAGCGCCGGAGTCGACGTCGAGCTGCGCAAGGACATGTGGGAGGTCGTGCGCGCCCTGCGCGATGCCGGCACCACCATCATCCTCACCACCCACTACATCGAGGAAGCCGAGGAGATGGCCGACCGGGTGGCCGTGATCAACCGGGGGCGCATCCTGCTGGTGGAGGAGAAGCTCGCGCTGATGCGCCGGCTCGGGCGCAAGCAGCTCGCGATCGAGCTTGCGGCGCCGCTGGCCGTCCTGCCGCCACGGCTGGCGAGCCGCGACCTGCGCCTTGTCGACGACGGGATGCGACTCGTCTACGACTACGACCCGAAGCGCGACGAGAACGCGATACCCGCCCTGCTCGCGGAACTGACGAGTGCCGGCATCGCCTTTCGCGACCTGTACACCGACCAGAGTTCGCTCGAGGAGATCTTCGTCGGCCTGGTCGCCGAAACCCGGACGGCTGCAACATGAACTGGCACGGCATCCGCGCGATCTACATGTACGAGATGGCGCGCATGAAACGCACCCTGTTCCAGAGCATCGTCTCGCCGGTGCTCTCGACATCGCTGTACTTCGTGGTGTTCGGCGCCGCGATCGGCTCGCGCATTCCCGAGGTCGAGGGCGTCGGCTACGGCGCCTTCATCGTGCCCGGCCTGATCATGATGTCGCTGCTCACGCAGAGCGTGTCGAACGCCTCGTTCGCGATCTTCTTCCCGAAGTTCTCGGGGACGATCTACGAGCTGCTCTCGGCGCCGGTGTCGCCGCTCGAGCTGATCATCGGCTATGTCGGCGCGGCAGCAACCAAATCCGTGTTCATCGGGGCCGTCATCCTGATCACCGCCTCGCTGCTGGTCGACCTGCACATCGCGCATCCCGTCTGGATGGTGCTGTTCCTGCTCCTGACCGCGATCAGCTTCAGCCTGCTCGGCTTCATCATCGGCATCTGGGCCGACAACTTCGAGAAGCTGCAGCTGGTGCCGCTGCTGATCATCACGCCGCTCGCCTTTCTCGGCGGCACCTTCTACTCGATCCACATGCTGCCGCCGTTCTGGCAGACGGTCAGCCTCGCCAATCCGGTGCTCTACCTCGTGAGCGGCTTTCGCTGGGCATTCTTCGAGGTCGCCGATGTCAACATCTGGATCAGCATCGGCATGATCGCGGGCTTCCTGGCGGTGTGCGTTGCGCTCGTGACCTGGATCTTTCGGACGGGGTATCGGATCCGGAGCTAGCCCAGCAGCACGGGCGCAAGCCCGACCCGCTGCGCGTTCCTTGCCATGACACGATCGAGCGTCGCCAGGGACTTGGCCCCGGCCCGTTCGGCGCAGGCGAGATGCAGTGCATCGCCCGCCCGGATACCGCTCGCGGCGTCCAGCGTCAACATCGCGGCGCGGTGAAAATCCAGCGTCTCGACAGGCAACAAGCGCAAGTCGTTCGCCGTCAGGCGCTCGAAACGCTGCCAGGCCGCTCGCGCCTGCTCGGTATCGAGCTGGTCCGTGCGCTGCTTCATGCCGAGCGCACTGCCGAATTCGGTCACGCACCAGGCAGCCGACACCAGCTCGCTCCTGCTGGCCGCGTACCAGGCCGCAACGCCGGCGCTTCCTGGCTCGTTGGCGATCAGCGCCACGATGGCGCTGGTGTCCACGTAGATCATCAGTAGCGCGCTTCGTTGCGCAGCTCCTCCATGACCGACCGGCCCATCGGCAACCCCGCCCGGGCTTCGGCCAGCTCGGCGGCAAAAGCATGCCGGCTCCAGCTTGCGGGCCGAATCGCCAGGGAGCCATCCACCGTGATCCGGGCTTGTACGCTGTCGCCATCGCGCAGGCCGAATCGGCGCACCAGGTCGGCAGGCAGGCGCATCGCCAGGCTGTTACCCCACCTCGCAATCTGCAAACGCATGACTCTTCTCTGTAGAGACATTGATGTAGATACTATGTACCTTGGCGATCCACCGGTCAACAGCCTTACGGATGCGGCCACAGGGATGCCAGACTCGGTTGCACCAGATTCAGTAGCGCCGGAACCGGATCGTCGGGTCGCGCGTGATCTGGTCGACCAGGCCGACCTCCCATTCGAGATAGGCGCGAGCGTGATGCTCGTAGTCGGTGACGTGGTCGTAGGGCCGGTACCAGACATCGTCGGTGGGGCAGGTGGCGCGATCGAGTCCGGTGCCGATCGGCAGGCGGGCTTCGAACCAGGCCGGATTGCCGCCGGCGAGCACCACCACCTCGATGCCCGGCCACAGGGCCGCCGCCTCCGGTGCCGCCAGCCGGGCCAGCGCCGGATCGTCGGCGGTCAGCACCAGCTCGCGCAGCGCCGGCAATGCGGCCAGGGCGTTGCGAGCCTGGTCCAGGCGCGAGCGCACGCCCCACCAGGCGCCGGCCACATGGCGATCGCGATGACGCAGGCTGCTCGCGAGGTCGAGCACCGCGACACCGGGGTCGGCCAGCCGGGTGGCAAGCTCTTCCGGCGCGATCTCGCGCCATGACGGCACGGCGGGTACGGCAGGCATGGCCGGTCCGCCCGGGCCCGCCTGCGCCTGCGACGCGGCGAGCGCGCCTGCCGCGACGGGAGCGGTCGTCGCGCCGCTGGCGGTCTCCCAACCGGCGAATCCATCCACGCCCTCGGACCTCAGGACATGGACATCGGGCAGGCCCATCTGGTTGAGCCAGGAAGCGGTCATGACCGCGCGCACCTGCTCGGGATCGACGAGCACGATGCGGGCGGCGCGCGCGGCGATATAGGCGTCGGTCGCCTGCACCAGCTGGCCGCCCGGCGCGTTGCGCGAACCGACGATGTGCTGCGCCCGGAATTCCGCCGGGCCGCGGACATCGAGCAGGTACAGGGCGCGGGATTCGTCGGCCTGCCACTGCTGCACGGTGGCCGCGTCGACGAATCCGACATCGAAGCGATCGGCGACGCGCTGGGCGGCGGCGCGCGCACGCGCCGCGCCTTGCGCCGATGGCGCCGGGGCCTCGCGCCGCGACCCGCGCTCACACTGCATGCCGGCGAGCTCCCAGCCCATGGTCCCGTCCTTCAGGGCGACGACCCGGTTCGCAATGCCGGCATTGCGCAGCGACTGGCAGCCGATGATGCTGCGGGTCCGGCCGGCGCAGTTGACCACCACGGTCGTGGCCGGGTCCGGTGCGAGATCGTGGACCCGCCAGGCGAGCTCGGCGCCCGGGGTGTCGATCGCACCGGGAATGTTCATCCGCTCGAACTCCTCGATCGGACGCGAATCGAGGATCAGGACCGACTCGCCGGCATCGATCATGGCCTGGAGCTCGCCGGGCGCAATGCGTGGCGTCTCCTCATGGTGCTCGACGAACTCGCCGAAGGCCTTCGAAGGCACGTTGATGCCCGTGAAGACCTCATGGCCGGCCGCGGCCCATGCCGCGCAGCCGCCGTCGAGAATCGCGAGATCCCGGTAGCCCAGGCGCACCAGCACCCTGGCGGCACGCTCGGCCAGTGCGGCATCGCCGTCGGCGACATCCGCAGCCCCCCGGATCCTGCCGTCATCGAGCAGCACCACCGGCAGGCCCGCTCGCGGCAGCAGCGCCGGCGCGAGCAGCTCGAGGCGCGACAGCGGCGCGCTGACCGCGAAGAACGGATGCCCGCGCGCATGCACCCCTTGTTCGCGGACGTCGAGCAATGCCAGCTCGGCGCCAGCCTCGAGCAGGCCGCGCAGGCTCGCGACGTCGATCCGCCTGGCCCTAGGCTGGCTCATGCCCGTCCCGACCGGGCGTCCCGGATATCCGAATGGGCCGGAAAGACCGCCCATTGCCGCGAGTCCGGGTCGAAATACTCGCGACGATGCAGCTGCTCTAGGCCGATGCCGTAGAGATGGAAGTTCAGCAGCGGCGCATCGATATGGATCGAATGGAGGTCGTCGGGCATGAAGGCCACGCCCCGGCCGGCCACGACCTCGAGCTCGCCACGCTGGGTCACGCCGCCATCGTCGCTGCGATCGTAGAAGCGATTGAGCTCGCTGCCGTGCACGCCGGCGATCACCGCCCAGGTGGTGTGGTTGTGCGCGGGCGTGCCGTAGCCGCCCAGCGACGCATTGGCATAAAGCGCGAAGCCGTGGTCATCGTCCTCGGCGAGCCGGTAGAGGATGGAGCGGCCGCCGGATCCGGGAAACGGCGGCGGCAGGTCGCCGCGCGGGAACAGGTCGGCCCGCGAGGCGAGCGCTATCAGGCGCTCGCGAATCTTCGAGAGCGCCGCCCGGTCGGGCTCGCCCGGGCCGGCGAGCGCACGGATGTCCGACATCGCGGCGTCGATCGCCTCGAGCCGGGCGGCGGCGCGCGCGCCGTAAGCCGTCTCGACCCGGGACTTGATGTTGGCCAGCGCGGTCGCCGCCTCGACATCGATGCGTTCCACCACCTGCGCCGATGGCGCCTTGGGCCGCGCCGGGTTGCCGACCGTCCGGGTGAAGCGGCTGGCGCCGCCGGGCAGGGATTCGAAGTCGTAGCGGATCACGATGGGGCCCAGGAAATCGGCACGGGTCTCGGCGACCCACAATCGTGGCCAGTCCGCTTCGAGAACGGTCCAGTCGAGCCGGATTTCCTCGCGCGAAAACCATTGCTCGGTGAAGGTTTCACCGCGCCCGAGCGGCCGGTCCTCGCTCTCGACATGATGCGAGACCGCGATCCATTCCGGCCAGGACCGCGGATTGGTCACGTAGTCGAAGACAACCGCGGCGGGCGCGTCGACGACGATGTCGTGGCTGCGCTCGAAGGCCACGGTGCCGACCGTGTGTGCCTGGTTCATGACATCCTCCTTTCAGGTGACTCGACCCCGCGCTCTCGCGCTTCGTGACCGCCATGTGATCTATGCGCCATCCCGATGTCATCGGATGACGGTAGGCTGGTGCCGATAACAGTACCGCATTCCGGAGCGCAAGCGCCCGGCAATGGCGGATCGATGATCCACCGGTACGACCCGAGGCGACCATGCGACCGATCAGATCGGGAACGCGGATTGCTTGCTCCCGGGTCCGCCGTTCCAAGTCGTCAATCGAGGTACCCCATGCGCCTGTATCGCTACAACCACTGCGCGCATCCCGCAATTCCCAATGGTTCCAGCCTGTCGCGGCAGGGCCTGCTGCTCGAACCCTGCCGACGCATCCTGCGCCATTTCCGGCAGGAATCCGGCCACTATTACTGGCAGACCCTGGTGGCCGACGATCCCGCCCGGCTGCTCTCCTGCCGCGAGCAGTTCGGCGATGAACGCCGCGACTATGCCCGGGCGCTGCGGGCGCACTACCACGACGGCCCTCCGGCCGACTGGCAGTCGTACTACGTCAGTCCGTACGCATCGGCCCATCCCTGGGAGGATTTCTCCGAAACCTGGGCCTACTACCTGCGCCTGGTGGCGCTGGTCGCCGACACCGAGGCGGCCCGCCCGCTCGCCGGGCTTGCGGAGCGCGAGGCGCTGGCCTTCGCATGCACGGCCACGCCGGACGAGGGATTCCTGGCGCTGCTGCGCCGCTGGCTGCCCGCTTCGCTGCGCGCCGACCGGAACCGGCGCCCGGCCCCCGAATCGGCCTACGCGCGCGAGACGCCCTTCTCCCTCACGCCGCCACCCGTGGTGATAGACAAGATGGCCTGGATCCACCGGCTCATGCAGGATTCGCTCGCAAGCGTGCAGCGACCCCGGCTCGCCTGAGGAGATCCCACTACCCGGCGGGTAATTGATCCGCCGCGTCCGCGGCTCGACACTGGCTCCGTACAAGGTGACACACCAGCACGGAGCCACATCATGCCCACATCGGATTTCCTTCCCCTCGCGGTCGCCCTGCTGATCGCGCTTCCCGCCCTCGGTTCCTGCCTCGGGATCGGGATCGCGACCTCGAGGTTGCTCGAGGCATCGGCACGCCAGCCCGAACTGATCCCGCGACTGCAGACGCTGTTCTTCCTCGGAGTCGGCGTCACCGACGGCGCCTTCATCATCGCGACCGGTATCGCGATGTGGTTCGCAACCGCCAATCCGTTCCAGTGACGGCGCCCCATGGCGACGCGCGAGGGCGCGCCGCCGGCATCGCGCCGCGGCCTCAGCCTCCAGCGCGCTGCGATTCCCGGGTCGAGCGGGCGCGCCACAGGTTGGCGGTGACATCGACATCCTCGGCGTGCTGCGAATCCTCATCGATATCGACCTGCACCTCGTAGCTGTTGTCGCCCTTGACGATCTCGTACTCGACGTAGCCGGGCTCGCGATCGTTGGTTGCGGTGATCTCGTAGCCGGCCTCGCGCAGCTCGGCGACGATTTCGTCGACCTTCCGGTCCCGGAGCAGGGTTTCGAGCCGATCCTTCTCGTCTTCCCAGGCATCGATCCGCTCCCGGTCGCTGCTGCCGCCGTCCGTGGCGGGCGCGAGCGGAGCCGCCGCGACGTAGCCGGGATCCGCCAGCATCCTCTCGGTCGTCTCGGCGCGCCAGATGTTGCGATCGACATCAAGGTCGCGCACCTTCTGCGAATCGCGATCGAACTCGATCCGGACTTCATGCGATGCCTGGTCCTTGACGATCTCGAACTCGAGATAGTCGGGCTTGTCGGCATTGACCGCCGCCAGGCGATAGCCTTCGGCCTCGATCGCCGCCGCGAACCCGGTGCGGTCGGTCACCCGGCTCAGCGCGCTCTCCAGCCGTTCACGTTCGCGCTCGAGGTCGGCCCGGTAGGCGCGTTCTTCGGCGCGGTTCATCGGCCGCGGGTCGGCTGCGATCGCGGATTGCGCGAATGCGGTGCACAGCGCCAGCGCCGCGGCGTGCGCAATGGGACGGAACGGGGTCATGTCGCCTCCTTTCAGGTTCCTCATCATGCGCTCCGGGCGCAAGCGGCGTTCCCGGTCGGTCGCGAGTGAATCGCGCGGATCACGATCGGTGCGGCGCGGCACCGCGCGGGCACGCCGATTGCACCGGCCCAGCGCCGGATCGCCGTCCGGCTCGACGCGGCCGCGTCGGGGGACGGGAAGGAAACATCATGCGCGACCACCGCCTGTCCGAAGGACGCCCCTATCCGCTTGGCGTCACGCTCGATGCCGACGGCGCGAACTTCGCGCTCTTCTCGGCGCATGCCGAGAAGGTGGAGGTCTGCCTGTTCGATCCGCGGGACGGGCACGAGACCGCCCGGATCACCCTGCCCGAATACAGCAACGAAGTGTTCCATGGCCATATCGGCGGGATCGAGGCCGGGACGCTCTACGGTTTCCGGGTGCACGGCCCGTACGCTCCGAAGCTCGGCCACCGCTTCAATCCCAACAAGCTGCTGCTGGATCCCTATGCGCGAGCCCATCGCGGCAGCCTGCAATGGCGCCCCGAGATCTTCGGGTACAAGCTCGGGGCACGCACACGCGACCTCACCTTCGATGCCCGCGACAGCGCGCCTTTCGTACCGAAATGCGTGGTGATGCCCAATCCGCCGCTGCGCACCGACCGGCCCCCGAAGCCGCGTACTGCCTGGGAGCGCACCGTCATCTACGAGATGTCGGTACGCGGCTTCACGATGCGCCATCCCCGGGTGGCCGAGCAGGACCGCGGCACCTTCGCGGGCATCGGCGACCCCGCAGTGCTGGACTACATGCGCTCGCTCGGCGTGAGTGCGGTCGAATGGCTGCCGATCCATGCCTGGCTCGACGATGCCCAGCTCCTCGAGCGCGGCCTGCGCAACTACTGGGGCTACAACTCGATCGGTTTCTTCGCCGCCGACCCGCGGCTCTTTCCGCCGGGCCGCTGGATCGACCTGGGCGACATCGTCGACGACTACCATCGCGCCGGGCTCGAGGTCATCCTCGACGTCGTCTACAACCACACCGCCGAGGGCAACGAACTCGGGCCGACCCTGTGCTTTCGCGGCATCGACAATTTCTCGTACTACCGCCTGATGCCCGAGCGGCCCCGCTACTACGTCAACGACACCGGTACCGGCAACACCGTCGACCTCTCGCATCCGCGTGTCCTGCAGATGGTGACCGACAGCCTGCGCTACTGGAGCGAGGTGATCGGCGTCGACGGTTTTCGCTTCGACCTCGCCACCATCCTGTGCCGGCTCGATACCGGCTTCTCGGAAAGCTGCGGCTTCCTGCAGACCTGCCTGCAGGATCCGGTGCTCGGGGCGGCCAAGCTGATCGCGGAACCCTGGGACTGCGGGCCGGGCGGCTACCAGGTCGGGCAGTTCCTGCCCGGATGGGCGGAATGGAACGATCGCTTCCGGGATACCGCCCGCGCCTACTGGAAGGGCGACAGCGGCGCGGCCCGCCTGCTCGCCACCCGGATCACCGGCTCGGCCGATCTCTTCGACAAGCGCGGACGCAAGCCCTGGGCGAGCGTCAACTTCATCACCTCGCACGACGGCTTCACCTTGAACGACCTGGTCAGCTACGACCACAAGCACAACGAAGCCAATGGCGAGGACAATCGCGACGGCCATTCGCACAACCTGTCCTGGAACCACGGCCACGAAGGACCGACCGACGATCCCGCCATCAGCCAGCTGCGCGAACGCCAGAAGCGCAATCTGCTCGCCACCCTGCTGTTCTCGCAGGGCACGCCGATGTTGACCGCCGGCGACGAGTTCGGCCGCACGCAGCACGGCAACAACAACGCCTACTGCCAGGACAACGAGATCGGCTGGGTCGACTGGCGACTCGTCGACGACGACCCCGGTCGCTCGCTCCTCGAGTTCACCCGCGCGCTGCTGGGCGTACGCCGGGCCATGCCGGTGCTGCATCGCGGCCGCTTCCTTGGCACCGCCTACGACAGCATCGGCGACGTGACCGAATTGCGCTGGGTGTCACCAAGCGGCGAGGACCTCACCACCGACCAGTGGAACGACGACCACATGCGCTGCTTCGGCCTGGTGCTCGACGGTCGGGCGCGGGAAACCAACATCCCACGCCCCGGGGCGGACGCCACCCTGCTGTGGGTGCTCAATGCCCACCACGACGTGGTCGAGTTCACCCTGCCTGACTCCCCGGGCAACATGCACTGGAGCTGCCTCGTCGACACCAACAATCCGGCGCCGGCCTCGCTGCCGGTGCTGCGCCCGCGCGAGGCCTATCTCGTGACCGGTCGGTCCAGCCTGCTCTTCGCCCTCGAGTCCGATGGCGAGACCGGCGCAATACTCGATGGCCTCAAGGCCCGGCTCCATGGCGCCGGCGACTGAACCCCGCCCGCACCCTGGCGCGGCCCGCCGACCGGCGACACGACGCCCGCGCATCTGGGCGCCCGCCGCGATGCGGATCGAACTGCTCGTCCATGCCGATCCCGCCGGCAAGCAGCTCGTCGAACGGCGCCCGATGCGGCGCCTGGCAACGGGCTGGCACGAGGCCATCGAACCGCTCTCCGAAAGCGCGTACTACCGCTTCGGCCTGCCCGACGGACTCGCGGTTCCCGATCCGGCTTCGCGCTTCCAGCCCGCCGATGTGCACGGCGCCAGCCACTGGATCGAGCCGCCGGCGCCTCGGTCGCCCTGGCGGATCCGGCCATGGCATGAACAGCTGCTCTATGAACTGCATGTCGGCACCTTCACGCCCGAGGGCAGCTTCCGCGCCGCGATCGACCGACTCGACGAGCTGGCCGAACTCGGCATCACCGCGATCGAGCTCATGCCGATCGCGGAGTTTCCCGGCCGGCGCAACTGGGGCTACGACGGGGTGCTGCCCTTCGCGCCCGACGCCTGCTACGGCGAGCCCGCCGACCTGGTTGCGCTCATCGACGCCGCGCACGCGCGCGGCCTCGCGGTGCTGCTCGACGTGGTCTGCAATCACTTCGGTCCGGACGGAAACTTCCTGCACCACTACGCGCCGCAGTTCTTCGACCCGCAGCGCCGCACGCCCTGGGGTGCGGCGATCGACTTCGATTCACCCACGGCCGGGCCGGTGCGTGAATTCTTCATCGAGAATGCGGTCCACTGGGTGCGCGACTACGGCTTCGACGGCCTGCGCCTGGATGCGGTGCACGCGATCCTCGACACCTCGGAACGACACCTGGTCCGCGACATCGCGCAACGAGTGGCCGAAGCGGCTGCCGGCCGCGACATCTTCCTGCTGCTCGAGAACGAGGACAATGCGGCGCGGCTGCTGGCGCCCGATGCCGATGGCGCGCCGGGCGCGACCGCGCAATGGAACGACGACTTCCACAACGCGCTGCATGCGCTGCTGACCGGCGAGCACGATGGCTACTACGCCGACTTCGCCGACGATCCCGCCGGCCGACTCGCGCGCGCCCTTGCCGAGGGCTTCGCCTACCAGGGCGAGCCGACACTGCGCAGCGGCCGGCCGCGCGGCGAGCCCAGCCGCCACCTGCCGACCACGGCCTTCGTCAACTTCGCCCAGAATCACGACCAGGTCGGCAACCGCGTCTTCGGCGAGCGCCTGGGCATGCTGCTGCGCCAGCGCCATCCGGAGCACGCCGCGCAGGCGCTGCGGCTCGCGATGGCGACGGTGCTGCTCGCCCCGGGCATCCCGATGCTGTTCATGGGCGAGGAGTTCGACAGCCGATCGCCCTTCCTCTACTTCTGCGACCACGCCGGCGAACTCGGCGAACGGGTCCGGGCGGGCCGGCGCCGGGAATTCGCCGATTTCATCGCCGCCTCCGGGCAGGCCATCGACCGCTTGCCCGACCCGCTGGCCGAGACGAGTTTCGCCGCTTCGCGGATCGAGACGCTTGCCGAGCTCGACGAGGAGCAGCGCGCGATGCGCGCATTCTGCAGGGAGACGATCGCGGCGCGCCGCCGGATCGTGGTGCCGCTGCTCGCGAACGGGGCACTCGCCGAAGCGAGCTGGCGGCGCGCCGATGCCGCTGCCCTGTCGGTGCGCTGGGATCTCGACGACGGGCGCTGGCTGATGCTGCTGGCGAACTACGGCCCCACGCTCGCCTCGATCCCGACGCCACTCGCCCTGTCGACACCGAAGCTGCCCGCCTGGCGGCTCGGCGAGGTCGCGAGCGGGCCATGCTCGACGAAGCTGGGCGGCTTCTCGCTGGCGATCCATGCCCACCACCCCTGAGCGGCCGCTGCCGGGCGCCGACGGCCCCGCGCCGCTGCGAGCAAGCTACCGGCTGCAGCTCAACCGGGATTTCGACTTCGCCGCGGCCACCCGCCTGCTTCCCTATCTTGCGCGGCTCGGCGTGAGCCATGTCTACTGCTCGCCGATCCTCGCCGCGCAGCCCGGCAGCACCCACGGCTACGACCTCGCCGATCCCGCCCGGATCGAGCCTTCCCTGGGCGGCGATGCCGGCTTCGACCGACTCGTCGAAGCCGCCCATGCCGCGGGCCTCGGAATCATGCTCGACATCGTCCCGAACCACATGGGCATCGCCGGGCCGGCCAATCGCTGGTGGGACGATGTCCTGTTGCGTGGACCCGCTTCACCGCACGCACGGGCCTTCGACATCGACTGGGATGCCGATCCCGAGCGCCGGCTGCGCCTGCCGATCCTGGGCGAATCGCTCGATGAAGCGCGCGCGGCGGGCCGCTTCGAACTGGTGCGCGCCGACGGGGGCGCCTGGCGCCTGCGCTACGGGGAGCACGACCTTCCGGTCGCCACCGCCGGCATCGAGGCCTTGCGCGAGCGCAGCGAAGCAGCGGTGCGCCCGGGCGTGCTGTGCGATGGCGTGGCGCTCGACGCACTGCTCGAGGCGCAGCACTATCGCCTGCTGCACTGGACCGAGGCGGCGCGCTCGATCAACTACCGGCGCTTCTTCGAAATCTCGACGCTGGCCGGCATCCGGGTCGAGGATCCGGCCATCTTCGCGGCGACCCACGAACGCATCCTCGAACTCATCGGGCAAGGCCGCGTCGACGCGCTTCGTGTCGACCATCCCGACGGCTTGCGCGACCCGGCCGCCTACTTCCGCCGACTGCAGGCCGCGATCGCCGCGCGCCGGTCGCCGGACGCACCGCGCTTCTACATCGCGGCGGAGAAAATCCTGGCGCCGGGCGAATCGCTGCCGACGGACTGGCCGATCGCCGGCACCACCGGCTACGACTTCGCGAACGAGGTGGCCGGCCTGATGGTGGACGGCGACCAGGTGCCGGCGCTCGACGCCGCATGGCGCGCCTTCACCGGCGCAAGCGTGGCGAGCTTCGCCGAGGTGGCGCATGCCGCCCGCCGGGAGATACTACTCGATGCCTTCGGCGCGGAACTGCGCCGGCTCGTCGGGCTCGCGCTCGCGGCCGGGGCCGGCGACGAGCCGGGCATCTGGCCCGCCCTGGTCGAACTGCTCGCCGCCTTTCCGGTCTACCGCAGCTACCGGGTGCCCGGCGAGCCGCCCGGCGCCGCCGACCGCAGCGCGATCGAAACCGCTTCCCGCAACGCCCGCGCGAGGATCGCGACAATCGAGGGTGAAGTCCGGGAGCAGGCACTTGCTTCGCTCGATTCGACCACCGGGCTGTTGCTCGGCATGCCGGAGGATCCGCTCGGCTGGGAGTTCATCGCGCGTTTCCAGCAGCTGACCGCGCCGATCGCCGCCAAGGGAGTCGAGGACACCGCGATCTATCGCTTCGCCCGGATCGCGGCGGTCAACGGCGTGGGCGGCGACCCGGATCTGGTCGGACTCTCGGTCGACCGCTTCCACCAGGCCTGCGAGCGTCGCCTGGCCGGGTGGCCGGACACGATGCTGGCGACCTCGACCCACGACAACAAGCGCAGCGAGGACGTCACCATGCGCATTGCCGTGATCAGCGAGGCTCCCGCCCAATGGGCGGCGCTTGCTTCCGACTGGCGCGCCGCCATGCGTCTTGCCGAGGATCCGCCCCGGGATGGGGAGGGCGCGCTGCCACCGCCGCACCCGGGCGACCTGTACCTGCTGATGCAGACGGCGCTCGGCGCCTGGCCGGTGCCGCAACCGCCGTCGGCCGAATCGCCCCTGTCCGGACCGGAACGCGCTGCCCTGGCCGAAAGGCTCGAGGCCTACATGCGCAAGGCCTGCCGCGAAGCGAAACGCGAGACCCGCTGGACCGCACCCGATACCCGCTACGAAGCCGCCATCACGGCAGCGATCGGGCGCCTGCTCGATGCCGCCGACGCGGCGCCGGCCCGGTTCGCCGCCCGCCTGCGCTGGCACGGCGGCATCGCTTCGCTCTCGCTCGTGGTGCTCAAGCTCACCGCGCCGGGGGTTGCCGACATCTATCGCGGCACGGAGCTGATCGACGACTCGCTCGTCGATCCCGACAACCGGCGTCCGGTCGACTTCGACAGACGCCGGGCGCTGCTCGGGGAACTCGCCGGCATCGCGCCCCGGGCGTTCGCGAAGCGGCTCGCCGCCTGGTGGGCCGGGCGCGATTTCGATCGCCTGAAGCTCTGGTGCCTGCATCGCCTGCTCGTCGCGCGCCGCGAGGAGCCGGCACTGTTTGCCCGGGCCGACTACCTGCCGGTGGTCGTGCGCGGGCCGCGCGCGCGCCACCTGGTCGCCTTCGCCCGCCGGCTTGCCGATGCGAGCGGCGAACGCCTGCTGCTCGTGCTCGCGCTGCGGCTGCCGCTGGCGCTGGGACTCGAACCGGGCCGGCATCCCGGCGACGAAGCGCTCTGGGAAGGCACCACGATCGATGTCGCCGGTGCCGCACTGCCCCTGGGGCGCTACCACGATCTTCTCGATGGCCGCGACTGCCGTATCGAAGAGGCCATGGTGCCGGTCTCGGGCCTGCTGGGCAGCCTGCCGTGCGCGGTCCTGGTCGGCATCGCCGACGCCGCTGCGCCCGGTCCTGCCGCGGTGAGCGGCGGTCGGTAGCTTTGACCGCATGCGCGCGGGCGCATTCCTTGCCGCATACGGAGCCCGGCATCGTCCAGGGCAGACCGGAGCAACGCCATGATCGCCTCGCTTGTCCGCCCACCCGGCCTTCCGGAACGCAGCGATCCGCTCGGCATCCATGCGGAGACGGTGGCGATCGTGCTCGCCGGCGGCGAAGGCAGCCGGCTGCGACCCCTGACCGATGATCAGTGCAAGCCGGCGGTTCCCTTCGTCGGCACCACCCGGATCGTCGACTTCGCGATCGCCAATCTCGCCAACTCGGGCATCCGGCGGATCGTCGTCCTCGTCCAGTACAAGCCTGATTCACTGCTCGAGCACCTGCGCCGATACTGGGCGCCGCTCTTCGCGGCGAGCGGGCGGACCCTGTGCGTGGTGATGCCGCGCTCGGACTCGCCCGTCGATCGCTTCATCGGCACCGCCGATGCGGTTTCGAAGGCAAGCGAGCACTGGCTGGCGACCGACCCCGCCCGCGTGGCGATATTCGCCGCCGATCATGTCTACCGGATGGACGTCGGACAGATGATCGACGCCCACCGCCGTTCGGGAGCCGGCATCACGGTGGCCGCACTGCCGGTACCGCTTGCCGAGGCGCGCGACTTCGGCGTGCTGCGAACCGGCACCGATGGCCGGATCATCGGCTTCCAGGAGAAACCGGAGCGGCCGACGCCGATGCCCGGCCACCCGGGGCTCGCCCATGCGTCCATGGGCAACTACATCTTCGATGCGCGGGCGCTGCGCATCGCCCTGCGACTGGCCGCGCTACACGGCCATGTCGATTTCGGCCGCGACGTGCTCCCGGCCGCAGTCGCTCGCGAGCGGGTCGTCGCCTACGACTTCACCACCAACCGGATCCCGGGCGCCGCCAGTCCATGGCCGTACTGGCGCGATGTCGGCACGCTCGCCTCGCTCGAACTCGCGCGCGCCGAATTCAGCAGCCCCGACGCACCGCTGCGCATCGAGGATCCGGTCTGGCCGATCCGACCGCTGGCGCCCCGCCCGGAGAACACGAACGCGGTCGGCCGGGCCGGTCAGCTTTCGTACCACAGCACCTGAGTGCCGGCCGCCAGCAGACGGGCGTCGCGGCCCCAGAGCTGGATGCGCTGGTCCTGGAAGTTGCGCGAGTAGCGATCGCCGTCGGCCACTCCGAGCAGGGGCGCGCTGCCCTGGGCGTCCAGCTCCTCCTGATCGCAATGGAAGTACGTCGTCAGGGTGACGGTGCCCATCTTCGCGCCGATGCCGCGCGCATGCAGCACCCGCGGGAAGAACGCGTCGGACATCGCGGCGAGCGACAACCAGTCGAGCGGCCGCGGAACGATGTCGTTCAGCCAGACCACGGAGCGCTGGGCATGCAGGGGATCATGGATGCTGCGCGCGAGGACCGGCGCGCCCGAGACGAAGCGAAACCGGTAGTTCGACAGCCAGGCCATCCATTTCGTCGTGTCGAGCGGCTCGACCGATTCGGCCGGCGGCACCTCGGGCATGCCGGCCGGATGGTGCTCCCAGGTCTCGACCCGCCGGGCGAACACGAAGGAGGCAGTTGCCAGTATCCGATCGCCCTGGCGTAGATCGACCGACCAGTGCTGGGTGGTGCGACCGCCGCGGGTAAGCCGCGGCAGGAGCTCGAACTCCCCCTCGCCGACGAGGCCGCCGAAGTTGACCGTCATCGCGACGGGGGTGCCCCGGCGAGCGGGATCGTCCAGCACCGCCCGCAGCAGGACGGCGGCCGTCAGGCCTCCGAACGGCCCGGCGAAGTTCCAGTACAAGGGCGATGTACGCCCGACCAGCACGCCATCGTCGCGCCGGACCAGCTTGCTGGCTTCATCGAAGGGATGGAGCGGGTTCATCGATTCACGGCCTCGGTCTTGTTGCAGTGCATTGTGCCCCAAGCCAGAGCGCCACGGCGACGGCCGAGAAAGCCGCGCCACCGAAGGCCGGCCCATGCCAGCCGAAGCGTGCGTGCAGCGCGGTGCCGAGCAAGGGGCCGAAGGCGCCGATGCCGAACACCACCGTCATGTAGATCGCGTTGATCCGGCTGCGGGCCGACTCCGACAACTGGTAGAGCGCCCGCTGGCCGACCACCTGGTTGGTCTGTACCGCCGCATCGATCAGCAGCGCCGCGAGGGCGAAGCCGACGAGCGCGCCGGCCGGCACCACCCAGCCGGTGAGCAGCAGCATCGCACAGGTGCCGACGATCGCGATCCCGGTGGCGCCCCGGCCATGACCGTGGTCGGCCAAGCGCCCGGCAAGCGGCGCGGCCAGCGCGCCGCCAGCGCCGGCGAGAGCGAACAGGGCGATGCCATCCTGTCCCAGGCCGAAGGAACCGGCGAGCTCCAGCGGAGCGGCGGTCCAGAACATGTTGAAGGCGAGGAAGATCAGCCCCTGCCAGATCGCCCGCCGGCGGATCAGGGGTTCGTCGCGCCAGAGGGTGAGCAGCGAACCGAAGAGCTCGCCGGGCCCCGGCTGCCGCGGCGGCTGCCGGCGCGGCAGGTAGCGGGCGAGCAGCAGGCCGAGCAGGATGGTGAGGACCAGTGCAAGCCAGAACACCGCACGCCAGTCCGCCAGATGGGTCACGAAGCTCGCGAAGGGCCGCGCCAGCATGATGCCGCCGAGCAGCCCGCCGGTGACCAGCCCGATGGCCCGGCCCTGGTTCCGGGTGGGCACGAAGAAGGAGGCCATCGGCACCATCACCTGCGATGCGGTCGCGCACACGCCGAGCATCATGCAGGCGACGAGGAAGACGGCCGGCGTGGTCGCCATCGCGACCGCGGCGAGCGAGAGCGCGACCCCGGCAACCGAGAGCAGCACCAGCCGACGATTCTCGTAGCGATCGGCCAGCGGCACGAGCAGCGCGAAGCCGAGGCCGCTGCCGAACTGGGTCAGGGTGACCGTGGCGCCGGTCATCGCGCTCGACAGGCCGATGTCGGCGCCGATCTCGGCGATGAGCGTCTGGCTCATGTAGTTGTTGGCGACGAGCACGCCGCAGGCGACCGCGAGCAGCGCGATGACCGGCCCCTCGGCCGCAGGCTTCCCGGATCTGCTTGGCAATGGTCCTACCTGGGGCCGAAGACCCCGCCCTGTTGCAAGGCCGGGTCCCGGCAAGTCTCAGGCCGGTACCAGCATGCCCCCGTCGATGACCGCCTCGCCCTTGCCGTCGAGCGTGCGGAACGCGATCGAATCGTTGCCGCGCCAGCCCTGCACCACGAGGAGTTCGCCCGGCAGGACCGGCTTGGTGAAGCGCGCCGAGATCGAACCGAGGTGCTGGGCGCCGAGGGCACCGAGCAGGATCCGGGTGGTGATGCCGTAGGTGCACAGGCCATGCAGGATGGGTCGCGAGAACCCGCCGCGCGCGGCGAAGGCGGGATCGCTGTGCAGCGGATTGCGATCGGCGCAGAGCCGGTAGAGCAGCGCCTGGTCGGTGCGGGTCTGGACCCGCGCCTCGATGTCCGGCGCGCGGTCGGGCACCGCCGGCCGCTGGCCTCCGGACTTGCGGTTGGGATCGAAGCCGCCCTCGCCACGGATGAAGGCCGAGGCGCGCGAGGTGAACATCCGCTTGCCGCTGGCGACATCGTGCGCCTCGAAGGCGGTGGTGACCAGCGCTCCGGAGCCCTTGTCGGCGATCGACTCGATCCGCGCCGCGATCCGTGCGCGTCCCTCCAGGGGCATCGGCGCATCGAGTTCGAGGCTTTGCTCGGCATGCACCAGTTTGGTGTGGTCGACATCACCGAAGTCGGGCCGAACTCCAGCGAGTTGCGTGAGGATCAGCGCGAAGGTCGGCAGTGCCCGCAACTGCACGCCCTCGGTGTTCTCCGTGGTGAGGTCGAGCTCGGCAAGCGGGTCGGCCTGGCCGGCGCCGACGCCCAGCGCGTAAAGCATGACATCGCGCGAATCCCAGCCCACTTCCACCGGGCCGGCCTGCTGACCGATCGCATCGAGATTGACGGGCATCATGTCTCCAGTCGGAACGTTTCGAACTAGTGGAAGCGTACCCCAAGCCGCGCCCTTGCAGTGCGCATGATTGGCTCGCGAGGGCGAACGAGCAGACAATCCGGCTATTGCCGACCGACGGCGCCCATGGCCCGACGAACGGCCAGACCGACATCCCGGCCATGAACATGTTCGCGATCATTGGAAGCCTGGCCGGCGGCATCGGCCTGTTCATGCTGGGCATGGGCCTGATGACCGACGGCCTGAAACTGGCCGCCGGTCCGGCACTCGAGCGCATTCTCGCGCGCTGGACGAGCACCCGCTTCAGGGGGCTCGCCTCCGGCACCCTGGTGACCGCGCTGGTCCAGTCGTCGACGGCGATCACGGTCGCCACGATCGGCTTCGTGAATGCGGGGCTGCTGAACCTCTCGCAGGCGATCTGGGTCGTCTTCGGATCGAACATCGGCAGCACCATGACCGGCTGGCTGGTCGCGCTGGTGGGGCTGAAGTTCAACATCCAGGCGCTGGCCCTGCCACTCATCGGCATCGGCATGCTGCTGCGTCTCACCGGCCAGGGCGTGCGCCGCGGCTCGCTCGGCACGGCGCTTGCCGGTTTCGGCCTGCTCTTTCTCGGCATCGACATGCTGCGCGAGGCCTTCACCGCCCTGCCGGCGGATTTCGCCCTGCCCGCCGGCGAGGACTGGTCGAGCGTACTCCTGCAGGTCCTCGCCGGCTTCGTGATGACCCTGGTGATGCAGTCCTCGGCCGCTTCGCTGACGATCGCGCTGACCGCTGCCGAAGGCGGCCTGCTGACGATCCAGGGCGCGGCGGCGGTGGTGATCGGCGCCAATGTCGGCACCACCGCGACCGCGGTGATCGCGGCGATCGGCGCGACACCGAATGCGCGGCGGGTGGCGGCCGCGCATGTGCTGCTCAACGTGATCGCGGCGGCCGTCGCACTGGCGCTGCTGCCCTGGATGCCGCGGGCCATCGCGGCATCCACCGAGTGGATCGGGCTGGGTTCGGCGCCCGCCCCCACCATCGCGCTCTATCACACCGCCTTCAACCTGCTCGGCGTGGCCCTGGTCTGGCCGCTTGCCGATCGCATGATCGCCTTCCTGAAGGCACGATTCCGTGCGAAGGACGACGAGGTCCGTTCGGAGTTTCTCGACCGGACCGTGCTCGCAGTGCCCGAACTGGCCATCGCCGCGCTCGAGCAGGAACTCGATGCGATGGGCGCGGCGAGCCGCGAACTGGTGCACCGGATCCTCGCCGAACCGCGGCTGCCTCCGGAGGACCAGACCCGCCGGGTCGAGGCGATGGGCGATGCCATCCACGAGTTCATCAGCCAGCTGAGCCGGGCGGAGATGTCGGAGGAATCGGCACACCGGTTGCCCGACATCCTGCGTGTCGCGAGGCACCATGCATCGGCCGCCCGCTTCGCGCTCGAGGCGGCTCATGCGCTCGAGGAACCGGCCGCCGGGCCGGAAGGGGCCGCACTCGGGTATCCTGCATTTCGCGAAGCGGCGCAAGGGCTGCTCGCCGGGATCTCGCCGGCGCCGACGCAGCCCGGGGCAGAACCGGCGGGGGAATCGGCGGTAGACCACTTCGCGGCGGCCTACGAGCGCTTCAAGTCCGGCCTGCTGGCCAGTGGCGCGCGAGGCGATCTCCCGCTGGATGCAATGGAATGCTGGCTGCGGGCGGCAAGCGGGCTGCGTCGCTCGCTCGATGAAACGAACAAGGCGTCGGCCGGATCGACGCCCCCAAGCGAAACGCCGACCGCGACAAGCGATACATGAGCAAAGAAAAACCCCGATCCCGCGGCCTTGGCCACTTCGGTCGCTTCATCCTGGTCGGATTCTTCACCGTCGCACCGCTCTGGGTCACCTGGCTGGTGTTCGACTTCGTGGTCGGCATCCTCGTGCGCACCGGTCGGCCGCTGCTCTATGCCGCCGCCCGGGCGGTCAGCAACTTTTCGCCGACGCTGGCCTCCTGGATGCTCGAGTCCGCCTTCGAGCAGGTCGTGGCCCTGATCATCGTGCTTGCCGCGCTCTACGCCGTCGGCGTGTTCGCCACCATCGTGATCGGGCGCAAGCTGATCGGCTGGTTCGAATCCCTGATGGCGCGGCTGCCGCTGGTGCAGACGATCTACGGCGGCACCAAGCGGCTGTTGCACAGCCTGCGCACGCCACCGGCCACCGGGCAGCGGGTGGTGCTGATCGCGTTTCCGAACGACAGGATGAAGACCATCGGGATGGTGATGCGCACCATCCGGGATTCGGCCTCGGGCCGGGAGCTCGCCGTGGTCTACGTGCCGACGGCGCCCAATCCGACCTCGGGCTACATCGAGATCGTGCCGGTCGATGATGTGATCTTCGTCGACTGGAGCGTCGAGGAAGCGATGAGCTTCATCATGACCGGTGGCACCACCTCACCGGATACGGTGCAGTTCACGAAGGAGCCCGGCACGCCCCCCGCGCGGGAACCCGCAACGCCAGGCGCGCAGGAGGGCGGTGCAGCCCCCGCGGCAGACATCGCGCCGCCGGCGCCGAGCGCCGGGCACTGAGCGCGGCGAGCGATCAGCATCAAGCCTGGCGATCACCGAAGGCGGCGACGACGACCTCGCCGGGCCAGCGTTCGCGCAGCGCCCGGGCGGCATGCCAGGAGCGCAGGCCGGTGCGACAGCACATCACCACCCGCCGGTCGGCCGGCGGCGGGGACCAGTCCGCCAGTTCGTGCGGCGCGATGCGCAATGCGTGCGGGGCGGCCGGCAGCGGCGCCTCGTCGGCATCGCGCAGGTCGATCGCGATGTCCGCCGGCGTGATCTGCGACGGCGCGACGAAGCGCGGCTCTGGACTGCCCGGCTCCGGCGCCGAATCGAAGCGAAAGCCGCCGATCCGCCAGTCCGCCACATCGAGCGTCACGAAGCGCCCCAGCGGCGAGGGCCGTAGCCCGAGCAGCACCGAAAGCGCCATCTGCGCCTCCATCGCGCCGAGTATCCCGACCACCGGCCCCAGCACGCCCGCCGTATCGCAACTGGGCGCCCGCTCCGGCAGCTCGGGCAGGACCGCGCGCAGCGATGGCGCGCCGCCGCAGAAGCCGCCGACATAGCCCTGGAGCGCGAGCGCCGAAGCCGACACCAGCGGCTTGCCGGCCGCCTGGCAGGCATCCGAGAGCGCATACGAGACGGCGAAGTTGTCGGCGCAGTCGAGCGCGAGGTCGCAATCGGCGAGCAGCGCCGGCGCATTGGCCGGATCGAACCACTCGCGGATCGCGACGACGGCCACGGCCGGATCGAGCGCCGCCAGCGCATCGCGCGCCGCCTCGACCTTGGGTCGGCCGATGTCGGCGATCCGGTACAGGGGCTGGCGATGCAGGTTGTGATCGGCCACTTCGTCCGGATCGACGAGCGTGATGCGCCCGACCCCCGCCCCGGCGAGATACTGCAGCACCGGCACGCCGAGGCCGCCCGCGCCCACCACCAGCACCCGGGCGGCCGCCAGCCGCGCCTGGCCCTGTTCGCCCACTTCCGGCAGGATCACCTGGCGGGCATGGCGACCGCTCACACCCGCTCCAGCCATTCACGCACGCGCGCTTCCGGATCCGGATTCAGGGTGATGTCGGTCACGACCGAAACCAGGTCGGCGCCGGCGGCCAGGGCGTCGGCGGCGCGCGAGGGCGTCATGCCACCGATCGCGCACAGCGGCCGCGCACCGACCAGGCGCTTCCATTCGGTGACCCGCTCGAGCCCCTGCTCGTGCCACTTCATCTTCTTGAGGATGGTCGGGTAGACGGGCCCGAGCGCGACGTAGTCGGGATCGGCGGCCAGGGCCCGCTCGAGCTCCTCGTGGTCGTGCGTGCTGATCCCGACGCGCAGACCGGCGCGCCGGATCGCCGCCAGGTCGGCATCGGCGAGATCCTCCTGGCCGAGATGGATCCAGTCCGCGCCTTCGTCGATGGCGATCCGCCAGTAGTCGTTGACCACGATCGTGGCGTCATGCCGGCGCGCCAGCGCGAGCGCCTCGCGGACCTGCTCGCGCAACTCGGCCTCGGGGCGGTCCTTGATGCGCAGCTGCACGAAGCGCACGCCCAGCGGCAGCATGCGGGCAAGCCAGTCGGTGTTCTCGAAGATCGGATAGAAGCGGGGGAGATTCATGTCAGAAAAGCCTTGCCGATCACCGGCGTCGAAGGGGCTGCCATGTCGCGCGGCTCGATCGGGTCGGCGAGATACGCGAGCTGTCCGGCCCGGGCGGCGAGCGCGAAGCCCTCGGCCATCTTCACCGGATCACCGGCCTTTGCGACAGCGGTGTTGACGAGCACGGCATCGTAGCCGCATTCCATCGCCTCGGCGGCATGGCTGGGCACGCCGAGGCCGGCATCGACCACCAGCGCCACATCCGGGAAGCGGGCCCGCAGGCTGCGCAGGCCGTAGCGATTGTTGATCCCCAGGCCCGTGCCGATGGGCGAGGCCCAGGGCATCAGCACCCGGCAGCCGGCGTCGACCAGGCGCTCCGCCAGGACCAGGTCCTCGGTGGTGTAGGGGAACACGTCGAAGCCGTCGCGACACAGGATGCCGGCCGCCTCGACCAGGCCGAAGGGATCGGGCTGCAGCGTCTCGGCATGGCCGATCACCTCGAGCTTGATCCAGGAGGTATCGAACACCTCGCGCGCCATCCGCGCGGTGGTGATCGCCTCCTTCGCGGTATAGCAGCCGGCCGTGTTGGGCAGGATGCGGATACCGAGGCCGCGCACCAGCGACCAGAAATCCTGGCCGGCGCCGGACTCGCGGCGCAGGGAAACGGTCAGCACGGAGGCCCTGGCGGCCCGCATCGCCTGCTCGAGGATCGCCGGCGACGGATAACCCGCCGTACCCAGCATCAGCGGCGTCTCGAGCTCGACGCCATAGAAATCACGCATTCTCAGCCTCCCTGCATCGGCGCCAGGACTTCCACCCGGTCGCCGTCTGCCAGCCGGCGCTGGGCGCGCGCACCGACCGGCACGAAATCACCGTTGACGGCGGTCGCCACACGGGCGTCGGCCAGGCCCAGCTCGCGCAGCAGTTCATCGAGCGTCGCGACACCCAGCTCGCGCGCCTCGCCATTGACCTCAATCCTCATCCATCAGCTCCGGTCGTTCGTTCGTCGTCAGCCAGTCCGCGACCATGCGCGCCAGCGCCGGCGCAAGCAGGAAGCCATGGCGGAACAGGCCGTTGACATGCAATACCCGCCCCCGCCTGCGGATGCGCGGCAGATTGTCGGGAAAGGCCGGGCGCGCATCGGCGCCCGTCTCGAGCACCTCGGCCTCGCCCAGCGCCGGGTGCAGCGCATAGGCCGCCGAGAGCAGCTCCATCAGGGAGCGGGCGGTGACGCGCCGTCGTTCGCCCGTCTCGATCTGGGTGGCGCCCAGCATGAAGACCCCGTCGCCGCGCGGCACCATGTAGAGCGGATAGCGCGGATGCAGCAGCCGCAGCGGCCGCGCCAGCGACAGCTCGGCGCTGCGCAGCACGACCATCTCGCCCTTCACGCCGCGCAGGTCCGCCAGGGCATCGCGCGCGGCCAGGCCGCGGCAGTCGATCACGAGTCCGTCGGCGGGCGGCTCGTCGCCGGCGGGCTCGATCCGGATGCCGCGGCGGGCCAGTCCGTCGACCAGGCCGGTGAGCGCCGCGCGGGGATCGAGATGCGCCTCGTCGGGGAAGAAGAGCGCATCGCTGGCGCGCCCGGCGAGATCGGGCTCGATGCCGGCCAGGCCTTCGCCATCGAGCCGCCGGTGGCCCTCGGTGCGCCGGGCAAAGCGCTCGAGCTCGCGCCGGTCGCGCGCCAGGGCGAGCACCAGGGTGCCTTGCGAAGTCACGCCGCCGGCGTGGCGCTGCCACCAGTCGATCGATTCCCGACCCAGGCGCACCACGGGCTCCTCGGCCGATTCTCCCTCGCATTGCGGCGCCAGCATGCCGCCCGCCCACCAGGAGCAGGCATGCGGGCCGGGCCGGGCCACCCGGTCGACGATGCGCGGGGCGAGGCCCCGGTCGGCGAGCTCGGTCGCCACGCACAGGCCGGCGACGCCGGCGCCGACCACGGTGATCTCAGCCATCGGTCCAGACTCCGTGGAAATGATGCACCGGCCCGTGGCCCGAGCCCACCCGCAGGCGGTCGGCGGCCCGGATGGCCTCCTGCAGCCAGGCATGCGCGCGCGTCGTCGCCTCGGCCAGCGGCGCCCCATGCGCCAGCCATGCCGCCATCGCGGCCGAGAGCGTGCAGCCGGTGCCGTGCGTGTTGCGCGTCTCGATGCGGGGCGCCTCGAGCCGCGTCACGCCGCCATGCTCGACCAGCAGGTCGACACAGGACGCCCCTCGCGCATGCCCGCCCTTCATGAGCACCGCCCGGGGCCCGGTCTCGAGAAGCGCCCGGCCCTGTTCGATCATTTCCCGCTCGTTGCGGGCCGGCTCGGCAGCGAGCAGGCGCGCCGCCTCGGGCAGGTTCGGGGTCAGCACGGTGCACAGCGGCACCAGGCGGCCGCGCAGGGCGGCGACGGCATCGTCGCGCAACAGGGCGTCGCCCGTCTTGGCGACCATGACGGGGTCGAGCACGATCGGCTGCTCGCGCCCCTCGAGCCCGGCCGCCACCGCCTCGATGATGTCGACGGAGGCGAGCATCCCGATCTTCATCGCGGCGACCGCGAGGTCGTCGAAGACGGCGGCGAGCTGCGCGCGGACCATCGCGGGCGAGGCTTCCTCGACCATGGTGACCGCGCGGGTGTTCTGGGCCGTGAGCGCGGTGATGACACTCGCGCCGTAGGCGCCCAGTGCGGAGAATGTCTTGAGATCGGCCTGGATGCCGGCGCCGCCGCCGGAATCGGAGCCGGCGATCGTGAGCGCGATCGGCGCTGGCTTGTGCGTCATCCGTTCCCTCCGCCGGTATGACCCGGATCAGGTTCGATGGGTCGGCGCTTGCGCGCCTCTCAGCCTCGGGGGCACCCCAACGGGAAAGCTCAGGCTAGCAAGAATGGGCGCGGCCGGCAAATCGCGGGCCAGCGCGCCGTGATCAGCCGCCCTTGGGACCGGAGACGATGCCGCGGTCGATCAGCTCGTCGATTCGCGCCGCCGGCATGCCGAGCAGTTCGCGCAAGACCTGCGCACTGTGCTCGCCGAGCGATGGCGAGCCCGAGCGGATCGCGCCCGGCGTCTCCGACAGGCGGAACGGGACACCGGTCATCGGCACCGGGCCGGCCCGCGGATGCTCCTGCTCGACGATGGCGCCGCGCGCCTTGACCTGCGGATGCGCGACCACCTGGTCGATCTTGTTGACCGCGCCCACCGGCACCCCGGCCTCGACGAGGATCTTCTCCCACTCCTCGTAGCTGCGCGTCAGGAAGGTCTCCTGGATCGTCGCGATCATCGCCGCGCGATTGCGGTTGCGGCCCATGTTGGTCGCGTAGTCGGGATGCCGGGTGAGATCGTCGCGGCCGATGGCCGGGCAGAAGATGTCCCAAAGCTTCTGGCTGCCGACCGCCAGCGCCAGGTCGCGCGTCGCGGTGCGGAAGGTCTGGTAGGGCGCCAGCGCCTTGTAGGCGGTGCCCAGCGGTTCGGGCATCTCGCGATCGGCCATGTAGCCGGCGATCAGCACGTTGAGCAGCGATAGCTGGCCCTCGAGCATCGAGATGTCGACATGCTGGCCGATGCCGGTCTTCTCCTTGACCCGCATCGCCATCACGATGCCCAGGGCGGCGTACATGCCGGCGGTGAGGTCGGCGATCGACACGCCACAGCGCGCGCCGTGGGTGCCTTCGTCACCGGTGATGCTGATCATGCCGCTCTCGGCCTGCACGATCAGGTCCATCGCCGCGCGCTCGGTGTAGGGCCCGTCCTGGCCGAAGCCGGAGATCGAACAGTACACGATGCCCGGGTTGTGCTTGCGCACTTCCTCGTAGCCCAGTCCGAGCTTCTTGAGCGCACCGACGCGGAAGTTCTCGAGGATCACGTCGACCTTGCCGGCGAGCTCGAAGAAGAGCGCCTTGCCCTCCTCGCTCTTGAGGTCGATCGACAGGCCCTGCTTGTTCCGGTGCAGGGAGGTGAAGTAGGAGCTTTCGTCGCCGGGCAGCGGCGAGCCCCAGGCGCGCGCGATGTCGCCGAAGCCCGGCGTTTCGAGCTTGTAGACGTCGGCGCCGAAATCGGCGAGCAGGGTCGAGCAATGGGGTCCGGCCAGCGCATGCGACAGGTCGAGGACCTTGATCCCTTCGAGCGGAGTTTTCATCGGGCGAACACCGGGGAAGTCGAACAAAGCATCGATTGTGACGCAAGCGGCGTCGGCGTGTTGCGACGGCCGGGCGCCGGACCTCCGCCGGACCGCCGGCAGCCCTGTCGCGAGACCAGCCGCCGAGCCGCCCCCCTCTGGCTTAAACTGCCGGGTTCCAGTGCATCGCATCGAAGGCCCGCCATGTCCCTGCCCGATCCCGCCCCACGCCGCCATGTGCACACCCGCCGTGTCCACTGCGAGGGCTTCCTGCGCGAGGACGGCATGTGGGACATCGAGGGCCGGATCATCGACACCAAGCCCTTCCAGTACACCGAGCCGTTTCGCGGAATGCGCGAGCCGGGCAGCGAGGTGCACCACATGGCGGTGCGGCTGACGGTGGACAACGATCTTGTGGTCCACGCGATCGCGGTGGACATGCCGCAGACGCCCTACCCGAGCTGCGCCGGCGCGATTCCCAACTTCGATGGCCTGGTCGGCGCCTGCATCGCGCGGGGCTGGCGCAAGTCGGTCAACGAGACGGTCGGCGCGACCCGCGGCTGCACCCATGTGCGCGAGCTGCTCTTCCCGATGGCGACGGTCGCCTTCCAGACGGTGTTCAGCTGGCCCGAGGACGGCCCGGACGGGCCGATCCACTTCGGACCGACGCGCGCCGCCGGAGGCAAACCGGGCTTCATCGACGGCTGCCATGCCTGGGCGTCGGACGGCATGGTCGTCGCGACCCTGCATCCGCAATGGTCGACCCGCAAGGACACCGGCACCGGCTGAAATGGAGCAAGCATGTCGCAACGGCTTCCCGGACTCGACGAATCGGCCACCATCTACCGCGACGAATGGGGCATCGCGCATGTCCGCGCCCGCCACCGGCGCGACGCCATCTTCGCCCAGGGCTATGTCCACGCCGAGGATCGCTTCTGGCAGATGGATGCGGCCCGCCGCCGGGTCGAGGGCCGCTGGGCGGAATGGGTCGGCGAAGCCGGCATCGAATCCGATGCGCTCGCCCGTCGCCTGGGCGCCGCCGAGGCCTGCCGCCGCGACTACGCCGCGATCGACGACGACGCCCGCGAGATCATCGACGCCTATGCCGCCGGCGTGAACGCCTGGCTCGGCACCGGCGAACCCCTGCCGGCTCCCGAGTACGCCTTCCTCACCGGCGCGCCCGAGCCCTGGGCGCCCTGGCACTGCATCGCGGCGATGCGCTGGCGCGGCTGGCTGATGGGTTCGCTCTGGTTCAAGCTGTGGCGTGCCGCGGCGCTGCGGGTGCTGCCGCCGGAACAGGTCGCGAAGCTGCGCATCGACGATGGCGGAGTCGACCGCCTGTGCCTGCCGCCCGGCGTCGATGCGAAGCGCTGGGCCGCCGATCTCGCGGCGCTCGGGCCGGCGATCTCCGCCCTCGAGGCGATCGCCGCACCCGACATGACCGATGGCGGCAGCAACAACTGGGCGATCACGGGCAGCCGCAGCGCCACCGGCAGGCCCTTGCTCGCCGGCGATCCGCACCGGCTCTTCGAGATGCCGGGCATGTATGCCCAGGGCCATGTCGGCTGCGAGGAGTTCGATGCGATCGGGCTGGAGATCCCCGGCGTGCCGGGCTTCCCGCACTTCGCCCACAACGGCCATGTCGCCTGGGGCGTCACCCATGCCTTCGCCGACATCCATGATCTCTTCGTCGAGCGCTTCGAGCAGCGCGACGGCGCCTGGCACTACCTGTTCGAGGACCGCTGGCTGCCGGTGCGCTCGCGACGCGAGACGATCCGGGTGCGCGATGGCGAGGATCACGAAATCGACATCCACGAGACCCACCACGGCCCGGTCATCGCCGGCGACCCGCAGCGCGGCAGCGCGCTCGCCTTGCGCTCGATGCAGTTCGCCGAGACCGACCGCTCCTTCGAATGCCTGCTGCGGATGCTCTGCGCCCGCAACACCGACGAATTCTTCGAGGCCACCCGCGGCTGGGGCCTGATCGACCACAACGTCGTGGCGGCCGATACCTCCGGGCATATCGCCCACCGGGTGCGCGCGATCGTGCCGGTCCGCCCGCGCAGCAACGGCTGGCTGCCGGTGCCCGGCTGGACCGGCGAGCATGAATGGCGCGGCATGGTGCCCTTCGAGGAGATGCCGCACGCCACCGATCCCGAACGCGGATTCCTGGTCACCGCCAACAACCGCTTCGTCGCCGATGATTCGCCCCATTACCTGTGCACCGACTGTCATCCGCCCTACCGGGCGCGCCGACTCGAGGAACTGATCGCCGCGCTGCCGGCGGCGACGGTGGACGACATGGCGGCGCTGCATCGCGATGTCCGCTGCCCCAATGCCGCGCTTTTCCAGGCGCTGGTCACCCGCGCCGACGGCCTCGGCGATGCCGCCCTCGCCCTGCGCCAGCGGATCCTCGACTGGGATGGCGAACTCGCCACCGATTCGGTCGGCGCCACCGCCTACGAGCTCCTGCGCTGGACGCTCGCCGAACATGTCGCCCAGAGCAGCGGCCTGGCGAGCCTTGCCGACCATGAACTGCTGCGGGTGCCGCCCGGGGTCTCGCCGGCACTGCAGGTCTGGTGGGTGCTGCCGAGCCTGGTGCGCGAGGACGATACCGCCCTGCTCGGCGGCCGGGACTGGCCGGCGGCGGTGGCCGCAGCGCTCGAGGAAGCGGGCGCCCGCTTCGATGGCAAGCCTTGGGGCGAGCACCATCGCGTCCTGCTGGCCCATCCGCTGCAGTCGCTGTCGGCGACGGCGCGCGAACAGCTGGCGGGGCCCGCGCTGCCCCTGCCGGGCGACAACGAAACGGTGATGGCCAGCGGCTGCGTGCCGGCCTGCGGCCTGGCCGCCGCCTCGGGTTCGGTCGCCCGCTATGCCTTCGACATCGGCAACTGGGACGCCAGCCGCTGGATCGTGCTCGACGGCGCTTCCGGCCAGGCCGGCTCGCCCCACCGTTTCGACCAGAACGCGGCCTGGGCCCGCGGCGAGATGGTGCCGATGCGCTACAGCTGGAAGGAGATCGCGCGCCATGCGATCTCGACGGTGACGCTGAGGCCCTGAGGAAATGGGGTCAGACACGATTTTCTCTGCGAGAAAATCGTGTCTGACCCCATTTCCCTCATTTCCCTACCGGGCGACGGCGTAGCCGAGCGCCGCGAAGAAGTGGCAGGCGGTGCCGCCCAGCACGAAGAGGTGCCAGGCGAAGTGGGCGTACCGGACCCGGTGGTCGAAGAGGAACACCAGCGCCCCGACCGTGTACGACAGCCCGCCCGCCAGCAGCAGGACCAGCCCGGGGCCCGGCACCCGCTCGAGCAGGGGCGCGATCGCGATGATCACGGTCCAGCCCATGGCGATGTAGAGGCCGGTCGACAGCCAGGGGTGGCGCAGGCGGTCGGTCAGCTTGGCGACGACGCCGACGGCCGCCATCGCCCAGACCAGGCCGAAGAGCGTCCAGCCCCACGCGCCATTCAGCACCCCGAGCGTGAACGGGGTATAGCTGCCCGCGATGAAGACGTAGATCGCCGCATGGTCGAAGCGATTCGCCCATGCCTTGGCGCGACCGGCCGGCAGGGCGTGGTAAACGGTGGAGACCAGATAGAGCAGAATCATCGTGCCGGCGAAGACGCTGGCGCCGACGACGTCGGCCGCGCCGCCCATGCGGCCAGCCTGCCAGACGAGGATCGGCAACGAGGCGATGGCCAGCAGCAAGCCGATGCCGTGACTGATCGCGTTGGCGATCTCCTCGCCGAGGGTCTGCGTCCTGGAAACGATGGCTGTGCTCATGTCGAGACCATACATGCCCGATGTGACCGAGAGCCGGCAAGCTTCCTGCCCAGCGGAGCCCTTGTCTTGACCACGACGCGAGAAATGGGGTCAGACACCATTTCCTTTGGAAATGGTGTCTGACCCCATTTCTCTCATTTCTCTTTCCCTGGCGAAGGAGCGGCGCACCACTTCGGCGGCGCTCTCGACGTGGCGGGCGCACAGGATGCGCGCGCGCTCGGCGTCGCGCGCCTCGATCGCGGTCACGATCGCCTCGAGCTCGGCGATGGTCCGCGGCAGGCGGCCGGCGGTGCCGAGCGACACTCGGCGCAGCAGCGTGACCCGGTTGTTGAGCTGGGTCAGCATCTGCCCGATGATCCGGTTGCCGCAGCCCTCGAGCAGGATGGCGTAGAAGGCGTTCTTGGCGGCGAGCAGGCTCTCGGTGCTCGCCGAGGCTTCGGGCAGGCGCAGGTACTCGAGCGCCTCGCGCAGTCGGGCGACCTGGGCATCGCTTGCGTTACGGGCAAAGCCTTCGCCGGCCAGTGCCTCGAGCGCGCCGCGCACCACATAGAGCTCGTGGACTTCCTCGGCCGACAGGGTGCTCACCACCGGCCCCCTGTGGGGGATGATGGTGATCAGGCCCTCGGCCTGCAGGTGCTGCAGGGCTTCGCGCACGACGGTGCGGCTGATGCCGAGCGACTGCCAGAGGTCGCGCTCGACGATGCGCTGTCCGGGTGCGAAGCGCCCGGCGAGGATCGCGTCGCGCAGCTTGTCGGTGACGCGCTGGCGTAGCGACACGACATCACGCGAGACATCGAGATCGAAGGCCTCCGGCATGCCGCCCATGGATCCCGCGGCGCCGGCCTTGCTGGCAGCACCGCTCATCGTCATATCCCGAGGTAGGCGCTGCGCACCTCGTCGTCGTGCAGCAGCGCGTCCGACGCGCCTTCCTTGGCGATCTCGCC